>Ga0180432_10011310_pt1 | contig 10538 bp, 6 predicted proteins | sample SS_ome_10_FD_132414 | JGI IMG/M metagenome (GOLD analysis project Ga0180432, IMG submission 132414) | Hypersaline lake sediment archaeal communities from the Salton Sea, California, USA - SS_1_MS_2 metaG | ecosystem: Environmental > Aquatic > Non-marine Saline and Alkaline > Hypersaline >...
AAGTCTTATCAATGGAGCCCATTACACGAACTGTATAAAACATGTATAGGAAAGGTTAAACCGGATGAAAGTAAATCTCGCCTGTATCATTCTGATAGTATCAGTGATATACCCACGGATAAGCGCTGCCGATGGCAACGACCCGTTGAGGCCGCTCCGCACCACGACGCCTCCCGTTATCGATGGAAAAATCGACGATCCGGTCTGGAAAGAAGCTCCCTTCGTGACAGGATTCAAGACGTTCGTCCCCGACTTCGGACTCGACATGGTGGAAAAAACCGAGGTCTACATGGCCTACGACCGGGAAAACCTCTACTTCGCCTACCGTTGCTTCGACCGCCAGCCCGACAAGATCAAGAGCTCCATCACGGCCCGCGATAACGTACGGCCCGACGATTGGATCTGCCTCAATCTGGATTCTTTCAACGATCACCAATCCCTGTACGCCTTCTACGTGAATCCGGCCGGAATCCAGGGGGACAGCCGGTACTCCAGCGGCCGCGAGGATCTCAGCGTCGATGTGGTCTGGTACAGCGCCGGTCAGATCGACAACCTGGGATACGTGGTGGAAATGCAGATTCCCCTGAAGTCCATCCGTTTCTCCAACAAGAACCCGGTGGAGATGAGTGTTATCTTCGAAAGGCGCATCAGTCGCCGGTCAGAACAGGGCTCTTACCCGGCCATGAGCCCGGAAAAGAGCATGGCCTTCCTGACCCAGATGAAGCCCATGGTATACGACGACCTGAAGCATTATACCCTGTTTGAACTCCTTCCGGCCGTGACCTATAGTTATAAACAGAGCGCAGAAGAGGGCCGGCTTGTGACCGATGAAAACCAGGGTGATATCAGCCTGACAACCAAGTACGGAATCTCATCGAAAATGGTACTCGACGGCACGTACAACCCGGACTTCAGCCAGGTCGAATCCGATGCCGGTCAGGTCGACATCAACCTCCGGTACGATCTCTATTTCCCAGAGAAAAGACCCTTCTTTTTGGAGGGGAGTGAAAATTTCAACGTGGCCGCCACGAGCACGCATCACCCCATACAATCCGTCGTGCATACGAGAACCATCATCGATCCGGTTGCCGGATTAAAACTCAGCGGGAAAATAGGCCGGAAGAACATGCTGGCGTCCATCTATGCCATGGACGATCTGCCCGAGGATGATGCCTCGACCCGGGGCGAATACGCCCACGTTGCCATCCTGCGGTACAAGAGAGCCCTGAACCAGGATGCCTACATCGGCGGCCTCTATACCGGTCGAGAGCTGAAAGATGCGTTCAATCGTGTGGGAGGTACCGACGGTCACCTGCGCCTGGGCCAGTCAACGACCCTCCGATTCTATGGTTTCATGTCTCAGACCAAAGACAGCGCCCATGCTCCTGTTCAGAACGGGCATGCCGTGACCCTGAATTATCGGTACGAAACCCGGGATATCGGCTGGGGGGTGGAAGTCAACGACATCGCCCAGCATTTCCGTGCCGATGCGGGATACATCACACGTACCGGGGTCACGGGCTACAGTGCCGATGTCAGTCCAAAATTCTATCCCAAATCCAACATCCTCAGGAAAATCAACCCGCAACTGCTCGTTTACTTGTGGAAGGATAAACCCAGCAATCTTTGGGAAACATACAACTTTCTCTCCCTGGATTTTACGTTCATGGGCCGCAACACCGCCTCGGTCATGTACACCTACTCCACCGAAGTATACCTGGGAAAACGGTTCAAAACAAACGGTTTGGATATTAGCGGCCTGAGTCAGATGACCAAACAGTTCTATGTCCAGCTCTCGTACCGGAACGGCATGGCCATCTACTATTCGGACACCCCCTATCAGGGCAAAGGCAACAACGCTTCTGCAACGATCATCTACCAGCCGTCGGAAAAGATACGCTCCGAATGGAATCTGACGTATTCCAACTTTTATCGAGATTCGGACTCTCAGAAAATCTACGACTATACTATCGCCCGGTGGAAACTCACGTACCAGATGAATAAATACCTATTCTTCCGGGGCATTGTCGAATACAACGATTATTACCGAGAAATGCTCACCGATTTTCTCGCTTCGTTCACGTACATTCCGGGTACTGTCGTCCACATCGGTTACGGAAACCTGTATGAAAAGGTCAAATGGCACCGGGGACAGTATATCAACAGCGACAGGTTCACGGAGATGAAGCGGGGATTTTTCTTCAAGACGTCGTACCTCTGGAGGTTGTAAAAGATGGCACATACGACATATCCCGTTCGATGTAGGATATGCGGATGATTTCCGAAATACCCCGTGAAATAATGCCACATCGGGTCGTACGATTCCAGATTCTACTTGCAATTTACCCATTATTCTCATAAAATGATGACATCGTTTCGATGTCATCATAAGAGATTCAGAAAACAGGAAGGGAAAGAGAGATGAAAATCTTTAAACCATCCGCTTTCGTTGTTTTGGTCGCGTGCTTACTCTCGACCGCCGTGAGCCTGTCCCAGCAGACGGGTCCGGATCAGACGGATGCATGCACCGACATTGTTGTCGGGAAACTGGCCTCTGCCGACGGATCGGTCATGACATCCCATACGGGATGCTGCGACGAGTGCCGCGTGCATGTAGTACCGGCGAAAAAGTACAAAAAGGGAGAGATGGCCCCGGTCTACTACGGACTCCAGAACTCCCGCACGCCGCTTCACGACTACGGGGAAGTCATTGGTCACATACCTCAGGTGGAAGATACCTACGCCTACTTCCACACGGGATACCCCCAGATGAACGAACATCAACTGGCCATCGGCGAGAGCACCCTGAGTCAGAGGGAAGAGCTCCAGACCGACCGGGAGATCTGCCGGCAGATCATGACCATCGAGCAGGCCCAGCTGTTCGCTCTCCAGAGGTGCAAGACGGCGAGACAGGCCATCGCGCTCATCACATCCCTCTTGGAAAAATACGGGTTTCTGCCATCCTGCGGACCCGAATCCGAGGCCCTGTGCATCGCCGATCCCGAGGAGGCCTGGGTATTGGAAGTCTTCGCCGTCGGTCCCGACTGGGACCCGGACAGCGGCGAACTGGGCGCCATCTGGGCTGCCCAGCGCGTGCCCGACGACCATGTCTGTATCGTACCCAACTGGTCCATCATCAAACAAATCGACCTCTCCAAACCCGATGAATATATGGCATCGGAAAATTATAGGACGTTTGCCATCGAGCGCGGCTGGTACGATCCCGACAGCGGCGAGCCCTTCATCTGGCAGAAGGTGTATGCACCGCCCCCTAGGGAGTGGGCCGTCAGCCGGCTCTGGCTTTTTTACTCGACAGTGGCACCCAATTATGCCAAATGGCCGGATAAGCAGCTCAGGAATCCCTACCGGGGCTACGATGCCTACCATCAGTTCATCGAAGATATCGCCATGTACCCGTTCTCCGTCAAGCCCGAGAAAAAAATGTCCGTCCAGGACGTCATCGCTTTCCAGCGCTCCGTGTACGAGGGCACCATTTATGATATGACCTCGGACTTCGACTGGTATATCCCCGACGGACGCGGCGGCATGAAAAAAAGTCCCCTGGCCACGCCGTTCCCCACCAGGAACATGCGTGAGCTTTTGGACATCGTGTACCGCCGTATGGTCTCTCGCGGGGGATACGGCATGGTAGCTCAGCTCAGGGGCTGGCTGCCGGCCTCCATCGGCGGCGTCTACTGGTTCTACCTGGACAACCAGCATGTGAGCACGTACGTGCCGATCTACGCCGGCGTCCAGGAAATCCATCCCCTTTACAAGACCTGGAATCCCGATGCATTCGACGAAAACTCGGCCCGGTGGAATATCGACTTTATAGACAACCTCCTGTACCTCAACTGGCAGGAAGGAATCAAGGACGTCCACACAGTACGGGATCCCTTTGAAGCCCGGCTCTTCGACGAACAGGCCGAAATCGACCAAAAAGCCCTGGAACTCTTCCAGAAAAATCCCAAAAATGCTAAAAAATTCTTGACCGAATACTCCCAGTCCAGGATGGTGGAAGCCGTCAACCTATATAGAGACCTCCGTAAAACGCTGATCACAAAATACACGAACAACAAGGGGGGATTATAAGAGTACATAGAGAGCAAACCGATCGATCTGATGACGATATAACCGGCCTGATATTCTGGTAGAGTACTGGTCATCGAAACAGCCGAATCATCGATAGAGGAATAAATAGTATCCTTTCTCTTCAATCAGAGGAGACTCGGAAGGAAGGTTATGAAACGTTTCATTCTCTTAAGCATGGCAATGGTGATCTTTTCCTGCACATCATCGAAGCAGGCAGGTGATTTCCACATCCGATGGCTGCGACAATCCTCGGGTACGGATGCCAGCCTTCGCGGCTTGTGCACTGTGAGCGACCGTGTCGCCTGGGCCAGCGGCAGCAGGGGAACGATCCTCCGAACCACAGACGGCGGAAAGTCGTGGCAGGACTTGCCATCTCCCCATCAAGCCGCGTTGGACTTCCGGGACATCCAGGCTTTCGACGAGAACACGGCCCTGATCCTCAGCGCCGGTCAGCCGGCCAGAATATACAAGACCACCGACGGCGGAAACGTCTGGACAAACACCTACACAGACCCGAATACGGCATCCTTCTACAACGCCATGGCCTTTTGGGATGAAAGAAAGGGTATCGCCACCAGCGATCCGGTGGAAGGTCGCTTTTTATTGATTCAGACCACTGACGGCGGCAATTCATGGGGTCGCGTTCCCCCGGAGAACATCCCAGAGCCTCTGGAGGGCGAGGCGGGATTTGCAGCTAGCGGTACGTGTATCGCTGTCTGGGAAGAAACGCATGCTTGGCTCGGCATGGGAGGCCCGGCAGCCCGTCTGTTCCGTTCCACGGATCGGGGATGGACATGGTCTGTCGCCTCCACGCCCGTCCTCAGTGGCCGTCCATCGGCCGGCATTTTTTCCGTCGCGTTTCTGGATTCTAAAAACGGCGTGATCGTCGGCGGCGATTATCAAGATCCCGACGGGACCAAAGGAAATGCAGCCTACACAACCGACAGCGGCAGGACGTGGCTGCCCGCTGATACATCCCCACCATCGGGATTCCGTTCATGTGTCGCCCATCTGCCAGGGACGACGTCCGCACTTCTCGCAGTCGGCTCCAACGGGTCCGACCTGTCCGTTGATCTCGGAAAAACATGGACTCGGCTCGACACGACCGGTTATCACGTCGTCAGCTTTCCAGAAACCGGAGACACGGGCTGGGCAGCCGGTGCCCAGGGTCGAATCGCTAAAATCATCATCGAATAGCAACCATGATACCATTATTATACAGGAGTACCATCATGAAACGTTGGATTTTTTTCGTCGTCCTATTATCCGTCCTATCGGCTCATGCCAGGACGAACGGTCAGCCGAAGTCCATATCGGGCAGAATCCGATTCGAAGGAAAGGTAACGGGTGATGTCATCGTCCGTTTATACCCAGTGGCCGTATCACCCGGCGGGCAGATTCGCCCCCTCACCAAGAGAGATGTGTATGGCGCGGCAGAACCGATTCAAACATCCACACTGGAGAAGCCAAGACGTTATGCGTTCGAGTCGTTGCCTTTGGGTCACTATTCCGTCCTGGCCTTCATCGATGCCGACGGTAACGGTGAACCAAGTTTCCTGCCCCCCGAGCCATTGGGTTGGTATACCTCCCATCCCGGCGGATGGTTCGCTCCCATCGATCTGACCAACAGCAGCGTGAGCGATGCCGATTTCACCTTGCGCATACCCACTCCGTTTTCTCAAGAGGATAAACATACGGATCACGGCGCTCTCCGCTGGATTCAGGGACTTCCCGTGCTCCAGCTCTGGGGAACGGCCGAGGAACGCGGTTTCGCCCACGGCTACCTGGCGGGAGAACAGATCATCGATTTCCTCGAATTCTATATCGTCGAGGACAGTTGGCGCTCGGCGCAACGGTACCAAGACATCTTCGTCGCCTTCATCGAAAACCATGTTTCCGCCCCTCCCGAGTTTCTTCGGGAGTGCGACGCTGTCATCGAAGGCATGAGGTCATCGAAGACCGATATGTACATCCAGTGGCTGGAGCGTGATTTCAACCGGACCGACCTCCTGGCCATCAACGCCTACATTGAAAGGCGGGCCGCCTTTGCTTTGGAGCCTGCCTCTTCCTGCACGCAGTTTGCCTTCTGGGGCACGCAGACCGGGGGAAGCGAGCTCAACGGCGGCTTGATCGCCGCACGGAACATGGACGGAGAATGCGACATCCGCAAGGTCACCGTCAGCCACTTTCTCCTGTACGCCGTCGCGCCTTCGGAGCCTGGGCATAAGCGGTGGTTCTCGGCCATGTGGCCCGGCTTTGTCGGTACGATTTCCGGCATCAACGAGGACGGCCTGTACAGCATGGAGAACGCCGGAGGCTCGGGCCCGGGGCCTGTTCCCGACGGCATCGTCCCCTGCTCCCGGATTCAGCGTACCATCCTGGAGACACAGGGAAGAGAAGCCTCGCCCGAGAGTGTCCTGAAGACGATGGAAACATTTACCTGTTCGGAGGGCGGTATCACGGCGGCCGGTTCCATCATTCTATGGGCCGTTCCATATAGCGGACAAGATACCCCAGCCTTTGTATACGAAGGCGGCCGTGGCGGTGGTGCTATGCGGTCTCCGGTGGACGTTCGACCGGCAGACCCAATCAACATTATGGCCTCCAACCACCATCTCGTCTACGGTTTCGATGCCGACCGCCCCGACCACTCGTTGGGCAGGCGTGTTTCTTTCTCGTCAAGATGGCGTTACGAGGTGGGCATGAATACGCTGGAAGCATGGTCTCGTCAAAACAAGCCCCTGGGCATAGCCGAGGCGAAAAAGCTTCTGCAGATGGTCTCTCATGGATCGACGGAGTATTCCGTCATCTTCCTGGCCAACGAGATGCGCATCCTCGTGGCCGTGGACGACCTGAAGACCGACATGTGGGATGCACCATATTTGGATTGGGTCACGTTCCGGTTTGACGATCTCTTCAGCAAGTGAATCGTCTTAAATCATTGGAAACGGATAGAAATTTTTATTATCTTAAATGGATGTAGCCGTGTCCATAGATACTGCCTGTCATACGACTATCTCAATGAACACAACAAATCGATGAGGAACCCCATGATGAAAAAACGAATCCTGTTGTACGCTTGCATCTTTCATCTTTGCTTACTCGCATGCGGTCAATCGATCTCAGACAAGCCGACATCCAACACGGAGACCGAGCCCGCGACCGGCACGAAGGGCATGGTCAGCACGGCGCATCCTCTGGCTACTCAGGTGGGACTGGACATACTCGGCCAGGGCGGAAACGCGTTCGACGCGGCCGTTGCCGTGGTAGCCGTCCTGAATGTGGTCGAGCCGATGATGTCGGGCATGGGTGGATACGGCACTATCGTCGTGTATGATGCCGATAAAGCCGAGGCACGCTTCCTCAATCCCAGCAGCCGGATTCCCAAAGCCGTGGATTCCGACGTATATCGACCACCAACACCCAACTACAAGGAGAACAGGCGAGGTGCCAAGGCCGTATCCACGCCGGGCAACGTCCACGCATGGGAAGCCATGTCTCGTGAGTACGGCAAGCTGGCTTGGAAAGATCTGTTCAAGCCCGCCATCCCGTATGCCGAAGAAGGATTCGTCATCAGAGAGCAGACGGCACGCATGATAGGCTGGGCCTTCCCCTCTTTTCCGGAGCACGCAAAACGGTTCTACGGAAAGGACGGAAACCCTTTGAATGCGGGAGACCGCCTCATCCAGAAGGACCTCGGCCGGTCGTTGCGCCTCGTTGCAGAGCAAGGTGCCGAAGCCTTCTACAATGGAGAGATCGGCCGAGCCATCGATATCTCCATGAAGCAACAGGGGGGATTTTTATCCATCCAAGACCTTCAGGCCGACCGGGCCGAATGGTGGGAGCCCATTCGCATCGAGTACCGGGATTACGACGTGATCACGGCATCTCCCCCGTCGACGGCCTTTCCGTCCCTCATTCGTCTGGGACTGATGAGCCGTTTCGACAACAAGGCATTGGGTCACAACACGACCGATTACCTCCATCGTTTTGCCGAGGTAACCAAGCAGGCCTTCTGGTGCCGACTGGCCTACGCAGGAGACCCGGAGTTCACACCGCCGCCGTTGGATCGTCTTCTTTCGCCAGCGTACTGGGAAGAGTGCGTGGATAAAATCGATCTGAAAAAAGCCAAACCCTTTGAGTATCCCGGTATCGCAGGCACAGAGCAACAACATACAACCCACTTCGTCGTGGCCGACCGGTGGGGCAACATCGTCTGCGCCACACAGACTCTGGGCAACGCCTTTGGCAGCCGGATCATGCCCGAGGGAACTGGCATCTGGCTGAACAATTCCCTGGCCTACTGCACCTTCGAGCCCAAGGGGAATCCCATGGATGCCCATGCCGGCCACCACAAGCTGTCCGGCGACTGCCCCACCCTGATCATGAAAGACGGGCGTCCCTGGGTCGCCATCGGCACGCCCGGCGGGCATACCATCGGTCAGACCGTACCCCAGATGGTGATGAATATCATCGATTTTGGAATGGATATCCAGAGTGCCATCGCCGCGGCACGTATCAGCTTCATAGAGCCGGACTGGATCGCCGTGGAGCCCGGCATCCCGGAAGCCGTTCGAAATGAACTGACAGACATGGGCCACAAAATAAGGGAGACACGGGGATTGGGCGATGCTCATGGCCTTATCATCGACTATAATCAAAAGGGGAAACCCGTCCGTTTTACCGGCGGGTCCGATCCCAGGGGTCAGGGTCTGGCCAAAGGTCTTTAGGTCGTGACGCTCAGACACAGTCCAAGGGATAAAAAACACTATCCCATCATTCGAGTCGGAACTTTTTTGTAAATGTTATTTATAACATAGAATTATAGATGAGAATACGATCTTCATAGAACGGAGGAACACCATGGATTTAACGAATTATTTCATCGAGGACATCCCCCGCCGGGACTTCCTCAAGACCACACTCAAGGGCGGTCTCGTCGTAGCAGCGACACCCACGTTAATGTCGAGTCTGCTGTCGTGTGCCGGTTCGCCCAAACCCAGTGCGAAAGTCGAGATAGATCCCCAGTGGCTGACCTGGACGATACGGCGGGCGCTGGAGAAAGGCGGGGACTTTGCCGAGGTCTACGTGGAAAACCGAATATCTCGCCGTATTGTTATGGAGGAGTCAAAGTTCAAGAGCGGCGTGTTCGGTATCAGCCAGGGAGCCGGTGTACGTGTACTCTCGGGCGATAAAACCGGGTATGCCTACACCGACGAGCTGACCGAGGAGAAACTCCTGAAGGCGGCCGAAGTGGCCTCCACCATCGCTCGGGGCACGAAGGCTGCCAAACCTGTGGATATTCAGGAAGGGACCAGGGATTCGTTTATCACCGTGAAGCTCCCCCTGGAGGATGTGGCCGACCATAAAAGGCTGGATGTGATGAAACGGGCCGATCAGGCGGCCCTGGATTTTGATCCCAAGATCGAGATGACGTCCATCTCGTATTACGATGAAATCCGCGGACGGATGATTGCCAACAGCGAAGGTCTGCTGCTGAGTGACGAGCTGCCGCTCCTGTTCTTCATCGTCCAGGCCCTGGGCGTCGGCGAAAACACCCGCCATATGAGTCGGGAACGGCTGAGCCGGCACTCCGGCTTTGAGATGTTCGACGAAGTAACTCCCGAAGAAGTCGCCCGTACCGCCGCCCGCGAGGCCATCACCATGCTGGATGCCAAGGAGTGCCCCGCCGGAAAGATGGATGTTATCATGGAAAACGGCTGGGGCGGTGTTCTGGTTCACGAAGCCGTGGGCCATCCCTTGGAGGCCGACAACATCGCCAGAGAAGTCGGCGCCTTCACAGGCAAACTGGGTCAGAAAGTGGCCAGCGATCTCTTCACCATGGTAGACGACGGATCCCTGCCCAACATGCGGGGCACGATCAACTTTGACGATGAAGGCACCCAGGCAAAGCGGAATGTCCTCATCGATAAGGGTGTCCTGGTCAAGTATATGACGGACATCCTCTCGGCCAAGCAGCTTGAGATGGAACGCACGGGCAACGGCCGAAGAGAAAGCTTCCGATACATACCCATCCCACGAATGACCAATACGTTCATCGAAAACGGAGAGGACAGCCCGGAAGACATCGTCGCGTCCACGAAAAGCGGACTGTATGTCAAGAGTCTCTCCGGCGGAAGCGTCAATCCCATCACCGGCGTTTTCAACTTTACGTGCCGTGAGGCCTACCTCGTCGAGGATGGCAAGCGGACCACGCCCGTTCGGGGTGCCACGCTCATCGGAAGCTGTATGGATATCATTTCCAATGTCGATGCCGTGGGAAACGACCTGGCCTTCGGCCCGGGCATCTGCGGTAAGGGACAGGCAGCCGAAGTCTCGGCCGGACAACCGACGGTACGCATCCGCGGGATCAATGTCGGTGGAAGCAAAGCGAGGGCCTAAGGATCAGAAATAAAGGAGAACATCATGGACTATAGAGGATTAGC
>Ga0180432_10011311_pt1 | contig 10538 bp, 14 predicted proteins | sample SS_ome_10_FD_132414 | JGI IMG/M metagenome (GOLD analysis project Ga0180432, IMG submission 132414) | Hypersaline lake sediment archaeal communities from the Salton Sea, California, USA - SS_1_MS_2 metaG | ecosystem: Environmental > Aquatic > Non-marine Saline and Alkaline > Hypersaline >...
CTGTCCGCTAACCATTCTGACCAATGCTGATGCATGAAATAGAATATTCTACTCTGTTTTTTTAAAGCAAACTATATGTTTTGTGAGGTAGTTTTCCAGTTTGGACAGGCTCTTGGAAACCTTTAAAAACCCGTCATCCCATAAGAATTCTGTTAGCGGCCATAGGGAGGGGGAAATACCTGATCTCATTCCGAACTCAGAAGTCAAGCCCCTCTACGGTGTTGCGAGTACTGCTCTTCGAGCGGAAAAGTGCACTGCTGCTGACACTCATACTCATTTTCTTATAACTATGCTCTTTAGTATTATTCATGGAATTTTACGAAGTTTTGGAAAACAGGCATTCCAGCAGAAGCTTTTTGGATAAAGAGATAGAGCCGCAAAAACTTGGGAAGGTGCTCAAGGCAACCATGACCGCTCCTTCTGCAGGAAACCTTCAGTCATACAGGTTATACCTTGTAAATTCGAAGGATGCGAAGGCAGAGCTTGTTGCAGCATGCGCATACCAGGATTTCATATCTCAGGCCCCTACAGTTCTTGTCTTTTGCGCAGATATAAAGCGCTCCACAACTAAATATGAGGATCGCGGAGAGCTTTATGCAGAGCAGGATGCTTCTATTGCAGCCTCTTACTGCCAGCTTGCAGCTTCTGCAGAGGGCCTCTCTTCAGTATGGATTGGCGCTTTTGATCCTCTTGAAGTCTCAAGAATCATTTCAGCAGATCCCTATCTTGTTCCTGTTGCAGTCATTCCAATCGGCTATTCTGGGGAAAAGCCTGAAAAGTCTACAAGGCGTCCGCCATCTGAAATCCTTAGTGAGGTTTGATTCTGATGGAGATCAGCGACCGTGCAAAAAAAGACATCGACAAGCTCGACAAGATAATCAGGATTTTCAAGGAAATGGGCCTTGGGGAGAAATATCCCGAGGTTCTCGAATATGCGGAAAACTATGGGGCAGATGCAAAGCACTTCTATGAAAAACAGGATTATTTCTCATCATTTGGAGCAGCAAATTATGCATACGGCTTCATAGATGCAGTATTTGTGATCGAGGGGAAGAAAAGTGAGCAAAACGCCATCTAAGAACAAAAAGCTCGGACAATGCTTTCTTGAGGATAAGAATATCCTGAACCTAGAGGCAAAGCTTGCAAAAATAAAAGGAAAGACTGTCCTTGAAATCGGCGGTGGGGATGGAAGGCTGACTCGTGCCCTGCTCAAACAATCTCCCAAAAAACTCTATGTTGCTGAAAAAGATTCCAGGTTTGCAGTTCTTCTACGTGAAAAATTCCAGGATATAGAAGTTCTCGAAGGGGATTTTCTTGAAATCAAGCTTCCAAAAGCGGATGTGGTTGTCGGGAATATCCCATACTACATATCTTCTGATATCGTCTTCAGGATCAAGAGACTTGATGTAGGCTTGGCTGTTTTGATGGTGCAAAAAGAATTTGCGCAGAAAATGGTTGCAAAGCCCGGAGACCGGAACTACGGAAGGCTGAGTGTCACTTCCCAGCTTAGTTTTGATGTAAAGCTTGAGCGAATCGTCCTTCGCCATCTTTTCAATCCATCTCCAGAAGTTGATTCTGCAATCATCCTTCTCAAGCCAACAGGGAAAAAAATGACTCAATTCGAAGAAAACATAATCCGCTATATCTTCCAGCACAAGAACAAGACTGTGAAAAATGCGCTTCTTGATTCAAAGATGTTTACGAAGGAGGAACTTGCTTCTGTTGAAAAGTTTGCAAAAAAACGCGGAAGAAACCTCACAAAGGAGGAGGTCCTTGAAATTGCTGAAAAATTGAAAAACTTATAAAATCTAACTCAGTTAGCGTCTTGAGGTGAAGGTATGATAAGAACAGTAAAAGAATTTCAGGAAGATCTGAGATCTATCCGCGCAGAGATGTATGAATATGGAGAAACAGCAGATGCAGAGCTGGTTGCAAGCTGGCTGGACCGTCTTGTGATTTCGCTTGATAAACTTGCAGTCACACTTGATCTTATGGCAGTTGGAATCGAGACATTGTCCAAGCGACCGGCACAGAAAAAAACTTCCAGGAAAGCTGTGAAAAAGAAGGCAGTAAAAAAGAAGAAACCAGTGAAAAAGAAGCCTGTTCGAAAAGCTGCGAAGAAGAAAACATCAAAAAAGAAAAGGAGAAGATAGCAGATGAAACTTTTTATTTTTCTTATTTTCTTTGGCCTGCTTCTTGGATGCACCCAGACTGGCACTCCAACAACCAATGAGCAATCTATGCCTGATGCCCCTCCAGAGCAAAATCAAAGCGAACCAGCAGATGATACTACAGAACCCGAAGCAGCTCCAGAAGAGCCTGAAGAAGTGATTGTTGATGAGCCTGAAGAAACAGTGCCTGCTGAGCCGGAGGAGCCTGCTCCAGAAGAATCCTCCTTAAATTCCAAGGAGATCATGTATCGCTCATCCGGATGGGAAATCTACGGGACGCTCTATACTTCAAAAACCGACAAGTATAATCCGGAGCTTGCTGTAATTCTTGTTCCAATGCTTGGTGAAGATCGAAGCAGCTATCCGCAAAGCTTTGTCGAATCCATCCACAATGAGCTTCCTGATGCAGTTGTCATAACCCTTGATCCAAGAGGCCATGGAAAAAGCACTAACTTTGGCACCTGGAATGAATTTGGAATTACTGAATTCAAGGGAATGGGATCTGACATAAAAGAAGCAAGGGAATACCTCAGAGACGAATACCCGACTATTGACTATGTTTATGTGGTTGGAGCAAGCATAGGTTCAACTGCAGGCATTCTAGCAACCAAGCAGGAATCTGACATCACAAAACTTGCAATGATCTCACCTGGTATGGAGTATCGCGATGTTAAGATCGCAACTGCTGTTGATGATTACATCCAACCACTGTTTCTTGCAACTGCCAGGAATGATTACTATTCTGCAAGTGCAGTTTCAGAAATAGAAGAAGAAAGCTCTTCCAAAACCACAGTAAAGATATATGAAGGCTCTGAACATGGAACTGATCTTTTTGAAGGGACTAATCTAGAATCAGATCTCATTGAGTTTCTCAAATAAAGCCGAGAAACTTGTCTTTATCTCCTTTTGTTTTTTCAAGTTCCTTTAGAAGTTCTTTTTGTGCTTTGGTGAGTTTTTTCGGAACCTCGATTATTACCCTCACCATCTCATCCCCTTTTCCTTTTCTATTCAGCCTGGGCATTCCTTCTTCCCTGAGCCTGAAGACTGTGTGAGACATTGTTCCTGATGGAATTGTAAGTTTTGCATGTCCAAAGAGGGTCGGCACCTTTATCTTTGCTCCAAGCGCTGCCTGCGGGAAGCTTATTGGCATTTCAATCAGAAGATCGTCCCCCTGCCTTTGGAATTTCTTGTGTTCCTTGACAAACACCCGGACATATAAATCTCCTGGTGCATCCTTTCCAAATTCCCCAAGGCCTTCCAGATGCAATCTCATTCCACTGTGGATTCCAGCTGGAATGTCTGCTTTTATATGCTCCTTTGAGCTGACTTTTGCAGATCCATTGCATTGTTTGCAGGGTTTTTCAACTGATTTTCCCTCTCCCCTGCACTTTTGGCATGTTGTTACTGTGTAGAATGCCATGGGCCCTGCTCTCCTTGCCTGCTTTACCTGTCCTCTGCCTTTGCATGCGTCGCAGGTAATCAACTGGCTTCCTGGCTCTGCCCCTGTTCCTTTGCACTCTGGGCATGCTTTTGTTCTATTATATGTAAGGTCGACCTTGGTTCCTTTTGCAGCTTCTTCAAGGCTTATTGCAACCTGGACTTCCAGGTTTGCTCCATAGTCCCCGCGCCTTCTTCCGCCGCCAAACATCGAGCCGAACATTGATCCGAAAATATCCCCAAATGGGCTTCCCCCTCCGAACATATCTTCAAAACCGCTGAAATCAGCGCCTCTGAAGATATCCTCCTGGCTGTACATCTGGTCAAAGCCTGCATGGCCATACTGGTCATATTGGGCCCGTTTTTGTTCATTGCTCAAAACAGCATAAGCTTCGCTGATTTCCTTGAATTTCTCAGCTGCGCCAGGCTCCTTGTTTTTGTCCGGGTGGTATTTGAGAGCCAGTTTCCTATATGCCTTTTTTATCTCACTGGCACCTGCATTTTTTGCAACGCCAAGAACTTCATAATAATCACGTTTCATGCAATCATCTGTATGCGTTATTGTAGTTGGCATCTACGACATCGATCATGGACTGCATCATAGATACTGCATGGCATCTTCCTCTTTGGCATATATTGCATTTTTGCCTGTGCGAAATGATTGCCTCCTTTACTGCAAATTCCCATTCATTAAATGGACCTGGATGGTCCTCTTGAAGTGGCGCTCCTTCCATCAATACTGCGTATGCCTCTGTAATCTCCCGGAATTTCTGGGCAGCATTTTTTGATTTGTTTTTGTCTGGATGGAATTTCTTTGCAAGTTTCCGATAAGCTTTTTTTATCTCATCTTTGTCTGCACCTTTGGAAACTCCCAAGACAGCGTAGTAGTTCTTCATTTTTTATCATCATCTACTTTCTCGTATTCCCCTTCGACCACATCATCATCCTTTTTCTTTTCTTGCTCAGAATTTTCATTACTTCCGGATGCAGGTTCCTCTGCTCCGCCAACTCCAGGGCCTGCGGCCTGGTAGGCAGAAGCGCCAACTTCCTGAAGTGCTTTCTGAAGGTTTTCTGTTTCTGCTCTGATCTTTGCAGTATCCTTTTCTGAGAGTGCATCCTCAAGCTTTTTCTTTGCCTGGCTGATCTTGTCAAACTGATCCTTGGAAAGCTTGTCCTTGAGATCCTTGACTGTCTTATCAGCAACATAGATCATGCTCTCTGCTTCATTCTTTGCCTGGACAAGCTCAAGCTCCTGTTTGTCCTTTTCAGCATAATCTTCTGCCTCTGACATTTTGGCTTTGATCTCGTCATCAGACATCTTCAGTGGTGCTGTAACACGCATGCTCTGCTCCTTGTTTGTTGCCTTGTCCTTTGCACTTACATGAAGAATTCCGTTTGCATCAATGTCAAAGGTTACTTCGACCTGCGGAACTCCTCTTGCTGCCGGAGGAATTCCTACAAGGGTGAATTTTCCTAGTGATACATTGTCCTTTGACATGGGCCTCTCTCCCTGCAGAATGTGTATGTCGACAGCGGTCTGCATGTCTGCTGCAGTAGAGAATATCTGGCTTTTCTTAGTAGGTATCGTCGTATTCTTTTCGATCAGCTTTGTGAAAACCCCGCCAAGAGTCTCAAGACCGAGCGAAAGCGGAGTAACATCAAGAAGAAGGTTATCCTTCACTTCTCCGGACAGTACACCTGCCTGGATTGCAGCTCCCATTGCCACACATTCCATAGGATCGATTCCGCGCTCTGCTTTCTTTCCAACAGTATCTTCAACAAACTTGTGCACTATAGGCATTCTTGTTGGTCCTCCGACCATAATTATCTTGTCGATCTCCGATGGCTTGAGCTTTGCATCCTTCAGTGCATTTTCAATCGGCCCCCTGCATCTGTCTATTATTGGTCTGACCAGGTCCTCCAGCTTTGCTTTTGTCAGAGTGTGCTGGAAGTGCTTTGGCTGATTGTCAACAGAAGTAAGAAATGGCAGATTGATTGAAGATTCAAGGGTAGTGGAAAGCTCTATCTTTGCTTTTTCAGCAGCTTCCAGGATTCTTTCCTGAGCCTGCTTGTCATTTGATATGTCCACTCCGCTTTCTTTCCTGAACTGGTCTGCAAGGTATTCTGCAACTATCTTGTCCATGTCTGTTCCGCCAAGCTGGGTGTCCCCGTTTGTCGATTTTACCTCGAAGACTCCGCCTCCGAAATCCATGACCGTAACATCGAGTGTTCCCCCACCTAGGTCAAATACAAGGATTTTCAATTCCTTGTCTGACTTGTCAAGACCATATGCAAGGCTTGCAGCAGTAGGCTCATTTACCAGCCTCACAACCTCAAGGCCCGCAATTTCTCCTGCATCCTTGGTTGCCTGCCTTTGGTTGTCATTGAAGTATGCAGGGACAGTGATTACTGCCTTTTCTACTTTCTCTCCGAGGAATTCCTCTGCATCCTTCTTGATTTTCTGCAGAATAAATGCAGAGAGCTCCTGCGGTCTGTAATCCTTGTCAAATATCTTGTATTTGTGGTCTGTTCCCATTTTTCTTTTGAATGCAGTTATAGTTCCCTTTGCATTTGTGATCGCCTGCCTTCTTGCCGGCTCACCGACAATCCTCTGTCCGTCGCGGGTTAGCGCAACATAGCTTGGGAATGCTTTCCCGTATTGCGTAATCCCCTCTGAACTGGGGATGATCTTTGGCCTTCCGCTTTCCAAGTATGCGGCAGCTGAGTTTGAAGTACCCAAATCAATTCCAATTATTTTACTCATTTTTATTTCACCTCTCCTTTTCCAACAACTACTTTAGCGTGTCTCAATATTTTTCCATTGAGCAAGTATCCTTTTTGTACTATCTCTATTATCTTCCCTTCTTCTCCTTCACCTTGTCTTATGGCATCGTGGCGGTATGGGTCAAATGTTTCTCCAAGCGCCTTCATCTCAAAGACTCCCTCCTTTTTCAGAAGATCAGAGAGCTTTGAATATATGAGTTCCATCCCATGCTTGAACTCCTTGTCAGATGCACTCTCCATATGCGAAAAAGCAATCTCAAGCTCATCTACTATTGGAAGTATCTTGTTTAGCATATCTGCTTTTGAAGATTCTCTCAGAGCAACATTTTCTTTTTCTGTTCTTTTCTTATAATTTTCAAAGTCTGCTCTTAGCCTGAGAATCTGATCTTCAAGATCCTTGATCTTTTTCGGACCTTCAAGCTCTTTGACGTCCTTGTGCTCCACAAGTTCCACATCATCATGCAGTGGAAGCGAGCCTTTTTTCTCCGCTTCTATCTTTGGATTTTCTTCTTCCGTATGATCACCTAAAAATAAAAAAAGAGGGTTATTTGACCTTTACCTCTTTCTTCTCTTCTTTCTCTCCAACTTTCTTCAGGGTGATTCTGAGGATGCCATCCTTATATTCAGCATCAACATCATCCGGATTCACTTCCACCGGAAGCCCAATCTTCCTTCCGAAGCTGGTATAGCTTCTCTCGCAATGGTAATAGTTCTTCTTTTTTTCTTCAAGGTTTTCTTTTCTCTCAGCACTTATTTCTATGCTGTCTTTGTCAACCTTGATTTTTATGTCTTCTTTTTCAAGACCAGGCATTTCCATGCTGACCTTTAATGAATCTTCAAGGTCTTCGATGTCTGCCAGCGGTACCCGCTGTCCAAATCCCATCATAGAATGCCCTTCTCTTCCTGCCTCAAAGAAATCCGCGAACATCTCGTCCATTTCTTTTTGCAGTCTCCTCATTTCCCTAAAAGGTTCATACTTTGTTGGTAATCCCATCTTATCACCTTTCAAAATTTCAGATCTGTACAATCCAAAATTTTAACAAATTGTTTAATATTTAGAAGGTTTTTTAAAATTTTATGTTCTTTATCAAATATGGCAGACAAGCGCTATTACCGCCAGGTGATCATCCGCTATATTTCAGTTCCAAGCGAGGACGAAGACCTTAACGAGGGCATTGACTGGATTTATCAGTGCCTTGGCCTTGGTGATGATCGTGACGAGGTTGGGAAACTTGTCTTTCGCGCGCTTGTCAAGGCAAGCCACAATGATTCTGGAATCTCATCTCGCGACATAGCGCAGCTTGGTGAAGTGAGCCAGGCTGCAATTATATATCATCTCAATCTCTTTAAACGATCTGGTCTGGTCGTAAAGGACGGGCGCAGCTATTATCTTCGAGGACACACACTTGAGAATACCCTTGAAGAGATGGAGAGCGATATGGTTCGCCGTTTTGGAAAATTAAAAAAAATAGCAAAAAAAATAGATGGCTACTTTCCGTAGCTTAGCACTATGTTGAACTCCTTGTCGTAAGGAAGCGGTTCCCAGAAAGTTTCTGATGCTTTTCCTGTTTTTTCATCGACAGCAAGAGCCATTGCCTTTGTATAGTCATTTCCAAGCGCCTGCTTGTCAATGATCTCATAGTGGACTGTTACGACATCGCTCACAAGGCTTATCTCTTCGGTCTGGTCGATCTTCAGAACAAACCAGTAAGTGCCTGGAGTAAGTTTTACCTTATCCTCGTAATCAAACTTAATCCAATTCTCAGAAAGTGTTGTTGCGTCTATTGGCAGGGTCTTTGTTGAAACAAGCGAACCGATCTCTCCGCCGCTGTCCTCTCTTATCTCCAGGACAATCTTGGAGCTTGGCTGCGTGTGGGAGCTTTGTCTTTTCATATAGATCCTCACCTGGCCAACCTCAACTTCGCTTTCAATGTCATGTGCCAGCGCTATCCATCTCTTGAATGAGAATGATTCATATCCAGTGCCCATTGTCTCCTGGTTTCCAAGAGGGCTGACCTCCCATTCCCTTGAGAACAGTGTTTCTCCTTCGCTGTCTACTTTCACATCTACTGTTCCGTCCCTAATTGCAGGAACCTGGAATTCGACAGGGGTAGTTGCATTTTCGCTGACTGTTTTGCTATCTACCGATTTTCCATCAACACTGAGGACAAAAGTTTTCCCGGCAGCACAGGTTACTGTTGCAACAAGGCCTTCTTCCTTGGAAAATACTCCATCTTCCAGCTCTGAGAATGAGTAGTCTGGTGTGCACTCTTCAGCCGGAGCAGTTGGAACTCCAGGTATCATTGGAGCATCATCTTTTTTATCTTCTGGAGCGCTGCCTGTACATCCAAATACAAGCAATGCTGCTAAAATAAAGATTGCAAATCTCATAAATAACCTCCAGAGAGGTATTTGTGAGTACAAAATAAAAATTAGTATCTTGAAACGATTTCGCGCACTCCGTCTATCCATCCCTTGACATATGCTTCCCACTCAAGGTTTGTCTCGCCTTGGAGCACTCGAAAGTGCACTTCCTCATTTCCTGGAAGTACGTTGTCTTCATATTCCTCTGGGTTGATCTCGCTCCATTCTCTCATTTCAAAGTAGTCTGCACTGTCTGATGCCCAGATTCTGCCTCTCTCAAGACCTATAAGATAAGACTTGGTTTCACTGGCTCCCTTGTGTTTCACAAGACTGTCCAGCATTTTGTCCATGATATCAGCCATAATCTTATCCTCGTATATTAAATTCCTCAATTATCATATATAAATCTTGGTATTTTGTTGTAAAAAACGTGTAATAATATATATGGTTGAAACTATTTATAAATATATCTGAAAACCCACTTTCTAACACAAAATAGATGCTTTTTCCGAGAAAGCTGTCCAGATCCACCTGGATGACTTTAGATATGAAGAAATAAGCGCCTCGGCCGGGGTTCGAACCCGGGTCGCGAGAGATCTGCTTCGCCTGGCAGCCCGTTTTGGGCCGCCTTTTCCTAAAAGGCGGAATGACAGTCTCGTATGCTAACCATTTCGCGCTTTGAATCACTCAAAACTCAAAGCTCTACACTACCGAGGCATAATAAGCAGAACAATTCTAGTTGGTCAGTTTTAAAAATCAATCGTTGGGCTTTTTCAACCATTTTATAAATCTTAGGTAGGCCTAACATCACATGAGCAAAAAACGAAGCCCTGAGATTGAGGAATATCTCGAGGCTCTTGTGCGCTACCAGGAAGTAGAAAAAAAGCCAAAAGTGAAAGATCTTGCCAAGGACCTTGGCGTATCATCTGCCAGCGTCAGTGAAATGCTCAAAAAACTGTCAAAAGAAGGCCTTGTAAAATATGAGCGCTATGGCGAGGTGCAGCTTACCAAGAAAGGAGCTTCCCTTGGAAAGAAAGTTCTTCGAAAGCACCGTCTCATAGAGCGGTTCCTTGGATTTATCGGGGTAAAAAAAACCAATATCCACAAGGAAGCATGTGTATTGGAGCATGCCCTTTCCGACGATGTTGAGTCTGCCCTTCGTGGAGTGATGTCAGACTCCTCCATTGGAACGCGAAGGAGGCTTTGCGATCTGCTTCGGGGGGATTCTGGCACCATAGTTTCCATCGAAGGTGGGAAGGCCAGCTCCAAGAGACTTATTGATCTTGGCCTCACTCCTGGAACAAAAGTTACTGTTGCAAGAGCCTCATCACGGGCAGGTCCGGTTGAGCTGCATGTCCGCTCCTCATGCCTTGCAATCGGAAGGGGACTTGCCCGCAAGATCTTTGTTGAGGTTAAAAAATGAGGATTGCACTTGCTGGAAATGCAAATGTCGGAAAATCTGCTCTCTTCAACCACCTTACAGGACTTCATCAGCATATGGGCAACTGGCCTGGAAAAACAATTGAAAAAGCAGAAGGTAGACTGAATTTCAAAGGAACTGAAATCGACATAATCGATCTTCCTGGAATCTATTCTCTCTCGACATTTTCAACTGAAGAGCTCATCTCAAGGGAATACATCGCAAAGCAAAAGCCAGAAGTTGTGATCAATGTTGTTGATGCATCTGTGCTTGAGCGAAATCTTTTCTTTACCCTCCAGCTTCTTGAGCTCGATGTTCCGGTCGTAATAGCGCTTAATATGATGGACATTGCCCGCTCCCGC
>Ga0180432_10011312_pt1 | contig 10534 bp, 2 predicted proteins | sample SS_ome_10_FD_132414 | JGI IMG/M metagenome (GOLD analysis project Ga0180432, IMG submission 132414) | Hypersaline lake sediment archaeal communities from the Salton Sea, California, USA - SS_1_MS_2 metaG | ecosystem: Environmental > Aquatic > Non-marine Saline and Alkaline > Hypersaline >...
GATCGTGGTGATGCACACAATCGGCGTAGCGGGGCGGTTCCGGCGGATGGTCTGCAGGAACGGCGCATACACTTCTTGCAGATTCTCGGCCGTACCATTGTTCTGGCAGAAGTCCATGACATAGCAGCAGGCGTCAATCTCAGCTACCGCCTCGGCGAGTGCCGTCTCGCCTTTGCCTGCGCCGCTGAAGCCCAGATTGACGAAGTCGAGGTTGAGCGCGGTGCCGACCAGCGCCTGGTAGCTCGCGCCCGGGTGAGTGGCGCACCCGCCCTGAGTAATGGAAGTGCCATAGAATACCACGGGCTTCGGGACGGCAAAGGGCGCGGGAGCTTCGAGGCTTGCGCCCTGATTCACCCCGATGGCTTGCACTGCGACCGGCGCATACAGCCCGAGATGCAAGCAGACTTCGCGCCGCTCGGCGGGCAGGCCTTGGAAGAAGAGCGCCTCTAAATCGGGGTTCTCATCATTGGGATAAACGGGCCGCCAGAACTCACCGTTGACCCATAGGTCAACTCCGAGTTGCCCGACGCGCGGCATGTTGTTCATGTGCGCGAGGCTGGGGTAATGCAGCCGGATACCTAACTCCGTGGCGTCAGTCGCGAAACGGATCCTGCCGCCGCTGGGACTCTGCGACAGGGTCCAGACTGCCTCCGGAACCGTGCCTTGCATCCGGTCCGGGAAACGCACCAGCTCCGGCTTAGTCTCCTCCCACCAAGCAAGGCCATTGACCACAAAGGCGTCATCAGGGAAGTTGATCCAGTTCATATTATTGATGGTGCGGCCTAGCCCGCTGCCTATCTCACCACTTTCCTCAGCAATGAGGCCGGTGCGGACCGGCTTTATTGCCTGTGAGAGATTTGTTGCGCAAGTCTCTGATAGTGCTCTTCGATCCGGTTGCCGGCTCTTCCTACTTCCGGATCCTTTGGACGGACTGCTTGCCGCGCTTCCCCTGAAGCACTTACCCGGCTGTGGCTGCTCACCGCTCCAGACTATAGTGGCAGGGCACGCTGTAGCTGTCAGCCGGATTGACCAGGTACTCGTATCCGGCGCTGAAGTCATTGTTGTTTTTGAAGCCCCGGATGATCGTGATGTCGCCTGTCGAAATGCCCCCGGCGGTGACGGCCTTAATGTCATAGCTCGTATCCAGCGGCAGGTCGTTGTGGAAATGGATGACCTTGCCGACCAGTTCCGGGTCCTGCGGCAACGGCGGGTCGAGGCTGACCGTGTTATTGATCGGGTCGCCGGCGTCTATTGCGGTCACCGTACCCTCATAGGCCGCCACGTCCGCCTTCAACTCCACCTCACCTAGCTTGAGCAGCGTCGCATTGCTCATCCGCATCAGCTTCACTGTGCCGTTGACGAGCCGGATCATCCCCAACTGGCCGTCAAACTCGATCCCCTGCTCCGCTTGCACTTGCGTTCGTTGCTCACAGTTGATGAGTATGTCGGTGGTGCCATCCGCCAGCTCAACCACCACGGCAGCGACTGAGTTGGGGTCGGCCTCGTGCTCGACTTGCAGCTTGCAAACCTGCCTGATGAAGGGTGTGGTGTCATAGGGCTCGAGCACGGTGACGAACTGGCTCTCCATGTTCTCGCCCAGGCGGCTCTGGATCAGACACCGCAGGCACTCTGGATTGTACGTTTTACCAGGTTTAGGCGGCTTACCACTGCCCAGGGCTACTTCGTCACACTCCGTGAGGGCATGCAGCCGCAGGTGTGGCTCATGGCCTTCCGCGACACGTTTAAGCCGGTCCTCAATCTTCCAGTCAACAGTATAGTGATTATCTACCACTCGCGCCGACCGCTCCACATCATACAGATACATGAAGCCGCTGCCCTGGTAGTCCCAGTTGCACGGGCCATCATAGAACTCGCCGAACGCCACGTCCTCTCCGGCGAAGGTTCCACCGGCTTGCTTCAGGAGCTCTACACCATTGACCGTAGCCGCCCCCGCGAGACTGTGGTACAAGAGACGGTGGTTCTCACCCCCGCGCGCCCGAAAGACATCAAAGACGTAGCTGTCGCTATCCGAGATGTCCACCATCGCCACGCTGCGGCGGTACGTCTCCAGCCCTTCGTAGGCTGTCTTGGAACTGACATCCATGACCCGTAGCGGCGGCTGGACAGCAAACAGGTTGATCTTGCCACCCGGGCTGTGCCCTGACATGGTATCATTGGCCATCAGCGTATTGTGGCTGATCGTATGAGAGGTCCAGCCTATACGCTTGGGCCAAGCGCCGGTGTATTCTGGATAGCCCATCTCCGGCAGCATGTCCACATTGTGGGCAAAGAGACCGATGTTTAGAGAGTCGGCGTGTGAATGGCCCAGTCCGTAGCCGTAGTGGATCCACAAAGCGCGTCCGTCTTCGCGCGATTCAGTCTGCAACACCGCCTGACCGTAGCGGCCGAGGTGATCGCACTCCAGTTTGAACTCGTCGGCGTTGGCGACATTGGCGATTTTCGCAATCAGGGCCTCCGGGTTTTCTTCGAAAATATCGTCCGGCAGCCGGAGCCTCTCAACATTCCCACCCGAAAAGTGCCAAGCCAAAACGGCCATTCGAGGATCTTCATATAGCCTGTAGCCGCGGACAAAGGTTTCTGCATTGCCAGCTCGGCCCCATCCACCTACTGCCCCGCCCTGATCGCCAAGTCTGGACATGGCGGCATCTAGGAGGTTGAGTCGCGGCTCGATGAGGAAGCACTGCCTGAGTTTCGGATATTCTGCGACCAGGTTGTGCTTGGTGTAATCCGGGTAAGCGGCGAGGATCTCGGCCAGATCAATGAGACTGTTCTTCTGCATCAGCCCATAGCCTCCGCACATGGCACCCATGCCGTCGCGGTCAAGACCGTCTACGGCCAGTTGCGGCACCGGGTTCTGGTACTTCTCGTGCGGAAAGCCGGGGTCGAACAGGTAGTCCAGCCACTCCTCAGTGATCTCGCCTCGGTCGAGAGCTATCGCTGCAGCCGCTGGGTTGCGGATCCTGGCCTTATTGCCGTCAATCCGACCGTCTTTGTACGAGCGCAGCATTTCCAGGAGCAGGTTCTCCTCAACGTGCCGGCAGATGGCTTCGATGCTGCCCCGGTCGGCGAGCCGGTATCGCGCGGACCTGCCAGCGCAGAACTTCACCAGCTCTCCGTCGCCCTGGATGCCGTCATAAATCTCGTCGTAGGCGTGGGACATGCACCAGACTACATCGTTCTCGCACAGGCAGCCCTCGATGCGGCCCCGGCCCGAGCCGCCATGCGAGTGTGCAAAACCGAGTTTGTGCAATGGCATGAAATCCATTTCTGGATAGACATCGGCGATGCGGTCCAAAAGCACTGCCGCCTTATGGGCATACACTTTGTCACCCGTGAGGGTATAAGCCCGTGATAGAGCCACCAAACCGCCGTAGATTCCCGCTGTTGTTGATTTGTGCGCATGCCAGGAAACGGCCCCGCGCAAGAGGCCCCACTGGACGTAGTAGGCAATCGGAAAATACTTGTTCGCTTTTTCATCCACCATGCCATAGCCATCATCCACATAGATATTATGGAGTGGATCATTAGGATCGGGGTGCTCGGCATTGAACAGCAGTGAGCGGTCGCCCAACTCGCGCCGGAACATCCCATGCTCATCAAGGGCCGTCTTGTAAAAGGCGTAGAAATCGTTTTTGGGATAAACCTCACCACAGGAAGGACACTTAACCTTCCATGGATTGTTCCAGAAATCTACTTTCCAGCTCCCGTAAGCCTCAATTCCTTTGCCGCACTGTGGGCAGCCAATCTCCTTGTGTGAGGACATTACAGAGGCCATAATAGCGGCACGCGGTAGCTCCTGGGACGGTATGAGGGCCCAAAGCTCATCATCGCTCATTTCCATCCACCGCTGTGCTGCCTCGACTGCCTTGCGCTGCTCCTCCGCCGCCCACGCGTACTTGCGCACGTTCAACAGCGCATTGGCCCGCATCTCCGCAGTCACCAACCTGCTGCACTGCTTGGCACGCGCGCCTGATGCGACACAAAGCATAAGCAGACCCATCAGCAAGCTAGCCAAAAGTTTGTCGAACATGTCTATTCCCCCTACGAGCCACCGGGTGCTGGTACTGTTCGGGCTCAAGCTAAGTTCGGCAGGACTGCCACGGAAACCTGCCCGCATGCCCGCTTTGCATACAACAGTGAAGAGGCGAAAAAAGGGCTGCCACGATGTGGCAGCCCTTTGTGTGTCCTAACTATGGCAGCACCTAGAACAGACCGACGATGTTGCCGTCCTCGTCAATGTCCACATCAACGGCGGCAGGTCGTGTCGGCAAGCCGGGCATGGTGCGCATCTCGCCGCAGAGTGGATACAAGAAGCCCGCGCCCAGCGAGGGTCTGATGTCGCGCACCGGCACCGTGAAGCCGCTGGGGCGGCCCTTGATGTCCGGGTCGTGCGTCAGTGAAAGATGGGTCTTGGCCATGCAGATCGGCAGATTGTCATATCCCTGCTTGGTGAACTGGCGAATCTTTGTCTCAGCCAGTGGAGCATATTCCACGCCATCGGCCCCGTAGATCTCAGTGGCGATAGTCTCGATCTTCTCCTTGATGGAGGCTTCAAGCGGATACAGGAACTTGAAGTCATTGCCCTCCTGGCAAACAGCCATCACGGCTCCGGCCAGCTCGGTGCCGCCCGCGCCGCCCTGGCCGTGGACATACGTCTCGACCGCGGCCTTGGCCCCCGCAGCCAGGGCTTCTTCCTTGAGGGCCGCGATCTCAGCGGGCGTGTCGGCGGGGAAGATATTCATGGCAACGACCACCGGCATGCCCATCTTGCCCATGTTCTCGATGTGCTTGGCGAGGTTCTCACAACCCTTGCGCACGGCGGCGACGTTCTCCTTCTCGATTTCCGCTTTCGGCGGCTTGCGTCCGGGCTTGAACTGGAAAGCCCCGCCATGCAGCTTCAGCGCTCTCACAGTGGCGACGATGACCACCGCCGAAGGCTGCATCTGGCCGACGCGGCACTTGATGTTGAGAAACTTCTCGGCCCCGCAGTCGGCCCCGAAACCGGCCTCCGTGACCACATAGTCCGCCAGCTTGAGGGCGATCTTGTCGGCCAGGATGGAGTTGGTGCCGATCGCGATATTGGCGAAGGGGCCGGCGTGGACGAATACCGGCCCACCGTCAACAGCCTGAGCGAGATTGGGCATGATGGCTTGTCGCATCAGTACCGTCATAGCGCCGGCGGCATCGAGGTCCTCGGCAGTGACGGGATTACCGTCGCGATCAGTGGCGACCTGGATGCGGCCGAAGCGCCGGCGCATGTCTTGAATGCTGGTGGTCAGGGCCAGGATCGCCATGACCTCGGAGGCGACGGTGATGTCAAACTGGGACTCGCGGGGCCAGCCGCCGGTACTTCCCCCGAGGCCGATGACGATGTTGCGCAGCGCGACATCGTTCATGTCCACATTGCGGTTCCAGCTTATGGATAGCGGATTGATGTTGAGAGAATTCTTGTGCCAGAGACTGGCGTCGAGCATGGCGGCGAGCAGGTTGTTGGCCGCTCCGACGGCATGGATGTCGCCGGTGAAGTGGAGATTGATCTCGTCCATGGGTAGCACCTGGGCATAGCCGCCGCCGCAAGCTCCGCCCTTGATGCCGAAGGTCGGGCCCATCGAAGGCTCGCGCACGGTACAGATGCCGTTTTGTCCGAGATGACGCAGGGCCTGGCCGAGACCGAGCGTCACCACCGTCTTGCCCTCACCGAGGGGAGTTGGGGTGATGGCGGTGACGAGAATGAGTTTGCCGTCCGGCTCATCGGCAAGCCGGTTTAGCACGGACAGCTCCACCTTTCCCATGTGGTTGCCGTAGAGCCGCAGCTCTTCGGGCAGTATTCCGGCGTCAGCAGCCACCTCCGTGATGTTGCGCAACTCAACCTGCTGGGCAATTTCCAGATCACTAAGCATGTTACTAACCGCCCTTTCTCAAAGCGCGGTCAGGCTCGGAAGCCTGACTGGGCGCCAACGATGAATAGGTTTACTGATACGCAAGGCGTTGCGAGAGCAACGCCTGCCACCCGCACCTCGGCCAAGCGGACGAGGGGGCGTGTCTGAGTAATGGACACTTGCTTCGCAAGCAGCTTCTTTGCTGTCGGCAGTTTCTCCTTCTTGAGCGGGTGCGTTTTTTCGAGGAGCGAACGACTCTGCGAGATGATCGCGTTGGTGCGCCCGCAGTGCCGGCGGCGCACTTTGGGTGAGCCGATTGGGCGAGTCGTCAGATGGGTATAATGGCAGCAGGAGTAGCCGGGCCTCAAGGCAGTTGGCGCGGGTGCCAATATATGTGAAAGGTCGCAGTGTGAGGGCGGCGGGTGGGTAGTGTGATGGGGCTGGGAGTGGGCGGAATGGGAAAATTGGAAAAACAATCTTGACAGCAGGGCAGAGAGGCGTTATACTTAGGGTCTGCAGGGCGTGAACCTTGACAACTGAATAGCGTGAGAAGCCAGAGACTGTACGAGCAATGGATTAAGCTTCGGCTGGGGACAAGAGCTCCAGTGCGGAGAAGAGTTTACAATGGAGAGTTTGATCCTGGCTCAGGACGAACGCTGGCGGCGCGCCTAATGAATGCGAGTCGAACGAGAAACAGACAGTTGAGCTCTTCGGAGTGATTCAGTCTGTGGGCAGTGGCGTACGGGTGAGTAACACGTGGGTAACCTGCCTCCGAGACGCGGACAACGCAGGGAAACTTGTGCTAATCCGCGATGGTCTAGAAACGCAGATGTGTTAACTAGTAAAGGCTTCGGCCGCTCGGAGATGGGCCCGCGGCTCATTAGCTAGTTGGTGAGGTAATGGCTCACCAAGGCGACGATGGGTAGCCGGTCTGAGAGGATGGTCGGCCACACTGGGACTGAGACATGGTCCAGACTCCTACGGGAGTTAGCATCAGGGGATCTTGCACAATGGACGAAAGTCTGATGCAGCGACGCCGCGTGTGTGATGAAGGCCTTCGGGTCGTAAAGCACTGTCAGGAGGGAAGAATGCCACGCCTTTGGTGTGGAGAGACAGTACCTCCAGAGGAAGCCCCGGCTAACTACGTGCCAGCAGCCGCGGTAAAACGTAGGGGGCCAGCGTTGTCCGGAATTACTGGGCGTAAAGCGCGCGTAGGCGGCTTAGCAAGCGGAGGGTGCAATGCCGAGGCTTAACCTCGGCCCTGCTCTCCGAACTGCTAGGCTTGAGTGCGGGAGAGGATAGTGGAATTCCTGGTGTAGCGGTGGAATGCGTAAATATCAGGAGGAACACCGGTGGCGAAGGCTGCTATCTGGAACGCAACTGACGCTAAGGCGCGAAAGCTAGGGTAGCGAACGGGATTAGATACCCCGGTAGTCCTAGCCGTAAACGATGGACACTAGGTGTTGGAGGATCGACCCCTTCAGTGCTGTTCTGTTAACGCGTTAAGTGTCCCGCCTGGGGAGTACGGTCGCAAGGCTAAAACTCAAAGGAATTGACGGGGGCCCGCACAAGCGGTGGAGCATGTTGGTCAATAGGATGATACGCCAAGAACCTTACCAGGGCTTGACATGTTTCTGACAGCCTGGGAAACCAGGTCTTCCACTTCGGTGGACAGAATCACAGGTGGTGCATGGTTGTCGACAGCTCGTGTCGTGAGATGTTGGGTTAAGTCCCGCAACGAGCGCAACCCTCGCCGAATGTTACCAGCGGGTAATGCCGGGGACTCTTTCGGGACTGCCTGAGCAATCAGGAGGAAGGGGGGGACGACGTCAAATCTGCATGCCCCTTATGTCCTGGGCTGCAAACGTGCTACAATGGCCGGCACAGAGGGAAGCGAGGCCGCGAGGATGAGCTAATCCTTAAAGCCGGTCCCAGTTCGGATTGGATGTCTGCAACTCGACTCCATGAAGGTGGAATCGCTAGTAACCGCGGATCAGCAATGCCGCGGTGAATACGTTCCCGGGCCTTGTACACACCGCCCGTCAAATCACGAAAGCTGGCAGCACTCGAAGTCCGTCTTGAGGCGGCCGAAGGTGAGGCCAGTGATTGGGATTAAGTCGTAACAAGGTAGCCGTAGGGGAACCTGCGGCTGGATCACCTCCTTTCTAAGGAGTAGTCTGGCAGCTTCGGTGCAAACCAAGCTCCCAAGACTAGGTCGAACAGTCTCTTGGTGACACGCTATTCAGTTCTCAGGGTTCACTTTCTAAGTAGGAGATATGGCCATAGCTGCAGTGGATCGTGCCAGCGAGTAGGAACTAAGCGGCATTGTGATGTCAAGACCCGCGAGGGGACAGACATCCCCTCGCGTTTTTGGTGGAAGTAGCAAGCGAACCTTGTAAGGTATGATCGGGCTGCCCGGGCGGGCCATTAGCTCAGTTGGTTAGAGCGCACCCCTGATAAGGGTGAGGTCCGTGGTTCAAATCCACGATGGCCCACCACCAAATGGGCGATGGTCTGTTCCAGCCGGCTGAGGCCGGTCCCAGTAGGGCAGCGCTGAGTAAGGGGACGTAGCTCAGTTGGGAGAGCATCTGCTTTGCACGCAGAAGGTCACCGGTTCGAGCCCGGTCGTCTCCACCAACTATTGCGGGAAGCTGGTGGTAAGCTCCGACGGATGTGGGAGCTTACCTCGAACTTCTTAACAACAGCGCACCTTGACAACTGCATAGTGGTAGTAAGGCTACAATTTGTGCCGAGTATGGATCAAGCTATTCACGGCGTACGGTGGATGCCTTGGCACTGAGAGCCGAAGAAGGACGTGGCAAGCAACGATACTGCTCCGGCTAGCTGCAAGCAAGCTCTGACCCGGAGATTTCCGAATGGGGAAACCTGGCGCCGATAATGCGGCGTCGTCTCCGCCTGAATCAAATAGGGCGGAGGTCGGTAAGCGAGCGAACTGAAACATCTTAGTAGCTCGAGGAAAAAAAAGCAAAAGCGATTCCCCTAGTAGTGGCGAGCGAACGGGGAACAGCCCAAACCTCTGCACTGTGATATCCCGTAGGAGTTGGTGCAGAGGGGTTGTGGGAAGTCCACGCAAATGCCACGGAGTTGCATCGGAGTTACCAAATTGTCACCTAGCCGAAGATGTCTGGAAAGACGAGCCGTAGAGGGTAATAGCCCCGTAGGCAGAAGGCGACAATCTCCGAGGACTTTCCCAAGTATCACGGGGCACGTGATATCCCGTGTGAATCCGGGGGGACCACCCCCTAAGGCTAAATACTCTCAGTGACCGATAGTGGACAAGTACCGTGAGGGAAAGGTGAAAAGTACCCCGGAAGGGGAGTGAAATAGTACCTGAAACCGTATGCCTACAACCGGTCGGAGCCCTATGGCCCTTTCGAGGGCAATGGGTGACGGCGTGCCTCTTGCAAAATGAACCGGCGAGTTATGGCGTGTAGCGAGGTTAAGCCGCCAACGGCGAAGCCGCAGCGAAAGCGAGTCCGAATAGGGCGTCATAGTTGCATGCTATAGACCCGAATCCAGGTGATCTATCCATGTCCAGGGTGAAGCGCAGTTAACATTGCGTGGAGGCCCGAACCAGTCAGTGTTGAAAAACTGTTGGATGAGGTGTGGATAGCGGCGAAAAACCAAACGAACCTGGCAATAGCTGGTTCTCCCCGAAATAGCTTTAAGGCTAGCCTCGAGCATGAGCCGTGGAGGTAGAGCACTGGATGGGCTCGGGCCCTTGATAGGGTACCAACCCCAACCAAACTCCGAATGCCACGGCTGTAAGCTCGGGAGTCGGACTGCGGGGGATAAGCTCCGTGGTCGAGAGGGAAAGAGCCCAGACCGCCAGCTAAGGTCCCTAAACTAGGCTAAGTGGGAAAGGCTGTAGGAACGTCGAAACAGCTAGGAGGTTGGCTTAGAAGCAGCCATCCTTTAAAGAGTGCTTAACCGCTCACTAGTCGAGTGTTTCTGCGCCGAAAATTTAACGGGGCTTAAGTCTAGTACCGAAGCTGCGGGATTGGCAAGTGGATGAGCAGCTCGGGTCCACGGTATCGCTTTCGTCGCCTCAGCTTGCTGAGGTGGGGACTGCGAGCCCGGACCCTTGAGCGCTCTTCCGCAAGCTTGCCATTCAGTAGGGGAGCGTTCCGTAGTAGGGCGAAGGCAGACCGTAAGGACTGCTGGACGAATCGGAAGTGAGAATGCCGGTATGAGTAGCGAAAAGTAGAGTGAGAATCTCTACCGCCAGAAGCCCAAGGTTTCTTAAGCAAGGCTCGTCCGCTTAAGGTTAGTCGGGCCTAAGCCGAGGACGAAAGTCGTAGGCGATGGACATCCGGTTAAGATTCCGGAACCATTAACAGACGCTTGACCGAAGGGATGACGCAGAAGGGTAGGTGTACCGCGCGATTGGACGAGCGCGGCCAAACCTGTAGGTAGTCGGGACTGGCAAATCCGTCCCGATGTTGATCTGAGAGGTGATGGGGAGCCGGCATAATGCTGGCGAAGACACTGATCCCATGCTGCCTGGAAAAATCTCTAGGGAGTCTGTTGATGCCCGTACCGCAAACCGACACAGGTGGGCAGGGAGAGAATCCTAAGGCGCGCGAGAGAACCCTCGTTAAGGAACTCGGCAA
>Ga0180432_10011313_pt1 | contig 10533 bp, 3 predicted proteins | sample SS_ome_10_FD_132414 | JGI IMG/M metagenome (GOLD analysis project Ga0180432, IMG submission 132414) | Hypersaline lake sediment archaeal communities from the Salton Sea, California, USA - SS_1_MS_2 metaG | ecosystem: Environmental > Aquatic > Non-marine Saline and Alkaline > Hypersaline >...
AGAGATCGGCTTCGCGCCGGATGTGCATCAGGGCGCCGTCGGTCTCATTCCGGTAGGCGAGGGCCAGGCCGTCGGTCCCGTGAAGCACGGCGTCCAAGTGAGGCCCCACGTTGTCCTCATCCGAGGTGATCGGTTCGACGTCCCATGCCTGGGGTGTGATCTCGGGATCGGCGAAGGAGAGATGTCCGCCTTGGTCCTGGGCGTAGGCGCTGAAGGCGTAGCCGACGCCGTCGCGGTAGGCGAGGTCGCACTGGATGCCGCGCCCGGGGCCGGGATCGACCGTCTGCGGCTCGGTCCAGAGATCGGCTTCGCGCCGGATGTGCATCAGGGCGCCGTCGGTCTCGTTCCGGTAGGCGAGGGCCAGGCCGTCGGTCCCGCGAAGCACGGCGTCCAAGTGAGGCCCCACGTTGTCCTCATCCGTGGTGACCGGTTCAACGCTCCAGCTGGGCGGGTCCTGGGCTCCCGCGAACCAGATCGCCTCGGTGTCGGATCTCCGGTAGGACACCGGGAGATCCCCGGAGCCGCTCACGCCCAGGGCGCAGCTACCGTCGACCCAACCCGAGTCGTCGATCACCGTCGGCGCATCCCACACGCCATCGGTACTGGTGATGATCTTGAGGCTGTTATCGTCATCGCGCCAGTAGACGGCATGGAGATCGCCGTCGGGCGCAAGCTGCAGATCGGCGAACTTGCCCACATCGCCCTCGGCATCGAGCGTGGTGATGGTCCACTCCCGGTCCGTGGCCAGACAGGGCGGCGCTCCCGAAAGGAACAGGCCGAGTGCGGCCGCCAGGCACAGAGTAGGCTTGGCTGGTTTCATGGTATCCAACCTCCTCTGCTTATCGGCCCGATGTGGTCGCGTACTTCAGATCTCCGTTGGTGATGTCGTAGTAGGCGATGTGAATCGTGTCGGTATCGTCGATCACGATCGAGCTGTAACTCCCCACGTTGCCGTCGATGTCAACTACTTGCTCAGCCCAGGTGCCGCTGCCGGCCGACTTGACGGCATACATGAGATTGCCGCCGTTCGATTCGTAGAAGGAGACGTGATGGCCTCCTTCCGAATCGACCCCAATGGAGGGAGCTCCCCAGTTGGCGTGGACCGTGGACACCTGCTCCTCGCTCCAGTCACCGGATCCCGGATCGCGGGTGGCGACGCGCACGGGGTCACCGTAGCTGTTGAAAGCCACGCTGGGGATCCAGTCGGATCCTTCGAGGCGAATGGCGAGATCGACGTCGGCGTTGTAGTACGAGGTGCTCACCGTCTCGATCGGAACGACCCAAGTCAGCGTGGCCGGATCGAAGACACCGTATCTCACCTGGCTCGTTCTTGACCAGGCGACGTGCAGGTAGTCGTCGTCGTCGATCAGCACTTCCATCACCGCACCGTAGGTGGCGTCACTCAGAACATGGAAGTTCCAGCCCCTCTGTGATTCATCCTCCACCCACCAAGCGAGGTTGAGTTGGTTGCTGGTGTTCTTGTAGGTGATGTAGGGGGTGCCGTCACTGGCGACGACGATCTGGGATTGGTGGCCCGTGTTGCCGGAGTCATCCACCAGCTGCACGTTCCACTCCTGTGCCCAGACGGGAGCCGCCAGCAGCAGCAACATGGCCGCCAGTAGGATCCATCGCCCGCGCTGGATGCCGGCGGTAGTGCTGCGGAACCGAGGTAGCGTATGGCGTTTCATGGATAGGACCTCCTTGTTTGCTTTGGTAGGGTCAAGCGATTCCTGACCACGTGCAACGTGGCTGCAAGCAGCTGCGCGATGCAGGCTCGCATAGAGGAAGACACACAAGGGGGCCGGAAATCACGAAGGAAGTAAGGAGATCGACGAGGGGGTGGCCGGAGGGGATCCTCCGGCCACCCGAGAGATCACCTGAGCACCAGCATCCGGCGGGCGACACTCCGCTCTCCGGTGTTCAAGTGGTAGAAGTAGACGCCGCAGTCAGCCGGATGCCCGGCATCGGTGCGGCCGTCCCAGATGCGCTCATGCCTGCCCACGGGTAGACGGGCGTCAACCAGCGTTCGGACCACGCGGCCTCCGACATCCAGGATGCGGAGCTGGACGTCGGTGGATCGTGGCAAATCGAAGCCAATCCGCGTGCCCCGTTCCCCGGGACGGAAGGGATTGGGCTGGTTCTGCTGCAGCGCGACGCGCGTCGGTCTCAGCTCCAAGTCGTGCACTTCGGCGACGTTGCACCCGGAGCAGACGAGTTGTACGTCGTCGATGTACCAGCCCTCATACGGATCCGCATAGTCGTCACTCCCGAAGCGGAAGCGGAACTGGACGGTGCCGGACATGGCGCCGACCCGGAATTCCTCCTCGAGCCAGCGCTCGCCCAGTCCCCCGAAGACCGGTGTGTAGTTGGGGAAGGGAGAGCCGACATCTTCGCTGAACCAGAGGGTCATGCGGGGATAGCCGCCGACGGGTGAGATCTGAGTCCAGGCCCCACCGTCGACGGACATCTCCACCAATCCCCCATGGAAGGAGTACGGATCGGGCCAGGCGATGGCGCAGAAGATCCAATGCCAAAACTTGAGGGACACCTGCCCATCGACCTCGATCGGCTCCGTGGCCAATGCGCCATCCGCATGTTGGGAGTAGGGCCCGTCACCTGTGTCGCCGAACTTCCAGGAGGTTCCCCCGCCGGGGGTGTGGTTGCGTTGGGTGCTCATGTGCCACTCGTCGATGTAGCCATGGGTGATCGCCCGGTGCGTCCAGCCACCCGGGCCGCTCTCCATGTCATCGGCGAAGTAGGGATCCATGACGTAGAAGAGGTAGGTGGCGGCCGGGGCATCGGGCGGATCGGTCCCCTCCAGTCCACCCGCGTCCCGTCCGTAGATGTAGTACTCGATCTGGGTGCCGCCCGGTTGCCCCGGGATCTCCCCCCGATAGACCTGACCGCCCTGATCGGTCAGGGGTTGGACCACCCAGTCTCCTCCGTCCAAGCGATAGCGCATCGAGACCTCGTCGGTAGCGGAGTACTCGACCATCGAGGTCATAACCTCGTAGGGGCCCAGCGTATCGGAGGTGACCCATCGTTCGGTCGTGCCGTAGAAGGCAGGAGGAAGAATGTCGTAGAGACCGAAATCGCGAACCGTGGTCTCACCTTCCAGAATGGGGACGCCGTAGGCGGTGTCGGCGGTGAAACTCGGGTGGGTGACCCGCAGGGTGTACGTGCCGGTCGGGATCGTGGCGCCGTATTGGCCGTCGGGCTGACTGAGCATGGTCCGCTCGCCTTCCTCGACCGTAATCAGGACATCCCCCAACGGGCTTCCGTCGGTCAAGTTCGTGATCAGGCCGGCGAGGATCCCGCGCGGAGCGGCGTCGAGGCAGACGAACTTGATCGCCCGCCCCGAGCTGATCGCCGAAGCCCCCGCGTTGTAGTAGTTGTGATAGCCATACATCACCCCGTCGGTTCGATCGCGGTTCTCGATCCCGATCGTCGAGTAGTGCTGAAGGTCGTCGCTGTTGTTGAAGGTCTGGTACTGGAAGACGATGATCCCATCGCCGGTCAGTGTGGGATGATGCGCCGCGTCGTAGAGAATGACCTCGAAGGTTTCGACCGCGTTCGCTTCGTTGTTGCGGACGCGGCTCCACCAGCAGGACAACGATCAGGTTCTCGGGGGCTGCGGCGCCGGGGATGTTCCAGTTCCGGTAGTTGACCAGCGTGGTCGGTCCCATGGCGATCCAGCCGTTCGAGCAGATCGTGGCGCTCGTGTAGATCTGACCGTAGTAGGTGAAGGGGAAGGGGAGAGAGACGATTCGCGAGTCGTCTTCCCCGAAGCCGAAGTCCGTGAGTCCCACTGAAGTGCCCTCTCCTCCCCGATTCGGATCGATCTCGATCCAGTCATAGGTAGGGGCGTGCTCGTACGCGGTGTCGAGATCGTCGAAGGCGTAGTAGCCGTAGGCGTCGGGACCGGTCGGATCCTCCGGATCGACCGTCCCGATCGGCAGCCCCAGGGGGACCGTGTCGCGCGCTCCCCCGGAGAACTCGAGCTCCAGAACCAAGGGGGCGATGAATCCGTCGAAGCACTCCCCGGCGATGCTCAACCCGAAGGGGTCCCCCGTGTTCTCGCCGGTCATGCCCGGGGCGATGGTGCCGAAACTGCCCTGAGCGTCGGTCACCGTCACCCAATCGCTTTTGGAAAGGAGGGTGCCGGTCACCGCCGTGCCCTCGGCGTCCCCCTCGTTGATGATCTGGAGACTGACCTCACCGCTCTCGCCCGGATCGATCTCTGAGCCAAAGCCGATCAGGGTAACCTCCTCATAGGCGAACGCTGCCGCCACGACGGGGATCCTGACCAGCGAGTGCCAGGCGTCCGTGCCCGACTCCAGATCGAGACCCAGGCGCACGACATGGCCGCTCGGGGCGCCGGCGTCGATCTGGATGCCGAAGGCGTCCGCGCACCAGGCCGTTCCCCCCCCGGCGATCGTGCCGAACTCCTCCACGGCGTCGAGGATCGTGACGTACGCATCGTTGGTTGTGAGGGTACCGCTCACGTCGACGGCGGTGAGGGTGCCGAAGTTCTCGACTTCCACCGGGAGCTGGATCGCCTCGGTGGGGTTGGGCAGGCCGTCGGCATTGCCTCCGGCGGCATCATCGATCATGTGGGCCCGGTACCCGACGAAGGTGTCGGTGGCGAGCACATCGATCGCTCCCAGGTAGGGATGGTGATCGTGTTTGGACACCGTGATCTTCATCTCGCCCTCGGTCGGGGTGCTGACCGGGAGCTCGACCGTGCCCTCGGCGCCCGTCGTCCCCGCGATATGGGTTTCCTCATCCTTCCAAAGGCAAACCACGGCACCGGGGCAAGGCTCCCCGGCGGCGCTGACCGCCACCGAGATGACGTTGGTGCCCAGGGGGATGTCCGACGGAACACCGATCGACATCATCTTCGGCACACCCGTCCACAGCTCTCCGGCGGCGTCCCCCATGAGGTTGTTCCAGTGGGTGTACTTCTGGACCTCGAGCATCTCGGGAACCGCGTAGTTGACGTACAACTCGTACTTGCCCCGCGTATGGGCCTCACCAAAGCGGAAAAGGTCGTCCCAGAAAGGACCCCGCCAGACGCCATAGGTGAAGCAGTTGTTATAGCGCGTGTGGGTCCCGAGCGTCGCGGTCGCAATGCTGGCGATGCCGCCGGTCGGGATGTCGGGGGGAAGGCCGGCGCGGATCCACGCCTCGTTGCGGGATGTGCCATGGGCAAAGGACCCGGAATCGCAGGTCAGGTTGGTCGAGAAGGGCATCTTCCGCCCGTTCTCCAGAGAGAGGATGTCGTCCACGTCGATCCCGCTCATCCCGTAGGTGCCCCGCCAGGAGAAGACGGTGCCTCCGCGATTGGTCTTCTCGATGATCTGGCTGGTCCAGGGGCCGTTGAAGACGGTATCGACCTCCGTATATCCCCAATCGAGGAGCCGCTCCTTCAGCCACTGCTGAATCTGAATGCAACTCGGACCCGATTCGGTCCAATCACCCACCAAGCAGGCCCGCGTGTACCAGTCGGTGTCGTTCATGTAGGGGGTGCTCTCGTAGCTGACGATCTTGTGCACGTAGAGCTGGAGCTGCTCGATCGACTCGACCGAGATACGGCCGATGTGGGCGTCGGCCAGAATGTCATCCCCGTCCAGCTGCACGTAGGGATGATCCCCTTCCCCATGATCGGACGAGTAGTTCTCGTTCCAGTGGGGGATGGCTATCGGGGGGCCGACATCACCCACGAGCGTGATGTACTCAGGAGGCAGCTCCCACGAACTGTAGGCATCGCGGAGCCAATCCTGGATGTCGGTGTTGCGCAGCCCGGTCTCCGTGGTGGTCACGAGGTGGACATCAAAACCCTGCCGGGTCCGCCACTCCACCAGCGGTTCGAGTGCCGTGAGGACGGCCGGGCTGTCGGGGGCGATGAGGACATAGGCGCCCGGGAGCAGGGTCTGGCCCTGGCGGGGTCCCGAGTAGTTGATCACCAGGTCGCGGTAGAGGCGATCGAATGACGGGGGAAGGGTGGACGCGTGGCGCCGCGGGACGTTGCGGAGATCGTCACCGGTGAAGTCCACCTCGATCTGAATCCGGGTGGTTACCTCGATCGTCTGCCGCGCCGCATCGAACCGCACGGGCTGGATCGTGACCGGCACGACACGCAGATCGCGGGCGAGAGCGGGCTCGCCCAGCGTAGCGACCGGCTGCCCGCCGTATTCCCCATGCGCGTAGGCCTCGGCCTGGATGACGAAATCACCCGCTCCCGCGGGTTGGACGGGCAACGGCCGATACCCGGCTAGTTCCATCTTCTCTTGCCCGACCACCGCGAGGTTGGCGGCAGCCCGGTCGGGCATCGCCAGCAGACGGGAGTAGGTCGGCAGCATCGGTTCGCCGATGGCGCCGGCGAAGCCCCCGCCGGGAATCTCCAGGCCGTGGTAGACCTCCCCATCGATGGTGACCGCCTGTGAGCTCAGCGCCGGGAGCTCGAACTCCAAGAGGAGCTTGCCGTCGTGCTCATCGAGGATGTGGATGGACGGAATCGCCGGTGAGTTCGGATCGTGGGGTAGCAGATCGAGGGTTGTGACCTCACCCACATCGACCGGCGGCGCGGGGTCGGCCGAGGCGGCAGCGACTGCCGCACACCAGATCCACGCCGCGAGAAGGATTGGGGTCCAGGGGCTTGTGCCTCGGGAACTCGGGCTCTGAGACATGGGAAGACCCTCCTGGTTGCCTGGCTCCCGTGGGGGGCGGGGGGCCGATTTCGGGACACGGTTGCTGGGCATCGGGGGATCCAGGACGGACGGGGGGGCCGTCTGGGGCCTAGTTTTATGAGTGTATACCTTTTGCCCTTCGCCGGGGGCAGCAATTGGCTGGGGGACGATTCCGGACACGGCCATTCGAAGCAGGTGGTGCCGCGCGGCAGCTGCGGGCCTCATCGATGAGACGACGGAACTGTTTTACAGATAAAAAGTTAGGCTTGATCGGCAGAGGTATCGGCTCTCAGTTGATAAATTACACATAGTGTGTAAACAACGCACATCCGCCCCAGCTTGGTTTGCTCTCGCCCTCATGGTACCCTTGATCGGTCAGGGGGCCGCAGAGGTCCCTCTGGGAGACCGGTGGCAAGTCCGGGACAGCTATCCATCGGTGAGTGCGCTGACTGAGACCCCCACTCAGGAGGAGGACGAGCCGATGCGATCCTTATACTACCTATCCCTCATTCTGGCGGCAGTGTTGCTCCTATCGCCTCAAGCAGCACACGCCGACGTCATCCAGGTCAACTCGCCGCGCGAGGGCACGGGCCTGCACCTCCGTTCGGGAAGCGCTGCAGGTGTCGAGCTGTCGTTCCGGGTGGAGTCTTTTGGTCTCGAGCCGGTCACCGTGAACGGCGAGGAGATGCAAACCATCACGCTGCCGGGCGTCATCTTGCCCAACAACGCGGGGGCTCCCGACCTACCGGGAATGGGGAGGTTCATTGCCGTCCCCCAAGGGGCCACCGTCAGTTGCGAGATCATTTCCCGAACACGGCGCGTCTATCGAGACGTGGTCGTGGCGCCGGCGCCCGTGCTGCCGAGAGAGAACGATCCGTCCCCCCTCGTGTACCAACAGGACCCTGAGATCTACGGGCGGAATGCACCCTATCCCGCGAGCCCGATTGCGGTCTCGGAACCGATGCTCATCCGGGGCGTGGATGCCGTCATCGTGGGCATCACGCCGTTTCAGTACAATCCAGTGACCCGGGAGTTGGTCGTCCACACGAACCTCGATATCCGCGTGCACTTCCAGGGCGGCTCCGAGCACTTCGGCGACATGCGCCTGCGTTCGCGTCACTGGGAACCTCTGCTACGGGGACATCTACTCAACTACGACGCCCTTCCTCCCCTTCGGCAGGAGACAAGGGGCTACGGTTTCGAGTATGTGATCCTCTGTCCCGACGATCCCGATTTCGTCGCCTGGGCAGATACCCTGAAAACCTGGCGCCAGCTCCAGGGCATCAGTACGGAAGTCTTCACCACGGGGGAGACCGGAACCAGCGCATCCGAGATCGAAACTTGGCTCGACAACGCCTACACGACTTGGGATGTTCCGCCTGCTGCCTTCCTGTTGCTGGGCGATTACCCCAGCGCGAGTAATCCGGACAACGCCATCACGTCGCCTACTTGGAACTCCTACTGCGTATCCGACAACATGTACGCTGACGTTGACGGTGATGATCTGCCCGACATGGCCCATGCCCGCATCACCGCGCGCGATGCCGCCGAGCTGGGCACGATGATTGGGAAGATGCTCTCCTACGAGCGATCACCCTACACGGATCCCGGCTTCTACGATCATCCGGTCATCGCCGGTGGCTGGCAGACCGAGCGGTGGTTCATCCTCTGCACCGAGATCTGCCTGGGCCATCAGGAGCATGTACTCGGCAAGAACCCGGTGCGCGAGTATGCCATCTATTCCGGCACCCCCGACAGCGAGTGGTCGAGCAATAGCAATACCCCAGCCCTGCTGCAGTACTTCGGCCCCGCAGGGCTGGGTTACATCCCGTCAACCCCGGAGCACCTTACCGATTGGGGTGGCAACGCGACGCGCCTCAACAGCGATCTGAATGCCGGCTCCTACATGCTTCTCCACCGCGATCACGGGTCGGAAATCGGTTGGGGGGAACCCGACTACAACATCTACGACCTGACCGGCCTCGAGAACGACATGTACCCCTTCGTCTTCAGCATCAATTGCCTCACCGGGATGTACAACTGGAGCTCGGAATGCTTCGCCGAGCGATTCCACCGCATGAGTCAGGGCGCTCTGGGTCTGATTGCCGCGTCACAGGTTTCATACTCCTTCGTGAACGACACCTTCATCTTTGGCATGTTTGACGGCATGTGGCCCGAGTTCATGCCCGACTACGGCCCCTATCCGCACGGACCGGATCCGCTCCGTCCCTGTTTCGGAATGGCCTACGGCAAATACTTCCTGCAGGCGAGCAACTGGCCCTACAATCCGCAGAACAAGGACGAGACCTACCATCTGTTCCATCATCATGGGGATGCGTTCCTCCGCATGTATTCCGAGGTTCCCTTCGCCCTGAACGTGACCCATCCGGAGGAGCTCAATATCGGGGCCGGCTTCTTCACCATGCAGGCGGATGCGGGTGCCCTTGTCGGTCTAACCGTGGATGGGGAGATCATCGGGGGGGCGGAGGCGACCGGTGCTTTCCAGGACATCCCGATCGATCCGCAGAGCGAGACGGGCACGCTGAGGATCACCGTCACGGCGCCGAATGCCTATCGCTACGACCAGAGCATCCCGATTACGAGCGGCGGGTCCTATCTCGTCGCCGACTTCGCGGCGACACCCACGAGCGGTTGCGCGCCCCTGATGGTGGCTTTCAGTGATGCATCGGTGGGTGAGGTGACGTCTTGGGATTGGGATTTCGGAGATGGGGAGACCTCAACCCTTCAGAGTCCCACGCACCAGTATAGCACTCCCGATGTCTATACCGTCAGCCTCACGGTAACCGGGCCGGCGGGCGTCGACACCGAAACCAAGACCGACTACATCATGGTCGATGCCGCTCCGGTGGCGGACTTCAGCGGAACGCCCACGGCGGGAACGGCGCCCCATACGGTGCAATTCACCGATCTCTCTTCGGCCAACACCGTCGCCTGGCTCTGGGACTTCGGGGACGGGGGCACCTCGACCGAACAGCATCCCTCCTACGAGTACACGGCCGAGGGCGACTACACGGTGAGCTTGACGGCGAGCAATGATTGCGGCTCGGACCAGCACGTCGCGGTCGACTACGTCCACGTGGACGCTCCGTCGCCGGTAGCGCTGGCGATGTCGGACATTCCGATGACGGGGACGATATCGGGAACCTACAGCGATACGCATGCCAGCGACGATGTCTATGAGATCATCACCGAGGTTTCCTCCGAGACCCACCCACGCAAGTGGTACAGCATGCTTGAACACCGATGGGAATTCAACGTGCTGCCGGGGGTCGAGGTCATCTTCCGGCTCGAGGCTCGGCGGCCGAGCAATGCGGATGGGGATGACTTCGCGTTCGAGTACTCGACGAACGGAATCGACTTCAGCCCCCTGCTTGCCGTGAGCAGCGCGACCGAGCAGGTCTATGCCGCTCCGATCCCGAGTCAGGTCAGCGGGACGGTCTACGTCAGGGTCCAGGACACCGACCGCACGCAGAGGAACCAGTCGCTCGATTCGATCTTCATCGACTGGATGGCGATCGAGACCAACAGCACCCCGTTGCCGCCGGTGGCTGCTTTCACTGCCTCTCCCACCAGCGGTTACGCGCCCTTGATCGTGCAGTTCACGGACGCGTCCACGGGAGCACCTAGCTCCTGGAGCTGGGACTTCGGAGATGGGGGAAGCTCCACGCTGCAGCATCCGAGTCATCAATACCTGATCCCCGAAACCTATACCGTCACGCTCACGGTGACCAACGCCCAGGGATCCGATAGTGAGACCAAGACCGACTACATTGTCGTGCTCGAACAGATCGACCACACCATGCACGTCCATGACATGGTCGTC
>Ga0180432_10011314_pt1 | contig 10532 bp, 8 predicted proteins | sample SS_ome_10_FD_132414 | JGI IMG/M metagenome (GOLD analysis project Ga0180432, IMG submission 132414) | Hypersaline lake sediment archaeal communities from the Salton Sea, California, USA - SS_1_MS_2 metaG | ecosystem: Environmental > Aquatic > Non-marine Saline and Alkaline > Hypersaline >...
GAGTTCAGCGCGTATCGCGTGCCGGGCCGACGCGCCGATTGCGAGATATGCTTCATGACCTCCGGAGAGGACCGCCGCCTGCCCGTCGCCCTGGCGTCGATGGTCTGCAAGTACATCCGCGAGGTGATGATGGAGCTGTTCAACCGCTTCTGGCAGGGCCGGGTCGAGGACCTGGCCCCCACGGCCGGGTATTACACCGACGGCCGCCGGTTCTTCAGCGAGATCCGTCCGGCGATGGCCGATCTCAACATCGACGAGAGCCTACTCTATCGCTGCCGGTGACAACAGGCCCTTGACGCGCCCCGTCCGGGGCGATAGCTTGTGCGAAACGACAGAGCGGAAAGGACGTCGCCATGGCAATCCAAGAGTGGTCTGAAGAGATTACGTTATGCGAACTCGGGGACGATCCACAGTTCAGCGATGACATGGACAGCTTGCTGGACAGGTTCGACGACAAGCCGACCGACGTGGCGCTGAACTTCGCCGCGGTAGGGTTCATCAACAGCTCGAACATCTCTCGGCTGCTTCGGCTTCGGAAGTTCACGCTGTCGGCCGGGCGGCGCCTGATCCTCTGCAACGTCAACACGCAGGTCTGGAGCGTATTCCAGGTGACGGGCCTGGACAAGCTGTTCGAGTTCACCAACGACATTTCGACGGCGCTGGCATCCCTCCAATTGGGCAACGGCGCCCCGGAGTGAGCAGGACTGCTCGGCCCGCCCCGGAAGGTCCCCCTCCCAAGCCCAGGGATCAAAATCCCTGGGGCCGTTCCTCCCAGGGATCCCAACCCCTGGGGCCGTTCCTCCCAGGGACCCAAACCCCCGGGGTACAATCCCCCGCACCGTTTCTGTATAGTGCCCCTCCAGCGTTGTTGGAGACGTGACTCGTGGACCTGCTTGCCGACCTGAACGAACCGCAGCGGCGGGCCGTGCAGTGTATCGACGGCCCGCTGCTGGTCCTCGCCGGGGCGGGGTCGGGCAAGACGCGCGTCATCACCCGGCGCGTGGCGTACCTGGTCCGCCAGGGCGTGGCGCCCTGGAACGTGCTGGCCATCACGTTCACGAACAAGGCGGCCGGGGAAATGGCCCACCGCGTGGCGCAACTGGGTACGGGCGCCGGGGCGACCATCTGCACGTTCCACTCGCTCTGCGCCAGGCTGCTGCGGGAGTTTGCCGACGCCTCGGGCCTCTCGCCCAACTACACCATCTACGACCGCGACGACCAGTTGCGGGTGGTGAAGGAGGCGATGGGCCGGCTGGAGATGGCGCCGGAGAGGCTGAGCCCCGCGGCGGTGCACGCCAGGATCTCCCGGGCCAAGAACGCCCTGAAGACCGCCCGGGCCTTTTCCGACTCGGCCGACAACTTCGCCGACAGGCGCGTGGCCGAGGTCTACGCCGAGTACGACAGGCTCCTGGCGGGCAACAACGCGGTGGACTTCGACGACCTGCTGCTGCGGATGGCGTTCCTCCTGAAGGACCACCCGGAGATCCGCCGGACCCTCAGTGAGCGCTACCACTACGTGCTCGTCGACGAGTACCAGGACACGAACCACTCGCAGTACATCCTGGCCCACGGCATCGCCGGGCCTCACGGCAACCTGTGCGTCACCGGCGATCCGGACCAGAGCATCTACGCCTGGCGCGGGGCCGACATCGGGAACATCATGGAGTTCCAGGCCGATTACCCCGACGCCACCGTCATCCGCCTGGAGGAGAACTACCGATCGACCCGTGCGATCCTGGCCGCCGCGTCCAGCCTGATCGCGCAGAACCGCCGCCGGGAGCCCAAGGACCTCTGGACGCGCCGCGCCGGCGGGGTCAACGTCAGCGTCATCGCCCTGGACAGCGAGCGTGCCGAGGCCGCCGCCGTCGCACAGGCCGTCATCAGGCACCGCGCCGACGGGCGCGAGCTGAACGACATCGCGGTGTTCTACCGCGTCAACTCGCTGTCGCGGATCATCGAGGAGACGCTGTTCGGCGCGGGGATCCCGTACCGCGTGGCGCGCGGCGTGGCGTTCTACAACCGCAAGGAGATCAAGAACGTCCTGGCCTACCTGAAGGTGACGGCCAACTCCGCCGACGACCTGAGCTGCCGGCGGATCATCAACGCGCCGTCCCGGGGGATCGGCGCGGTGACGGTCAAGCGGCTGGAGGCCTTTGCCGAGCGGCGGGGCATTTCGCCGCTGGCCGCCTGCCGCGATGCGGCCCGGGCCGGTCTGGGAAAGGCCGCCACGCGGAAGGTCGCCGCCTTTGCCGAGCTGATCGACGCGTTCATCGACCGGGCCCGGAGCGAACCGCTCGGCGAGCTGGTGGCCCACGTCGCCGAGGCCTCGGGCATCGAGGCCACGCTCAAGAGCGCCGAAGACGACCCGGAACTCCAGGCCTGGCGAAACGTGGGCGAGCTGATCACCGCCGCGGTCCAGTTCGAACAGCTCTGGGCCGGGCCGACCACGCTAGAGGACTTCCTCCACCAGGTCTCGCTGGTCAGCGACGTGGACAAGATGGAAGGCCCCGGCGGGGCGGTGACCCTCATGACACTGCACGCGGCAAAGGGGTTGGAGTTTCCCGTCGTCTTCATCGTCGGCTGCGAAGACGGCATGCTGCCGTTCAAGAGACAGCAGTTCGCCTCCGACACGTCGGGCCGCGACATACGGCCGGACGACCTCGAGGAAGAGCGTCGGCTGGCGTTCGTGGGGATGACGCGGGCGAAGGACGACCTGACGCTGATGCACGTGACCCGGCGGTTCGTCCGCGGGCGGACCACGTCGCAGTCGCCCTCGCGGTTCCTCCGCGAGATCGGCGATGAGTTCGTGGACCGCACCGACGCCCGGACGTCTCCTTCCGTCCGCTCGCGCCGGGGCCGCCGCGGCGGATTCTACGAAGACGCCTACCAGCGCGAGCAGATCGAGGCCCTGCAAGACCAGGCGGACCTCGACGACGCCTTCGCCCCGGCATACGACCAGGACGCCGGGTCCGACGCGCCGCCCGTCCCGCCCGAGTACGAGCACCTGCGCCGCGGGTCACTGGTCTACCACCCGAAGTTCGGCCGCGGCACGCTGACGAAGATCGGCTCCCAGTCCTGGCCGCAAACACGGGTCGACGTGGTCTTCGAGGACTACGGCCCCAAGACCCTCGTCCTGGCCCTGTCCAGGCTCGAGCTGGCCTGAGCACGCGTCGTCGGCGCCCGATACCTGTCGTCTTCGTCCCTGGGCGTTTGGCGGGCGATCGTAAGATCGCCGCTTGCCGTTCGTGCGGCGAACGGCGATCTTACGATCGTCCGCTAAACGTAACACATGATCCAAACAGCGCTTATCAGGGCATCAGCTCGCTGCGGACCGGAGCGTCGGCGCACCGCCGGGGCGGTCAGTCGCTGTAGACCAGGCGCTTCTCGTCCACGTAGCCCATGTCCCGGACGAATCGGCTGGTGTTCATCACAGGGATGTGCAGTTCGACGGCCTGGGTCGCTATGGCTTTGTACTTCTCGGAGGCCTTGCCGGCTTCCCGGCGGGCCCGACGGACCTGCGGGGGGTCGTCGTCGGTCGATTCGGGCGGCCGCGGGGGCTCCGTGCCCAGCACCACGTAGTCCACGTGGACGGTGACCTTGTCGGCGATCTTCCCGCCGTGGCTGCGAATGATCTTCTTGACGGTTTCGGTCCCGGCCAGGGACGGCCGGCCCGTGCCGTACAGGTCGAACAGCCCGGCCACCACGAACGTCTGCGTGAACCGCTTGTCGAAGGCCACGTTGGCCACCACGTCGCCACGCGAGACCGTGTACTCGTCGCCCCCGACGTCGCTGGTGACGCGGCACTCACTGATGTTCGGCAGCACGGTGGTGACGACCAGCGTGCCCTTGCGTTGGGCGATGCCCGAGATCTCGCCCGCCTCGTACACCGCGAACAGCCAGCCCGGCTTGACGTTGTCGACCTTGCCGATGTCGATATGGCAGTACCCGCTGCGGTCGGGGTCGCTCATCACCTCGCCGTCGGGCACGATCTTCCTGGCGATGGCGACGGCCTTGTCGCGCTCGCGCTGGGCCGTCCCGGCCAGCTCCTTGTACAGCACCACGCTGCGGCGCAGCTTGTGAATGACCATGTCCTGGTCCCTGAGCCTGTTGCTCTGCCGCGCGATCCGGGCCTCGTTGCTCTCGATCTGCCCGAACAGGACGGCGGCCCGGCGGTCGGCGCGGGCCTTGGCCTCGGTCCGCAGGCGGACGTGCTTGGCGTGCTCGTCGACGATGTCCTTGTCGCGCTGGTGGATGATGCGCTGGAGCGCGGCGATCCGGTCCTGCTGCTTGGCGATAAGGACCTGCAACTGGGCTTCCTTGGCCGCGAGCTGCTCAACCATGGTCCGCACGCGGTCCTTCATCTCCCTGATCACGCCGATCCGCTCGCGCCCGTCGGGTCCCACCAGGCGGGCCAACGCGTCTCTTAGAAGCTCGATTTCGCTGACCAGGCCGCGCCGGGGCATCCCGTCGGGCCCGGCCGTCGCCCGGCGGGCCGCCTTCAGGGCCTGCTCGACGGACGTGGCCCTGAACGTGATGGCCCGGATCAGCTTCTCGATCTCGGCGTCGAGCTGCCTGAAGACGGTCTGGGCCTGCTCGCCGTGGGGGGGGTTGGCAAAGCGGGCGATCTTGTGCTGGACCGGGCCGGTGCGAAGCTCGTCTTTGCTGACCAGGGCCTTGGTCAGCTTGCGGGCCTCGGCCGTCTCGCGGGCGAGCCTGTCCCGGGCGGCACGTTCCTTTACCGCGATGGCGGTGGCCACCAGGGCCAGGAACGTCATGATGATCAGAAGGTAGGGCGGTCCCGTGCGTTGCTTGATGATACGTGCCATTGCTGTGCTCCTGTGTTACGGGGGTTTGCTCTCGCCAGTGGTCCGTGCGGTAGGGGGGGGATGTATCAATGAAGGACGGCTTCCCGACCGCGGCGGCCACGACTCGCAATGGCACGTCCCGTTAGTTTAAGTATAGCAGTCAAAAGGGGGTGAAACGATGTTGGATTGTCGATTTGCGATTGACGATTGTCGATTTGGCAAGGCGCGTGTCTCAACGCGCCCACTACACGAGGACCTACGACAGCTTCTCGCGGAGCAGGCGCTGGACGTCGGCGGGGGCGGCGGCGCCGCCGCTCTTCTGCATGACTTGGCCCATCAGGAAGCCGAACGCCTTCTTCTGCTTCTTCCCGCCGGTGCGGACGTCTTCGACCGCCTGGGGGTTGGCGGCGATGGCCTGGTCGACCCAGGCCTCGAGTTGCGAGGCGTCCCTGACGGCCAGCAGGCCCTCGGCCTCGGCGATGGCGCGCGGCGAGTGCTCCGAATCGACCATTCTGTCGAACACCCTTGCCGCGGCGGTCGCGTTGATTTCCCCGGCGTCGGTCAACTTGGCCAGTTCGGCCAGGGCGCCTGACGTGATGCCGATCTCGGCGATCGTGCACCCGCGCTCGTTGGCGATGGCCGCCCCGCGGCCCAGAAGGAGGTTGGCGCATCGTCTGGCGTCCGCCCCGTCGGCGACGGCCTTGTCCAGCAGGTCGCCTGTGGGGGCGTCCTGGGTCAGGGCGTCGGCCTGGGCGAGGTCCAGGGCGTAGTCCTCGACGTACCGCTGACGCCGCGCCAGGGGCATCTCCCCGATCGACACGGCGATCCTGTCGTGCCAGTCGTCGCTGACGCGCACCGGGGCCAGGTCGGGGTCCGGGAAGTAGCGGTAGTCGTGGGCCTCCTCCTTGCCTCGCTGGAACACGGTCTGCCCCGTCGCGTCGTTGTACCCGCGGTTTTGCTTGGGGTGATTGTCCCACGTGTAGCCGTTGTCGGCCTGCCACTCGGCCAGTTGACGCTGGACCTCGTATCGGCAGGTGTTCTCGAGGGCGCGGAAGCTGTTGAGGTTCTTGACTTCGGTGATCGGCGTCCTGAGCGTCTGGCCGCCGCGGGTGATGTGCAGGTTGATGTTCGGCTCGAAGCGCATGTGGCCCATTTGCATGTTGGCCTGGCTGGCGCCGAGCCAGCGGACGATGCGCTGCATAATTCGGCCGAACGCCACGGCCTCGGCGGCGCAGTTCATATCCGGCTGCGAGACGATTTCGAGCAGGGGCACGCCTGCGCGGTTCAGGTCGACGGCGGTATGCGCGGGATTGTCGTGTACGTTTTTTCCGGCGTCCTCTTCGAGGTGGGCCCGGAGGATGCGCACGCGCTTGGTCGAGCCGTCCGGCAGCGGCACGTCGAGGTGCCCGTCGGAACACAGCGGCAGGTCGTACTGGCTGATCTGGTAGTTCTTGGGCAGGTCGGGGTAGTAGTAGCCCTTGCGGTCCCACTTGGTGAAGCGCTGGACCCGGCAGTGCAGCGCCATGCCGACCTTCATGGCCAGTTCGACGGCGCGGCGGTTCATCACCGGCAGCACGCCGGGCATCCCGATGCACACCGGGCAGACGTTCGTGTTAGGCGGGTCGCCGAAGTGGTTTCGGCACCGGCAGAACATCTTGGTGGCGGTGTCGAGTTCGACGTGGATCTCGAGCCCGATCACCGGCAGCACGGTTTGTGCAGCATCGCTCATGTGTCGGCGGTGTCCTCGTCGGAGTCTTCGTCGATGTCTTGGCCGGCGTCGGCGTCCGCTTCCTCGTCCGTCTCGATGGCCTCGGTCAGATCCTTCAGCGGGCCGTCCTCCTCGGCCATCTCGGCCGAGGGGACCTCGGCAAGCGTCTGGAGGGCATCGACCGTTCGCCGGTCCTCTTCCTCGTCCGACATGTCGAGGCTTTCGAGCACCTCGGAACTCTCGACCTGCGGGCGTTTGGCGTCCATCTGCTCCAGGGCTTCGAGGCCCTCGCCGATCTCGTCCTCGGTCTGCTGGAAGGTCTTCTCGTCGCGCGAGGCGAGCTTACGAAGCTTCTCGATGTCGTCGACCATTATCGCGACGTACCCGCAGTCCAGGCAGGCCTGAGCCTTGATCGGCAACGAGGAGATGATGGTGGTCGGCACGAGCCTGCCGGCCAGCTCGCCAAGGAAGCTGTACCTGACCGGCCCGCCCCGAACAACGCTTCGCACGCGGTCAAAGTTCCTGCCGCCGCACATTGGACACTTGGGAACCATGTGCTACTCCTGTGTGTTGCTTCCTGCGATCGTCGGGCTCAGGCGCCGCACGCCGGATGCCTGCTCGATCATTCTTCCCACCCTCAGGACGGTCTGTTCGCTGAAGGCCGGCCCGATCACCTGCATCCCGATCGGCATGCCCGAGGCCGACAGGCCCGCCGGTATCGACAGTCCCGGCAGCCCGGCCAGGTTCAACGACAGCGTGTAGATATCCTGGAGATACATGGTCAGGGGGTCTGCGGTCTTCTCGCCGAGCCTGAAGGCGGTCGTCGGCGTCACCGGGCACAGCAGCACGTCGCACGCCTCGAACGCCGCGTCGAAGTCGTTGCGGATCAGCCGGCGGACCTTCAGGGCCTTGTTGTAGTACGCGTCATAGTACCCGCTGGACAGCGTGTACGTGCCCAGAAGGACCCGTCGCTGGACCTCGGGCCCGAAGGCCTCGGCGCGGCTCTTGCTGTATAGGGCGATGATGTCGTCGGTTCGGTCGGGTGTCCGGTGCCCGTAGTGCACGCCGTCGTACCGCGCCAGGTTGCTCGAGGCCTCGGCCATCGCCACGATGTAGTAGCAGGCCACGGCGTACGAGCTGAGGTTGCCCTCGTCGTCGACGTCGATTCGGCTGTGGGGCAGGGACACGTCGACAATGGCGGCGCCGGCGTTCCGCAGCGTCTCGGCCGCTCCCCGAATCGCCGCGCCGATCTCCGGGTCCAGCGCGTCGGAGAAGAACTCACTCGGCAGTCCCACGCAGAGCGACTCGATCGGCTCGTCCAGCGTACCCAGGTAGTCGTCGATGTCGCGCAGCACGGAGGTGGAATCCCTCGGATCGTGCCCGGCGATCACGCCCGTCAGCAGGGCCGCGTCGGCCACGTCGTGCGTCAGCGGGCCGATCTGGTCGAGGCTGGATCCGTAGGCGACCAGCCCGTATCGGCTGACGCGGCCGTAGGTCGGCTTGAGCCCGACCACGCCGCAGAACGCGGCGGGCTGGCGGATCGATCCGCCGGTGTCGCTGCCGAGCGCCGCGGCACAGAGCCCGGCGGACACCGCCGCGGCCGAGCCGCCCGACGAGCCGCCCGGCACGCGCGCGGTGTCCCACGGGTTTCGCGTCGGCGCGAAGGCGCTGTTCTCCGTCGACGAGCCCATCGCGAACTCGTCCATGTTGCACTTGCCCAGGATGACCGCGCCGGCGCCCTGGAGCTTTTCGACGGCCGTCGCCGTGTATGGGGCTTCGAAATCCGCCAGGATCTTCGACGAGCACGTCGTGTGCCCGCAGGCCATGCACATGTTGTCCTTGACGGCAAGCGGCACGCCGCCCAGCGCCCCGAGCGGCCGCCCGCCCGACCGGGCCTGGTCGATCCGTTCGGCCTGCGCCAGTGCCTGCTCGGCGAAGACCTCGTTGTAGGCCCTGACGGTCGGGTCGAGTCGCTCGATCCGACCGAGGTATGCCCGGGTGGCCTCGGCCGACGAAACCTCGCCCGACGCGATCGCGTCGCGAAGCTCCAGTGCCGTCAGGTCGAGAACGCTGCTCATCAGGAACTGTCCCCGATAACCTTGGGCACCTTGAAGAAGTCCCCGTCCCTGGCCGGGGCGTTGGCAAGCGCCCGGTCCGGCTCCAGCGAGGGCCCCGGCGTGTCGTCAGCCAGCACGTTGAAGACATCCGCCGCGTGAGCGAGCGGCTCGACGCTGTCGGTGTCCAGCTCCTGGAGCTTGTCGAAGTAGCCTATGATGCTGCCCATCTGCCGGGCCAGGACGTCTACCTGCTCGTCGCGCAGCTCGATCCTGCTCAGCACGCCGATGTGGCGGACGAGGTCGGGATCGATTGGGTTCTGCATGGCGCTGCTCCCGTCGCGGGGGTCTGGTGCTATCATGACGATCTTCGAGCCTCTGTCAACGGACGGAGGCACGGAAGCAGACCGCACGATGCAGAATGTCCGTTTCCGTACGAGGGCCCCGGGTGTGTTCACCCGGGGCTAAATGGGGTGCTCGAATCGGGGACCGGTTTGATTGCGCGGCGCCCATTTCGCCCCCCGTGAATACACGGGGGGCTCGTGTCCGGACAAGCACCCCGTTCGTCACGAGGACCTTCATGCTACCCCCCGATTTGATCTGCGCCGTTCCGCACGCTATCATGCCCCGTTCAGCTTGGGAGAGCGCTCATGGAACGTTACGGCATGGTGTTGAAGCTTCGCGAGGACAAGATCGAGGAGTACAAGGCGCTGCACGCGGCGGTCTGGCCGGACGTGTTGAAGATGATCGCCGAGTGCAACATTCGCAACTACTCGATCTACCTGCGGAAACTGGACGACGAGCGGCACTACCTGTTCAGCTACTTCGAGTACGTCGGGCAGGACTTCGCCGCGGATATGGCCAAGATGGCCGCCGACGAAACCACGCAGGAATGGTGGGCCCACTGCAAGCCCTGCCAGGAACCGCTCGTCGGGGCCGAAGACGAATGGTGGGCCTCGATGGAAGAGGTGTTTCATTGCGCATGACCCCGCGCGAGAGGGTGCTGACCGCGTTCGACCACGCCGAGCCCGACCGCGTGCCGCGATGGTGCGGCGCGAGCGTCGAGTTCTGGGCGAAGGCCAAGGCCGCCCTCGGCCTGGACGACGAGGCCCTCCGCGTGCGGTTCGGGGACGACTTCCGGCGCATCTTCGCCGTCGACACGGGCAACGACGCGCCCTTCACACATCCCGAGGCGACCTCGCGGACGGTATTCGGCATCGAGCGGCACGGGATGGGCTGGGGACAGCCGCTCGACCATCCCCTCAAGGGCGCCACGCTCGATCAGGTGCACGCGTTTGCCTGGCCGGACGCGGGCAGGCTCGACGTCTCGCAGCTCACCGCGGAGGCCGAGCAATGGGACGGGCGCTACGCGATTCTCGGCGGGGACTGGGCGCCGTTCTGGCACGACGCGATCGACCTGCTGGACATGGACGGGCTGTGCATACAGATGATCGACGTGCCCGAGGTGGTCGACGCGGTGATGGGGCACATTGTGGACTACTACATGGCGGCCAACGAGCAGATATTCTCGGCGGCGGGCGAGGCGATCGATATCTATTTCATCGGGAACGATTTCGGCTCGCAGCGCGGCCCGCTGGTCAGCCCGGCGATGTTCGAACGGTTCTGCCTGGGGCACCTGAGGCGACTGCTCGACCTGGCCCGGGCGTACGGGCTCAAGACGCAACTGCACTGCTGTGGCGGGATCAGGCCGCTGATCCCGATGATGATCGACGCCGGGCTCGACGCCCTGCACGCCGTCCAGCCGTCGTGCGGCGGCATGGACCTGGCGGCGCTGAAGGCGGACTTCGGTGAGACAATCGTCTTCAATGGCGGGATCGACTCGCACCACGTGCTGATCGACGCCGCGCCGGAGACGGTGCGACAGTCCACACGCGAGGTCCTCGAGATCATGATGCCCGGCGGGGGGTACGTCGCCGGCGCCAGCCACGACACCATCCTCGAGGA
>Ga0180432_10011317_pt1 | contig 10529 bp, 6 predicted proteins | sample SS_ome_10_FD_132414 | JGI IMG/M metagenome (GOLD analysis project Ga0180432, IMG submission 132414) | Hypersaline lake sediment archaeal communities from the Salton Sea, California, USA - SS_1_MS_2 metaG | ecosystem: Environmental > Aquatic > Non-marine Saline and Alkaline > Hypersaline >...
ACGCCACACGGGCTTTGAACTCCTTCGGATACTTCTTCCGCTTCTCCATCTGTGACCTCCTGGCTTTTTATTTTACCATATTTTTCACCTTAACCAGTGGTCTGAATTCTGGGGAGCATTATAATTCACCTCGAGTAAATTGGTTAAAAACCAACTGATTGTAAAAGTACGGTCAATAATCCAGGTATATAAGTTTTTCTGAATTATCTTCATTTTCAAAAAATTTATTATATTTCTCGGGAATGTACCCACAGCTCTCCAGGATCAGGTCTTTTTGTTTTCCTTTGGCCAGTACTTTTTTACATTTGCCTTTATAATAGTATATAACCGGTTTTTTTACCTCCGCTCCATACATCCCGACAGTCCTCTCTACGAAAATTTCTTTACTTGGGCTATAAAGGGCTGGATACCGGTTCAGAACAAACCGTGCTAATGGAGCATGGAGATAACGGTTCGGCATATTGGATACATACCCTCCGCCATACGAAACGATGATAATTTGTACTAGGATAGCTAAAAGTAACGAGTATGCGTAGATTGGCATTTTGATTCTTTCGTAGTTAACTACTTCGGGTTGTATTATCAGGATAAAGAACATAAGCGGTAGCATCAATATAAGGTATCTGCTTGGACCAGAGGTAGTATGGTTCCAGCTTACCACCGCGGTAAACAACAGCATCATGGCTATTGTTACGAGGAATATTTGTATTTCTAGTGAAAACTTTCTTTCTGTGAACAAGTTTCTTGTTATGACCCAGAAAAAAAGAAAAAGCGTTATCGGCAAGTATGGCAGCATGCCGAGATTAAAGTCAAAAAAAAGTTCCCATACTCTAAAGAGGGATATATTTCTAAAATCAGCCCAATGTACGCCTAATAAACTATAAACTCCGAATTTTGTGTAATAGAAGACTATGGGGATCATTGCAGGTAGTAAAGAGATGGACAAAAGAAGTAGAGCCCTCCATTTTATTTTTGAGTCTAAGATGCCTTTAACCCAGAGAAAGGCCGCCCATAAAATAAGCGGTTGATATTGCATAGATGCTATTGCGGCAGCGAGAGTAGCGGCGGGCCAGTTTTTAATGCTCATGTAGACTAATGAGATAATTAGAACCGCATATGTAAACATCTCGGGATGCGTCCAGTGCACAAACCAGAAAGCCGGGCAGAAGACACTCAGCAGGGCGAATAACAATTTTTGACGCTCATCCAGCTTCGAGACAAACATGATATGGAAAAGCGCCACGATTAACAGGAGAGCGTTGGTTATCTGCAGTGCTTTAAGCTCGTTTAGATGCAATCGATGAAGGGCGTATTTAGCAGGGAGGCAAAAAAGTGAATACCCCCAAAAATGCATGCCGTAGGATTTATTATCGTTTGTCCGGAAATAAGCGCCGGGGAAATACCCATCATGGAGGTAATTATACTTTCTTCTCAAGCTAGCCAGAGTCCGGACGTCTTTTTCCTGAAGGTCCGGGCTCATATGATTAAAGAGTGATTCGGTCATTGTAAGGTATTCCGGGCCATCTGGATAATATTCTTCCGGATGGATTAGAATCATTGCTAAAAGAATAGTTAAGCTTATAATTAAGAAGAACAAGCGATTTACAAGAGCAAGTTTTTTCCTTCTAAAAAAAGCCCATAATGAAACCAATGCTGTGAGGGTTATTACGGCGTATAAAAAATATATGAAATTAGATGTTTGAGATATGTTCATATTTAATACCTTTTTCGGCTGAACTGTACTTACTCGACAAATGCATAATAAGCTAGTATAGCCGCTATATAGGAAAAATACAATTTTTCCTATAAAAGAACATGCAGTAGCTACAAATATATAACGATGCAACTATTCATTTATGTGCCCGGAAATTGTTTAAAATAGTTCCAAAAAGTGCCCAAATTCGCCCGGAAACGGCCTCTAGAGGCACTTTTTTTGCAAATAAGGGGAAAACTATCAATATAATATTATAATTAAAAGAAGCCAAAATGCGGAAAAGGCCTTTTTTGCCCTTAGTTAGAATTTAAAAAAGTTAAATATGTTACTCTTGACATTTTATCAGGGCATGGTATACTTATGTTAGGCTATGAAATAGTCAAAAGCGGGAAAAAGGGAAAAGGAGCAAAACAAGCATATTTGGAGGAGCCACTTGCCGGAAAAACGGAAGTGGCATTTTTTGTGAAGACTTTTTAAAAAACTTTATAAAGCAGGATTAACAAAAAGGAGAAAAATGAAAAACTTAAACCCAGCGCTTGTGACAGACATCTTTCATTTCCCACGAATGGATGAAGAAAAACAAGAGTCCATACCCCTTAAAACCCCACAACAAAACTAAACTTCCCTCAAAGGGGGCCTTTAGCTGGTAAAGGCCCCCTTTGCCCACCTTTCTGGTAATAATCCTTCGCTTTAGAGCTTGACAAGACCTATTTCGTCAGATATACTTAATTAACAAATATGTTAACTTGGTATATTTATGAAATATTTACAATTAAACAAAATCAAGCAACTATACTTTGGATATAAGGACATTTCCAAAGCTTTGGGTATAACCCTGAGCTCAGCCAGGGTCTCTGCCAGCCGGTATACCAAAAGCGGACTCCTTCTGCGGCTAAAAAGGAATATTTATGTGCTTGCGGAAAGGTGGAAAACTCTGGAAGAGGAGGAGAAATTCATCATAGCAAACTTACTTCAGGTGCCTTCATACATCTCTTTTATGACTGCCATGGGATATCATGAAATAACGACGCAGCTGCAACAAGATTTTATCGAGTCCGTCGCAATAAAGAGGACCAAGGAAGTCAACGTTTACGGTACCACGTTCAATTATAATGTGATAAGGGGGGATCTCTATTTCGGGTTCAGGAAAGAAAAAAGGTTTTTTATCGCAACAAAAGAGAAGGCTTTTCTGGATGCGTTTTATCTCATGTCTCTTGGGCGGTATAAATTTGATTTAACGTCCATTGATCCAGGCAAGCTAGATGCGGGAAAGCTTAAAAAAATGGCGGAAAAGTATCCGAAAAGAATGCAAAAGACTTTGGAGGGAAATGGATATTTTAAAAAAACATGAGGTTTTCGAGATCGAACTTCTCGAGAAACTGAATAGCGGCAAGTTCCTGGAAGTGCTTGTTTTCGGGGGAGGGACCATGCTCAGGCTCTGCTACGAGCTAAACCGGTACTCAGCTGACCTCGATTTTTGGTTTGTAAAGAAGGTGGGTGAAAAAGAGTATTTCCAGAAACTTAAAAAATATCTTGAAAGCGTTTATGAAGTCACAGACGCCCAGATCAAACACTTCACGCTTTTGTTTGAGATCCGCTCTCCTGATTATCCGAAGCGCTTAACAATAGAAATACGCAGGAAGAAAAAAGAGTGTGATTTCCAGGAGCGAATAGCTTTTTCGAAATACAGCACAAAGCAGGTGATACTGAAAGTACATACTTTAGAGCAGACGATGAAGAACAAGATCGGGGCGGCTCTGGAAAGACGCGAGATAAGGGACTGTTTTGACCTTGAATTCCTTCTTCGCCAGGGCGTTGGGCTTACTGCTTCAAAAGCGCAATTGATGGGCCTGAAAGAACTGGTAAATAGTTTTAAGGAGAAGGATTTCAAGGTAACTTTGGGGTCGGCTCTGGACGCTGAGACGCGTAAGTTTTATGTAAAATCTAAATTTGCATATTTACTAAGTAAAGTTCAAGCGAGGGAGAAAGTTGTAAGATAATCAGGTTGATGATTAGGTTGATGATCTTTCTTTTAGATATTGCCTTTATGAGGTATAATACAGACTACAAGAGGATGTTATGACTTTCAGCCCAAAATATACAATAACGGAAAAGACACTCAATAACCTCACGCTTATCGCGGCAGCTCGTGAGATTATAGAGCAATCACATCTTGTGCCGAAATGGGAAGCGAAGCTGAGGAGGCGCGCATTGTTACACAATACCCATTCATCCACGGCTATAGAGGGCAATAAGTTGACCTTGGAGCAGGTCGAAGCATTAGCCGCCGGCAAAGACGTTGTTGCCGCAGATAAAGATAAGCAAGAAGTTTTAAACTATCTCGAAGCAATAGGGAAGATACCGACTCTCGCGAAAAAAGGCGAAATTAAAATCGAAGATATATTGAGCATGCACAAAATTCTCACAAAAAAAGTCATGGAAAACGACAGCGATTCCGGCGAATTCCGCAATAGACAAGTTTTTGTCGGTAGACGTATTGTCAATGGCACGGGCCTTAAGACAGAAGTCGAGTATATGCCGCCTGATACCGAACAGGTGCCGGAACTTGTGGAAGAGTTTGTGGATTGGCTTAATATTGACAAGACATGGGGGATGAATCCGGTGTTACTTGCCGGCATATCGCATTACGAAATAGCGCGAATACATCCTTTTATCGATGGCAACGGTAGAGCCGCCAGGTTGCTAGCGACGACCATTCTGTATTTGAGCGGTTTTGATCATAGAAGGATATTCGCCCTCGATGACTATTATGATAGGGATAGGAAAGCATATTATGCCGCCTTAAAAACAGCCCAGACAAGCGGCGGCGATCTGACTCAATGGCTTGAATATTTTACGACCGGTGTTGCGGCTTCGGTTCAAGAGGCTAAAGACGCTATATTGAAGTTGGGTGCTAAAAAGCCTCGCTCTGGCCGGGAACAGGTTTCGCTTACTGCAAGGCAGATGCAGATAGTAGAATTCATTAATACGCACGGAAAGGTTACCAATAAAGACCTGCAGGAGCTATTCAAAATCTCAGCTCAAGCGGTTCACAAGGAGCTATCTAAATTGGTTGAACTAAAGGTTATTAAGCCTATAGGCGAGGGCAGAGCCCTGCATTATGTTCTTGTATAGAAAAGGTTTAAGCGGCAAAAAATAGTTGATGATTAGGTTGATGATTAGGTTGATGATTATAAGGTTTGAATAGAAGTTTCCGCATAGATACCCTCCGGAATATACCTTAAAAAAATTCCATTACGACGGGACGCCAGATCATTTCTCTAGGCAATCCTTGAGAAAGTGGTTTTTGCCTCAGAACACCCCAAAAGCCACCAGTCGGGGACGGCAAAAACACTTTCGATTTGCCTCTTCATAGCATAACGTATATCAAATATGTTTTAAAAACAAGCTTATTTTTCAAAATATGTTTTATTGTAATAGGATTTAACGACGTATAATGTTCATATGACGAAAAATCGGAACAGAAGCCGTTTTGCAGCTTGCCGCATTGCTTTTAATACTTCCAGATACTCATAATCCGGTAGGCGCATGCTGAAAAGAAATCGATTATTGAAGAGGGCGTTGAGTGCTACCCCGTGGGGTCGGGAGATTAAAACTTGAACTTATGCTGCGGGTTTTCTTTTTCAATAATATCTCGGATTGCTTTGATAAATGCTGCAACTGATTCCAAAGCTTTGTTAACTTCAGTTTCCGATATGGAAATACCTGCCTCATAGGTAAAAATATTTCTTTTTCTGCGCATCTTGTCAAAATGTTGTGTAAGTTTTTTGAATTCAGGGCCAAGAATTACCGCTGAGAAATCCACAACGGTCTTATGCTGGTATCCGTCATTTGGGCGAAAACCTTTCACCAGCATCAGGGCTCTTCCGGCGTGGAGCATGGAAGTATAGGCTACGGTAAAAGCAGTCCCTTCGTCTATTGAGAGATTGACCTCGGCGATTTTTATTTCCTTATATGCTCTTGTTACCAGATTTTCGATCCCTTTGAAATTAAGTTTTTGTTCTTTGATGAGCCCGAGTTTTTTGTATTTTGCGATAAAATTATCAAATGTCATTTTCTCCTCCTACTAGAAAAATCTTTTTATTTTCTAAGAGGTCTTCAATGAAAGGATCCTTTTCTTTCTTTTTTTTATCGAAATCCCTTTTTGAATATAAATTATAATTTATATTTCGGTGAAGTATTTTTTCGAGATTGCTGATCCCGGGAAGAAGGGCGTCTTCGTCGATAGACCCTATTATGAAAAGGTCAATGTCACTTTTAGCGTGAACTTTATTTTTAGCGTAAGACCCATAAATAAAAGCCGTCTCTATCCCATCCAAGGAGGAAAGAAGTCTTGCCAAAGCACCTTGGACCCCGACAGTTTTAAAAACGATTTTTTTTAATTCGTTGTAAAGAGGGTAATCTTTGTTCAGGGAATAATAGCAGAGATTCCCCTTTTTTGATAGTCTGAACATGCCGGATTGTTCCAAAGTCAAAAGCTCTTTGCGTATTATTGATACCGGAATTGAGAGTTCGCGTTCCAGCTCCCGGAGATAATACTCTTTATCCGGGTTGGTGAAATAAAGACGAAATATCGCCTCTCTAGCTTTAGAATTAAAAATCTTTGTTATATCCATAATTTGTAACCTTTTTATATTACAAGTGTAACCTATTTATCTTACAATGTCAAATATATATTTTGTGTTGGTTGTATATTTGCAATATGAATGCAAATCTGCAAGAAATGAAAGAAGCCACTCATAGGGATAAATAGTCTGCGTTTAGTCTGAGCCTGTTTCGTAAAAACATAGAGCTTGCGGTCTGGTGATCAGAGTCATTGAAGTAAGGACCCATCAAAATACCCTCCAAATTTTACAATTTATACTGTCAATAAGCAATTACTGACCTACGCCAGTGGGGCATAATTTAACTGTTAAATATGAAAAAGCTAGTATGACTTGTTGACTGTTTTTTATTTTTTGTTATAATAATTAAAAGCTTGTTAGAAGAATAGCTATCTAGATGTGTGTTTTTTAGGGGGAGAAGTATAGCTATTTTAGGGGGAGTGAACCAGCTAAATTTATGGGGGAGTATGGAAAAAGATATCGCATTCTTTTCTAGAAGAGCCTTACCTTTAATGTTATTAGTATTATAGTCATAATTGCGTTTCTGGCGTAAGAAAATAGGGACACACCCCATTTTCTAGAAGGGCGTAATCATAATTATTGTGCGATTTATAGGATAGATATGTTTAAAAGCGGGATACGACATAACATTTGGGTTAAAACCACTGCAGTTATTTTAGCCTGCCTTTTGGCTAATAGCAGCGTAGGGTGGACTGCGCCCGGTGCGAATAGCTATACCCTGGCCGTCCCGAACAGTTTTACCTCGATTATAGACGGACCCCTGGAAGAGCGGTTCATGGATGAAGTCGTCTTCGCCGAGATAAGCCTCCTTTTAGGGAAGGACCTCTATAATCCGCCGGATGAATACCTGAAAAAGCCCGTCCCCGAGTCACGCGCCATGGCGATGAAGAATGAGATCAACACTCACATAATACCGCAGGAGCTTAAGGATAAGAGATTGCATGAGAGCGCCTCTTTAGCTCTTGAGGGGCTCAGATACAATAAGGAAGATAATAGCTACGAACTTCCTCTCAGTGTTGGCGGAGAAGAAAAACTCTTTTTTAAGTTCTACCTTAAAGAAGAACACCCTGATTTGACCGCGCTTAGAGCATACCCCTTAGACGAAAACAAATGCGTTTATCTAGCAATTAAAAATAGGGACAGACACCACTTTTCAGATGATAGTGGTATACCGGCAGGCGTGGAGCCGGCCGAGAATGTGGAGGACAACCAACTCGAAGAAGCGGAAAAAATGGTGTCTGTCCCTATTTTTACAGAAAAGGGGCTTATCGGCGTTTACGCCATCGGGGCATTATCGATGTCTTTCTATGAGAGGATGAATGCCGAATATATAGTCTGGCAAAAAACCAGCAAGTCAACAGCTTGGGTCATGGAAGAAGGCAAGATCAAGATCGACGGAGAAGAGAGGGACGTAAAGTCGCAATTACTCGGGGGTATTGTCCATGCCCGGAAGGGGAAGGTCAATAAACTGCCTGAAGTAATTATAGTAAGCCCATATGCTGATCATCTTGGGGCTTTTCTTGAAGAGGTGATGGAGTATTTCAGGCTGATGGACGAAAGCGGGACGTATGATCTTGAGCTCATACCCAAGTTCCTGCTCTCAAGCAGCGGTATTTATCTTGAAGATATACTTAAGGAAGCTTGCGAAAAAGTTGATCAAAGCGATCTTACGAATAAAGGATTTTTTAGAGAAGCAATTGACCGCAGAATTTTCAGGGGTGTTGCTTATCAGGCAGGGGTCAGGGAAGGGAAAGGCAAAGATGCAAATTATAAAATCGGCCGGCAGGGGGGCTCCTATGTTGTGTTGTCATTGAACGGCACCGAGGAAGACCGAAAACGTATAACTGACATTATCGGGGGCAGGGGATATGACATAAGAATTGAAGAGGAATATCTTACAGGCGAATACGATAAGGCGCTTGTTAATATAATATTCAGCGCTTTTACTCAATTATATGCTGTCATCCCGGGAGAAAAAAGTTTAGCGCATGTCAGGTTTGGCGATCTTTTTGGCAGCAGCAAGTATCTTCCGTCTGATTTTGAGCCGCAGAGGCTAAAAGATCACCCCGATAAAATCAGGGAAAAATTCCAGAAAATAGGGCAAACCTTCGTTAGGGTTGCCAAGGCGAAAGGAGTCTACTCGCCAGAAGTGACATTTGAGGATAAATTTGAGGGGGTTGAGAAGCATATAGTAGAAAACTTTTCCGGGCATCACCCCTCAAGTTTTTCATTATTGCGTGAAAAACTTGAGGATCCGGAAGGCAGCTGGAAAGGGGAAGAGCTGCTTACCACGGAAGCATACATAATCAAGCCGATGATTCAGGTGGCGGAAGAACTGGGGGACTTGGAAAGCGCCGAAATATTAAGGGAATTTGAAAAAGAGATACTGGCGAGTTATAAATGCGCTTTAGAGATGCGGGGTGCTTCGCGCGACTCATCGCCGGCATTAGAAGCATCGGCTGTTGAACTGACAAGAAAAATATTAAAAGAGGATGAATCAATTCACTCCGGACATTTCAAGCACAATTGCCATATGCATACGATTTTATTGTCCTACATACTTAAAAAACTTGGGATTGAATGCGAACCTGTCCGTTTAAGTTATGAAAAAGATCCGCGTCATAGAGGCGATTCTCATTATTGTGTCAAAACCAGCACCGGCGCCTATTTAGACGCGTATCCCGAGGGGAATAGACTTATTGACCACAAAAGTGACAATGGATTGGTCTTATATCCAGGCGATGCACTATATGATATATATGCCGGGGCGGATACAGAGAATATGTTGCGCGCGATGGGTATTACTATCAAGCCGGAGTATAATTTTTCCGAGTTTAATCAGCAACTGGAAACAATCCTGGAGATTTTCGATGATGAAATAAGTTTAGTTACGCCCGATATGCCTGAGGACGTTTCCGGCGAAGACAGTGAAAATAAAGGCTCATCCGGCATATCCGACGCCGGTGTAGCTCCCGCTTCTGAAATAAACAGTGCCGTATTCGAACTTATGGTCGAGAGGGCAGAGCGTAGCGGAACGGCGGAGAGGTTAGATGAGCTCAAGAAACGGCTGGCCCGAGGAGTCGATATACCTCCGGCAGATGATTTATGCGTAAAGCCCGACTTTATCATGGAGACGGATACCGGGGATCTTGTAGAGGTGTTCAAGCTTGATGTGAAGGGAAGAGGATATTTATACAAAGATGCTAGCGGTAATATTCACCGGGAGCACGCCGGAAGGCGAAGGGGAAGAGTCTATGTGCACGAAAACGCCTCTCGCGAGACGATAAACCATGGGATAGCAGAGCTTGTAGTACGGAAAAAATATCCTGAAATCGGGGAGGAGTTCGGTGCCGATTCAGAGGAAGCGACAAAAAGATATCATGATCTGGCGCGGAAAGAGGCGCTCGAGATAGCCGGTACCGTACGGCCCCTGGAAGCGGGATTCGACTGCCCCATGCTGCACCCCGCTTTTACCGGTCATGACATGGCGGTCTGCCAGACTATCAATCCTGAGCATAAAGAAGGCCTCTCTGCCGTTTACGGGGGGAGCGGCGCCGATATTACGAGTTTTCTTCTGTCGACTGACGCTACAGAAGCATATTTTATAGATAGTTCGGACCATATAAAAATAACCGTATCGGCTCTAGAGGAGGCTATAGATGCCTGGGAGGAAGTGGGCAGCCACAAGACGGATAAGATCTATACGGTACTAAAATGGAGGAACGGGTTCAGCGTAAGGGATGCTTTATACGACTCCACCTCCAGAAAAATCGTCCTGGAATTAAAAGCTTTGGGTGTTACGCGTGAGGATATTATCGATGTCGGCATGGATCAAAGCGGGAATGCGCGCGTACGGTTCAAATGGACATACCCGGCTACTCGCGAAGAAAAAACATATACCGTAAGTTTTATTAACGCGGATATTACAAAAACTGATGAGTACCCACTAGCTCTAAACAATGTCTTAAAAAAGAACATCGACATATATTATCAACGCGCCGGGATGAAGATCTCCGAGGCATACGCTTCTTTTATGCGGCGTATAGGAGAAGCCCTGAAAAATGGCGGATTTTGCGTGACAGATGACCATAGCCCCATCGGGGTGATACCTTATCCCGACATGGATAAATGCCTTGAAGATGCGGGCCTTTCGTTTACGAGGGATGAGG
>Ga0180432_10011319_pt1 | contig 10528 bp, 15 predicted proteins | sample SS_ome_10_FD_132414 | JGI IMG/M metagenome (GOLD analysis project Ga0180432, IMG submission 132414) | Hypersaline lake sediment archaeal communities from the Salton Sea, California, USA - SS_1_MS_2 metaG | ecosystem: Environmental > Aquatic > Non-marine Saline and Alkaline > Hypersaline >...
CCAAGTCACGAAGCTCTGCATCAATCGCCGCATCCTCAGCAGCTTCTTGTCTCTTTTTTGAGCTTCTGTACCAAAGGAAGCCGCCAACTCCGGCAACCGCCAAAACGCCAATACCAATAAGTAGTTTCTTGTTCACGATATTATGTTTTTATTGTTTCGCATAACTGCAATACTTCTGAATTCATCATAGGGTATTGCAAACTGACGATTAGAGCCGTCCACTCTTGCTTCAAAAATAATTAAATTATTAGAAATATCCGCATCCACACGAAAACCCCATCCGCCAACTCTTCCAAGAAAGTTCGTATCGGGTAGTGTTACAACGGAAACCGGAAATTGAATTTTTGAAATTTCACTCGGAAAAGGGAATCCCTTGACTTCCGCCGGCATGTTCCCGGTAAAAGTTTCTCTACCTTCATAGATGCTCATGTCCAAGCCCAAGTCAGGCTTATTACGGTCTTCCTTCCGCTTCTCGGTAGCCTTCTTTTTTGACCACCTTAAATAGTAGTCCATGCCAATGTACCCAACGGTAACACCGGCAATTAAGGAGAATGCTTTTTGGTATATTGTTTTACGCTTCGCCATTGACTTCTTTCTCTTTTTTCAGCCGAATGTTTGCTTCTTTGATTCGAAGTACATTCAGGTACATTGACGACGCATAGTACGCGAGTATCACTACCCCGAACCCGATTGCCACTCCTTTTAGAGCTAAATTCTTTGAATCCCTGCTTGCGCCTACGTTTTTCAGTGCGTCATTTACCATTTGTAGATTTTTTGACCGGTTGACCGCTCGATGTAAAAATAGGTGTCGATGCCGTACATTTGGCTCTCGATACTGTCTCGGTAAACAGGGTGGTCAACGCCTTTCCAATCCCGCCAAACTTTTAAGGTCTTTCCTTTTGAAGTGATTACCCTGAAGCCAACTGCGTAAGACTTGCTTCGGTCGAGCATGAAGTCCTCAAAGTTATCAAGGCGAAGCTCTACTTTTTCGTCCTGCAAAGCTCTGCGTTCATCATTTATCTTGAGTGAATCGAGCGTGTCCATGTTCTTGACATACTCATCGTGAATACGAACGCCTTGAACGATTCCCGTTACAATACCTGAAGCAAGGGCAAACATAAGCGACCAAAACCCGATGAGTTTGCTCAGGCTGTACTTTTTCTTATTTACCTTGATTTCCGGCATGATTATACTTTACTCATCAATGCAGCTAAGTATTTTTGGTCTTGCTTGTTTTTCAGAATGCCCTGCTTTCGCTCCTTGTCCCAAACGTAATAAACGTTACCGTCACCTTTGAGCCAAAACTGACCCTTAATCTCGCCGTCACGGAACATGGTCAAGCCTGAAATAACGCCTTGAGAGCTATGTTTTTCTCCAAGGTCTTCACGCTTTCTAAGAAGGTATTGATTGCCACTCCCTTTTGATTTCCATAGAACCCCCTGCCCCTTGCGAAGTTCATCCGCTTTTTTTTTGAGCTGCATCTTCTGAATAGCGATATAGGTAACGACCGAAATAGCGGCTACGGACATGGCTCCTATGACAATCTTTACAGGCTTCATCTTTCTTCGATTATTTTTGCAACTTCAAAATGCATACCGTCCGGGCGACCTGAGAAGAATCCGCCCCAATAAAATCCCCACTTATTCGCAGCCGGAACAAGTTCAACAACGCTACCTCTTTGTCCTTTTTTAGCCGGAACTCGACCAAGACCATTCCAAGCGGCATTTATATCGAAAGCTGTACCAAAGCTATGGTTTGAAAGAACCGTCCGGCTTCCACGAATAAACCTTGGATTGTAAGCGCCGGCATAGGTAAGTATTCTGTCAAGAAGACCTTCCTCTTTCCATTCCTTCCAAAGCATTCGAAGTTGATATTCCGCAAGGCGATGGAACTGCATGCGTGTGTACTTACCTCCGGTTGCTTCCGCAAGTTCAGGGAGGTCTACCATCACGATGTTTTCCCGGCGCCAATCGCCTAACACCCGAATACCCTCTGCATTGTTTGGAGTTGGTGCTGCTTCATACTCAAACTTTCCGAAGAGCTTTTCACGACCTTTTTGGGTGAGTGGCTTAAATCCGGGTTTTTCCGGGAACCATTCAGAAGTCTTTTCATTCGGGTCAAATCCATATTTCTTTGCTACTGTGTATGTGTTTTCTCCAACGATGCCATCCGGCATAAGACCGTTTGCTTGTTGAAGTCGTATAGTTGCTGATTCAGTAAGTGACCCAAAATCACCGTCTACCTTGCCGATATACAAGTGTATTCCCGCAAGAAACTGCTGCCATCTTTCAACGGCTTTGCCCTTACTTCCTTTTTTCAATAGTTTAACTGGCATGAGATTGGTCTTTTTCGTCCTGCTTACCCTTGAGATATGCAATTGATACTTGAAGCGCAGTAAGCGAAGAGCTGATGTTTTTCATATCGGAGCGTATCTCCGTCATGTTTTGACGGCTTTCAATGATTTCGTTGTCGAGTTTACCTTGAACATGGCTAATGTCGCGCTTCATTTCCGCGATAGTTACCCTTACAGTAACATAAGCCCCACCTACGGATGCTATAACCGTGATTAAGTAGGGCAGAATTTTTATGAACTCATCCATGCCTTAGTGTCTGTTTTTCAAAATTTTACTCGCAACTGAGAAACCATTGTCCATAGCTTGTTCAATGTCCTCTGACCCAAATTTACAAATTTCAATTCCAATGTTGTTCTCAGGTCGTATAATTATCACCTTAATCTTGCGCTTATTGTTAATAAACCCGCGCTCAAGAAGAGTTTTTTTTCTGCAACTTTTGCAATGTCGATGTTCAGTTTGTTAAGCATAACCTCAACGATTCGGTCTGCTACCTGTATGACGCTCCCGGTGTTCACGTCTGCTCCAAACACCTTTTTCGGGCTGTTCGCAATGCAGACTATTTCAGTGTCGCCTTTCTCTATCGCTACTTTTAAGGGAGCATTATCCACGATTCCGCCATCCATGTAGACCTGACGATGCATTTATCGCAGCGACAAGCGGCGCTACTCCATTTTCAGCGCCTTTATCTGCTTCAACTATGTGTCGTGGCATGCGTTAGTTTTTTACGAATCAGGTAAAATGTCTACCTGAGCAAGGAGCAATGATGGAATCCCTCCTGTATTCTCAAGGTACGCCATCACGAGCTGCTCAACAGCCGGAGGGTCAAGTGCAAGAAACTCCTCCTTGGTAAGTCCTTCCTGAGTAAACGACAGCGAAAAAGCGCTTGGTTGGTCGCCGATATACACCTCGTTCTCCGCATTCTCCTGATTGGTTGACCAATAGAGAATGAAAAAAGGCTGAAGCGATACAGGTCGAAACCTTGTTTCATACGAAATAAAGCTCCCTTCTGGAACCGATAGACCTGACTGAGTTGGTAGTTCTTGGTTGATTTGAATTGCCATTTTTTTGAATTTTTGAATTAAATTATGGTGGTAAAACTGTTCCTGTGTCCCAACCGTAAACTCCCGGAGACACTAATTCGAGAAGCATTAAAACTCTGTTTCCATCATCGGCTCTTGCCACGAATCCATTTACACCACCAACACCGGTAAGGTCAACTGATTCTATATTCCCTGCTACGGATAACTTTTCGTAGTTAGCAGGAATATTATTAGGCGCTCCTTCAGCAGCAGCAGCAGAGCCATCACCAAAGAAAAGACGACCACTTGAGTTAATGTAGCTGTCTGTTGATTTAGCAAGTAAAATGTTTGGGTTAATAGTTGCGAAGCCAATACCAAAGCTATCATCTACGCTATTCTGCATAAAATTAGCATTGCTTTGCGAAACACCTAAAGCAATTGTTCTTAACCCTGACGCTTGCGCTCTGGAACCAATTGCAAAACTATTACTTGCCCCGTCAGCCAAAGAATTATTGCCTATCGCTATATTTCGAATACCATTAGCCTGTGTTGCTGCACCAATAGCAGTAGCACTCGTGTCGGTGGCATCAGAATTATACCCTAAAGAGAGTGAGTTTGTCCCTGTCGCTGTAACCGAAGAGCCAATAGCAATTGCGTTGCTTCCAGTTGCTTGGGTTGTATATCCTATGGCAATGGAATTAGTTGTTGCAGCATTTGTATCGTAACCTAAAGCAACAGCTCTACCAGAAGCCGAAGAAGATTCCCCTACTACAACTGAATTACCAGCAGATGTTGAAGCTCCGCCCCCTACAACTACATTTCTTGCGCCAACTCCTGCGGCACTCATTCCAATTACAACGGATTGTCCCAAACTAACAGCGTTAGTTCCAATGGCAATATCATTTGTACTTGAAGCTGTATTTCCTATTGATATTCCGGCTAATGTTGTTATAGAAGTAAATCCTAATGCTATTCCTCTAACTCCTGTTGCTGAAGATTGGTCACCAATTGCTATTGCTTGGTTATTAACGGCTGCTGAACCATTACCAATAGCTACTCCATTATTAACACTGGCTGTACCACGAATAGCAACGGAACGTGACCCTGCTATTGAACTTTCGCCTAAAGCAACCGCAGAATTCGCTGCTGTAGTATTCGTTCCGTAAGCAACGCCACTTGTTCCTGTAATTTGAGCGTTTCTTCCTACCGCAACACCATTATTCGCAGTTACAATTGAGCCGTCTCCTATTGCAATTCCATAAGAAGCATTAAGCGTTTGCGCTTTTATTCCAATTGCTTGATTTGCTGTTCCTGTTACAGTACAGTTTATGCCAACAGAATTAACCGCTCCTGCAAGCACATCAGCGTTTATTGCCGTTGCGTTATTTGCTTGTGCAGATGCGCTAAGACCTATTGCTACTCCGTTTGTAGAACTCGTTTGAACTACGGCAGAATCTCCGATAGCAACACCTCCTGCGCTTTGCACCTGTGAGTTGATTCCAATAGAAACACTACCTTCTGCATTTGCGCTTGCAAAACCTCCAACCGCCACACCTCCTTCAAATGCGCTGCGAGATTGCGCTCCAATAGATACAGAATCAACACCTATGTTGTTACCTGCAATAGCGTTCGCCTCACTTCCTATGCTTACCGCCCTGTCACCGATTGTTCCCGTTGCCGCACCTGCTGTTCTGCCAATACTAACAGCCTCTAATGCCGTTGCTGCCGCAAGAAATCCGATAGCAACCGTATCTGTTGAAGTTGCTGACGCAGTATTTCCAATGGCTATCATTGACACACCGCCCGAAACCGATGAACTTGTTCCAATGGAAATACTGTTTGAACCCGTACTACTTGCCGAAAATCCTATTGCTACAACAGAACTTGCTGATGCTATTGCGCTAACTCCTAATGCTATTGCGTTATTTCCATTTGATTGAGAACCAAATCCAATAGCGGTAGATGCTTGAGCAACGGCAGAACCAATTATTCCAATACCAAACAGACCCGCAGATGAAGCACCGTCACCTATTGCTACTGAACTATTTCCATTTGAAACTGTATTCTTACCAACAGCAACACTCGAATTACCTCCTGAAGCACTACTAAATCCTACTGCAACTGATTCGGTAGAAGCATTGTCATTAGCGGCTCCACCTATAACAACAGAAGAGTCTCCTTGCGATATTGCGGCAGAACCAATGGCAATAGAGGCGAATTGGGTGGCTTGTGAAGAAACACCAACGGAAACAGCAAGGTCGCCGCTTCCAATTGCACCATCACCTAAAGCGATAGCCGCTGACCCTGACGCATTTGCTGAAAGACCAATTGAAACAGCTTGAGGTGAAGATGTGGATGCATTTAATCCTAACGCGAAATTACCCGAATTATCAAGTGTAAAAACATCACTTAAACCTGCTTTGAAAACAAGATTAGAACTCGCGCCAAGAGTAACGGTTCGGGTGTCGCCCGGTGTAATCGTATCGGAAGTGTTGTAGATGTTCTCCCCTGCGTTCGGGGGAATATCCGAAAGCAATGCGATAACACCGGAAGCATCCTGAATCTGCTGTATGCGATTGGCGGAGAGGCTCGATACAGTCGGTATGATTGATACTTCAAACCCGCTATCCGCGAAATTCAGGGCATCACCGGAGCTTATGGTAGGGTTGTTCCCACCTGAAACATTGCCGTTCGCAAGAACGTCTGCCCAAGTAGTAGAGCCGGCGCCGCCGCCTCCTCCTCCTGAAAATCCGAATGAACAACCTACATCCATGCTCTATTTTAGTTTGCGCTTTGTGGCTTGAGGTTTTTCATGTAGTGCATGAAGTCGAAAAAAGACCTGTCCATGAACGACCACTTAAACTGCTCCATGCATTTTTTGAAATATTCAAAATCGGAATCCTCCAACTCAATGAAGTGCTTTGGTTCGTCGGTGTCGAGAACGTCCAAAATTCGGAACCGCTTTCTCATTTCCTCATAGTCAAAGCCCTTTTCCCCCTTAAACCTGAGTATCTGCTTCATAAGCTCTACATAGGTTATTGGGTCTTTCGGAGGGTTTTCCGGCATGTTTGCTTTCTCAAGCTCAATCTGTTTGTTTTCAATCTTTACCATTTTCGCTCGTTTTTATGGGTTATGCTCCGACAAACGTGCATGTGCCGGAAACTATTGTTATTGTTATTGATTCAAACCCTGAGCCAAAAGACAGGTTCAGGGGGGTGTTTTCGGGAATGGTTATAGCAGAGCTTTGGATGCCCTTTATCGACCTTGTTCCCGTTACCTGAACAACCGCTTCGGCTGCGGGAAGTATAGAAAGCCTTTCAAGACCATCGTCTGCCGAAATCACAAACGGACTATCGCCAGTTCCTAACTTCTTGGTAAATAATTTCTCTGCGTTGAACATATCAAACTAATTCTTCAATTTCTGCCGCCCTAACGAGCTTATCACCGTTAAACAGGTGCGCCCTTGGGTTTGCTTTCTTGTCCGCAGCCGATATTCTGACGTTAATCAGCTCTACGGGTATTCCTTCGGATTCAGACAGCCCTGTGAGCTTGTTATGAATAGACTCCTCCACCTGTGGCGCAAGAGCAAACATAAGCCCCAAAACCTTACCCCAACCAAGCCGCTCAATCTCCGTTCTACCACTCATCGCAGTGATGTAGGGTTCCCCGGTTGGTTCTAATCCGATTTTCAATCGCGCATCCTCAAGTTTTACGCCCTTTTTAGCTATTTTCTTGAGATTTCCGCGCATTACTTTTGCTACTTGTTCTGTAATCATATCGCTCGTTTTTTCAAAAATATGAAATCCGTTGCAATATACCGGCTTTATGCGCCGGATTTGATTTTTTCAATTCTATTCTTGATGTAACTTAACTCTCTCCGACCTTGGCTATTCGAGACCTCTCCCTCTTCCATCAGGTTCCTGATTCCTGAAGACATGAGTTTTAGGCTCGAAACGTCTTTCATTTCGTCTACCCGACGTTTGAACTTAGGTCGAATGCCTGTTTTTCCTCCTGACTTCATTATTTTTGCCGGCTCTTCTTCCACTGCAAACACAAGGTATGGAAAATTCCGTGTAAAGTCCTCCTCTACAATGGTTGGAAGTTTGTACTTGCGAGTAATGGAGCTTGCGAGCTTGTCTGCCTGTTCTCTACTTGGAAACATGGCGAGCAGGGTCTTTGAATGTTCGTTGATGTCGCCTCCCTCACTGTACCTTATGTCGGGGTTGCTTCCATCGAATGTGGTGTTGCTACCGTCTGCGAGTTTTATTTTTACAGGGTCAAAAACCATATATTCTATTACCCCTGCATTAGCGTATTCAGGGTTAAGTAATATTATACCGTCTATTTCATCAAAACCCCCAACTTCTTCAATTTCGTCCTCTATTTCATTTTTCATTCCAAGCTGCGCCTTATGTAGTTCCTCCTGAAATTCTAATGTAGTTAAATGACTATCTCTTATATCATATATTAAAGGGTTTTGAAGAGATAAGTAAACCTCCATCATATAATCACCTGCAAAATGTTCTGTTTTCTCATTTAAAAAATAAAATGCAGGGAAATATGTTGCGCTATTTGCGGTATCAGCATCTATATCAAAAATATTGAACTTATTATCAGTAGCATGATAAACAACCAACGGCTCTCCGTTTTCATCAACCACCTTTGAGGCGTTTTCGGGGTCGTTTTCCCAATCGCCGAACCAATTCTTGAAATTTTTAGTTCTAACAAGGCGCCACTGTTCAGGAGTAAGATTAGAACGCCTACCGTTAGGAGCCTTCATAAAGCCAGCTTGTCCGCCGGACTCCATCTTTGAGCGGCTTGAAACAAGTGCGCCACCAACAATTCCCGCTATGATAGGAAATAGAGGTAGCATTAGTATTCCATCATTGATTGAACATCGTCCTTGAACTCAAACGGAATACGCCCAATCGAGAAAATATCCGTTCGAACATCCATATTGCCCTTCACCTCCATTACAAGGTTTCGGCGACCCTGCTTGCTCAGGAATTTGTCATAGTTGTTCAGCCCCACCTTCAACAGGTCTGCCGGGGTGAGTGATACACGAACCGGAACACGGTTATCTGTATTGGCTCGAACCTTTACATCGTCAGGGTTTCCTATGGTCTTAATGTACTCTCCGTTCAGGAAAACATCGTATTCCTGCTTGCTCACAATAACGCTTATATCCGAGTTGTTCTCAATCCCAAAGAACAAGGTCAAATCAATCGAGCGAAGCGATACATTGTTGAAGTTGACGCCCGCAAAGGTAAATCCTGAGTTAACGATTTTTCGAACCTGCTTCATGAGGTAGTAAGTAGCATACCCCATCGTTCCGACCATGAAGGCTCCGAGAATCCATTTTAGCTGATAACGTGTCATTTCTTGTTCAGCGATATTGAGATTAAAGCGTAACTGATGAGACCAACGCCCATCAACGATAAAGATAGTGGAATTATATTTCTCGTCATAGCCTTACCCGACTTAGCGTTGATGTACCGAATAGCGGAATCATATTCTTCCGGGCTTATGGAGCCGGCTTGAAGCTCTCTTTTAAGGAACTCTTTCGCCTCTTTTGGATGAGCGGCATATTTCTCATATCGCTCAACAAAATCCACAAACTTAGCCTGAGCGTTCTTCCATCCGCGAATAAACTGCGGCTTGTTTAGTGATTCGTAAAACTTTATCCTCCAATCAACCAACTCCATGAAGAGATTTTTCTCTCCCATCTGCTTTGAAAGTCTGCTTAGAGCTTGTGTTATTTCAGCATTGGACTGAGCGTTTATTCCCTTGCTCTGAAGGTATTTTTTGAAAGAGTTTCGAGCGCCCCCTTCTCCGCTTCCCCAATGCCACCAAACGACCGTCTCTGCAATCATTTGGCTGTCCATCTTGTCGAGATTCCATTTATCCCAAAAACCTTCTTTGAAAATCTTGCCCCATATTTCCGCCGGCATACGCTCAAAATTAGAGCATGAAGCGGTATATCCGAGCTTAGGAGCCAAGGATGAAAACGTCAGCCAAGTAACACCCTTGTTGGTGTGCCAATTTGATGCTGTGCGACCTTTGTATGTGATTGTGCAAGGAGCCGGATTAGCAGCCGCAGAGGTGTCAGAGGATATGTTCGAAAGACCACCTTCCTTTTGCAGGAATAGAGGGACTATTCGCCTGTGGTCTGCCATGTTATTTGATGCTTTTTTCTTTTACCCTCTTGTTGGTAGTATTGTCAATAAGCTGAACAAAGAACACATCGAACTTCTTGCCCTTGTTTTTTGCTATCTCTTTTTTCACTTCCTTCTCAACCGCATCATTAAGCTCTTTCTCAGTGGTGTATTTACCGGTCTCTTCTATTCTGTGTATAATGCCGTTAATAAGGTCGTCATCACCAAGGATAAACTCCTTGGAGTCCATCTTCTTTGCTTTGGAAACAGAGTTGAAAAACTCTTCAGCCTCTTTTTTAGTGGAAAAATCTCTTGAGCTTCGAATAGTACCGCCGTCAGCGTCAGAAGCGGAAACCGTTACGTTCCACCGTTTAGTTTTTTTTTTATCAGAGGTTTTATCACCGGAAGAAGCCTTTTTTCTAAGCCTATTGATAAGCTCTTTTTCTTTCCTGAAAACATCATCAGACTTTTCCTGAGACTTACCGATTTTGTATCCCAAATACCCACCGGCAAGCGTTCCGAGAATTACTCCGCCAAGGGCATACCGAACCCCTCGATAATGGTCTTTTACCGCTCTTTGAGTATGTTCGGTAAGCTGCTCGAACTCCATGCCTTTTTGCGGGTAGATATACCCTCTATCCGTATCCTTTATTTCCTCTTTGTGGTCAAGAAGGAAATGACCCCTTTGGTAATGGCTCCAAGCCTTCCAAAGCTCCTCAGCACTTGATACCGGATATTCTTTGGCGATTATGGCTCCGCCCTTATCCATCTTGCGAAGATTTCGCTCGGTAAAGTAGAGTGCATTATTCTTCTCATTGACTGCTGCTCTACCTGAGTTTATGCCCTCATTGATGTATGCGTACACGCCTTCCTTGCTTGGGAAAGCCCAAACGATTCCGCGACCTGTCCACATGCCGTTTCCAAGTTGATAAATCTCAACCCCTTTGTGTGTGGCTCCGCCTTTGGCATATTTACTTCGGTTGGCAACGGCTACTGCGCC
>Ga0180432_10011321_pt1 | contig 10528 bp, 4 predicted proteins | sample SS_ome_10_FD_132414 | JGI IMG/M metagenome (GOLD analysis project Ga0180432, IMG submission 132414) | Hypersaline lake sediment archaeal communities from the Salton Sea, California, USA - SS_1_MS_2 metaG | ecosystem: Environmental > Aquatic > Non-marine Saline and Alkaline > Hypersaline >...
CCCGAACCGGCGGCGTCCACCGCTTCCTGCAACGTGTCGAAAGGCTGATCAACACTGCCGGTCTCCGAGCCGTCGAAGGTGAAATCGACCCACAGGAGATGAGGCAGCGCATCGATGATCTTGTGGCAGAAGTCATAAAGATCCGCATGGTCATACAAGTCGTTGGGACACTTGTAGTCCTGTGTCTTGCCACGGGCATCTCCGATCCAGCTTCCGCCGAGGTCGCTGTGGTACTCGGTGAGAAACTCGTCCCACTCGGTCACGCCCGGCAGAAGGATGGTTCCATCGTCGTAAGCCGGGTCCACGCTGCTGTCGGAATCAGGGAAGTAGACGGCCAGGCCGTGGCTGCCGGCCCACGCGCTGCCGTGGGCCTCGGCGTATACTCCGGACCCGACGGCGGTCATGGCGTTGTAGGCGTGCACGCCGCAGTAGGCGGTGTCTCCATCCCACTGGGTGCGCACGGCCCGAGCAAAGTCGTCGAGCTCCTCGGCCATCAGGTCCATGTACAACAACTCGGTTGCCGCGAGGGTCTCTCCCAGGGGGTAGGAGTCGTGATAACGTTGTACGATCTTCTGCCCGAGCTTGATGGCTGTCATGCCAGGCGTGGCCACGAGGTCCTCGAGTATGTCATCATAAGGCCAGCCGTCGAGCGGCTCCGTCTTCTCCGACGCCACCATCACGTCGGCATGGGCGCGGATTTCGTACCCGACCTCGACCATGCCCATCAGGCAGGCGTCGAAGCCGAGCAGGTCCATGCGGCCGACGTAAGGGTCGAGCGCTGCCAGTGCCTCCCGCACCTCCTGCGTGGAGAGATGATCGAAGTCGGTGTCGTCATAGCACACCGCCTTCACGGCCAGCGCCCCGTCCACGGGATCGTGGCGCCAACCGTTGCCGTGATCCCAGAGCACCAGAGCGAGCCTGTTCGCCGGGTATTGCTGCACCCCCCACTGCACGAAGTTGACCAGCGTGGCGGGGTCCCCCAGGTTGGCTTCGCCGATGCTCTGGCCCCAGGAAGTGTCCGGCACGTCGTGCTGATTGATAAGCCCGCGGCGCGTATCGGTCCAGTCACCGTAGGCCTTGCTCTCGCCGGGGGTGCGATCGAAGATCACCACGATGTTGACGTCCGAGTTGGAGCCCACTTCGGCCATTTCCAGGAAGTCGTCGATGCCTTCGTCCTCGAGGTCGTTGTCGGCGCTGAGGTAGACGAGGACCGTCCAGTCCGCCGTCGCCTCGGCCTGCGGGACGGGGCCGGCAAGCAGTGCCATGCCGGCCAGGAGGCCGACGCAGAATCCACGTATCGATGTCATTTGTCGGCTCCTTGCGCTATTGCGGCTGGACCAGCACGAGCACCAGACCCCGACCCTCGGCCAGTGGCGTCATAGCCTTACCGATCACGGCGCCGGGGGCGCGTGCAGCATCGGTGGCCTTCATGGCGTGGCCGGGCGTGGTCGACGTGGTCAGACGGTCGCCCGGCTCGATCGGACGGATGGACGCATCGCACCAGCACCACACCCGGCCGGTCAGCGCCACCGGGTAATCCCCGCCGGCGTGCGGGTTGCCGTCCGACTTCATCACCATCCCGGGCGACAAGCCGTTGGCACCGCTGATGATACCCGCGACTTTCGGGTCGTACGCGGTCGACGCCACCCTGAGTGCCCCGGACCGAGTGGCGTCGATGACCACGACCATACCCGGCTCGACTGCGGCACCGGCTTCGAGCGCGGAAACGTCGAACGGCTCGGCCAGGTCCGCTCCGCCAGTGATTTCGAGCACCTCTGTCGTGACACGCCCAAACCCCCCGGGTCCGTCGGCATCAAACTCAATGGTTGCCGTCCCACTCGCGTCGTAGACGGCGATATAGCCGGCCTGATCGCTGGCGGCGTCGCCGTCGATCTGGACCGTCCGGTTGCCGAGTGAGTTGTACAGCTCGATCTGACCGTTCCCGCTCCCCTCGGTTCCTTCGACCACAACGGCCGTCGTTCCGGATTGCCCGGGGACTTCGAGTTGGGGCATAACGACCGGGGTCCCAGTGTTCGTATTCAGGTTGAGCTTCTCTCCAAGGCCGTCAAAGTTGCGCACATCGATCTCGTCGGCATCGATGAGCATGGTCCGCATTCCCCAACCCGGAACGAATTCCTCGATCTCTACCGCCGCCACAGAGCCGTCGTTGTCCTGTCCCGTGAAGAATCCGCCCACGCCGTCGTCCGTGCCATCGCCGTACACAGCCACACCACCGCCGGCGGTGCACTCCCCGTACACGCCTACGCCGCCGGCCTGGCGGACGGTGCCGTGCACGCCATGCGCTTCGCCGCTAGTGTCGGCCGGCACCTCACCGTATACGCCGTACACGGAGTTCACCAGCGGCGCGGTAGACGAGGCGGTGCCGCGCACACCACAGGAGAGCGCCAGGTTGGCTCCCGTGGCCTCGCCGTACACCCCTGCCGCGGCTCCGCTTGCCGGGGCGCTGCCGTATCCACGAATGCCGGTTCCGACCGTGCTGGTGATGCTCATTGCGGGGCTGGAATCGCACGAGTCGCTGTACGGCAGCGTGAAGCCGCCTGGCTGCCAGGAGGCGTTCCCGCCGGCATCGGCAGTCAGTACGTGACCTTCCGTGGGGCTGTCGGTGACCTGAAGCTGCTCGCAGCGGACCTTACCATTCACATCCAGCTTCTCGCCGGGCGTTTCGGTGCCGATGCCCACCTTGTCACTGAAGTAGCCGGGACCCGAGAACCAGCCAGCCCAACTGGCAGGATCGGTCGCGCTGCCGTAGACCGCCGCGTCCGCCCCGGCCAGATGCGCCGCGTTGCCCGTCGGACCGTGGACCGCCCCCGCGCCCCACGAGACGGACCCCAGCCAGCCGTAGTTTCCGGTCGACTCGTGCGTGCCCCTGACGGCCTTGCCGCCTTCGCACTTCCCGTCGAGCGCACCGCCTGTGCCGTTGTTGGTGATGCGGAACAACCCCGCGTCGTCACTCCCCGTGATCACCGCCGGCACAGTGAGCTCGTTCGCCCGCAGGGCGTACGGCGCCGGCGTGACCTCCTGTCGGGGCGTCAGGGGCGTGCCATCAACTTCGATCCCCAGCCAGCGCGGGTCGCCGGTGAAGACGGCCGGGTCGAAGTCGAGCAAGACAGTGAAGTGTCCCTCCTGGAAGGTCACGTCCTCACTGTCGACCCCGAGCGCGGCGCCGCCGGTCGCCGAATCGAAGACCCGAAAGACGCAGGTGTAGGTGCCAGTCACCGGCGTGCCGGCATTCTCGAGATACCCCTGGTAGGTGAAGGCGGAGCTCATGTCCGCCCGGGCGGCCGCCGCCGACAAGGCGACCAGCATGGCCGTCACCGCGATGGATGCCCTTCTGGTGCTCATGATGAGTGTCTCCTGGTTCTGCAGGACGTGAGGGCCGCCGGCCACGCCGGCCGCTGTCGCAAACCATGGCCCACTATCTCTCAGAGAGGAATCTGCACCGCCCGGCGCCGCGAAACGGGCACCCTTTCGAGGGGGATCGGGCACCCGCGGACGCAAGTGCTTGAAACGGAGAGGGTTATTCCTCGAAGTGGATTGCCCCGATGGCGTCGAGCTCGAGGCCGGCCCCGTCGCCGCCGTAGCCGTTGTCCAGGCCGACGAGGCGGACATAGCGTGCCCGCGCCACACCCGATCCGGCCAGATCGTACGGCTTCACGTACTGGTCGGCGCTTCGCGGGCCGTCGCCCGGAATGCGTGTGGTCGGTTCGTCCGAGGGGACCACGGAGACGAAGGCGACGCCATCCTCGCTGATCTGTACATCGATCAGGTCGAACTCGATCCGGCCGCTTTCAAGCTCGTAAACGTTGAGATCCGGACCCTCGCCGTCAACCACGAACGAATCGCCAAAGTCAAACTCGACGGTGTGCGTTCCCAAACTGACAAACACGTCATCAGGTGGGCCGAACAGGGCCTCGTCCGCGGCGCCGGTTGTGTTGTGAACGAGGCGGACCGGGAACGGCTCGCATTCGTCGAGCCGGCCGTTTCGGTTGGCGTCCCGCGCGGTCGCTGTCACGCGGTCAACCAGATCCAGCTCACCGTTGCCGTTGCAGTCACACAACCCGCGGAAAACGAACACTTCGCCGATGGCGGACTGGTTCTCGTGGCGGGCGCCGATGATGGCCGTGTCGCCGCTGACGTCGATGCTCCAGCCGAACAGTGATTTGGGCGCGATGTTCGCGGGTCGCAGCTTCGCCACCTCGACCCATGACCAGCCATCGAAGCGGAAGACGTAGACGGCGCCAGCGAGGTACGCGAATCGGGAATCGTACGCTCCGATCAGAAGCAGGTCACCGCGGAGGGCGACTTCCAAGCCGAACTGGGACATGCGCAGCGGATCTGACGGGACCAGCTTCGCTTCCTGCCGCCACGCGCCGGCAACGCGGCCGAATACGTAGACACCGCCCGACTGATACTGCGGATTGGCGCTCCATTTGGCGCCCACGGCCAGTCGATCGTCCTGCAATGAAACCGCACGGCCGAAACAGTCGCCCGGTTGACCATCCTCTGCCGTGATCGTGGTGACGTGCTCCCATTCGGTCGCGTCGGCCGGCTGTTTCTCGAATACGTACACGGCACCGGGGAGTGTCTTCTCGTCGACTGGTGCCCCCGGCGCCCCGACCACGAGTGTGTTTCCATCCAGCGCCACGACAGTAATCCAACCGTTTGACCGTTGAGGAATCTCGAGCCGCGCGGCCTGATGCCACCTGTCGTCGAGCGGCTCATCGGGGGTGCCGGCATCGTCACACCAAAACAGCCACACGGTGGGCAGCTCCTCGATGCCCCGCCCCGGGGGAGGGCCCGTCCCTCCAACAGCGACGAGTGACCCCCGATGAGCGATGGAGTCACACCCGAAATAGCACCCGGAGATCGGCCGCTCTGGTTCCAGCTGTGCCTGTCGCACCCAGTCCCCTGCGGACCGTCGATACACCGAGATGCCCTTGCTCGTCTGCTCCTCGCTGCTTAAGGGCGACGCGATCAGCATCGTATCACCGTCAATCGCCACGGTCTGGCCGAAACCCTGACCCTTCCGCGGGCGCAGCTCCGGCAGCAGCTTCCGCTGCTCAATCCAGTCGGCCCCGTCGAACGTGTAGATGTACGCTGCACCGGCATAGCGAGCCACGACCTGATCGCCATGGGCACCGATCACCGCCGTGTCACCCTCAATCGCCACGTTTTGGCCGAAGGCATCGCCCGCCCGAGCCCCGGACGCCTGCAGGCGATAGGTTTCGTAAGCGATGCACCGCCCGCTCGGCTCGAGGTAGCCGAATGGCGCCGGCCTGGCCGCATCGACCGCTTGGCGCAAGCCGCCAAACCACGCCAGCGGCAACCCGACGGCCAGGATCAGCACCGCGACCATCAGCGTTGTCGCAACGCGGTGGCGGCGCAGCTTCTTGCGCAGCCGGTAGACGATCGACGTCCGCCGGGCGGTGATGGGTTCGTCCGCCAGGAACCGCTTCAGGTCGTCACGCAGGGCCGCGGTCGACGGGTAGCGGCGGTCAGCCTCGCGGGCCATCGCCTTGGCAACGATGGTGTCGACCTCCCGGGGCACGCGGCGGTTCACGCGGTGCAGCGGGGTGACAAGGCCGTCATCGATCTGCCGGAGGATCTGGGTCGTGTTGTGACCGGGGAACGGCACGCGGCGGGCAAGGGCGTGGTAGAGGGTGACGCCCAGGCTGTAGACGTCGCTGCGGGCATCGAGGCCGGCCTGTTCGCCGCGGAGCTGCTCAGGAGCGGCGTATGCCGGAGTCCCCACGAAGCAGCCGGTCTGCGTCATGATGGTGCTGTCGGTGGCCCGAACCAGGCCGAAATCGGAGAGCAGCGCCGTGCCGTCCCGGCGGAGGAGCACGTTGGACGGCTTGACGTCGCGATGGAGCAGCTTCTGCCCGTGAACCGCGTCCAGGGCGTCGGCGAGGTCCACGCCGATCCGGCACAGGAAGCGCGGCAGGCTGGTGGCCTCCGGGCGGGTGGGCGTCGCCAGGTACGCGCGGACGTCGTCCATGCCCGGCTCGTGGTCCAGTCCGCTGAGATGCTCGATCAGATCGGCCAGCGAGTGTCCGTCGATCCACTCCATGGCGTAGGCGTAGATGCCGGCCTCCTCGACAACGTCGTGCACCGCGACGATGTGCGGATGCCGCAGGCCGGCGATGGCGAGCGCTTCCGAGCGGAATCGCGCCCGCGCCTGGGGGGACTGGGCCACGGCCGGCGGCAGCATCTTCAGGGCTACCGGGCGGCCGCCCAGCTTCTCCTGCCGGGCCAGGTAGACGGACCCCATGCCGCCGTGCCCGAGCTCGCCGAGAATCGTGTAACCCGGGATCCGGGGCAGCGCGGAGGCGGGACCGAGGGCGACGTTGATCGCCAGCCGGATCATCCGGTCGACGCGGGCGCGGAGATGCTCCCGACCCCGCTCCAGATCCATCTCCGCCACGGACCCGCCGTCCTCGATCAACTCGACGACCTGATCGAAGAGCCGGTCGAGGTAGCCCTGGTCGTCGGTGGAACACTCGGCATCCGCGGGCACGCAAACCGTCTCCGAAACTGCCTCTGTATCAGCAAAAGAGGATTTTGGAGGCTCAGCCGTCATGGGTTACTCAGGAGGTTTCGTGGAACGCGAGGCGAACTCTGTCACCAGGCGGCGCTGGTAGAGTTCGGACCCCTTGCGGAACCGATGCCGTACGGCGGACTCGCCGATCCCGAGCTGCCCGGCGATCTGGTTGACGGCCATCTGCTCGAACAGCCGCAGATGGACGACCTCGCGGACCTCTTCCGGCAGGGCTTGCAGTGCAGCCTTCATGGCGGCGGCCTGCTCGCGGTGGATGGCGATCCGGCTGGGCGTGGTCGAGCCGACCGGACCGGGGAATGGCCGCGGCGCGGCTGTCGTGTCGCCGCCCCCCAGCACCGACAGAGACAGCTCCTCCGCCCCGCCCCCGCGCTTCTGAGCCCGTTCCCGGGTGACCGCCTCGCGAATCCGGTTCTCGGCCACCGCCAGGACCCAGGCCCGGAACCGGCGCAACCCCTGCCAGACACATTTCTCCCGATCCCGCCAGACGTGGAGCAGCGTATCCTGCCAGATGTCCTCCGGCGTGACCCGCCGGCGCAGGGCGGGGTTCATCCGCGTTTCGATGACCACCAGGACGGACGCCGGGTTGACCGCTTCCAGCAGGCGGTCCCAGACCACGGGATCGTCGGTCCGAAGCGGGTCTCCGCCACCGTCGGTACTGAGCAGGCTGCCGCGGGCCAAGTCGGAACCCGATCGATTGACTGAAGCGGACCCCGGCGCGACACGCCGCCCCGGCCCGCTGAGGTGCGCCGTCAGTATAGCACAGCGCGACGGCGCGACGAAGACCTTGCCTGCCTGACCCCGGACCGCCACTAAGGCCTGCCCCGCCCCCCTCCGGCAGCTCAGCAGCACTTTATGCCCCCCTTTCAGCGGCGAAAGCCGACCTCAACATCTGGTTGAAGGCCGGACAAGCGGCGCGGTAGCATCCACGCACATTCCAGATTCGCGGAGTCGGATCCAGGCACGCCCGCCGATCGGGCTGAAGGAAGGAGCGGCGTTGATGAGATGGTCAGCATTCCTCTGCGTACTGCTTGTGGCCGGTTGTGGTGGCCAGTCGTCCGGAGGAGGCGGTGCCGGCGGCGGCGACATTCCTGACGCTGGTGACAACCCGGGCAACACCCCGGACGACGGAACCACCGGCGACACCGACGAGCAGTACCTGGCCGAGATCGCCTCCGTGGAAGAGACGCTCGCCGCCCGGCTGGGGGAGTTCGAATCCCTGGCCGCAGACGGCAGCCCCGACACCGCCGCAGAGGAGATCGCCCAGCGCATCGAGACCGACGCGAACGTGTCCTGGGCCCGGGCAACCGAGCAGGGCGTGGCCATCGAGTACCTCAGCGGGCTCCGGGCCGCCCTGCTCTTCCAGTCCCCGGATGTCACGCCGCCCGACTCGGCCCGGCCAAGGGCCCGCATCCCGCGCACCGCCGCCGGGCCGACGCGCTCCTCCGCCGAGGCCGGCCCGCGCGTGGCGGCCGACGGCGGGGAAGACACCCAGGCCCTCCTGCTGATCCCGACGCTCACCGAATTCGCCGACGTCTACTGCCTCAGCGACACCTCCGCCCGGCCGGGGGATTTCGTCGACAACCTGCGGGCCAGCCTCTCCGCCGTGGACGCCTCCGCGACCTATTACCTGGACGACGATTGCACGGTCGAGCGGTACACGGCCGACTCGTTGAAGGGGTACGACGTGATCCACCTGGAGAGCCACGGCATGCTGTGGCCCGAACGCGACGGAGTGACCTGCGAGGACGTGTACCTCCAGACCGGCGAGCAGCCCGACGCGGACTCCAAGGAGAAGTACAGAAACGATCTCCAGGCCGGCAAGCTGGTCCTCGGCTGGCACAAGACCGGAGCAGGCCAGTGGCAGGAACTCTACTACGTCGGTTCAGAGTTCGTCACCAGCGGGCTCGACCTGTCCGACACGCACACCCTGGTCTGGCTGGGCTTCTGCAACAGTTGGCGAGGCGCCTGGCAGCAGCGGTTCCTGGAATCGGCCAACGCGGCGGCCTGCCTGGGCTGGAACAACGTCGCCAATCTCTGGGAGGCCAGCTCCTTGGCGGAGCAGATGTACGCCGCCCTCTGCGACACCACTCTGTGGAGCCCCATGTCCCTCGGCACCTGGTACGACCAGGCCGAAACCACCGTCGAGATCCTGCTGGACGAGCACGACCCCGACGACCCCGTGGACGACGAGTGGGGGCCGGTGACCCTGATGACCGAAGGTGACCCCACGCTGACGCTCTGGGATGCCGAACAGCCCGATCGACTGGTCTGGAGGGCCCAGATCGGTGACCTGGGCTACTACGCATCGCCCACGGTCGCCGGCGGGCGGGTCTACGTGCCCGCGGCGCCGGCCGGCGGAACCGAGCAGGCCGGCCTGTTCTGCTTCGACGCGACCACGGGCAACCAGCTCTGGTACCAGGCCGCCGGCGCCGGGGGGGCTTACGGTTCCAGCCCCCTGATCGTCAACAACACGGTGTGCATCAGCGAGCCGCGGACCGCCCTGGACGCCGCGACCGGGCAGGTGGCCTGGACCGGCGAGGACGGCTCGCGGCAGTGGGCCCTGGCCTTCGAGGACGACCTGCTCTACAGCGTGGTCACCCGCACGGATCCCTACCTGCGATGCAGCGACGCCGCGGATGACACCGAGCAGTGGGAGTCCCATCCCAACCCCGGCGGCACCTTCAGCGAGTTCGCCGTCGTCGATGGGCGGATCTACTGCAGCGTCGGCCGTTCGGTCTGGTGCCTCGACCCCAAGTACGGCTCGGCCGAACTGGAGTGGAGCTTCCGTGCCGACGGTGAGGTGACCGAGCCCGCCGTGCTCAACAACACCATCTACGTGGGCAGCCGGGTCAGCTTTGAGGGGGGCCGCGCCGAGCTGATCGCCCTCGCCGCCGCTGACGGCGAGCTCGAATGGCGCCGGGAGCTCGACATGGGGCTGAGCGGCACCCTGGCGGTGGCCGACGGGAGGATCTACGCTCGAACCATGGACGGTGAGCTGGCGGTGTTCACTATCGACGGCGACCTGCTCTGGCAGACCACCCAGAGCATCAGCAGCAGATTCACAACGCGACAGCACTTCGCCGTGACCGCCGGTTACGTCTACGCGACCGGCATCGCCAGGACACTCCAGTGCCTCGACGCCGCCACCGGCGACCTGGTCTTCGAGTTCGATCCCGACCCCGACACCCTCGAGGACCTGGGGGCTCCCGTCGTTGCCGACGGACAGGTCTACTTCCTCGGCGAGGGCCAGCTCTACTGCATCCGGGCCGCCGAGGGCGACGGCGGCTCCTGGCCCATGTTCCGGCTCGACCCGGCCCGCACCGCCGCCCGCTGAGCTCGGGGGCCCATGGCCCCGGGGCGCCGCGGCTCGAGAGCGCTACGGGGCACTGCCCTGAGCCGGACGCCGCCAGCCGCTCGACGCGAGCCGACCCGGCGGATCCCCGCGGATCACCCCGAGCCGATCAAAAAAACGCCCGGCCTGCGAGTTTCGCAAGCCGGGCGTTGATCGTAGTTTACGATGGGCGATACAGGACTTGAACCTGTGACCTCCTGCATGTCGAGCACCACAGGGACGCCGCCGAATGGCTCCGAAGTCCCAATCTGACAGCAGTTTACCCTGATTTCTGCTCTTTTGCAAGCGTTAGCGAGGAACCGCGTTTTTGACCCTTTAAACGCGGTATTCGGGATATGAACCCGGTAGACTACCGGCGGTGTGACACGGTTCTGTCACGCGAACGGAGCCCGAACGGTGAGTGTGAGAAGCGCCTTGAGCGAGCCTCTCCGGGCAAGGGACCGGACAGTTTGCCGCTTCGGCGCCCGGCCCGGCCCGGGCTCGTTAGGCGGTTCGGGTGATGATCAGCGTAGACGACTCCTCGGCCGCGCATCGGTCGGCGAACGCCGCCAGGCCGCATAGCCCGCACCCCCGGGCGAGGCCAGCAGACAACCCCG
>Ga0180432_10011322_pt1 | contig 10527 bp, 5 predicted proteins | sample SS_ome_10_FD_132414 | JGI IMG/M metagenome (GOLD analysis project Ga0180432, IMG submission 132414) | Hypersaline lake sediment archaeal communities from the Salton Sea, California, USA - SS_1_MS_2 metaG | ecosystem: Environmental > Aquatic > Non-marine Saline and Alkaline > Hypersaline >...
AGGGTAGTTCCCCGATAGCTCAACGGTAGAGCGGGTCCGCCTGCGGCGGATTAACCGCCAGGCTGCTGAGCCGGGGTTAAAAAATAGTCGAGGGTAGTTCCCCGATAGCTCAACGGTAGAGCGAGCGGCTGTTAACCGCTAGGTTCTAGGTTCGAATCCTAGTCGGGGAGCCAATTTCACACAGTGTACACTGTCTACGTCCTCCGCAGCGAATCCAGCGGAAAGCTTTACATAGGCCAGACTGGCAACTTTCCCAAACGCCTCTCCGAGCACCATGCAGGTACAGCACGCTACACCCGTGGGCGAGGACCATGGCAACTTGTTCACACAGAGGAATTCTCTACCAGGGCGCTGGCAATGCGAAGGGAGAAGTTTCTCAAGAGCGGGAAGGGACGTGAGCATATTAAGGGATTGCTTGCCGGAAGAGCGGGTCCGCCTGAGGCGGATTAACCGCTGGGTTCCGGATACGGATCATGAGCGGGTAGATGCTGATGGGATTCATTCTTATTAATCATTTTAAGATTCAGTGCTGGGGTTTTGATATTCACCGTAAGGATGAAAGAATGGACTAACATAGATTAACCGAAGATTAACCAATCGATAAATACTGGGATTAATATAATACCCCAACCAATTAATCCTATGATTCCACTGACTATTCCAGCTATAGCCATCCATCGGCCCTTATGCGAGCCTTTCCTAATTTGTACAACTGCTATTGTCCCAAAGACTATAGCGAGTATGCCCGGCAATATGCCTAGTATTAAACCAGTAATGGGCCCAACAAGCCAACCTATGAAGCCAAGTATCCACCCCGATATGCCTACACATAGAGCAACTATAGCTAAGACACTTGTTTTCTTCTGATCCATTCTCAAGTTCCTCGCTCCAGCCTTCATGCTCAAAGATTACAACCGGTTAGTTAGAGTGTCAATGTAAATATTACTCGTAATAGAAATGGCTCCACGAGTGAAGTAAAGAAGATCACCCCATATTATTATATAAAAGAATATAAAGGAATCTATAGCAGCCTAAGAATTTATACCCCATTAAGTATTTAGTGCAGTTTTCATGTGCAAAATACGTATCGACATAACACCTTAATGCAATTTTTCAAGGTGCCTATTGAAACTTCAAGATGAAAGAAATATCATAATTTGCGTTTCGTAGATGGCTGAGCCGCAGAAATGCGGCAGAGTAAGGGTTCTAGTTTAAGATATAATTCCATAATAAGGGGATGACCATAAATTAGGGTAATTGTTCAAGGAGACCTGCAATGTCGAAGATACGACTTATGAATAACCTAAAACAGATGCCAAAGATCCGAATGCCTGCATGGCAGGTCCTGTGGCGAACCACGGGCGTGCTATTGATTGCTTTGGGGATTGTTGGTTTAGTAGCGTTTGGAACATGGTTTGGCCAGTATAAATATGTAGAGGACCAGGCAAAGCATATCCCAGAGTTGATTCTATTAGTGTCCAGCTGTCTGGTTGCGATAGTATCGGGACTGATCATAGTGGTCTGGCGGTTCTGGCGGGATTACCCCAGGGTCATAATTCTGTACACACTCGCTCTTATAGCTGGCTTTACTGGCATAGGCCTGGGCTGTAATGCAGGCAATGATTCAGGGCTGGAGACGGCTGTGTCCGCACTAGGTATATCCACGGTTATACTTACCTGTGCGATTATCATGATGAGAAACCATCAGATAACTGGCAGAAAAGCAAGACATGCAAAGATACCGGCAGTATCGGTTGCACTTTTTTTCTTGCTATTTGTGCTGGGCGGCTTTGTACTCCCCCAGTGGTTCGATGCGGCAGCCAGGGCTTTCCCTGACACCAGGCTCAGGGCAGTTATCCGTGAGGAAGTTGGGAAGGCGTTTGGCTGGATTCAGTTGAGTGATCTTGAAGGGATTACTTACCTTGATGCCCACTATAGAAATATTAACAATATTACAGGATTAGAGAAATGCACCGAAATTGCGGAACTCTGGATTTTCGGGAATTATGAGCTAAGCGATATTACACCACTATCAAGCCTTTCAAAGCTTGATAAAATTAGTCTTTTTTGGTGCGATGTATCTGATGTTGCTCCTTTGGCCAATTTAACTAATCTCCAATACCTCGATCTCTATGGTAACACCATATGTGATATTAGCCATCTATCCAACTTAAGAAAGCTTTCGCATCTTGATTTAGATAATAATAACATAGAGGACATTAGTATAATTGTGAATCTATTTTCTTTAAATGAACTTAAATTAGCTCGAAATAGGATTGCCGATATATCGCCATTACTCAAGAATGAGGGGTTGGGAGAGGGTGATGTTGTTTCATTGGGGGGTAATCCGTTGAATGAGGCCTCAATAGATATCTACATACCCCAGCTTGAACAGAGGGGTGTAGTGGTATATCGATGAGTATTGGGGTTGGTATTACTACTTCAGGTACACAGCTGTTCTGATTATTTATATCTTCAAATGTTCTAGGAGGAAATAAAGTGCATAATTTCTTGGTAATTGTTCAAGGAGACCTGCAATGTCGAAGATACGACTTATGAATAGCCTAAAACAGATGCCAAAGATCCGAATGCCCTTATGGCAGGTCCTGTGGCGAACCACAGGCGTGCTATTGATTGCTTTGGGGATTGTTGGTTTAGTAGCGTTTGGAACATGGTTTGGCCAGTATAAATATGTAGAGGACCAGGCAAAGCATATCCCAGAGTTGATTCTATTAGTGCCCAGCTGTCTGGTTGCGATAGTATCGGGACTGATCATAGTGGTCTGGCGGTTCTGGCGAGATTGCCCCAGGGTTATAATTCTGTACACACTCGCTCTTATAGCTGGCTTTACTGCCATAGGCCTGGGCTGTAATGCAGGCAATGATTCAGGGCTGGAGACGGCTGTCTCTGGCCTAGGTATATCCACTGTTATCCTCACCTGTGCGATTATCATAATGAGAGACCATCAGATAGCTGGAAGAAGAGCAAGACATGCAAAGATACCGGCAGTATCGGTTGCACTTTTTTTCTTGCTATTTGTGTTGGGCGGCTTTGTACTCCCCCAGTGGTTCGATGCGGCAGCCAGGGCTTTCCCTGACACCAGGCTCAGGGCAGTTATCCGTGAGGAAGTTGGGAAGCCGTTTGGATGGATTCAGCAGGGTGACCTTGAAGGGATAAGTAACATAACTGCCAGACATATGTGGATCGTGGATATTACAGGTCTTGAAAAATGTACCGGATTAACGGCGCTATATCTTGGAGGGAACCACCCTTTAAATAATATTAGCCCAATAGCTGATATAAATGAACTTATTGAATTAGATATTTCTTGGTGCACTATAAGTGACATCACTCCATTATCGCAATTATTGAATTTGGTAAGAATTGATCTTACGAGCAATGAAATAAGTGACATATCGCCACTGTTGGAAAACGAAGGGCTTGATGCTGGAGATGCTGTTTATCTATATTACAATCCGCTAAATGAACTCTCAACCGATATCTACATACCCCAGCTTGAACAGAGGGGTGTAGTGGTATATCGATGAGTATTGGGGTTGGTATTACTACTTCAGGTACACAGCTGTTCTGATTATTTATATCTTCAAATGTTCTACAAGATTACATCCTGTCAGTTAGAGTGTCAATGTAAGCACTCTCTGTGGTTTTACTTGCCGGTAGAGCGGGTCCGCCTGAGGCGGATTAACCGTTGGGTTCTAGGTTCGAATCATGGATGTGGTTTTTCTGTTGGGATAGGTTGCGCTGAACTCGATAGGGATTGGGAAAGCTCGTGTCTCCTTTTTCTCTGCGAAGAGATCAGGAACCTTCCGCCGATAGACATAAATAAGAAATAGAGAAGAAACAATATATAGAAATAGTAGTCACTCTCTAGCGCTTGAACTGCTATAATCAATCCCGCCATAGACAAACCTACACCACATATACTGATAATCATCACAAGCCATCCAACGGGCTTTCTAGTTCTACTACACTTTGATGGATGTGTTATTAACCAGCCTTCCCATATGCTAAGGCTTCCAATTACTAAACCAATCGCGGCAAGGGAGGTAATATAGATGTAAAGTTTTGATTCGGGATTGCTATATGAAGAATACCAGGCTACGAAAAGACAAAACCCGAGAAAAACCACAATGAAGATAGGCCCTATAATAAGTAAACTCCACCCAACAAATTTTCTAAAGTTCATAAGTTACAATACTCACTCATAGCCGCTGTTGCGGTGCAGCATGGGTTAAGACTACATCCTGAAAATCCGTGTGTCAACAAGCGGAATGCAAACAATTATTTAGCTTCCCCTACAAGGATTTACAATAGTGCCATCTCTCAAAAAGTGAAAAACTCAAAGTAATCTATTTAAATAGTATATCTAAAGCGATTTGATCAGTCATTGTGCGAAATACGTATTTATAATACTTAAAAATGCTTATAGACAGCGCGTAGGTGACCAGCCATAAAATAGGCTCTGGTATCCTGAAATAATCTATCTGTTAATTGCGTTTTGTTTCCTTCAGACAAAGGCTAAGTTGCAGAAACATAGCGATGTAAAGTCGCCAGTCTACGGCGAGAAGTGGTAACGAGGAGATTTTTAAAAAGCATCAGTTTATTAGAAGTCATCCAGAGTTTAATATTTTCATATATAGGTGGTAAGAAATGAATAAGTCAGTTATCTTTCTATTTATTGTTATGACGTTTGTTTTGGGCGCTGTTGCGTTGGTATTGAGTTTACATATAGGTACACTGGCAAATGTTAGAGCTGAAATGGGAAGCACTGGCATTCCAACACCGACAATAAATGCAACCTGCAAAGCGTGTAATAATACCGCTATCGAATTAACCAAAAGCCCCTGCGAATCTTGCAATATTCAAGATTACGTTATCGATGCTAAGAGCTACAATGGCTCTGATCCATCGTTGCCAACCCCGATTTATCGCGACCCTGTGGAGATCTCTCCTGATCAATCCTGTAATTGCTCCCCTCTTGTTTTAGATGCAAAGAACTATGATAGTACTGACCCATACATGCCAGTGCCAACAAATAAAGTAATTCCCTCATTACCTGCATTGTTAGAGTCCACATCTGAGTCCATGTCATGCGTATATTCCGTATGCGGATGGGCTACAACTGAATACAGCGACTTTATAAACTGGCGGTTCAGCGATCCAACCTGTACTGGAGAATGCTACTGGATAGGTGGCTGTGGCTACAGATATGCTTCATATTGCCCTTCAGGGTGTGCAGGTGGTTCTGAAGGTAGAGGTTGCTGCTATTCCATCTGCGGAAAAGACACAAGTGAGTACAGTTCGGACACTAATTGGAGGTTCAGTGATCCGACGTGCACTGGGTCATGCTACTGGATAAACAATTGTGGCTATAGGTACGCGATATATTGCCCTACTGGCTGCAATAATGGCTGCGGTAATTCCATCTGTGGCAAAGACACTAGTGAATATAGTAGCGATATCAACTGGAGGTTCAGCGATCCAACATGCACTGGATCATGCTACTGGATAAATAATTGTGGCTATAGGAACGCTGAGTATTGTAATAATGGTTGTACAGATGGCTCCTGTCAATCAACTGTGTGTAGCACAGGATGGAAATGTAATGCTGAAGGCAGGGGGAGCAATTGGATGGGTTACCAAAATTCTGATTGCTCCTGGACCAGCGTCTCAAACTGTGATGCATCTGACGGTTATGTAAGTGGCCATTACTGTTATAATAATGATGTATACAGGGACTACAATGACTACTACTGTTCGGGCGGTTCTTGTTTATATTCTACGACGAAGATAAAACAGTTTGAGTGTGGCATCGATGGTTGCTCAAACGGCCAGTGTAATAGCTGTCCTGTGCCGGGTGCGCCCACTATGATCTCGCCCGCACAGGGTTCAACAGGCGTATCCATAAATGCCGATCTGAGCTGGGCTGGGAACGCCGATTCTTATGACGTCTATTTTGAAGCTGGCGACTCAACTCCCGACGTGCTGGTATCATCCAGCCAGACGGGAATAACGTTTGATCCTGGAGCTCTTAAATACAACACGCACTATTACTGGCGGATACGGGCAAAGAAAAATTGTGGCAGCAGTGTTTTAGGCAATGTCTGGGATTTCACGACTGAGATTGATAGCAAACCATGGTCCTTTGCCCTGATCACAGATTTACATATAGGTGATGGGAGAGAAGACTACGCTGGAGAGGGTTGGAACGATTCTGGGAGCATAGGTGATGAACAGAATTCTGAATTAAATTTAAAAGAGACTGTTAAACAGATAAATTTGAGTAAAAATCGATACAATATCAAATTTGTTTTTATATTGGGTGATATAACAGATAGCGCTGAGTTATCTGAATTTGAGAAAGCCTATGAAATACTCTCGGGATTAGAAGTTCCCTGGCTCCCGATGATAGGCAATCACGATATATGGCCATATTATGGTAAAAATCCAGTTACTACTTGTTGGGGTAATAAAGATAACGAGGAACAGGCTCCCATAATTGGACCGGCACCAGACTACAAAGTTATTGACATTTACTTTAATGAGGTCTCAAGTGATCTGTATGAGAACTTCCGCAATGCTTTGGGATTGTCTTTAAACTGGCGTGCAGAGATGCCTGTCTATAATCCAAATATAGGGCAGAGCAGTTATTTACAAAATTTCGCTTTCAATTATGGTGGCTGTCATTTCATAGGCTTAGATTTCAACTCTAGATTTGAGGCTACTGATTTAGAAATTACATGTTGGAAAGGTACTTCACCTCAAGGTGACAGGCATGCTGGCAGTTTCTCCGATGGTACATGGAATTGGTTTAAGGATGAGTTAGAGAGGTATGTACAAAACCACCCAAGTAGCAATGAGGATATCATATTGCTATCTCACTATCCCTTGAAAAATGGCACAAAAGGGCCACATTGGTGGGATAAGGATTATTTTGGATGGTTCGGTTTTCCTCCTGCCGATTTGCACGAATTTGGGAAACTTTTGAGGAATTACAAGAATAATGTCTTTGCTCTCTTTGGAGGTCATCTTCATCCTCCGTACGATGGTGCTCCTTACGGAGAGTTTCAAAACGAAGAATTTAGATATAACGGTGAATCTTATATTGTTTGTCTTCCTGGAACTTATGTATGTTACACTGTAATCACAGACTGGCCAGTAGATGATATATTAAGAGATATGGTAATACCGGCAAATAAAGAACATATCGGTTCCTTGGTTGTTCAGGTTGATCCAAGTAAGGCAGGGAGTGACAAGTACTGTTTAATTGAAGTGCCTAGGGGTGCGTGGGAGTGGAGAACTTCCTGCCCCGTAGATTTAGTCCTCACCGATCCGTCGGGGAATGTGATCAACAAAGTTGAGAACAATTATATTGAAGGGGCTTCCTATTCTGAGGTTGACCTTGATGGGGATGGTACTATTGATGATGACATAATCTGGCTACCCAGCCGGGAACCTGGCGTGTACACGGCTAAGGTAATTCCGGAGGCAGGAGCAGATTCCTCAGAGACCTATACCCTGACGGTTGCCTTTATGGAGGATACGTTCGGGTATGCCCCTATAGTCCTGGCAAAAGATGTCCCTATCGGCAGTATTGCTCCGGGAGGGGATGTTTATACTTTTGAAGTAAAAGACAGACAAGTTTCTCAGTTTGTTTATACCGGGGAACTGAGCGGGGATTACCAAGGTACAGTTGCATTGGGCGCAGTTTTAACTGATGAATCAGACAGTCCTCTGGAGAACAAGTCAGTTGAGTTCCGCATCGGCGCTCAGTCCATCTCAGCAGTCACGGATGTCAGCGGGATAGCCACTGCTTCCATGATTCTGGACCAGATGCCTGGTTATTATTACTACGTTGAGGCTGTTTTCTATGGTGATGAGGACTACCTGCCTGTTCATCCTTCAGAGCCTTTTGCAATAAACGGCTCAATCGTCTCAATCGAAGCACCTGCTGAGGTAAAGGAGGGTTGGGACTTCACTGCAAAGATTGCTATAGATGGCGTGCTGGAGTTCAAATCAGCCAGCTATGAAATCTCATTCGATCCTGCCATCATTGAAGTAACGGACGTAACAGATGGAATGCTCAACGCTACATTCGTCAACGGCAGCCCGTGTTCATTCCCTATTAACACTGATACATGGTCGTCTCCTGAACAGGGCAAGATAGTCATACAGAGCAGCGTGCCATCCATTGCGGGCGGTTCAGGGTATCTGTCCGAGATACACTTTCACGCCATTGGCTCAGTATATAACTATAGCGCTATTGAATTTACTAATAATTGTGCTCTATACAATAATTCTCTAGCTGAAATACCGACTTACTGGCAGAACGGATCGTCAATATATATCGAGCCTTGCCGATGTGAGTTTTTCGAGGCTTTTGATACGTGGGCTCCCACTAACGCCAGTGTCTGGGTAACCAAGAGCTTGAGTGAGTATGGGGTGCCGGCCAATGCGGTATGTGAGGTAGCCATTCAGAATACTCATGCATCTTATAGTTACCTTGCCGGTGTGAGGTCTATTGGCTCAAACTTAGATCGATGTATCAAGATCCGGGCAGCTAACCCGAATGGCGGAGAGAATGCGCTAACTATGTACGTTCAAGCTGACAGCGATGCCCGGATTGCTTACTATGCTGATAGCACTACCGCTCTGTCATTCACCTTAATAGGCTACTGGCCATGCGCGACGTATAATGAAAGCATGGTGGTATTCAGTGCGAGTGATAGTGGTTCATGGCAGGATAAAGACCTGAGCAGCTGTGGTGTGTTGCCGGATGAGGTCGTTGAAGTCATCATAGCTAATAGAGACACCAGCAAGGTGCGTGTGGTTGGGGTAAGGGAGAAGCACTCCACGTTTAACAGGACAGTGACTCTTCCTGTAGTACTAGGTTCTAGAGGAAATTCAACAGCCACGATGCTGGTGAAAGTGAATGAGAGCTCATACATAGAAGTGTATGCCCAGACCAATACCAGTGTAGATTTCTATGTGGTGGGTAGTTGGAGCTCAATCCCATGTGACTGGACAGAGAGGTTTGGTAACTTTTCTCTACCTAGTTCTAGTACTACATGGGTAGATGTTGACCTTAATGCATATGGTATACCCCCCGATACAGTGGCTGAGGTGTTGTTGTTGAACAAGGACACGAGCCATCATAAGATGGGTGTCAGGGAGAAGGGGTCAGTGCTGGACAGGTGTATGGATCTGTTCAGGAGTGGTACGGTTGGAGGCATAAGCAGGATGCATGTAGGGGTAGACGGGAACTCATCGATACAGCTATACCACGACAACATTGCCAAGCCCCACTCATTCTACATGACTGGTTACTGGGAGCAGGTGCCATCTGAGCCTACGCCGACACCGACGCCGACAGTTTCATCAACTATCTCCCCAACGGTAAGCCCGACGTCGTCACCGACTGTGTCACCTACACCAACCGAGCCCCCAAGAGCGTACGGTGACGTTAACGATGATGGTTATATTAGCACTACAGACAGAATGTGGCTTACCCAGATGCTAGTGGGATCACGGCCTATCCATCCTTCGGGGGATGCCAATATGGATGGCAGAATAAGCACTGTGGATAGAAGCTGGCTCAACCAGATCCTCATGGGGTACAAGAGTGTAGTCTATATGTATAAGGGTGAGTATGACTTTTACTCGGGAGCGGGGTTCGTTGAGTTTGCCAGGTGGAATAATATAGCCGCTCCGCCTCCAGCACTCAATACAACATTCGATATAGATCCTACAGGATGGGTGAATGCCACCTCGAATGACTACACCAACATATCGTCGGAAGATGGGATAGTGTGGACCATTGATGGGGCCAGTGGAAGCTATACCGCGCTGCAATGCAAGTTTACCGTTGCCGAGGGGGTATACGCTGGTAACATCACCAGCATTGGTGTCACATTCAACGGGACATCTGAGGTGAGCGGAGACCCGCTGCAGCTTTGGGCGTGGAACTTCAACACAGAGTCGTGGACGCAGGTTGGCTCAGACATAGAGCTGGAAAACGCCAGCAGCCAGGGTTACACTGAATGGACGGTTTGGGGGAAGGTGTTCGATGATTATATCGATGCCAGCAACTACGTTTATGTCCTTTATGCACATAACACCTCCGGCAAAAAACTCAACACGGACTACGTCAAGCTTGAGGTTGTGTCGCCTGATTAGACTCACTTTGCACTTGTATTTAGTATTGATGCTATCGTCAGCGTTTTCGCTGATGTGACAACATCGTTGCTGATCTGCCTGCGTTTACTGTTTCACGGTTCTAACATGTCTAATATGCCTTGACAATCCCCTCATCGCGGTAATATCATCGGTTCTTCGGGGGCTGGCATTCACTATCGTTTGGCATGGGTAGTTCACAATGACAAATACAGCCAAGGTATATTTCTTCACCGCTGAGGATAAGCTACCCGTAGCACTGGAGCGGATCGGCGTCGGCGATTTCAAGGGGGCAAGGGTGCCGGTCAAGCTCCACATGGGCGAGCCGGGCAA
>Ga0180432_10011324_pt1 | contig 10526 bp, 9 predicted proteins | sample SS_ome_10_FD_132414 | JGI IMG/M metagenome (GOLD analysis project Ga0180432, IMG submission 132414) | Hypersaline lake sediment archaeal communities from the Salton Sea, California, USA - SS_1_MS_2 metaG | ecosystem: Environmental > Aquatic > Non-marine Saline and Alkaline > Hypersaline >...
GACTTACAGGAAAAATACGCCATTCTGGGCAATGTCGTGGGCGGCATGGATGCAACCCTGCATCTCAATCATGACCGCACCATCCTGCGTGGCGAACTGGCCTTTTCGATGGCCAATGACATCCTGGGCAGCGACTCCCTGCTGATCGATGAGAGTGGTCTGGAACAGGATCAGGTCGACAACATCGCTGAATTTCTCGGCTTTCAACTGACCGATGATATGATTCTCGGCAGCGCCGAAGGCCGCGGTCTGTCGGTGCCGCTGCCGGATATGGATCGCCTCGATGAAAGCGGTTATTTCGGCGATTACCTGCTCGAGGACGTTGTAAAGAACGGCACCTACCGGATCGAATTCCGCACCCCGATTCCGCTAAAAATTCTGAATCTGGACGTGCTTTCGGAATATCAACGCATCCCCGCGAACTTCAACTCCTTTGCCAATGCCGCCCTGCGTACCGATTACCAGGGCTCCCGCACCCAGCTACGCGCCCGCCTTTTTAAAAATCAGGTTTCGCTCTCCGGCGGCGTCGAAAATTATCACGACAATGTGGCCGGCGATACGCGACCGCAGACCACCCATACCAACAGCGTCAGTGGCGGTTTCGGGCTCAATTTCGCCAAATTACCTACCATTAATTACTCGATTCGCACGATGTTGCGCAATGGCGAACTGCCCGCAGGAACCGTTGAACAGGAGGATGGAATTACCCTGAATGACAACGCCACCGTGACCCATACGATCAGCCCGGCCTACAGATTCAGTATCAAGGAAACTTCGGTCAACCTGAGCGGTAACCTGATGCTCATGGACTACAGCGACAACAATGCCACCGCACTGCAGAATCCGAACTTCCAGTCCAATTCCCTGACCGGGGCGCTCTCCGTGAATTTCAAAATACCTCTTTCGTTTATGTTGGGCGGAGGCCGCTCGGTCAATGCCCCGGAAGACGAACTGCAGACCAGCACCACCTTCAGCCTGATGAGTGGCAAATTATCCTATAAATTTCTGGACAACAAAATCAGCAGTTACCTGGGTTTCAACATGGTCAAAGGATCGAAACCCGCAAACGGTGTCTGGGACAGCGGTGAAGATTTTGATGACCTGAATGGAAACGCCCAATGGGATGCAGGCGAGCCGTTTTATGACCTGGCCGGAATCGACAACAGTAAATTCACACTGAAGGTTGGGGCCCAGGCCCGGCTGATCAAGAACCTCAGTATGAATCTCAGCCTCGACCAAATCAATGTGCAGGATTTTCTGGATGACAGCAAAAACTACCAGGAGCTGCGCATCAAATTTCGTCTGAACGCCTGGTTGTAAAAGACTTTCGCTAAAATATGTGAAAAAGCCGGAGCCTATTGCTCCGGCTTCTCTGTATCGCTAAACACTTCCCTCTTAGATATAGCGGCGGATGACCTTCAGCAAGGCGTTCGGCATAATCGGTTTTTCGATATACTCCTCGACCGGTACGTTGTCCTTGTCCTTGTCATATTTGTAGCCGGTCATCTGACCCACGGCGGTCAGCATGATGACCGGAATCTGCTTCAGTTGCGGGTCGGCATCGAGGCGCGTGGCTACATCAAATCCTTCATCCTCGGTGCTCATCATTACATCCAGAATAATCAGATCGGGCTTGTGCTCCCGGACCATCTTGATTCCGCGTTCCCCATCCTGTGCATCGAGAACGGCGTAGCCCTCTTTCTCCAGCACAATCCGCAGGACCTCCACCAAATCGATATCGTCGTCAATTACCAGTATTTTTTGGGACATTCCCTATCTCCCGCCTTTCGTCTTGTCTACTCTGTTCGCCTGGATTTTCTGATTCGCTGCATGCAATTTATCCATAACCGGGCGATTATGCAATGCCGTCGTCAGGAAAGCATGCGCAGCAGCCGTACGGCCAGCACATCGAGTCCCTCATCGGTGCGGGCCGATACCTGAAAAATATCGATATCCGGATTGATGGTGTGGATATTCTGCTCCAATTGCTCCACATCAAATTCCAGGTAAGGCAGCAGATCGATCTTATTGATCAGGGCCAGCTGGCAAGTGCGAAACATCAGGGGATACTTCAGCGGTTTATCTTCGCCCTCGGTCGTGCTGATCACTACGGCATTAAAATTCGCACCGGTGTCAAACTCGGCCGGGCAGACCAGATTGCCGACATTCTCGATAAAAATCAGATCCATCTTCTTGAGATCAAAATGGTCCAGCGCCGGTCGAATGGCTTCACTGCCCAGATGACAATCGCCACCGAAAACATCGGTATTAATCTGGGAAACCGGGATATTGAGCTGCGCCAACCGGTCGGCATCGCGCGTGGTGGTAATGTCCCCTTCAATCACGCCGATTTTGACATCGTTGGCCAGCAGCCGCGGGATCAGTCGCTCCAGCAGCGAGGTTTTTCCGGAGCCGGGCGAACTCATCACATTGATGACCACCGTATTGCGGCTCGCGGTCGTCTCACGGATCTCATCCGCCAGCCGATCATTGACCTCGAGCACCTTGCGTACCACCTGTACTTTCATCCAACCTCCCTTATCTGCAAATCCAATTCATTCGATTTCAAAATTATCGATATACATTTCCTGCCCGGAGAGCATCGTAATCCGCTGCGAACCGCAGCTGTCACAGAAAAATATCGGTTCATCGATGACTTTCTCGGTATGGCATTTTTCGCAGCGGATGCGCACCGGAATCTCCTCCACAATCAGCTTCGCCTCGCTCAGGCGGGGACTCTCCCGCTTGATCGCATTGAAGCCAAACTGCAGGGTCTCGGGAATAATCGCATTCAGGCGCCCCGCCTTGAAATAGACCGCCGTCACTGAACCCGTCAGGGAATGCTTGCGAATCTCCTCTTCGACAATCGTGATGATATTCTGCGCAATGGTCAGTTCGTGCATATCGGCCTTTTAACAAATCCGCGGCAACATCGTTCCACTCAACATATCCAGAACACGGTCGGTTCCGATGGCAGTCCGCAGGAGCACCTTGCCCGGCGGTTTTCCGATCACCTCTCCGATTTCAGCCGCTGCGCGTCCCAACGGATGCGACTGAAGGAGCTCCAGCGCGGCAGCCGCCGATCCCCGCGCGACAATAACGACGACCTTGCCTTCATTGGCAAAATACCAGGGATCAAAGCCCAGCGGCTCGCAGAGGCCCAATACCTCCTGCCGGACCGGAATACACTCCCCGGCAATGCGGATGCCGAATTCCCGGCCGTCCGCAAATTCATTCAGCGTCGTGGCCAGACCGCCCCGGGTCGGATCGCGCATGATGCGGATCCCTTCCACCTCATTCAGCAGGCGGGTCGTCAAATAGTTCAGGGCGGCGCAATCGCTCTGAATCTTCATCTCAACCGGAAAGGAGCCGCGCGCACAAATGATGGCCGCCTCGTGGTCTCCGATGAATCCGCTCACCAGAACCTTATCACCAACCCGAATCTGATCAATGCCCAACGGTTGCTCCGATGCCAATACCCCGATCCCGCTGGTGTTGATAAACAGGCCATCGGCCTCTCCGCGACCGACCACTTTGGTATCCCCGGTGACAATTTGAACGCCGGCCTCCTGCGCGGCCCGGCTCATCGATTTCACGATGCGTTCCAGGTCAGCCATGGCAAAACCTTCCTCGATGACCATGGCACAGGAGAGCCACAGCGGACGTGCGCCCGCCACCGCCAGGTCGTTAACCGTTCCGGTGACCGCCAGTTTTCCGATGTCACCCCCCGGGTAAAACAGCGGCTTGACGACATGCGAATCGGTGGTGAACACCAGCTGCCCATCCATCCGGCCCGGAACTGCCGAATCGCCAAACTCTTCCAGGATCGGATTACCAAAATAGCGACCAAAGAGGGAACGGATCAGATCATGCGTATATTGTCCTCCGCTGCCGTGAGCCAGCTGGATAGTATCGGACTTCATGTTGCGGATTCCTTTTTGTATTGATAAAATGTGGCGCAGCTGCCTTCCTGACTGACCATACAGGCACCCTGCGGATCCCCGGGGTGGCAGACCTTCGCAAAGAGCGGACAGTCGGTCGGCAACTTCACCCCACGCATAATATCGCCGCAGATACAGCCCGGATGTTCGCGACTGGGCGGGACATCGATATCAAACCTGCGAGCGGCATCAAACTCGGCATAGGTTTCCCGAATCCGCAAACCGCTGCCCAGAATCAGGCCCAATCCCCGCCAGCGTTCATCGGCTTCTTCAAAAACCGAATTCATCAGCTCCTGCGCTCTGCGGTTTCCTTCGGGTTTCACCGCCCGGGTATATTGATTTTCAACGACCGCTCTGCCTTCACAAACCTGGCGGATGAGTCGGTAGATCGATTCGAGCATATCGAGCGGTTCGAAGCCCGAGACCACGCAGGGGATCTGATAATCGTTGGCCAGAAATGCATAGATGCCCAGGCCGGTAATCGAGGAAACATGACCCGGACAGACAAAGCCGTCCAGGGCCAGCTCGCCGGCATCGAGCAGAGCCTTCATCGCGCGGGGCATCGTCTTATGCGAAACCAGCACGCTAAAATTTCGCAGGGATAATTCGCGGGCGGCGAGAATCGTCGCGGCCACGGCCGGGGCCGTGGTCTCAAAACCGATGCCCAGGAAGACGGTTTCGCGCTGCGGATGCTCCCGCGCATAGTCGAGGGCTTCCTGCGGAGAATAAAAAATGTGCACATCGGCGCCGTTCGCCTTTTCTTTCAGCAGGCTGGAATGCGAACCGGGTACGCGCATCATATCGCCAAAACTGGCCATTGTTATTTCCGGTTGGCGGGCCAGCGCGATGGCCCGATCGATGTAATCATTGGTCGTGACACAGACCGGACAGCCGGGTCCGCTGATCAGTCGGATATTGCCAGGCAGAAGCTCTTCGATGCCATACTTATGGATCGTAATGGTATGACCGCCGCAGACTTCCATAAAGCGCAGTTCCTGATCGGGAACGATATTCCGGATCTTAGCAGCAATCGTCTGAGCCAATTTCGGATCGCGATATTCGCTGATATATTGAACCAATCGAGATTTCCCTAACGCCGGCGTTTGTTTTCGACCGCTTCGGCCATTTCCTGCCAGATCTGCAACGATTCATGCGCTTCGGCTTCATTCAGTTTCTCAATTGCGAAACCGGCATGGACGATGATATAGTCTCCGATGCGGGCATCCGGCAGCAGTGTCAGGTTGGCGCGATATTGAACCCTGCCTACCTCGGCAGTGGCTTGCTTATCCTCTATCGCAATAATTTTCATCGGTATGGCCAGGCACATATTGCGTACGGTCCTATTCTTGATAATCTTGACTGAGAGCGGCGGCAATCACGGCCTGCCCGAGGGCAACTCCGCCATCATTGGCCGGAACTTCCCTGTGAGTATAAACGCTAAAACCGGCATTTTCAAGTAGTTTGTCGAGGCGCGACAATAAAAACTGGTTCATGAACACTCCGCCACTGCAGACGACCTCCTGAATATTCGTCATTTCGGCGGCATGGATGGTGGCCGCCGCAAGAATTTGGGCCAGGCCTTCATGAAAACGATAGGCAATCTCCCCAATGCCAACACCGGCCTTCACGTTCGAAACCACGGTCTGTATCGCTTCCCGCCAGTCCATCTGAAAAGTCTCTGTCCCGTCAACGAGCCGAAACGGATAGCCTTCGCCCGCCTGGCTGGACGGTATTCGTTGCTCGAACTCCACGGCTGCCTGTCCCTCGTAATTCACGCGATTGCGAACACCGGCGATTGCCGCAAAGGCGTCAAAAAGCCGCCCGCAGCTCGAGGTCAACGGTTGTGGATTCAGGGCAAGTAGGCCGGCGACCATACTATCCTGCGAATCGGGGATCGCTTCTAAAAAGGGGAGCTTCAAGCGATCCGTCTGTGCGCCAAAAACCGTATGCAGATAGCTATAGGCCATCTGCCAGGGATTGCGGATCGCCGCCGCGCCGCCGGGCATGGCGACCGGCCGCAAGCAGCCCAGCCGCCGAAAGGAGCGGTATTCGGCCAGCAGAATCTCACCGCCCCAGATTGTTCCGTCGCTGCCGTAGCCGGTACCGTCCAGCGTTATCGCGAGAACCGGATGATCGAGACCGTTTTCGGCCATGCAGGCTGCGGCATGGGCATGATGATGCTGCACGCCGATTTTGCGGATAGTTTCTCCGTAGCGGTTTTTTTGCGGGTAGTGCAGCGCATACTTTGTGCTCAGATAATCGGGATGTAAATCATAGGCGACGACACCCGGTTCGACCGCAAACAGGCGTTTATATCGCTCGATCTCGGTTTCGAAGGAATGTAGTGTTTGGTAGTTTTCCATGTCCCCGATATGCTGACTGAGATAGACACGATCCTGAATCATGAATCCGAAGCTGTTCTTCTGCTCCGGCCCGCAGGCCAGGATGGTCTCGCTGGCGCCGCGCTCGAGGCGAATCGCCCGCGGTGCATAGCCCCGCGAGCGGCGTATCGGGTACTCGCGTTCCTGCCAGATCCGCACGACCGAATCATCACAGCGCCGGAAGATTTTGCGATTGTGTAATAAAAAAACATCGGCGATTTTGTGCAAGCGCTCCAGCGCATCCCCATTCGTGGTCACAATCGGTTCATCGCTGACGTTGCCGCTGGTCATAACAAGCGGGGCCGGATAGAAGTGCATCAGCAAGGCATGCAGTGGCGTATAGGGCAGCATTGCTCCGAGATAGTGATTGCCGGGAGCCACCGCTTCGGCCAGCTGGCAATCTTCCCGCTTGTGCAGTAATACGATCGGTTTTTCTCCGGCGCTAATCAGTTGTTGCTCGTGTGGTGAGACCCGGCAACATACTTTGACCGCATCCAAATCGGGAAACATCACCGCAAAGGGTTTGTCCTCGCGGAATTTACGTTTTCGCAAACGCTGCACAGCGGGATCATTGCGGGCGTCACAGGCCAGATGAAATCCGCCGAGCCCCTTGACGGCAAGAATCTTCCCCTCTTCCAGCAAACTGCCGATCCGTTTAAAAATCTGCTGATTTTCATCAGCCGATCCGCCCCTGAGAATCAGTTCTCCATTCGGCTGGCAGAGTTCCACCCGTGGCCCGCAGTCCGGACAGGCATTGGGCTGAGCATGAAAGCGCCGATCCATGGGATTTTCGTATTCCGCCCGGCAGCGCTCGCACATCTTGAATTCGGCCATTGTCGTTGCGGGCCGATCGTAGGGAATATCGGCGATGATGCTAAAACGCGGCCCGCAGTTGGTACAATTAATAAAAGGATACAGGTAGCGCCGATCCTGCGGATCGAAGAGCTCCCGCAGGCAATCGTTGCAGACATCCAGATCGGGGGAGACCTGGGCCGTCCTGCTTTGCCCGTCTTTGCTGCCGGCAATATGGAAAGTTGTTAGTTCCGGCTGTAGCGGCAGCGAGCGGGGGTCGAGGCTGTCAATCCTGCTTTTGGGCGGGGCTTCCCGGCGGATGGCCGTGATAAATTGCTGCAGCGCCGCTGCACGACCCTGCACTTCGATCTGCACCCCTTCGGCATCATTGCACACCCAACCCTGCAACCCGTGGCGCTGGGCCAGTTGATAGATAAAAGGGCGAAAACCGACGCCCTGGACAATCCCTGTAATGGTAATCGTATAGCGTTTCAAGAGCTGATCAGATGATTTTTCAAAAGCGACATGCAACGGGAAAATCTAATCCGTCTCTCTGTGAAAACAAATGATTATCGGTGTCGGGGACTTATTTCAGAGTGCTAAGGATATCTTCCAGCTCCTCGAGCTCCTTGAGCACCAGCGGCAGCATCTTCAATACCGTCGACAGACCTACTACCGGAATCGTCAGAATCAGCGTATCGATAATTTCATCCGGGGTCGCGCCGGCCCGTACCGCCTTGGGAATCAGAATCCGAATCGCATCCGGCGAGGGACTGTTGACCTGAATCGCGAGCATGATCAATTGGCGTGTTTTCTCATCCAAGTGCTTGCCCAGATTGCTGACCATCTTCTGGTAACTTTTAATGATTTCCTTCCGGTTTTCCATCAGGAAAGTCAAGCCGTCTTTATCCAAATCGTCCCATCTAAAATCTTCCATGTCTCAACCTCATTACAGCACTGAATAGTATTCAAAAAGTAGAGCCGGAAAGTGATTCCGGATCAATTATATCTCGACCTCTTCCGTCCAGCTGCGCGGATCCTCCAGATCACCGATCTGCAGCGCGGTCAGGTGTTTATACAGTCTCGTCGTCAGCGGGCCGGGTTCTTTGCCATCCGCATAAAAGTGATAGATTTGATCCCGGTACCCCAGCGCACCGATCGGCGTCACGACAGCGGCTGTCCCGCAGGCGCCCGCCTCGACAAATTGCGGAATCTCAGCCACGCTGACCGGACGTTCTTCCACGGTCAGGCCAAAGTCCTCGCGGGCCACGGTCACCAGGGAGCGCCGTACGATACTATTGAGTATGGAGCTCGATTTGGGTGTCGCGATGACTTCCTTATCGAGGATAAAATAGACGTTCGAGGCGCCGGTTTCTTCGAAATATTTGTGTTCGATCGGGTCCAGATACACCACCTCGTTAAATCCCTCCGCGCGGGCGTTTTTGAGCGGCAGCAGGGAAGCCGAGTAATTGCCACCGGCCTTGGCCTGCCCGATACCGTGCGGCGCAGCCCGGTCATAATACTCTTCGACCTTCAGCTTGATCGGCTTGAAACCGGCCTTGAAATAGGGACCCACCGGGGAGACAAATACGACGAACATGTATTCTTTGGCAGGCTGGACGCCGAGATTTTCACCGACCCCGATCTGCAGCGGACGGATATACAGCGAGGCACCGGTACCGTAGGGCGGTACATATTCGGCATTGGCCCGAACCGTATCCTTGATCCCCTTCATAAACAGCTCTTCGGGCACTTCGGGCATCAGGATGCGCTGGGCGGATTCACGGAAACGCCTGGCGTTTTCACGTGGCCGAAAGAGCAGAATGCGGCCGTCTTTGGCGTGCTGGGCTTTCATACCCTCGAAGATCTGCTGTCCGTAATGCAGACAGGTGGCACCCTCATCGATGGTAATCTTGCCCGAACTGACCAGCTGGCCCGTATCCCAGGCGCCATCCTTCCAATAGGCATAAAAACGCTGGGGGGTGTAGCGATAGCTAAAATCCAACTTGCTCCATTCGACTGTCTGCAAATCCATACCCTCTCCTTTATTTGGTTCTGGCGTTTCCCTTCATACAGCCCTCAAGCGGACAAATCTCATGCCATCTTTCCCCGGAAGGAACCGGAAACTTCCTCGAAAAGAGTAAAAATCAAGCGCTTTCAGAGATTGCCTGAAACGACCAGACCGGATTCGAGCAGCCCGCTTTTCCTAAATCTGAAAAAGCGCAATTCTATCTTTATTGGAATTAGGAATGAGTTTTCCTTTCCGCATATCTTCGGCACCTACGCTGAAAGGAGGCCATTCTCACTTAAATTCTTAAAGTCGGCGCAATTAGCACTCCAACCCGATCCCGGTCCTCCGACAAAAATGGATTGGAAAGATTTTTGCATCTATATTGAAATGGACGAACAACGGTAATGGATTAGAATCAAAAAACTCATTCTAGGAGGGTATATGCATAAAAAATTATTCATTCCGGGTCCCGTGGACGTACGGCCGGAAATTCTGGAAGCCATGGCAACACCCATGATCGGCCACCGGACCAAAGCGGCCAGTCAGGTAGGCGAAGCGGTCTGCACCAAACTGCAGAAAGTCTTTTTCACCGAAAACCCGATTCTGCTTTCGACCTCTTCCGGCACCGGTCTGATGGAGGGATCGATTCGTTCGCTGACCGCCAAACGGGCCGTCGTTTTCTCAGTCGGCGCATTCGGAAACCGCTGGGCCAAGCTGGCCAAATCCAACGGCGTTCCCGTCGATCTGGTCGAAGCCGAATGGGGTCAGCCGACATTGCCCGAAATCGTGGATGAACATCTCGCCAGCGGCAAGTACGACGTTTTCACCGTCACACACAATGAAACTTCCACCGGTATCATGAATCCGGTCTATGAAATCGCCGAGATTCGCCGCAAATACCCGGACATTCTGTGGCTGATAGATTCGGTCTCAGCGATGGCCGGCGCCAAGATCGAGGTTGACAAACTGGGCATTGACGTCTGCATCACCTCTTCGCAGAAAGCACTCGGACTGCCTCCGGGTCTGGCGGCCTGCTCGGTAACCCCGCGTGCCCTGGAACATGCCGAAAAGGTCGAGAACCGCGGCACCTATCTGGATATCCTGGCCATCTACAAATATATGCAGAAAAAGCCCTATCAGTACCCGTCCACACCGACTCTGTCGCACTATTTTGCGCTGGACAAACAGCTCGACTATATCCTGAATGTCGAGGGTCTCGAAAACCGCTATGCCCGCCATCAGAAAATGGCTGAAATCACGCGGGCCTGGGCCAAGGAGCATTTCGATACCTTTGCCGCCGACGGTTATCAGTCCATGACCCTGACCACGATCAAGAACACCAAAGGCATCTCGATCGCCGACCTCAACAAACGTATCGGCGAACTCGGCTATATGATTTCC
>Ga0180432_10011325_pt1 | contig 10524 bp, 7 predicted proteins | sample SS_ome_10_FD_132414 | JGI IMG/M metagenome (GOLD analysis project Ga0180432, IMG submission 132414) | Hypersaline lake sediment archaeal communities from the Salton Sea, California, USA - SS_1_MS_2 metaG | ecosystem: Environmental > Aquatic > Non-marine Saline and Alkaline > Hypersaline >...
ACTGATTGAGTTTTGGGGCCCACCAGGCTACCAAACCCAGTCAAACTCCGAATACCGCTGGCCGTATCGCGGGAGTCGGACTACGGGGGATAAGCTTCGTAGTCGAGAGGGAAACAGCCCAGACCGCCGGCTAAGGTCCCCAAGCGTGGGCTAAGTGGCAAAGGTAGTCAGGTTAGCCTGACAGCCAGGAGGTTGGCTTAGAGGCAGCCATTCCTTTAAAGAGTGCGTAACAGCTCACCAGTCCAGCGTAGCCGCGCCGAAAATGGTCGGGACTAAGTTGTTCGCCGAAGCAGCGGAATTCATACCTCTGGTATGGATTGGTAGGGGAGCGTTCCCGGAGCGATGAAGCTGGGGCGGAAGCCTTCCGGTGGAGCGACGGGAAGTGAGTATGCCGGAATGAGTACGCGAGAAACAGGGTGAAAACCCCTGTCACCGAAAGCCTAAGGATTCCTGAGCCATGTCGATCAACTCAGGGTTAGTCGGCCCCTAAGGCGAGGCCGAGAGGCGTAGTCGATGGGAAACGGGTCAATATTCCCGTACCAACGTTAGTCTGTTCGAGTCTGAGGAGGGACGCAGGAGCAAGCGGTCCGTCGGGTGGTGGATTATCCGATGTAAGGTGGTAGGCGTTCCCAGGTAGGCAAATCCGCCTGGGTAGCCGAGAACCGATGCCGAAGGGGAAATATTTCCCCGCAAAGGGATCGTAAAGCACGCTGCCAAGAAAAGCTTCGCAGACGAGGGCTATCGTTGACCGTACCGCAAACCGACACAGGTAGGCGAGGCGAGAAGCCTAAGGTGCTCGAGTGAATTACGGAGAAGGAACTCGGCAAAATGACCCCGTAACTTCGGGATAAGGGGTGCCGGCAGTACGTGATTGACTTCGCGTCATGAGCGGAGACCGGCCGCAGAGAATCGGGCCAAGCGACTGTTTAGCAAAAACACAGGTGTCTGCTAAGGCGATTAAGCTGACGTATAGGCACTGACGCCTGCCCGGTGCCGGAAGGTTAAAGGGAAGTGTTAGGTCCTTCGGGACCGAAGCTCCGAACTGAAGCCCCGGTAAACGGCGGCCGTAACTATAACGGTCCTAAGGTAGCGAAATTCCTTGTCGGGTAAGTTCCGACCTGCACGAATGGCGTAACGACTTGGCCACTGTCTCCTCCGTAAGCTCGGCGAAATTGTAGTATCGGTGAGGATTCCGATTACCCGCGACAGGACAAAAAGACCCCGTGCACCTTTACTATAGCCTGCCATTGGACGTCGGCATGTCATGCGTAGCATAGGTGGGAGCCTATGAACCCTCAGCTCTGGCTGGGGGGGAGGCATCAGTGAAATACCACCCTTGGTTTGTTAACGCTCTCACTCGGTCGGCAATCACCGACGAGGACAGTGGCTGGTGGGTAGTTTGACTGGGGCGGTCGCCTCCTAAATTGTAACGGAGGCGCGCGATGGTGCCCTCAGTGCGGTCGGTAATCGCACGTAGAGCGTAAAGGCATAAGGGCGCCTGACAGCGAGACCGACGGGTCGAGCTGGGACGAAAGTCGGCCTTAGTGATCCGGTGGTCCCGTGTGGACGGGCCATCGCTCAACGGATAAAAGGTACGCCGGGGATAACAGGCTTATCGCGCCCGAGAGTTCACATCGACGGCGCGGTTTGGCACCTCGATGTCGGCTCATCGCATCCTGGGGCTGGAGAAGGTCCCAAGGGTCCGGCTGTTCGCCGGTTAAAGCGGTACGCGAGCTGGGTTCAGAACGTCGTGAGACAGTTCGGTCTGTATCCGTCGTGGGCGTTGGAGTGTTGAGGGAGTCCGACCCTAGTACGAGAGGACCGGGTTGGACCGACCGCTCGTGTCCCGGCTGTCACGCCAGTGGCATCGCCGGTTAGCGACGTCGGGTAGGGATAACCGCTGAAAGCATCTAAGTGGGAAGCCTGTCCCAAGATGAACACTCCTGGACTTCGTGTCCCTGAAGGGCCGTGGGAGACTACCACGTTGATAGGCGGCAGGTGTAAGCGGTGCAAGCCGTTGAGCCGAGCCGTACTAATCGCCCGTGAAGCTTGATCTCTTTTTCTACGGAGCTCAAATGTTCAATTCAGAGCTCCGCCCATTTTCCGTATTCAGTGCATCCACGTAACCGTCAAGTCTGCCGGTCAGGCAGACAGGCGGGCAGGCGGACAGAACAGCTGACCGCCCGACCGCCTTACCGTCCGACCGCCTGAATTGGCTGGTGACTAGCGCGACAGGGCCACACCCGTTCCCATCCCGAACACGGCAGTTAAGCCTGTCAGCGTCGATGGTACTGCGAAGTCTCCTTCGTGGGAGAGTAGACCGTTGCCAGCCTTGCTTACTGAAACGCCCGCATCTTTTCTTGCGGGCGTTTCTTTTTTTTAGCCGCGGAATGACGCGGAGCCTTCTGGTGTGTTGATTTCCTTATTTACTACCCAAAGACGATCCGCTTTGTTCTGTGTTCTTCCACGGCATTTTTTTTGATGTAGCACTGCGTAGTCGGCTCGGCCGACACCAACAGGGAGCTTTGGTCTCCAATAGTCACTAGCACTAGACATCGTTGTATAATTTGTTCACGTCTGTGGACCGCCTGCATCGGGAAGAATGACAACGAGGAACGGCATGCTGCCCAAACCGAACCCGAAAGAGATAGACCGCAAAGGGAGAATGGCCCTCCCCACCGAAGATGTGCCAAAGCAAGATCCACAGCTGCGGCGCTCGAACTTCGATGAGGTATACCTCCCGCTGGGTGAGGAAGCGGCAAGAGCTGCGGCGAGGCGATGTCTTCAGTGTCCGGCGGCCAAGTGTGTGAAGGCTTGCCCGCTTCAAAACGACATTCCCTACGCATTGTGGCACATCGAATGTGGGGAGTTTGAGAAGGCGGCATTCGTCTTTCGCAAGACCAGCACACTTTCGGACGTTTGTGGGAGAGTGTGTCCTCAGAGCAGATTGTGTGAAGGTGCATGCATTTACACAAAAAAGAAACGACCTCCGGTACCCATCGGCCGGCTGGAAGCCTTTGCATGTGACTACCTGAAATCTCACTCTGGTATCCCCACTGACACTGCTCCCCCTTCGGGCCATAAGGCGGCTGTCGTGGGTGCAGGTCCTGCCGGTCTGACGGTGGCAGAATTGCTCGCCAGACAGGGCCACGCAGTCACGGTGTTCGACGCCAATCCTGCGGCCGGCGGAGTCATGCGGTATGGAATCCCAACCTTTAAGCTGAATCACATTGTCTGCGACCAGAAGGCCGAACTGCTCGAGACTCTCGGTGTGGAGTTCGTGTTTGAAACGAGGGTTGGGGAGGATCCCTCCATCAGCGATCTTCTCTCACAGGGGTATGAGACGGTGTTTCTTGGGGTCGGTGCGGGGGTTAGCGCTGAACTCAAGATTCCAGGGGTCGAGTTGCAGGGCGTGTATCACGCGACGCCGTTTCTGATCCGGGCGAACGTAAAGGAGTCGGTGCGCCCAGCATCACTTGGAGAGCTACCTGATATTGGTGATCGTGTGGCGGTTATTGGAGGCGGCAATACCGCAATTGACTGCCTGAGAACCGCGGTTCGTCTCGGCGCCAAAGAAGCGACCTGCATTTACAGACGAACAGAGGCGGAGATGCCGGGAGATCAAAAAAACCTCACCTTGGCAACGGAGGAAGGCGTCGAGTTCCGTTGGCTCACGCAGCCGATCGAGATTTTGGGTAACGATGAGCGGCATGTGGTTGGGCTAAAGTGCATTCAGATGGAACTCGGTGAGCCCGACGAGTCGGGCAGGCGACGTCCCGTACCCGTTGAGGGGTCGGAGTTTCTGCTATATGTGGATTCGGTGGTGTTGGCGCTCGGGTATTGGCCCGATCCGCTAATAGGAGACAGCACGCCTGAACTCGATACACACGATTGGGGATTGATTGCCATAGATGAAACAACCGGAGTCACGTCCCTCGAAAACGTGTTTGCCGGCGGGGACGACGTCGTCGGCCCTGATCTCGTGGTAACAGCTGTGAAGCAGGGTCGAGCGGCTGCGGAGGGGATGCATGCATACATGATGGGCCAATAGCATCGATCTGTGGTTTGGCCGTCACATGCAGAGAAGAACATGGGGAGAGTGAAAGGGGAAGGGGGAAGGGGAAGGGGATCAGTCAACCCTTCCCCTTTCCCTCTTCCCCTTTCCCCACGTAGTATAGACTGAATGCCTCCTGAATCATCCTCCACCCGCTTCGCCACTGTCGTACTGGCCGGTGAGCCAAATGTTGGCAAATCCACGCTGCTGAATGTGTTGGTGGGTGAAAAACTGGCCATAGTGAGCCCCAAGGCTCAGTCCACCCGCTCGCCCGTGCTAGGGTTAGTGACCGACGGCGATTGCCAGCTGTTGTTCGTGGATCCGCCAGGCTTACTCGAACCCTCTTGTTTGATGCAGGAAGCAATGCTGGAATGTGCAATTGAGGCATTGCATGGAGCGAATGCAGTGCTCCTACTGCATCCCCTTTCCAGCGGTCCGGCACCGGCACTCGAAGAGCTGGTCCCAACCTTCAGAGTGCGTTCCCTGCCCGTCGCGACAGTCTTCACGAAAGCGGATATGTTCGACGGCACCCCAATTCCAACCGCAAACGAACCGTTCTTCGTCGTATCAGCGGAGACAGGGCAGGGAGTGCCTGAGCTGCTCGATTGGTGTCGACTACAGGCTCCGCCGGGTGAATTCCGATACGATCCGGAAGACATCGGAACGCAACCATTGCAGTTCTTCGTCGCCGAGTTGGTTCGAGAAGCCGCTTTCGAACATCTGGAACAAGAGTTGCCATACTCCATCGCAGCTTCGGTTGACGAGTTCCGAGAGGACCAGGAACCGGTGTATATTCGGGTCATCCTCTATGTCGAACGCGAATCCCAGAAGGGTTTGGTGATTGGGAAGGATGGCCGTACCATCAAAGCAATTGGTGCTGCGGCGCGCAGCGAGGTCGAGGGGCTCTTGGACGAACGAGTTTACCTCGACCTTTGGGTGAAGGTTCTTTCAAAATGGCGAAAATCGCCACGGATGTTGCGGATGTTTGGCCTTCCGGCGACATCGACAAAAGGAAAGAGGGCGAAATGACTATCCCGCCGGATCTTCTCGAGATTTTGGTCTGCCCCAAATGCAAGGACGAGCTTGAACATAGAACCGAACCCGAAGAGGTTCTCGTGTGTAACAAGTGCCGGCTGATCTACGCCGTCGAAGACGGTATTCCCATCATGCTAATCGATGAGGCCAAGACTTTTTAGTCTAGCCATGTGCGCCGCGCTTTTTGCGGCCACGCCAAGTGCAGCTCAGGAGACTGCCGACCCGGAGACTGGAGGCGGCGCCTTCCTACTGCTGCCGGTTGGAGCTCGGTCAACCGCGCTCGGGCAGGCGGCTTCGGCGGATTGGGGAACCACTGAGTCAATTTTCTGGAATCCCGCCGGTCTGGCCATGACCGACCGTCATGAGGTCGCGGTACACTATGCCAGCACCTTCATTTCCGACAACACTGCTTTGGCAGGCAGTGTCACGGCCGGGCAGCTGGGCGTCCTCGGATTTGGGGCATACTTGGTTGACTACGGATCGCAGGACGTGGTGGGAGGCCCGGGGGTAGCCGTCGGTAGGATCTCACCGAAAAACGTCGAACTCCTTGCCACGTATGCGACCGCGTTGGGGGGTGGTGTGGCTGTGGGCGTGAACTACAAGCTCATCCAACTGCGCCAAGACTGTAGCGGGCAGTGCTCCGCGTTCCCATCAGTCGCGGGTACGACGCACGGCATTGACGTTGGCCTCCAGTACGCGGTGGCTGGTTCGGACGCGCTGCGTCTCGGGTTTGCGCTTCGGCATGCCGGGTTCAAACTCCAATTAACCAACGAGGGACAGGCCGATCCACTTCCAACCCGCGTTCAAGTTGGTGCGGTATATAAGATCCTCTTGCCAAAACTGCGGGGTACCGACGAGCGGTTTGACGCTCGATTGCTCGTGGACGTGGATGATGAGTGGGGTGAATACGACGATCTCGATTGGCGCCTGGGGCTGGATGTAGGTTTGCGCGACCTCATCAGGTTCCGCAGCGGTTACGCGTTCCTCAATTCGCAGAGCCGTGGCCCATCGGTCGGAATAGGGATTCGGGTGGGCAGAATTGCAATCGATCTGGCTCGAGTCTTTTTCGTATCATCCAACTTCGACGAGCCGCTGCACGTGAGTGTACGAGCGATCCTGTAGTATGCGTATTGGGATTCGCCTCGTCGGCATCTTGCTGCTGTTGGTGGGTATCCCCGTCGCCACCAATGCTCAGCGAGGCGATCATTTTCTGATGTCAGTTGTCCACCCTGACACCTCACTCCAAGGCGATTCCAATAACGATGCTGGCAGGGCCATTCCAAGCTGGTTCGTTCCCATTTCTTCGGCACTGGTGCCAGGATCCGGACAAATCATCTCGGGGCATGACCGCGGAATTTTGTACCTGGCGGCGGAAGCATTGCTGTTGTTGCGCCTCTGGTCGCTCGAACGAGAGGCCAGGCGGGAGCGCGATGCATTCAAGGACTTGGCATTTTCGGTTGCTCGCGCGCCGTTTCGTCCCGCCAGACGTGATACCGTGTTCGAGTACTACGAGGCTATGCAGTCGTATATTGAGAGCGGGCCATTCAGCATAGGTACTGGATCTGAGATCGTCCCTCCTGGTGATGACGCGACATACAACGGGTACGTGTGGCAACTTGCCCGCGAGACGTTCTTCTCGTACCCCGATCTTCCCGCTGACACTGCATCCGAAGAATACAAGAGAGCGTTGGACTTCTATACTTCGCGTGCGGTTGGCGCAAACTTCCAGTGGTCGTGGCGCGATGCCGGCCTCGAACGAGACCTATTCAGGCAGTCGATCAAGCGCAGCGATGATGCTTTCCGGTTGGCAACACAGTATTTGGGACTCGTGTTGGCCAACCACCTCGTGAGCACGATTGATGCATTTGTGACTGAGAGGCTGGGCGGTCATGCGTCTCTCAGGTCGGCAGTTTCGACCGGTCCGGATCGGGGAAAAGACGTGGTTGCGCGAGTGCTGTTGTGCGTCGAGTTTTAGGTGTTGATTCAATCTTTGTGGGGGCGGAATGGAGTTGTTTGACTTCTGCGGAGGCGACTCCTAACTTAACCCGCTTGTTGCGATTACGAGAACGAAAGGACAGCGGTGGGGGCGCGCTCGACGGTACTATACTTCTCACCGGCTGATCGTCCAGTCCCTGATCTGATATCGAGATGGCTGGATGGCAAGCCGTTCTCGATTACGCATATCTGCGATGGCGAGGAACTCGAGACGGTCACGAGGCGAACGCCACCACAGCTCATCGTGATCGATGCTGACGGTACAGGCGCGGAGGGTGCTGACCTCTGTCGATCTCTCAAAAGCGATTCATTCACAGCAATCGTACCAATAGTCTTCGTCGCGGGAAGACACCCGACAGACCTAGTGCGCGAGTGGTTCGAAGCTGGTGCAGATGAGGTGATAACACCGCTGTTCGAGCCGTCCGAACAACGAAGCCGGTTGGATGTACTTTTGATCCGGACTGAACGAAATGTGGCAGTCCATCCCTCCACTCGTTTGCCAGGTACCACGGAGATCGAACGTGCCATACGAGGGCGCTTGGATGACGACAGCCTGTTCGCTGTCTGCTACGTGGATTTGGATCATTTCAAGGAGTTCAACGACCGGTACAGCTACTACGACGGCGACCGGGTCATCTTGATCGTATCGCGCATCCTCCGCGACGTGGTGAAAGGGCTATGTCCGATAGAGGGGTTTGTCGGACACATAGGTGGAGATGATTTCATCATTGTGCTGCCACTGGAGCGCGTGCAGGAAGTATGCTCTGAGATCATCTCGGTATTCGATGCCCTCGTCAGGTACCAGTACAACGAGCAAGACCGAAGTGCAGGCTACTACTTTGGGAAAGACAGGCGCGGTCACCTGCACCGCGTGCCCCTCATGACGCTTTCAATTGGAATCGTTACCAACGAACACAGGCATTTCAGCCACCCTGCGGAAGTCAGCGAAACCGCGACAGAGATGAAGACTTATGCGAAAACACTGCCGGGTTCTGTGTTCGTTGTCGATCGTCGACGCGACTTCGACCATAGCGAGTAGGGCGGAGACGACGGAGGACGAAGAATGAACGTACGTTGCCCATCTTGCGATACACTTTATCGAGTTGATCCTGAAAAGGTGCCCGAGGACGGCGTTCGAGTTCGCTGTGCTGAGTGCTCGGCAGTCATATCGGTGGCGCAACCGACTGGGGGTGCAGCCAAGGCACCATCATTAGCGAGAGCACCGTCGGCGCCAGTGCCGGAACCGCCCGCACCGCTTGTAGAGACACCGGCCGAGACAATCCAGGAGGAGCCGGAGGTTGAGATTCCAGCACCGGCAGCACCGGCGCCGGAACCGCCCGCACCGCCTGTTGAGATACCGGCCGAGGCAATCCAGGAGGAGCCAGAGGTTGAGATTCCTGCACCGGAACTGGAGGCTGAGCCTGTAATTCCGGAACCGGCGCTTAGCGACGCGGCGCCAACGCCCGACGAGGATCTGGTCGTAGAGGAAATACCACCAATCGTCGACGATGCACTACTTGAAGAACCGGAAGAGATAGTCCTCGATGCCCCACGGCCGACCGATGCGATGGCTACCGATGCCGCCGGTGTAGCCGCAGAGCCCCCGCCCCTCGACGATAGCGGCATCGTTTCATACTCCGAGCCTATCCTGGATGTACCGGTGGAAAAGGAGGCCTCGTCAGATCTCGTACTCGACGAGATCCCGGCACTGCCGGAAGTGCAGAGCGAACAACCGGAGCCTCCCGTTGACGAAATTGCGCCTGTGCCCGAAACGTCTGTTGAGATAGAACCCGTTGCACCAGGCGATCTTGAGATTCCGGCACCAGCACCGGCACCAGAACCGGAACCGGCACCGGAGCCAGAACCGGAGCCAGAGCCAGAACCGCAGCCTCCATTGGAGGTTGTGCCTGGGTCGGAGAGCACTCCAACCGCACCCCGCAGACGCTACACGCGACCCTTCATGAGGCCATCAGCTCCGGCTGAGGCGCCCCCGGAAACCACACCTTCCGGGCCGCTACGCCCCACAGCACCGGTATTTCGTCCCACTCCTGGAATGCCGGTTCAAGAGACACCTCCTCCCGCACAGGCTCCTGCAGCTGAAGTCCCGCCGGCGCCACCAGCGGCACGTCCGTCGCCTCCGGCGACAACTCCCGCGCCCGAGGTGCCGACGCTAACACCGCCGCCGGAGCCAGTTGTACCGGCGGCACCACCCGAAGCTTCCGCACCTGCGGTGGTTCCTGAGGCACCTGTCGCACCGGAGGCCAAACCAAAGCGGCCGGTCAATCCTTTCCTCTCGAAAGATCCAAAACAGAAGGCACGCCGGCTAGCCCGTGCCTTGGTATCCGACATGATCGTGTATCAGCCCCAGAAGCGGCAGGACGCTATGGCGGCTGGGACTTTGAAGGAGGACTTTGACGAGGAAATCAAGAAGAGCTGGGAAGAATACGTCGACCAAGTTGGCGAGGAACTGGCCAATTCTACAGAGTTTTTCAAGGAAGCTCTGAACGATATTCTCGCAGGAGGAAACGAAGTCTTTTAGGCTGGTGTTAAGTATAGGTGGGTCCTATATTTAACTGCTTGTGAGCCGCCTTCCCAGACCTGGGCTGGCGGCTCGAAATGCATAGAGACGGAAGCGGGAGTATCGATGGCTGAAGGATTTCAGGAACAATTACGTGAGGTCGAAGGCAAGCTGGACGAACTCCGGGGTTATCTTTGACCTTGCTGGAAAGCATACCCTCCTAGCAAAAATCGAGTCGGCCATGGCAGGTCCCGGGTTTTGGGATGATCCCGAAAGAGCCAGGGCCGCGGTAGAAGAAGCTCGCCAAATCAAGCGTTGGACAGAACCTTTCGCGGAGCTCGAAAGTAGAGTTACCGAGGCTCTGGAACTGGCTTCGCTCGTTGCAGAAGAGGAAGACGAGGAACTCGAGAGCGGCCTGTCAGACGAGACGGACGAGATCTTCAAGGCGCTGGAGAAGCTTGAACTCCAGACAATGCTTCGTGGCGAGGACGATCGCAGGTCAGCTCTCCTCACGATACACCCGGGTGCAGGCGGTACGGAGTCGCAGGATTGGGCAGAGATGCTGCTCCGCATGTACACTCGGTGGGCGGAGCGCCACGGTTTTACGACCAAGATCCTCGACATGCTTCCCGGGGAAGAGGCCGGAATCAAATCCGTTTCCATCGAGGTCAACGGCGACTATGCGTACGGGTATCTCAAAGCCGAAAAAGGGGTGCATCGACTGGTTCGAATATCTCCGTTTGATGCACAAGCCCGCAGGCACACGTCGTTCGCGTCAGTGTTTGTCTATGCCGCGATCGACGATAGCGTTGAGATCGATCTCCGTGATGATGACATTGAAATGGAAGTATTCCGTGCTTCTGGTGCAGGTGGCCAACATGTGAACAAGACTTCCTCCGCGGTGCGACTGCGGCACTTGCCC
>Ga0180432_10011326_pt1 | contig 10522 bp, 11 predicted proteins | sample SS_ome_10_FD_132414 | JGI IMG/M metagenome (GOLD analysis project Ga0180432, IMG submission 132414) | Hypersaline lake sediment archaeal communities from the Salton Sea, California, USA - SS_1_MS_2 metaG | ecosystem: Environmental > Aquatic > Non-marine Saline and Alkaline > Hypersaline >...
CGCATCCGAGAGCTGGACGTTGCTGACGATCTGCGCGATCTGGGCGTGCTGCTGCTCGTGACGCGTCTGCTGGACCCGCAGCAAGTTGTGAATCGCCCGACGCGTCCGGTGCGTCTCCGCATGGATGTGAACCAACGCCACCATCAGACCGAAATACACCACCGCGCCCAGGATGCTCACCGCGCCGACCGCCACCAATCCCAACCCCGCCCCGAGCATGTCCTGGCGGGCGACAGCCACGTACACCCCGAAGATGATCAGCACGGCCCCGCCGATTGCCGCGACGTAGAGCACTATCCTGGCCGCACGTTGAAGCCATCCCAAACGGACTGAATCGTCGGACATCCTATGTCCCCGTCTCGGCGATCGACTGTGAACGAGGTTCCTTCCGGAGGCTGAAGGGATCTGACCAAACTGGACGTTAGTCTAACCCCTGGTGGGTCCCGTGTCAACTGTGAGCCGACCGGCTCCTCGAGGCGGGTGGAGATCGCTTATGTCGGATGGGTGGGCTCGGCGGGGGGGCTTGTGCGGGCGCCGACGCCTTCGTTGCGTGGAAACGACGCGATAGTGACCGGCCGGTCCGCCCAATCGCCCCGAGGGGCGTTCTCAGGGGCCCCCACGGGACATCCGGAGGACAGGGACGGCTCACCCCACCCGGGCCATCGCCTCGCGCAGCGTGTTGGCGAAACGGGGCACGCCGACGCGGGGATCGTCGTCTTCCTCGTACTCGATGTTGATGTACCCGCGGTAGCCGGCCTTCTTCAACACGCCCAGGGCGAAGACGTAGTCGACCTTGTGCCGCTTGCCGGCCTCGTCGCGGTGGGTGACCTTGGCGTGCGTCGTCACCGTGTGCGGGGCGGTTTGGGGAAACTCCTTGGCCGGCTCGCGGTAGTTGCCCAGATCGAAGTTGATGCCAAACCAATCGTGTTTGGCCGCCGCGACCAGCCTGTCGACCTGATCGGCCGTGCTCGTGATGCCGCCGTGGTTCTCCAGGGCGACCATCACGCCGCGCTCGGCCCCGTAGGCGGTCACCTCCTTGAGGCAGGCGACGCACCACTCGAAGGCATGCTGTTCGACGGCGCCTTCCGGCACGCCGCCGGCGAAGACGCGGATGTACGGGGCGCCAAGGACCACGTAGTAGTCGATCCACTCCTTGGTCTTGGCGACGTCGGCGGCGCGGGCGGTCGGATCGGCCTGGCAGAAGTTGGTCCCGACCGCGCCGGCGCTGATATGCAGCCCGCGTCGAGCGCACTCGCGCTTGAGGTGGTGCAGGTAGTCCAGATCCGTCCGCGGGAAGTAGTAGCTGGTCAATTCGACGCCGTCCAGGTCCATCTCGACGCAGGCGTCGAGGAACTGCTCCATCGTCATCTCGTCTTTGGTCAGCAGGTCACGGTAGCTGTAGGCACAGCAGGCCAGTCGCATGGAGATGTCCTCTCTCGGCAACACGCCTCCCCGGCAGAGGAGGTTGTCTCGCGGCAAAGGAGGTATTTGTACCGCAACGAACCGGATGGATCAAGCTCGGCTGGTGGTCGAACCGCAAGAAGGGTGCATCCAAAAAATGGTGGCGTTTGTGTGGCATGGTCGAGGGACGACCCGGTAGGGTCGGACCTTGGCCATGTTGCCGAGATCATCTGCGGGCCCACGGCCAAGCTCAGCCTCGTCCCTCGGGGTCGCTTGACCGCCACCCCTCGCCACTGAAATCAAGATGCACCCCCGCAAGAAGGGCGATCCGCCGAGATCCCCTTGGCGCCGGGATCGCTTTGTGCTACTATTTCAGAAATCGTGCCACGCCCCGTCATCGGTTGGGCGGCGCCCGCGGCGATCGGCTGGGTCATTTCCCTGGCGTTGTCAGGGCATGCGTTTCGGCGGCGGCGCGATCCTAAAAGGACTGGCGTTCGGCTCCTAGATCGGACCGGGCCCTCGGGAGGTGACTGGGCAATGGGAGCGACCATCACGAAGGTTCTGTTGGCAACGGCCGTGGCACTGGTCTACGGCGGCGCCGCTGGGGCAGCGGATGGCATTTGGGACATGCAGGCCGTCGATGCGGACGGTGTTGGCACGGACCCACGCATAGGAGGCGATCCGCTCAACCCGGATAGCTGGGTGACCGTCGAGGGTATCGCCCTCAACGCGAGCAGCGAGCTGCTCGATTCGTCCATGTGGCAGGTCTTCGTGCAAGGCGAGCCGCCCGATTCTGGTGGGATTGCCGCGTGGCACGGCGCGTGGTTCTACGATCCGAATGACTATCCCAACAACCCGCCCTGGCCGCCGTTCCCCAGCGTCCAGGCGGGGGACCGGGTCCAGATCGTCGGACTGATTGCCTTTCACAATGGCAAGGTGAACATCAACACGCGGCACTCGAGTGACCCGCTCATGCTGTTTGACGTGACGATTCTGGAGCCCAACGTGGGCATGCCGGAGCCCAAGGTGATTCCCAGCGTCGCCGACGCCAACTACTTCGACCAGACCCGGTCTGGTGGCGGGGAGTCCTATCAGGCCCAATGGTGTCAGCTCGACGACGTGTGGATCGACTCGGGAACCTGGGGCGCGGGTCAGACGCTGGCCCTCACGGACGCCGGCGGCGGGCAGGTGGACATGTTCCTGGCCGGGCCCGGGGATTTCGGCGATTACGCGATGCCGGTCGGCCAGTTCAGCGTCCGAGGCGTTTTCGACCAGGAGGACACCACATCGCCCTACCACGCAGGCTACCGGCTGTGGGTCAAGACGTTTGCCGACTTCGAGTTCCCGCTGACGGTCAAGCGCAACAACCCCGGGTACGGTACCGTCGACCTTGACCCGGCGCCGGGGGACGCGAATACCCCGACCTACCCCGGGCGGACCGAGGTGACGCTCACCGCCCAGCCGAACGGGAACAAGGCGTTCAAATATTGGAGGATCTACGACCCGAACCACCCGGGGGATGGGAATTACGCCGCCATCGATTCCAACAACCCGATCACGATCGTGATGAGCGACGCGCAGCGGGTGAAGGCCAAGTTCACGTGCGGCGGCGGCATGGGCCCGATGTTGCCAATGGTGCTCGGTGCGATGGGGCTGGTGGCGTTCGCAAGGCGCAGGTGGCAGTCATGAACCGCTCAGTCGACGACAGGTCGTGCGGTTTCACGTTGGTCGAGTTGCTGGTGGCCGTGGCCGTTCTGGGCGTGTTGATGTCCATCTTGCTGCCGAGCCTGGGCAAGGCGCGGCTCAAGACCAAAGTGGTCAAGGTGCACGCGGAGCTTCGGGGGATCTGTACGGCCCTTGAATCCTACTACAACCAGTACAGCGACTACCCCCTCGCGCAGTCCTACTGCGCCGGGCAGAGCCACAGCATGGAGCAGTACTTCGAGCTGCCGGCGGAACTGTTCGAGGGCAGGTTCCTCACCGGCCGGACAGAGACGTCGGATCGGCACGAGTACTACCGGTTCCGGGATCCGTTTGATCCGAACGGACACAGCTACAAGTACCTCAAGCCCGGGACGGCCTGGGGGAACAACCATCAGTTGACGCGCTATCGGGTGTGGGTGCCGTCGGCGTTTCCCGCGGACACCGGTGAGGATGTCCATTACCCGACGTACAAGCTCAACCCCGCCCCGGATCCACCGCCCTGGGAGCGATACATCATCGACAAGCATAGTCCGGTGGCGTACGCGACCTGGAGCTGCGGCCCGGGTGGGCCGGTCGGCTGGCTGGCGTTCCAGGAAAGCCAGATGCCCGACGGCTCGCACCTGCCGGTTCCGTCGCGGAACTGGTACCCCGAGGAGCGCAAGGGTATCCTCTGCCACCTCATGACGAGCAAGTACAGCCACCTGGGTCAGGGCCACTGTTTCACGTCGCCTTGAGCACCGCGCCGTGGGTTGGGCGGTATCCCGCCCGGACGAAACCATGATGATGTCGAGCAGAGGGTGGTTGTCGCTGTGGGAATGGCCGACGGTGCTTGTCGCCTTGTCGGCAGTGAGCGGTTGCGGTCGCGACGGTCAGGCCGTCGGCGACGCGCCGTGCGTCGGGGTGACGACGTCATACATCGAATGTGCCGTGCGGGATCTGGCGCCGGACCGGTTTCGGATCGTCCGATTGCTGCCACCGGGCGGATGCCCCGGGCATTTCGACGTCACGCCGAAGATGATCGAGGATCTCCGCGGCGCGGGCATGCTGTTTCGGTTTGACTTCCAACGATCGCTGGATGCGAAGCTCGAACGTCTGAAGGCGTTTGGCCTCGAAATCGTGCCCGTGCCGGCCGGTGAGGGCATGGGCTTGCCGGGAACGTATGAGCGGGTGTGTCAGGCGGTCTGCGAAGCGCTATCGCAGCGGTGGCCGGCGGAGGCGTCCCGGTTTCGTTCGCGATTGGCATCGGTGCGTCCGCGGCTCGGCCGGCTGGGTAATCAATGCCGGCGACGAATCAAGAAGGCCGGTTTGACCGGTACGAAGGTCCTGAGCTCCGGTCACCAGGAGGGGTTCTGCAAGTGGCTGGGTTTGCGCGTGGTCGGCACGATCCCCCGAGGCGAGGCCGCGCGGATATCCGAGCTCACCGAGGGTCTTGAGAAGGGCGAGACCGAGCATGTGAAGCTCGTCGTCGGCAACTTGCAGGAAGGTCCTCGCGTGGCACGGACGCTGGCGAAGCGTCTGGGTGTGCGTCTGGTCGTGTTCAGCAATTTCCCTTCGATGGCACGCGACCAGATGACGTTCGATGACCTGGTGCGATGGAACGTGGGGGCGTTGGTCGGGTCCGTTTCGCGGCCGTCATCGGTTGGCACGGGCTCGGCGCCCGGCCGGGACGGTGGGTCGTGACGAGCGCGGCGATCGAATTGGAGGACGTCGTCGTCGCTCGGGGCGGTAAGCGGATCCTTGACGTCGAGCGGCTGACGATCGGTGCGGGGCAATTCGTCGGCGTCATCGGCCGAAACGGTGCCGGCAAGTCGACGCTGCTTCATGTCTTGGCCGGACTCATCCGGCCCACCCGGGGGGTGGTGCGCCATGACGGGTTGGCGGTCACGAGCCTGAGTGGTTGGCGTCGGACGGCGATCCGTCGGCGCGTCGGATTCGTGCCCCAAGCGACCGAATACCACGCCGACCTGCCGCTGACGGTCCACGAAGTCATCGCCATGGGGTGTGCGGGACCGACGGGACTGCTCCGCCGGCTGGACGCGGGGGCGAAGCGCCGTGTGGGAGCGTGGCTCGACCGGTTGGGCCTGGTGCCGATGGCCGATCGCACGTTCCGCAGCCTGTCAGGGGGGGAGCAGCAGAAGGTCCTGCTGGCCCGGGCGATGGTGCAGGGGCCGAGACTGCTGCTGCTCGACGAGCCTGCCGCCAACCTCGACTTGGACTGGAAGGAACGGGTCGTCGAATGGCTGGATCAGGTGTTCGGCGAGCAGTTCGGTGGTGCTGACGAGACGGACGCCGGGTCGTCGGAGCGTCCGCTGACGGTGGTGATGGTGTCGCACGAGACGGGATTGCTGCCAGCCTGCTGCGAGCAGGTGGCACTGATGGCTGGTGGTCGGATCGTGCGGTACGGGCCGCCGTCTGAGACGCTGACGCCCGAGGCGCTGGCCGGGCTGTATGGCTGTCGGGTCGAGGTGGTCCAGGCCGCCGGTCGGCGGCATGCGGTCCCCGGGGGGTCGAGCGGATCGTGATCGCGATGTTTGACTCGTTCTTCGTTCCGATCATTGCGGCCGGGCTAATCGGTGGTTCGAGCACCGGGCTGTTGGGCGTGTACATCGTGGGGATGCGGATGCCGTTCGTGGGGGTGTGCATCTCACACGCGGCGATGGCGGGGGCGGTGTTCGGCATGTTGTTGGGTTGGCCCGAGTTGCCGTGTGCGTTGGCGGCTGCGGCGGCGGCGACGGCCGTGCTGGGCGTGATCCCGCCGGGACGCGTGCGGCTGGACGTCAATGTCGCGATGGGGGTGCTGTTCCCGTTGATGATGGGCCTGGCGTTCTTGGGCATTGGCCTGATGACGGGGCCCAGGACGGGCGTGCTGAGCCTGTTGTGGGGTGCGCTGCTGTTCGTGAATGTGCGCGACGTGTGGATGATCACCGCGGCCGGCGCCGTGCTGTTGCTGTTCTCGATCGTGTTCGCCAAGGAAATGCGCGCGATCCTGTTCAGCCGCTTCCTGGCCGGCGCGACCGGCGTTCACCAGCAGCTTGTCTATATCCTGTTCCTGGCGCTGTGCGGGTTGGTTGTGACGGTCAATCTTCAGACGGTGGGCGGCCTGATGATCTTCGCGCTGATCGCCAATCCTGCCGCGGGCGCATTGCAGCTCGGTCGAGGGTATCGGTCGATCTGCTTCTTGGCGGCGGGGATGGGCGGGATCAGCGCGTTGGGCGGTCTGCTGATGGCCTACGAGCTCGACCTCCCAACCGGGGCATGCATCGTGCTGGTCTCGACCGCACTGTTCTTGCTGTGCGTTCTGTGGCGGCGGGTGCAGGGGCAATGGGGTCACGGGGAATAGGCCCCCGTCCGCGCATCACCGTGCGTGCGGCACGCCGCGCCATCGGCTTGATTCAACCACAGCGGGTAGATAGCATGACGGTGTGATGCCGTTTTGAGGGATTCGGCCGATGGGTTTTGCCGACGTTGACGAGCAGATGGCCGTGCTGGAGCGCGGCTGCGAAGGCATCTACACCGAGGCGGAGCTGCGCAAGAAGCTGGCTGAATCGCGCGATCAGAATCGCCCGCTGCGGATCAAGCTGGGGCTGGACGTGACCGCGCCCGACATCCACCTGGGGCATACGGTGGTGCTCGGCAAGATGCGCCAATTCCAGGATTTGGGTCACAAGGCGGTGTTGATCATCGGCGACTATACGACGATGGTGGGCGACCCGTCGGGTCAGTCGAAGACGCGGCCTGTGCTGAGCCGCGACGAGATCGAGGCCAACGCGGCGACCTATTTCGCCCAGGCGGGCAAGGTGCTCGACACGAGCGAGACGAAGCTGGAGATTCGACGGAACAGCGAGTGGTTGGACGGCCTGAATCTGGCGGATGCGTTGAAGCTGGCCGGCAAGATGACGGTGGCCCGCATGCTGGAGCGCGACAGTTTCGAGCTGCGCTACAAGGCCGGCGAGCCGATCTACATCCATGAATTCCTGTACCCGCTGCTGCAAGGACACGACAGCGTCGCGATTGAGTCGGACGTCGAGCTGGGCGGGACGGATCAGACGTTCAACTGCCTCGTCGGGCGCGATCTGCAGACCGACGCCGGGCAGCCGCCGCAGGTGGTGATGATCGGTCCGATCCTGGTGGGCATCGACGGGGTCGAGAAGATGAGCAAGTCGCTGGGCAACTACGTCGGCGTGACCGATCCGCCCAGCGAGATGTTCGGCAAGACGATGCGGATCCCGGACGAGCTGATGGCCAACTGGTTCGAGCTGTTGACGACGCGACCCGTCGATGAGATCCGCACGTTATGTGATCCGGACAAGACGCATCCGCGCGAGGCGAAGGTCGTGCTGGCGCGCGATATCGTGACGCGGTACTACGACGCGGCGACGGGCGATCGCGAGGTAGCACTGTTCGACCGCGTGTTCCGCGACGGCGGGTTGCGGGATGACATCCCCGAGGTGACGTTGCGTCAGGCGGACGTCGACGGCGACGGTTTGATGCCGGGCAAGTTGCTGAAGCTGCTGGGCCTGGCCGGTTCGGCCAGTGAGGGCGGTCGATTGGTCAAACAGGGTGGGGTGTCGATCGACGGCGAGAAGCTGTCCGATCCGCAGGCCAAGATCTCGCCGGCCGACGGGATGGTCGTCCGCGTCGGCAAGCGACGGGTGGCGAGGGTCAAGCTGGCGTAGTCCGGCGACGAGGCGGTCGATGCGTGGATTGCCCAGACTAGACGATCCGGTTCGATACGCGGGTCTGTACGTGTTCGATTTCGGCGACAGTGTGGCCGTGGGCTACACGGCCGCCGAGATCGCCGTGTTGTTGGAGAGCGAGACGTACGCCGACGGCAAGGCGTACAAGATCCATCGCGCGTACCCCGACGGTCGGTTGGAGCTGAAGGGGGTGCCCGCGCCGCGATTCCGCATGGAGGACGGGTTCTTCTTCTACCGGTCGACGCCATCGGCGGCGCGGGGGGACTTCGATGAGCTGAAGCGACTGGCCGATGCGACACCGCCGCCGTGTCGGTGCAAGCTGCACCTGGCGACGATGCCGGGCGCGACGGCGCCGAACGTCGTGGCGTTGATCTACCCGGCCGAGTATGCCGACGAGATGAGCGCGTGGTTGGAGCGGATAGGCTATGCCGGCGGTGATCTCGTCGAGGGCGGTATCAGTCAGGTGACGGGGTACTACGAGTCGCGGGCGACGCGGTTGGATCAGCATCAGATGTGGGGCACGCTGGATGGGACGTCGCGGCCGGCGGATGAGGTGTTGGCCACGACGCACGTGGCGGTGCAGCGCTAGCGAGGGTCGGTGGCAACATGCGGCAGTCCTCGGACAGGTCCAACGAGAAGGGCGGCTGGGTCTGGCAGCGGCTGATCCTGGCGGTGATCGAAGCGTGGACGGTCGTTCGTGGTCGATGGCGGCGGCGGGTGGATGCGGACGAGGTCCGTAGGCACCTGTGGTCGAGCAACACGAAGCGCATGGGAATTCGGTTCACCGAGCGCGTCCGGGACGCGTGGCGCAGCCGGTGGATCCGGCTTCACGCTGACAACGAGGAATAACAGAAGGGCAGATCATGGCAAAGGTCTACAAGTTCGGGTTGGTCGGCACGGGGTTCATCGGGGGCGTTCACGGCGATGCGATCGACAGCATGCCGAACGCGGAGATGGTGGCGTGTGCGGATCCGGTGGAGGCGGCGGCCAAGCGGTTCGCCGAGCAGCACAAGTGCGACTACCACACCGACGTCGACGAGATGATCCGGCGGGACGACATCGACGTGATCACGATCGCCACGCCGTCGGGGCTACACATGGAGCCGGCGGTGGCCGCGGCCGAGGCCGGCAAGCACGCCATCGTCGAAAAGCCCCTCGACATCACGCTCGAGCGGATCGACCGCATCCTCGAGGCCCACGACAAGGCGGGCACGACGGTGGGGGGCATCTTCAACGGGCGGTTCTACCCGACGGCGCTGCTGTTCAAGAAGGCCATCGACGCCGGGCGGTTCGGCAAGATGACGTTCGGGCTGGCATACGGCCCGTGGTGGCGGAGCCAGAAGTACTACGACGAGGGCGGCTGGAAGGGCACGATCAAGTACGACGGCGGCGGCGCGTACATGAACCAGGGCATCCACACGGTCGACATGCTGCAATGGCTGATGGGGCCGGTGAAAAGGGTGACGGCCCGGACCGGGATGCTGGCCCACGTCAACATCGAGGTGGAGGACACGGGCGCGGCCGTCGTCGAGTTCGAGAGCGGCGCGCTGGGCGTGATGGCGTGTGCGTCGAGCATGTACCCGGGCCATTTTCGCATCGTCGAGGTCGCCGGCGACAAGGGCACGGTCGCCATGGCTGACAGCAACTTCTTCTTCTGGCAGTTCGCCGAGGAGACCGACGAGGACGAGAAGGTCCGAAAGGAATACCTGGCGTTCCCGTCGGTCGGCATCGGCGCGGACGATCCGGCCACGGGGGTGACGGGCGATCGGCACGTGCCGAACTTTGTGGATTTCCTGGCGGCGCTGGATGAAGGTCGCGAGCCGTTGGTCAGCGGACCCGAGTCCCGCAAAAGCGTTGAGATCATCCTGGCCGTCTACAAAAGCGCCGAGACGGGCCAGCCCGTCGAGCTGCCCTTGTGACGGCGACGCGGACGTGAAGGATCGGACTTGCCAGCGGCCGGCGGTCCTGTTAGAAGTAGATGGGAGTGAGGGGTTAAGGCATCTGTGAGGCCGACCTGCCACGCAGGTCGATGTGTGTATGTCCGATTCGCAGGCGATACAAGCTGAAGGACGTGTAACGGCCGCGTTGCCCAACGCGATGTTCAAGGTGTCGATCGAGATGGGGGGGGCGACGCACGAGGCCCTGTGTGTGGTGTCGGGCAAGATGCGCAAGAACTTCATCCGCATCCTGCCGGGCGACAACGTCACCGTCGAGTTGAGCCCGTACGATCTGAGCCGAGGCCGGATCACCTACCGCGCTCGCTAGTCCCATTCTCTACTCGAGCAACGTTCGATCGGGCATGGCCACCGCAGGGGTGCCGAAGGTCCTCGCAGCGCAGGCTTCCAGCCTGCGGGGCCAGGGAAAAGGCGAGAGCAACCGGAAGGGGACACAACCAGGTGGGTCTCCCGGGCGTGCAAGGCGTGCGGGAAGCTTGGTGGTTTAGCTGCGATGCCTGTCGATTCCTGGATCATCGTTGCGTTTCAGGTCGAACGGTGATGAGAGGACAAGGCGATGGCGTGGCTCGAGTAGGGTGGGTGTGGACCGGGCTGGCAGTGGTTCTCCTGCTGGCGGCTGCGATCCGCTTCCGGATGCTCGAAGTCCCCCTCGAACGCGACGAGGGGGAATACGCCTACGCCGGACAGCTCATGCTGCAAGGCGTCGCGCCCTACGGCTGCTTCTACAGTGTGAAATTTCCCGGCATCTATGCCGTCTATGCCGTC
>Ga0180432_10011327_pt1 | contig 10521 bp, 13 predicted proteins | sample SS_ome_10_FD_132414 | JGI IMG/M metagenome (GOLD analysis project Ga0180432, IMG submission 132414) | Hypersaline lake sediment archaeal communities from the Salton Sea, California, USA - SS_1_MS_2 metaG | ecosystem: Environmental > Aquatic > Non-marine Saline and Alkaline > Hypersaline >...
AAGTTTCCAGTTATTTGATTCTAATACAGTTATGATCCTATCTTCCCGGTCTTGATGCCAGATTAGTTCTTCGTTATCAACAGTATCTTTGAACTCTCTTAGAAAGAGGTTCTCAATTAAATGTTTTTCATCAAATGGGAAATCTTCCACCTTACCAGAAGCGGCCAGGAACGTTCTTGCCGAAGTCTTTGTGTGCTCTACAAGCCCAGTATCCAGGCTTGGTGCGGTCTTTCTTTTCAGCACACTTGTGACGTGCTGCGAAAGACTTGCGTGCTTCTGCGTTGTTCCAGTTTCCTTTCAAACCACCTTTGGAATCACCGTAAGTAATCTTCTTGACGTTGCCTGTTTTTGGGTTGCGAACATAAACTTTATATTTCTTGCCGCCACCAGTGTTCTTTGTTGGCTTTCCGATTGGTGGATCTTTCTTTTCGTTGATCTCTTCCTCATACATTGGGAAATCCAAAGGAACTTCTTCGCCTTCAAACATTGCCCACTCACCAAGATCGGTATTCTCAAACAAATCAATCTCATCTGGGTTTGTTGTCTCGTAAAGACCCATCTTGTAATATTCACGACCTTGTTTGATTACGTTGAAGTAACAAGGAGAACCAATGCGATAAATGTTTTCAGTTAGAGGAATGTTGTTTTCAACGTGATGCTTTAATCCAGGCTTGAAAAGCTGTTCCTGCAACTCCTTGATAACCATCTTTTCGATGCGTCGTTCAAGCGACTCTTTCTTGGCGGCTTTCTTGCCCCAGGATTCACCTCTGCCTTTTTCTTTACAAGCGCCCGGTGTTGGGCGGCAAGCAGGATACTTAGATCTTTTTTCCCCTTTTTGGCGACCACAAGACTTACAGCGAGTTCTGCCTGATTTATCTTTGCGGCAAGTGTTACAATCAACCCAGCCACCAGATTTGCCTTTGGCACCTTTGCGACCAAACCAGTCGGAAAGACTTTTTTCTTTGCTTGATTCAGATCCGGCTTTCTTACGCTTTGCTACTTTTCTAGCACGCTTTTTACCTTTTTGTTGTTTCTTTTTCTTTTTCTCGTCAATGATTTCAATTTCGGCTAGTAGTTCATCTTGAAAGGCTAATACTTCTTCTTCTAAAAGATCCTCGTATTCTGTATTCTCAATGAGTTCAGAGGCTTCAATATCTTCTTTAACGCCCTTCCAAATCTTTCCACGACGGCACTGAACGACGGCACCAGATGCATATGCTGATGGCCAAACGTCATACTTGCGTTTGGCGATGCGGGTGCAACGATCGTCCTTCTTCTTTTTCCCAGCTCGCTTTGCTACCTTGCGTGCTCGCTTTGCTACCTTGCGTGCTCGCTTTTTGCCTTTTTGTTGTTTCTTTTTCTTCTTCTCGTCAAGAAGATCTTCTTCAGCAAGAAACTTATCCCAAGATTCAAGTAGATTTTTCATAGCGTAATAAATAGTGTTATTTAAGTGAAATCTTTGGGATCTCTATATTTCTGACGAACCTTTTTCAGAGATCGGGATTGTTTCGCCATCTCCGTCAATACGAACAAAGACCATTTGGGTGCTGACGATTGCTCGTTGGGTGCCGTTATACACAGAGTGCCTTCTCGCCTCCATATTCAGCGTTAGAGAGGTTTTCCTACCTTAGCCACCTCTCCATACATCTTGATGATTTGACCCGGTCTAGCGGGCTTCTGGAAGGTCACAGAGGCTATGTGCTTTGTGACCATACGAGGAGTGTCGGCAACCTGTGCAGTAAAAGCTGCCGCAGCCTCATCTAGCCACGCCATCATAATGCCACCAAATAGATTACCGTGGTAACCTACGTCATTCTTCTTCACGAAGTGTGTTGATATTAATTGCATTAATATTTTCTTTCTTTTTAAGAGTTTTTTTGTTTAGTGTGCCGCACCCATCAGTTTTTTTACAAAGCTTGTCCAACTTTGTCTTTAGCTGATCAACTTTGATAAATAATTCGTCAATAGCAAAACTTATATCTTTTATTTGTTTCTTATCAGAGTCCATTTTCTTCTATTTCCAACATCATATTGTAGTGAGCGTTTGCAACTGCCTGTCTGACATTTGGATCCATTAAATGTGTGGCATCATCAAAGTTAGTCATAAAGCCATTTTCTGACAGAACAGCAGGCATATGCGTTTTTCTAAGAACATAAAAGTTTGCCCAAGTCTCATTTGCTCTAATACCCCTGTCTCTAAACGGAGTAAGCTCTGCCAACCATTTTTGCAAAGACTGAGCTAAAGCCTTTCCTTTTGAACTTTTGACGTGATGAAATGTACATACACCCTTGGTCCCGTTAAAATCCTTGCCATTTCCAAATGCATTGGCGTGAACAGAAACAAAAATACAATTTCTTTTTTCACGATGAATTTGGTTTGCCAAATTAACTCTTTTTCTTAAAGAAACATCTTCCTGTGTATCAACTAAATTTACAACATCAATCTTATCGTTGTTAATTTCTATTATTCGTTGAACGACATCTCTATTAAATTCTCCTTCGTATAAGCGAGACCCATCAGGGAATTTTGGAGATCTTTTTCCAGCTGTCTGATAAATTCCATCGATAAAGCCACCGTGCCCGGGGTCCAACAGCCAAGTATAACGTGACATATGATATTCTCCCAGTTATAAGTATTCTTTCCACTTTGAATTGGCACCGCCAATCCTTTTTTCGATTAAAGAGCGATAAGAAGGCTTTTTTGGCTTTCGTATAAGTGAAACCGGTGAATTTTCTAATAAATAATCGCTTTTTCGCTGATTACAGGCCCTACAAGCAGCGACAACGTTGTCCCACTCGTTTTTGCCTCCCTTGGACTTCGGGATCACATGGTCAATAGTTAAATCCTTCTCTCTAAAGTAATTCCCACAGTATTGACACTGATGGTCGTCTCTAGTTAGAATATTCTTGCGTGTACAAGGTAAGGAAAAGAATTTTTCGTCAATATAGCGAAATAAAACGATCACAGAGGGTATTTGAAAGGCTTCCTTGGCTGACCGCACCCATTTATCGGTATATTCAACCGCCCAAGCCTTATTTAACCAAGTTAATACGACGGCTTCTTGCCAGGAGATAACTTCGACGGGCTTAAATGAAGAATCTAATTTTAGAACGTTTACATTGTCCATAAAATCATAGAATTGGCCGGCTCTCTTTGTAAGTAGAGAACAGACGGTCTATAAAGGGATACATCCCAGAAAAATTTACCTTTGCATCGCTATGATGAAGCGAGTGATGGTAGAAAGAATGCCGACGATGAGATTTTTTGTGAATTGCGTAATGATTGTAAGCATAATAGGCAGAAAATGTTGCCAAACCCATTGAAAACGCCACTGAGACAAGTGAAATAGCAGCATAGATGCTCAAAAACAGAATCCGAGCCCACCAAGGCACCAAAATATAGTAATACATCTTTTCTCCCCACGCGTGGGCGTGATGAAGTGAATGATACTTACGAATATGCTTAAGTGGGCCAATTTTTCCTAACTTTCCGTGAAAAACAAACCTGTGGTTAAGATATACTAAGAAAGCTGCTGTGAAGTGGCCCAAAACAAGTAAAAATAGACCTTGAAATACCATCATTTTTGTATTATACTAGTATCAACAGTAAAATTAAAATGTTTTTAAGTTAAGTGGGAAAGTATTTATTATATGAGCGTTTTTCGCAAACATGAATCGATTGTTGACCGTGCAGCTAGCGATAGAACTCGTCACAAGAAGAAAATTGAAAAGGCAATCAAGGAATCCATCAAAGATGTGATTGCTGACGAGTCAATTATTGGACAAAATGGCAAGAAAAAGATAAGAATACCTGTGAAGGGTCTTAAAGAGTACCGATTTATCTACGGATCGGGAAAACAAAACAAGACAGTTGGTTCGGGAGGTGATCATAACGTTAAAAGAGGTCAAATAATTGGAAAGCAGCGTGCCAAGAAAGGCACCGGACAAGGAACGGGCAAAGCATCCAACAAAAAGGGCGATCAATATTACGACGTAGAGGTCACTCTTGAAGAATTGGCTGAGTATCTCTTCTCAGATCTTGATCTTCCAGATTTAGAGAAGAAGCAGTTCCGTTTTATCACACAAGAGACTGTGAAACGCAAGGGGTATCGTTTTCAAGGTATTCGACCGAGACTTTCTAAGAAAGAAACTCTAAAAAGAAAGATTCGTCGCCAAAAAATGGCTGAGAAGACCGGAGCATACGACCCAGAGTCCGATGAACGGTTCCCCTTTCACAAAGACGACCTAAAATATCATCACATCAAGCCCAAAGCAAAGGAAAATAGTGCAGCAGTCATCTTTTTTCTGATGGATGTGTCGGGATCTATGTCTCAAGCAAGAAAATACCTTGCAAGATCCTTCTTTTTCCTACTTTATCAGTTTTTGAATCACCGATATGAGCGAGTTGAGGTTGTTTTTATCTCTCACTCCACTCATGCCGAGCGAGTAAACGAAGATGACTTCTTTAAAGTTGGAACTTACGGCGGAACAATCATTTCATCTGCTTTGAAAATGCAAATGGAGATAGTTGAGAAAGAATATCACCCAAATGCTTGGAATATTTACACATTTTACTGTGGTGATGGCGAAAACTGGGCCTCCGACAACGAAAAATGTATAGATTTGTTCAAAGAAATCAAAGATGTCAGCCAGTTGACTGCTTATTGCGAGATAAATGAGAGTTACAAAGGCTTGGATGATGATTCTTTGGAAGATAGCAGTGTCAAAAACAGCCCGTGGGCAAACTTTTCGGCGTGGAAGAACGAAGAGTTGGATAATCTATGGGCAAGATTGAGACCGATTACTGATAAAAAGTTCAAGAGAGTGATGATTGGTCAGACAGAGCACATCTGGATGGCTTTCAAGTCTCTTTTTGGTGGGAGCAAAACAAAATGAGTGACTGGACGGTCGCAGATCTACAAAAATGGGACGACAAAATCTGTCGTGTAGGCGAAGATTTAGGATTAGATTGGTTTCCAATCGATTATGAGATCATTGATTACGCCGAAATGCTTGGAGCGATGGCTTACACAGGTCTACCAACGCATTATCGGCACTGGTCTTACGGAAAAGAGTATGAAAGAACTCACACTCTTTACAATATGGGACAAACTGGGCTTCCATATGAAATGATTATCAACTCAAATCCGTCAATCGCTTACTTGATGAGAGAAAATGCTCTTTACATTCACATTCTAACTATGGCTCACTGTGTTGGGCACTCGGATTTCTTCAAGCAGAACCGAATGTTTGCTCACACAGACCCTTCGAACATTATTTCAAGCTTCAAATCTGCTGCGAAATACGTTCGTCAGCTGATTGAGGATCCTTCAATCGGTATTGATAAGGTTGAAAACATTCTAGATGCTGCTCACTCAATCAAATATCAGGTACCAAGATACCCAGGCATCAAATATAAGACTCGTGATCAGATTATTGAGTCTGAAAAAAATAAGATGATGGAAAATCCGGACTATAATCCAAACCTAAGCAAAGTTCCTATACGTCCTGAGTACAATCTTCTTCGTTTTATTGCCGAGCACAGCAAAAATCTTGAAGAGTGGGAAAGAAATCTTATTCTTATTGTTGAGGAATCTTCAAAATACTTCATCCCCCAGGCTCTAACAAAGGTAATGAACGAAGGTTGGGCTTGTACGATCCATCAAAAGATTATCAACGAGCTAAATCTTCCTGATAGTCTTTACTTGCCTTTTATAAAACTACACAATCAAGTTATTCGTCCTCACTTTGGACAAATCAATCCTTATCATTTAGGATATACTCTCTTCCAGAAGATTATTGAAGAGAAAGGTTTCGAGGAAGCAAAGACGATCCGAGAAGTTCATAACGATATAACATTCTTACGTTTTTATACTGATGAAGAATTTATGAGAGAGCATAATTATTTCTCTTATTCCTTTAATAGAAAGCATCAATCTAGTATAGTAGATGATATATCAGATGTAGAAGGTTGGGAGAAAGTTCGTGATGCGATGATCACGAATGTAGGTCTCAACAAAATACCAGTCGTATTCGTAGAGGAGATTGAGAAAGATGGAACACTTTCTCTCGTTCACGAGCACGATGGTAGAGATTTAGAAATGAATTACGCGCGTAAAGTGTTTGAGCACATTAAAACCCTTTGGCGTGATGAGGTGAAATTAATCACCATAGTGGAAGATGAAATATGGGAGTTTTAGCATGACCACAACAAGCAAGTTTCTCGAATCGGTTAGAGAACACCGCGAGAGTAAGAAGAGAGAGAAGTTCTCCGGGGTATTGGAAGATTACCTAAAACTTATTGAGGAAGATAAGGGTATTCCTGTTCTTGCTCACAAAAGACTTTATGAGAAGATTATCGGTGAGGGCGTTACAGTTTTAGACGAGACTGACCCACGCTGTAATAAACTTTTCAACGGTGAGACAGTAAAGACTTACGATTACTTCTCAGGACAGTTCTTTGGTATGGAGCGTCCTTTGGAAAAGGTTGTTCGTTTCCTTCACTCTGCCGCGATGAAGGGTGAGGAGAGCCGTCAGGTTCTTCTTCTTCTCGGTCCGGTAGGCGCAGGCAAGTCTGCTCTTGTAGAGCATATCAAGAGAGCACTTGAGCAGTGTGATCCAATCTATGCTTTGGATGGTTGTCCAATCCGTGAGGAGCCTCTTCACCTTATCCCGCGTTCTTTGCGTGATGAGTTTGCCGAGACATACGGCATCAAGATTGAAGGCGACCTTTGCCCTGTATGCCGTCACCGTCTTCTAGAGGAGTACGGTGGTGACTTTACAAAGTTCCCAATCACAGAGTCTTCTTTTTCTGTTCGTGGGCGCAAGGGTGTCGGTGTTGTTCCTCCAATGGATCCGAACACACAGGATACAAGCCTTCTAATCGGTTCTGAGGATATTTCAAAGCTTGACCTATACCCAGAAGACGATCCGCGTGTTCTGTCTCTTAACGGCGCGTTCAACGTCGGCAACCGAGGTATTGTTGAGTTCGTTGAGGTTTTCAAGAATGAGATTGAGTTCCTTCACACAATGATCACAGCAACTCAGGAGAAGTCAGTTCCTTCTCCAGGCAAGCAAGCAATGATTTACTTTGATGGCGTTATCCTTGCTCACTGTAACGAAGCAGAGTGGAACAAGTTCAAGGCTGAGCATACAAATGAGGCCATCCTTGACCGTATCGTCCGCGTTAACGTTCCTTACTGCCTTGAGGTTGATCAGGAAGTAAAGATTTACGAGAAGCTTATCGGTCGTTCCGACTTCGATAGCCACATTGCTCCGCACACACTTCGGGTTGCTGCAATGTTCTCTGTTCTTTCTCGCCTCAAGCCTTCCAACAAGGTTGATGCCCTAACCAAGATGAAGATCTACAACGGTGAGGAGATTGTTGAGAAGGGTCTCATCAAGAAGGTTGATATCAAAGATCTTCGCGAAGAGGTAGAGGACGAGGGTATGACTGGTATCTCCACTCGCTTCATCATGAAGGCGATCGATGCTGCTCTTGCTGACTCTACAAAGAATATGATTACGCCAATTTCTATTCGCGAGTCTCTTATCAAGCAAGTTAAAGAGCAGATTGTCAACCCTGACGAGCGTAAGCGTTGCCTTGAGTTCCTTCAGAAGGTTCTTCACGAAGAGTACCTTTCCATTCTTGAGAAGGAAATCACAAAGGCTTTCGTTACAGCTTACGAAGAGCAGGCCGAGTCCCTATTCAACAACTACCTTGATCATGCTGAGGCTTATGTCAACAACACAAAGGTTAAGGATCGTGTAACAAACGAAGAGATGGAACCTGACGAGAAGTTCCTTGCTTCTATTGAGGGGCAGATTGGCATTAAGGGTTCTGCGAAGAACAACTTCCGTGCTGACATTACTTCTTACATGTTTACAAAGCTTCGTAGAGGCGAGGTAATCGATTGGCGTTCTTACGGTCCGCTCCGTGAGGCGATTGAATCTAAGTTGGTTGCTTCTGTAAGAGACATTTCTCGTATCGTGACAAAGTCTAAGTCCAGAGATGTTAAGCAACAGAAGAAGTTTAACGCAATGGTTCAGACTTTAATCGATGACTACGGTTACAACGAGGACTCAGCTGAAGAAGTAATTAAGTTTGCTTCAAATAACCTATGGCGCGACTCATAAGCTCCCACTTCCACTAGTTGATGCGCCTATGAGGAGGGGTCGGTTTCGGCCCCTTCTTTTTTATTGGTACCAAGCTTGATGTTTTGCACCATTGAAAAGTTTGTTGATTTTCCTTTTGGAACATCACCCGAACCCAAGGATCTTCGGGATCCAAGTCTCCAAAGATATCAAGGATTATTCCTATTTGGTCTGTTTTAAACCACCGAACTAAATCGCCCACTTCCATTAATGATAGGTCTCATCGTCACTCGGGTTGATAAAGGTAAAATAAGAAGTGTCACCTTCTAAATCATGTTCAGTAGAAAGAATCATTTCTTTTGTTTCAGTGTCAACATAAACGGAAACGTATTCACTTTCTTCTGTTAGAATCATATCCTTCACCCCAAGTCTCATATCGCCATATTTCACAACAATAGCAGTCAGTATCGAACCAAGCAAAGCAGGGTTGTTCATTATATCGTTTGGATCATGCAACTCAGAATCAAGAGAAGACATATCAGCTTTCACAGCCGACATTGTGTCGGCAACTTGACGCTTGGCTTCCGCGACTAATTTTTCATTCTTGTCTATCTCTTTTTGCATATCTTCGACAAGCGCAATAACAGAATTGCGGAGTGCAGTATTGTATTTCTTTTTTATTTGGTTGTCTTTCCAGCCACGCCAGATAAAATAAGTCATGCTAGCATAGCAGACAATCATGACACTATGGATAATCACAAAGAAAGTCATAAGCAACCCTCCTATAAGTAACTAGTTTACGAAGATAGATGAGTCAATAATGATTAACTTGTCGTCTTTTCCATACCCGACATTTGCTTCCCGAAGTTCTCCAGGCGAAATATTGAATTCCAACATTGCTTTGGATAGTTGGGTAAAAGCCGGCCCAGCTACTTTTAGAAGATTTTCTTTATGGCGGCCAACCCAATCTTCAATTCCTCTGCCTCGACGAGACCATGACGTAGAGCGGCCTTTACGGGAAAGCTTTGCGGCAGCAATTGAAAGAACAAGCATTAAATCATCGGGATGATAAGGATTGATAGGAAGATAATCGTTAACGTTATCCAATATGTATTTTGTAATTGCTGGGAATGTGTTCCGAACCGCTTCGTAATAGCGGCCATCTTCACCAATCCAAGCCGGCTCTACGTAGTCCATGTAAACCCAAGTCCATTCGTCGTCGTGCGCATACACGCGCGGGGAGATTGAAGGGTATTTTGTTGCTAATTCGAAATCTTCTTTGTTCATTTTCTGAGCGTTGTCGAAACCGCCACGAGCATATTTCAGAACAACATCTGGATTTTCATTGAACCTATACACAGTACGGAAAGCACCTGAACCTAACTTTTCAGCTTTGTTTTTTTCTACTAAATCAACAAGGAATGTCTTAATTGCTGTATACTTTGTCTTTGGTTTAGGCTCTTCCCGATACTGATCACGTGTTAGTTCTCTTGGAAGTTTATCAAAAGCTCTAAGTTCTTCAATGTAAGGAAAGTACTTTGCTTCTTCTTTTACTTCGTTTAAAGTTTGAAGGTGCGCCTTCCATCTCCAATGCCATAATGTATTTGTTACTTTCATTTGTTTTCTTTCATCTCATCGTAAGTCAATATGCTTATTAGAATCATTAATGTTATCAGAAATCCCCATATCATATAAGACATATCATTGGTTCCTTTTATAAGTAGTTTCAAAAGTCTCGAAAATTTTCCTAGGAATTTTTTGGGCCCTTCTTCTTTCACTATTTCTTTTGCGTACTTCTGGTCTTTTGTTGCGTTCTCTGTATTTTACTCTCTGCTTTTCTGTTGATTGGATCTGACTGCCGGTGGGGGAGGCTCTTTGTTTACGATCTTTTCTGCTTGTTCTTTTGTGTAAAAGTGTACTCCGTTGCCATTCCAATAAACCACTTTTGGCTTTAAGTTGTGCGCCTTTGCTCTAGACCAAACTGTATACTTGTTCATTCCGTACTCTTTCTCGATCCTTCGAATATCGTACATGTGCTCTTGGCACCATTTGTATTCTTTGCGGCGGTTCTCTCTGTCTTCTTTTTCTTCGCGACCCTTTTTGCCCCAATCTGGGTTCTTTTTGGTGTAGTAGCGGCCTTCTGCTTGGTATTTGTTGTAGTGGTTTAACTTCCCACATTTTTTGCTGCAGAATTTTCGGCGCTTGTTTCCTTTTGAAGGCGGATTTGGTTTACCGCATTGTTGACAATTGCTCATTATTCCTCCTAATGTAATTAGTTTATTTTATTAAATGCGTAGCAAAAGTTTTAAGACTTTTAAAAGGCTGGTTATACTCAGAAATATTTTAAACGTCCTAAGGCAGTTAAATTGGACCCAACATTACCTAAGCACATATACCGGGCGCCCTATCCCCCCCCCGGGGGGAGGG
>Ga0180432_10011329_pt1 | contig 10518 bp, 9 predicted proteins | sample SS_ome_10_FD_132414 | JGI IMG/M metagenome (GOLD analysis project Ga0180432, IMG submission 132414) | Hypersaline lake sediment archaeal communities from the Salton Sea, California, USA - SS_1_MS_2 metaG | ecosystem: Environmental > Aquatic > Non-marine Saline and Alkaline > Hypersaline >...
GGATACCAACAAAGACGGCAGACCGGATCTTTGGGAAGCGTACGATAAATCCGAAGCCCTGATCAAACGCCAAAAGGATCTGGATTTTGACGGAAAACCTGATGTTGAGAAACTGATAGGCAAGGAGTGTAGGGAGGAGTAATATGTTTGAGTTTTTATCAAAAGGCGGCGTGCTCGTCATTCCCATTCTGTTTTGTTCTGTGATGGCGTTGGCTATTTTTCTGGAACGGGTCGTTCGGTTTACCCGCATGAGAAACCGGGGCCGTGGTCTGGAAAAAAAGATCGTGGATAGATTGAAAAACAAACAAGACCAAAAAGCCCATGAGCTTGCAAAGAAAAGCAATTCGCCCATGGGACGGGTGCTCTCCCAGGCCCTGGAGGTCAAGGATCATGACAGGGAAACCCTTGAGACGGTCATTGTACATGCCTCGGAAGAAGAGGTGCGGGGTCTTTCCCGTTACCTCCAGGCCCTGGCCACCATCGGAAACATTACGCCCCTGTTGGGTCTGTTGGGCACGGTCATCGGCATGATCAAGGCCTTTATGGTCATCCAGGAAATGGGCGGCAAGGTGAATGCGGCGGTGCTGGCCGGCGGCATCTGGGAAGCGATGATGACCACGGCACTGGGCCTCTCGGTCGCTTTGCCCACCATGGTGGCCCATAGCTATCTCTTGTCCCGCGTGGATAAATACGAGGCATGGCTTCAAGACGGTTCTGTCACTTTTCTTAAGGCCATATCAAACATCAGAAACGGAGGTTAAGGAGCAGGTTATGCTGGTACACCGTAAAAAAAGGCCTCGATATCAGATTCAGGCACCGCTTACCGCACTTATCGATATTGTATTTCTCCTTTTGATCTATTTCCTCTTGACCACGAATTTTATGGTGGATGAGGGCATCAAGATCAAGCTGCCCCAGGCCAATGCCTCAAAGCCACAGACAGAGGAAACCATTACGGTTTATGTAGATCGAGACGGAAGATCGTATCTGAGCAACAGGGAGATCTCTACCGGCGAACTGTTTAAGACACTCAAAGAAATGATTGGCGGCAGGAGAGATAAGCTGGTGGTTGTCCGGGCGGACAGAGGGGTCATCCTCAATAAGGCGGTCAAGGTTATGGATGTGGCAAAGGCCGCCGGCGCAGGCAGGCTATGTCTTGCCACAGAAAAGGACTTTTAATCAGGCAGGAAATCCGTGGCTGAAAAAAAAATAAAATCCAACCGTCTGCTTCAGGCCCTGATCTGCGTTTCCTTGGGCATTCATACGCTGGTATTCATACATGTTTCGGGAATATACCGATCTCACGCGGTGTCCTATATTGAATTGACGCTGCAGGATGTTTCAAAACCCTATGCCAGAAGCATCCCCAGGCCCAGAATGCGGCTCAAGAATCCAAAAGTTACAGAGGTGGAAAAGGTAAAAATTCAAAAACAGTATATTCCCAAACTGAACATTGAACCCGTGGATACTCGTTTTACAAATACGCTTATGGAAGACATCAGCACACCGGATATGCCCGGCACCGTGGGACTCAGTATCGCCGACTGGAACCCCGAGGGCGAAACACCCTTTGTAACATCCAACGACTATTACGAAATGATAAGGCTAAAAATAGAAAGCTGCAAAAGATATCCGGATTCTGCCCGGGCAAGACATATGGAAGGCCGGGCAAAAATCCGGTTCGTAATTACGCAGGACGGCCAGGTGTCCTCCGTGAAGATCGTCAAGGGAGCAAGGCATGGCTCATTGAACACGGCGGCAATGAATGCAGTAAAGTCTGCGGCCCCGTTTCCAAAGCCGCCGGTGAATCTTTTCAAAGGGCCCTTGCATGTGGAAATCACCATAGTGTTTGAACTAACGTAACGAATTTCAAATCCGCATTCCAAAGGATTTTGTTGCTGTTAAATGAATGGAAAAGGAATGTATCAATGAAATGGATTGGAATGATTATTATCTTGATTGGAATGCATATTCTGATTTTTCCCCCATCAGTATTTTCAGAAGATAAAAATGAGGACAAAAAGGTCCATTATGTAGGAGAAATTCAGGTCACCGCTCCCGGAACAGAGGATAACCTGAAAATTGATGTTCCCGTTTCCGAGTCTACCTATCAGGTAGGTGCGACGGCGGTAGACGTTTTGGATTCTCAGTCCGGTATGGATATCACCCGACAGAGTCTGGGAACCCCCAATAGTTCAATGGTCAAAATACGCGGGCTGGCCGAAGATCAGTACATCGTAAACATTGACGGCAGGCCCCTGAACGGCGCAGGCGTTCGCGGCGGCTATTATGTTGACTGGAGCATGCTGTCTCTTCAAGATGTGGAAACTATTGAAGTGACAAAGGGCGCTTATTTGGCCGAATATGGCAATACCTTGGGCGGTGTCATCAATATCGTCCCAAAAGAACCCACGGAAGAACTGGAAGCCACATTTGGTGTTGGGGTCAAAGAATATGATACTTACGACACTCAGTTTCTGATTTCAAAACGGAAGGGCCACTTGGGATTCGTGGCAGGGGGCGGTTACCGAGAAAGCGACGGCTATCTGCGCAATAATGACATGGAGAGAAAGGACGCTTCCGTCTATCTGTCCTACTATTTTCCCGACCAGGGCAAGATCAAGTTGGGAATGCGGTTTAATGAGGGAGAATACGGAATGGTCGTTGAAAACAGCAAAAGTTCTCCCTATTACGATAACGACTATCCGGAAAGTGAAGGAGACCGGCTCGTTGGACCTGGAATTCGCTGGCTGGAGGGAACCACGCATGGCGACGAGAGTTATTACTGGAAGGAAAGATACGAGTGGGACCTTATCATAGAAAAGAGCCTTTTAGGTATTGCCTGGGAGGCCAGGTCTTACCTGAACGACGAGGATCGAACGGATTATATTTATGAACGGGCCAGCGGGGATCTGGCCCTGCAACGGGAGTGTCCGTCGGATTACTCCTGGGGCTGGAGTCTTAAAGGGAGAAAATCAGTGTCAAGTCATGCCCTGAAGGCCGGTGTGGAGAGCAATTACCTGGGTTATGGAGGGACCACTTATAAATATGTCGATACCACATACCTTGGCGGAACCTTTGAAAATTCAGATGACAGACATGAACTCTCCAAGATAAACTCAGGATTTGTTCAAGACCTCTGGTCCGTACTCTCAAATCTGGATATTTATCTGGGTCTTCGCGTCGATGACTACAAGGGTGACAATGAAGATGATTGCGAGGTGGTTGAAGAAACGCCCGTTTCTCCCAAGTTCGGTCTTTTCTATTCTCCGACATCTGATGTTGAAACCTTTGTTACGGTCGCCAGAGCCGTGAACTTTCCGACCCTACCCAAGTACTACTGGTATTATAATGGATATCAACCAGCTGACAGAAAAGACCTGACCTTTGAAGACGCCATGCAATACGAAATCGGAGGAACTTACAAGGGGATCAGGAATACGAGCTTTTCGGTAAAACTTTATTACTATGATGTTGATGATTATCTCAGGTGGATTTTCGGTTACAAGCCCAGTCGCGTAGTATACAACATCGACAATGTGGAGCTAAGCGGCCTGGAAGTGGATATTACCTCCAAAATCTGCAAAAACGTCTGGGCATTTGCCAATTATACTTATCAGAGCAGCGATAAGGAGGGAGATATACTGGACAAAAGCAACCTTTCCGATGAAATCAGCGAACTGCCCGATCATAAATTTAATGTGGGCATCAAATACCAGAGAGATGACGGTGCGCTTGCCAAGCTCACCTTGAAATGGGTGGATTCCAGAGAGGTACCTTTGGGCGAGGCCACCGGACCGGAAACTGGGGAAATGGGAAGCTACACCCTGCTCAACGCAATGATTAAGTACCCTTTTATAAAGGACCAGGGATACGTGTATGTGGGGTGCGAAAACATATTGGATGAAGAATACGAAGAAACTTACGAATATCCCATGCCGGATCGGGTCTTTTACGGAGGCATCCAGCTTAAATTTTGATTCTAACACCCTGAACCAAAGAAAATGAGGTTCCAAGAAGGAGGTTTTCATGATTCGCTTTATAACCGAAAAAAATATCTATGTGGGCATGGTGGCGGTTTTGCTGTTGATTTTGATGCATGGCTTGGCGGAAAACGCTGGCGCACAAAGGGCTGCCAAGACACACCTATTTCTGGTGGGCGTGGGCAATGGCGATCCCGACAACATCACCCTGCGCGCAATGAATACCATTAAGGATTCAGAGATTATTTTTTGCAGTAATAGAATACGGGATAAGTTTCCTATTCTTTTGCATGATAAGGAGATCCATGATCCCGGATTCGGACTCTTTGCCATATATGGAAAGAAGCCGGAACAAGCAAAAAAGAATAAACGATTTAACTATAAAGAAAAAATCAAGCAACTCAATGAGATCACAAGAATCATCCGGAATGCCGTAAAGCAAGGCAAGGTCGTATCAATCCTCGACAGCGGCGATCCCACAATATACGGCCCGAACATGTGGTACTTGGAAGCATTTGAGGATCTCGACCCTGAAGTCGTCCCCGGCATCAGCTGCTTTAACTCTGCCAATGCGGCCTTGCGCAAAGGGGTAACCTCAGGAAATAAGGCGCATTCGGTCATTCTTACGGCCTCTTTTGGACGTGAGGATTACGACGGTCCGGACAGTATTGAAAAACTTTCCCGGCACCAGGCAACCATGACTTTTTTTACCATGTTCCTTGAGTTGGAAAAGGTGGTGGAAAAGCTCGTAAAAAATTATCCGCCCAACACCCCCATAGCCATCGTTCGATATGCGGGCTACAAGGACAGGGAAAATATTACCTATGGCACCCTTAATACGATTGTAGAACAGACAAAGGGAGAAAAACTTCCATTCGAACATCTAATCTATGTTGGAGATTTTTTAACCAAACGATATGACGGAGGAACAAAAAAATGAAAAGACCTATTGTTGTCATCACCATCGGGGTAATGCTCGCCGGGATTACTTCTTTTGCACAGGCGCATGTATTATGGCTCAACGCAAACAAGTATGCTCCCCAAGCCGGAGAAACCATATGGCTCGAAATCGGATTCGGACACAAGTATCCTCGCGACGAACTCATGAAAAAGGGCCGGCTTGAAAGAGTTTATGCGGTGAGCCCTGACGGACGGGAAACGGATATAGAACAAATTTTCCCCGCATTTTATAAATTTACACCCAAAGCCCAAGGCACATATATGATTGTCGCCGTGCTTAAGTCCGGTTTTGTGTCCAAGACCACAGACGGCCGAAAATTGGGAAACAAAAAAAATCTGAATGATGTTGTGTCCTGTTTTGCCTTTCGTATGACCGCCTTAGCCGCTGTCACCGTGGGAGAAAAAAACGATTTTCCTTCTCCAAAAACAGACAAAATCCTGGAAGTCCGGGCATTGAAAGACCCGGCCGATTTACAAACCGGGGATATGTTGCCCTTACGGATCAGCTTTCAAGGAAAACCTCTTGCAGGAACAACGCTCAAGGCATTTTGCAGGGATTGTGCCACAGACAAGAAACATTCTTGGGCTCAGGAATCAGAAAGTAATTCTGAAGGCATTGTTCGCATCAAGCTGACGTCCGGCGGGCCATGGATGTTTACGACAACTCATGAGGTTCCCTACCCTCATAAGGATGAATGCGATAATTATCTTTATCGTACGTCTTTAACCATCGGGTTTTACCAAAAGGAAAAGTACACTGAAAAACAATCTGAATAACCACGAACTTAAAAGAGAGATCGGTCTTTTTTCAATAACGGTCCTGGTGGTTGCCAACATGGTGGGGACCGGAATATTCACCACTTCCGGTTTTATCATTCAGGAGCTTGGAAATCCTCAAGCCATGCTGATCTGCTGGCTTGTGGGAGGTGTCTTTGCCCTTTGCGGGGCGCTCTGCTATGGAGAACTGGGCGCCATGTTCCCCAAGGCCGGAGGGGAATATGTATTTTTGAGAGAGAGCTTCGGAAAGTGCATGGGCTTTCTTTCCGGCTGGATCTCCCTGATCGTTGGATTTTCCGCACCCATTGCCGCGGCGGCCATTGCATTTGCCACTTATTTTTATCGAACCTTTTCCCTTCCCGATGGCCCTGAACTGACACTTGCATTTTTCGGCGTCGCCATTGTTACTCTTTCATCAAAGGGTCTTTTGGCCATTGCGATCATCATGGTATTTTCCCTGATCCACTATCACAGCCTGCTGATGGGAACCCGGGTTCAGAATGCATTGACGCTGTTTAAGATCGGACTCATCGCGGCTTTTATTGTCATTGGCCTGTGCTGGGGCAACGGTTCAACAGGCCATTTCCCTTGCGATTTTGATATGGGCGCTCTTTTTCAGGGCAATTTCGCGGTCTCTCTCATATTTGTTTCATTTGCCTACAGTGGCTGGAATGCCGCCGCCTACCTGGGAGGTGAGATCAAGAGGCCGAGCAGAAACATCCCACTGGCCCTTTTTATTGGCACATTTCTGGTCATGTGTCTCTACCTGCTCTTAAATGTCGTATACATCTATGCACTTCACACAAAGGAGATGAGCGGAGTACTTGAAGTGGGTGCAAAATCCGCAGTCTTTTTGTTTGGCGGACATCTGAGCAGATATTTCAGCGGCGGCATTACCATCGCACTTCTTTCTGTTTTAAGCGCCATGATTATGACAGGGCCGCGAGTCTATTATGCCATGGCAAAAGACGGCGTCTTTTTTGAGCTTTTCGGCAAGGTGAACAGTCTTCGCAGGACGCCGGCCTATTCCATTTTCTTACAGGCAGGCATCGCCATACTCATGGTTATCACCGCCTCTTTTGAAAAGCTGCTGATATACATCGGTTTTACACTTTCATTGTGTGCCATGCTCACCGTGGTAGGAATGATGGTCTTGAGGAAAACCCAAACTTCTGTTGATAGAAGCTACAAGACGTTCGGTTACCCGGTAACCCCGCTGCTGTTTATCCTGGGAAATCTCTGGATTATTTATTTTTCCATTAAGAACAAACCCACTACATCCTTGTTTGGAATGGGCACAATCGGTTTAGGTCTTTTGGTTTATTTCTATTTTAGCAAGCCAAGGAAAAATCATGAAATATAACAATTTGACATTCTTTTTTTTAATAATGGCTTTTATGTTACCCTCACGACTTTATGCCCATGGTGTGACGAGCAAAATAGACACCGGAGGAATTGTTGTCAGCGCCATGTATGACACGGGTGAGGCCATGGATTATGCCAGGGTAACCGTTTCAGCGCCGGATGCGAACTTAAAATTTCAGTCCGGAAGGACGGACAGAAACGGAAGGTTCTGTTTCTCTCCCGATGTCTGCGGTGACTGGAAGGTAGTGGTCGATGACGAGATGGGGCATCGGTTGGAAGTCCATGTCCCGGTTGACGAGGCTATGGCAATGCAGGCGAACCGGGAAACCGGAAATTCACGACCAGGCTTCCTTACCCGATGTGAAAAAGCCGTCATGGGTGTCTCTATTATCTTTGGGATATCAGGCATTCTATTTGGGTGGAAAGGAAGAAAAACCGGAAAATAAATCATTTTAATTGTAAAAATATTCTTCAAACTCACTATTTATATCTGTGACCGCTGGTATGCTTTCTTTATTGGGAGATGGGCTTGCTTCAGGAGCCGTCATAGCATGCTAAAAGCGCCGAGGGCTTACCGTAACTATTTAAAGGGAGCATCAAACTTATGGCGGACTCCGTCAATGGACAATGGATGTAAATTTTATTTTATGGGCCGGATTTTTTAAAAAAATATTTTTTTTATGCTCGTTACGCTTTAGTTGGAGTAATCCCATAATCTTAAACAGATCCGATTCGTGTGATCATTAATGATCACAGGTTTGGTTCTTTTTCAGAGTACCAGATATATCTTTGGAACACAAGATATCGCCTATTCGGATTTTTGTTCATCGAAGCTATATGCAATCAAAGCCAAGTTCGGCTCTTTTAGACATATAGCAGGTTTTTAAGGTGGGCGATATTTTCATCTTTGGAATGGCTATCTTAAAAAAAATCTTGGCTTGATATTAATAGTTCGAATTTGATCTGAGTTAATTTATCAGATTTCACCTCATTGCAAGTAAATACACGTTTTTAAAAGATCCATTTTCGTGATATAATTTTAATAATTCCGACCGATGCCATCATCAATATACGGAATGGCTATCTTAAAAACAATCTCGACTTGATATTCACAGCTCGATTTTGATAAAACATAATTACTTATATGAAAACATAGGTTATTGTCGAATCGTGGGTTTAAACCACCCAATCTTTAAAAGAAACAACTCGTTGATCATTATACAGTGGAACATCTAACTTTTTCAAATCCAGCGTTGACCATTGCTTTTGGGCTTGCTGCGGGGATCTTTGCCCAGTCGGTAGCCTATCATTTGCGCATTCCTGGTATTGTTCTTTTGCTCATAACTGGCGTCCTCTTGGGACCGGATGTCTTCGGCGTTATTCAACCCGAAACTTTGGGATCCGCCCTTGGCGTCATCACAGGGTTTGCTGTGGCCGTCATCTTATTCGAAGGCGGTTTGAACTTGAAAATTCAGCGCCTGAAGCGCGAAAGACGCGCAATTCGACAGATGATTACCATTGGAGGTGCTGTGACCGCTGCCGGCGGTATGCTAACAGCTCGATGTTTGTTCGGCTGGGATTGGCGAACCTCTATTTTATTCGGCACGTTGGTCATGGTAACCGGGCCCACGGTCATAAATCCGCTCCTTAGGCGCTTCAAGGTAAAACGTAACGTTAGTGTCGTTTTAGAGGCCGAGGGGGTGTTGATTGACGCGGTGGGTGCTGTGGTGGCCATGGTGGCACTTGAAGTGGCAATCAGTCCCAAGGCTGGCCCTTTGGCCACTGCAGTCATGCTTGTCACCCGTCTCGGGTTCGGCACGCTGCTTGGATTATTGGGCGGCCTGATATTGGTTATACTGTTAAAGCGTCGCAATGTGGTCCCCGAAGGGCTTGAGAACGTCTTCACCCTATGCCTGATCCTGGCCATGTTTCAGGGAGCAAATGTCCTTCTTCCTGAAAGTGGGATCGTGGCGGTTACAGTAGCAGGGGTCGTGGTGGGAAATTTTCAAACTCATATTCAGCGGGAACTGCTTGAATTTAAGGAAGCGCTCACCGTAATGTTGATCGGCCTGCTATTCATACTGTTGGCCGCGGACGTCCGGCTGGATGATGTCTATGCGCTGGGGATACCAGGAATCATCACGGTTTTAATTCTCATGTTCGTGGTCAGACCTTTGAATGTTGTCGTCGGTACTTTTGGAACCCAACTCAACTGGCGCGAAAAATGTTTTATCGGTTGGATTGGACCGCGAGGGATCGTTGCAGCAGCAGTAGCCTCCCTGTTCGCCGTTAAGTTAAACACCTATGGGATCGTCGGCGGCAACGAACTTCGCGCCCTGGTGTTTATGGTAATTACCGCGACGGTTCTTTCGGCCGGATTGACCGGTGGCATGGTCGCTCAAATCTTGCATCTGCGGAGACCCAGCAACTCGGGCTGGGTCATTCTGGGAGCCAACGAACTGGCACGGGCAACCGCCAAAATCCTGCTTGAAAATAACGAGGAAGTGATTTGTGTCGATGCCAATCCGGATGTATGCCATGCTGCCGAACAGGACTGTACCCGAGTCATCTTCGGAAACGGGCTCAAAACCCATTATTTGTTGAGAGCGGAAATCGATACCCGGGCCGGTGCTCTGGCTATCACCAGTAATGAAGAGGTGAATCTGTTGTTCATTCAAAAAGTAAGAGAGGAGGCCAAACTTCTTCATATACTTATGGCGCTCCATGACCAATATGAAAGGGTTACACTGGATATGGTCCATCAAGCCGGAGCTCAGGTAATGTTCGGCAGTTCACGAGACGTAGACTTTTGGTCGGCATGTATTCGCAAAGGGCTGGTGAATCTGGAACGGTGGCAGGTTCATGAAACAGGTATACATACAGACAAAGGAATCGAGAATGCACTCGGCGATCCATTTTTTAGTGACAATTCAGGAATTCCCTTGACAGTGCGGCGCAATGGACAGCAATTTCCGGTAGGGGATTCGACCCGATTTCGCAACGGCGACGAAGTAGCCTATATCGTATTGGTCGAACATGCCGAAAGAGTGCATGAAGAACTACAGGCTATGGGATGGCAGCGAATCACATCCGATGAAGATGGTGCCTTTACCTTGTCCCTATGCCCGTTACCATCGGACCTGAAATGAGATTTTTTCTCTTTATCTTCTCTTAATGATATCTGCAAAAGTTTTTGGTCGCAAGAGTAAGGTCGGTAGAGTCGTTGAAAGTCAAGCGTCCGTCGATGAGTTGATCGGGTTGCATCAACGGACGCGTCAGATGGCGGACTTTGAGGGGAGAGCCTCTTTAATGAACCTCGGATTTGATTTTTTTCAAGTTTTGAGCGTGTTTTTCAAACTGAATGCGATGCTCTTCTTCCATGTCGTTTATGACATCGGAATTAATCTGTTGGATGAGTTCATCAGCCTCGGCC
>Ga0180432_10011331_pt1 | contig 10516 bp, 11 predicted proteins | sample SS_ome_10_FD_132414 | JGI IMG/M metagenome (GOLD analysis project Ga0180432, IMG submission 132414) | Hypersaline lake sediment archaeal communities from the Salton Sea, California, USA - SS_1_MS_2 metaG | ecosystem: Environmental > Aquatic > Non-marine Saline and Alkaline > Hypersaline >...
AAGCATCTCCGGGCATTTGCAATCGTACTGTTTGCAGTACCTGCATTCCTTGTGAAGCTCTGATCCTGACGTGCAGAATTTGCATATGGCTGACTTGTTCGGAGTGTCACGACCACAATGAGTGCAGCATTTGATTTCTTTGGTCTTGCGTTTAGCCATCGATCTTTCTCCTTAAAGCATCCACCACACGAATTGCGTCATCGGGAATGTACGCACTGTACTCGTTGACTGTTGTTGAAACTTTACTGTGACCAAGGATCTGGCTCACTGCTGTTGGGTTGATGCCAGCGCTCAGGCCCAGGGTCGCAAAAGTGTGCCTCGCCTGATGTAGTCCTCGCTGTGCAATATCAAGACGTTTGAGCATCTTGTTCCACATGTGGACGCGAAACGTGCCTCGCCTTGTGGGCTTTCCTGTTGTTGAAGGAAACACATAGTCGTCTGGTTTGGCGTGCCCCTCCCGCATCGCAGTCACTCTCCGTTCGTGCAGAACGGCATGGCATTTGTCGTCAAGCGGCAGTCTCCTCATACTGCTTCGCGTTTTCGTTTCACCTTCGTGGATCACACCGAAACTCTCAGTCACGTTCCGACAGACTACAAGTGACATGTCTTGCCAATCGATGTCCTTCCACTTCAAGCCAAACAATTCACACTGCCTCATCCCCAATCGGATGGCAAGTTCAACAACACCACCGATCCGGTGCTTACGGCACTCGTTCAAGATTAGGTTGACCTCCTCAATAGAGAATGGCTTCTTCTCGGGCTGCCTGACTCGCGGCTTATCAACGGCGCAGCACGGATTCACTTGGATTACTTGCTGCTTCAGGGCACGATTCAAAGCAGAGTTGAGAACTGCGTAGGCATTTTGCTTTGTTCGCTGCCCCGCCTTGGATTCTCTCAGCCACTCTTCGATATGAACCGCGTTCAACTCCTGCACTTTGTACACTCCAAGCTCAGGAAGGATGTGCTTGTGAATGGCATTGTGGTAGCTGTCGTATGTCGATGGAGCGAAGTTCTCTTTGACGTATTCGAGGTGCAATTCCAAGAACCTCTTGACTGTCACTTCACTTGTCTTCACTGGGCTGTCATGCTGCATCTCACCAAGCAGAAGGTAAGCTGCCGCTTCAGTGCTCGCTGAAGACTCTCTCCCCTTCCATCGCGCAATCCATCTCTTCTTGCTCTTGCTGTAAAACACAGATCCGGTTTTATCCGGCCTGCGTCCTCGTCTTTTCTTTGGCATCGTTTGCACCTGCCTCAAAGTATTCGTGGAGATTCAGAAACGAAAAGTTTCCGGGACGGCGCTGTACGCGGACTCCGTTCTGCTTGCACCACTTGAGCAGGTTCTTCCTGCGATTCCTGGTTGTCTCAGGGTCGATGTCATCCTTCACGTAGAAGTATTCGATTGGTGCCCACCCCAGGGAAACCCAACAGTCAGGGATAGGCGAGATCGTCCGATCTCTCTTAAAGTCTTGCGACGCTTCCGTTTCGCGTGCCTCCATGGTAGACTTTCTACGTCTGTTCCAAACAGGCACACCCCATGGCCGGACAAGCTGACCACTTGTCCGGTTCTTTTTAACACACTCTCGGTGACCAATGGTGACCAACTAAACCGTAAAAGGAATTCCTCCAATGTCTGAAGCGTTGACGGCAAGAACGAATCTTCGATCAACCGACGCTGAGAAAATGAAATGGGAGCGAGCAGCAGGAAGCGATGACCGTAAGCTCACCCCATGGTGTAGACTGGTCTTGAACATTGTGTCTGACAGCGGTTTGAGTTCCGCTTCGCTCCGACAAGCGCTGCACGATTTCAACTCCCGGAAAACATGTTGAGTTTGCACAGTTTTGCTTGACCTTGCAAGGCTGTCAAGTCAATCAAGTGGGTAAATTTTAGTCTTTAATGTGCTCCCCTGGGGTGTGTTTGTCGCATCTCGCGGTTGAGCAGAAAACCTCGCTGTATAGTCCTCCTCGCACGACATTGCTGAAGCTTGCTGGGAGTTGACCATGTACTTGTCTATTACTCGCTGCCGTTTCTCTGGCAGGTTTAACTGTTGAACATCACCGAATAGTGGCGCTGGCTCGCCGCTAGACTCGGGAGGGTGTTCGCCTACGCACCCTCCCGTTTTTGGAGGAACGATGAACGCAAGGCTACGGAAATTCTACCTCACGCACAAAGAAGCGGAGCAAGCACTGGGATGTTCCTACCACACGTTGTGGAGGATGCGTCAAGACGGGACCTTCGTCGAAGGCACGGACTGGGTGACCTACTTGCGCAGAGTGTACATCAAGAAAACTTCTATTGAACGATTTGAAAAGGCTGCACTGCGATGAAGAAAGATGAACCACTCTGGGGTGTCGAAGGATTCCAGATACCGCATATCGGATTGACAGGAGAGCTTGGTCAGGGGAAGACGTTGTTCGGTTTGACAATCGATCCAGAGCACACACTCAACATAGACCTTGAAGATTCGTCTGCAACATTCGCATCGACCATGCCGGTGAAGCGTCGCGTTTCCATGTACTCTGAGCTTGGCAAGAAATTCGGTGGGAAGATGCCAACTCCTAAAGACGCATTCATTTGGTTCCGTGATTTCATCGAGAGCGTCGAGCCAGGGGAGTATCGCGTTCTTTTTGTTGATCCAATCAACGACATCGAGCGAGGTCTGCAACAGTACGTGCAAGAGAATCCAGAAGAGTTTGGACTCACGAGGAAGCAGGTCACTGACGCATCAGGGCTACTATGGGGTGCCCTCAAAGCTTGGTGGAAATTCTGGCTGGGGATGCAGTCAGCGAAGTTCGAATGCTTCGTATTCACTGCACATATCGGTGCTCAGTGGAACGGTGGGCGACCTGACCCAATCAAGAAGAAGAGCAAAGGGACATCTGTTCTTCGTGAGATCGCTTCCTTGTTTATTCACCTTGAACGACAGCGTGACAGTCAAGGGCACTTGAAGAAGTTGCCAACAGGGATTGTGTTTGGCGACACAGGCAAAGAGCGCCTCTGCGTCTGGAGCGAACAGCTTCAGGAGCCAGTGCCAATTGCACCACCTCGAATTGACCCATGCACTCCAGACAAGATTCGCGAGTACATCAAGAATCCAGTTGGTCTGCGTGACCTTAAACCTGAAGAGGAATTGCCACCTCCACGGAAGCTTAGCGATGACGAGCGACTGATCATTCAAGCTCAGATGGCAGAAGATCAGGCGAAGTTTGCTGAAGCAAAGATAATGACCATGGACGCTATTGGTGAGTCTCGCAAGGCTGAGGCTGAACCAGTGAAAGCAGAAGAGAAATCTGTTGACCCTTTACTGCAAGACATCCAGGAGTCTGGAGACAAGCAAGAGTCCATCAACCTTCTGCAACTTGTTCGATCTCAGTTCTCTGAGCTTGGACTCGGTCAGGCTGCAATCGAGAAGAGTTGTAGTAAGCGTAAACCGGGAGCCAAGACTCTGGAGGAGTTGGGAGTTGAAGAGCTTGAAGATCTTCGCGGTGCTCTTCAGATGAAGCTGAACGAAAAAAACTAAGTATCGACACTACTTATCTGCACCAAGGTGCTGTCGATTTGATCCTAAGGTTTGGTGCCACTTTAACTCGCATGTGCTGTTTGATGGTCCATGGATTTCCGATTGAGATGGTGACCAGCAACAGTGAATGCAAAAGAATTGAAAAGGAATTTTTATGAGTATGTTTGACGGTGGTTTTGATCTGGAGTTTGAAACTGAATCAACAGATGCAGATTCATTGCACACTGGTTCGGGTAATTATCCAACCAAAGAGGGCTTTGCTCACGTTGTGATTGAAGGCGTTTCAATGACTGAGCCAAGCGACCAGGAGTGCTTGAGCTTCAAGCTGGACATGAGAGTGTATCGGTTCACTGATATGGAAGGTGTGTTGCAGGAAGATCAGGTCGGACGCACCTGCTCCAAGAACCTGTACGTTGAAGAGTGGGTCAATCGTGATTCAGATCAGTTTAAGGATCGAACCGACTTCGCAAAGCAGAAGATCGGTAAAGAGCAGGCAACACGACTCAAGGCTGTTTTCCATGCTGTTGGATTGCTCACTGACGAACAACTTCAAGAGACCTCCTTCAAGCCTAACTTCGCTGCACTCGAAACCAAGCAGTGCATTGTCAAGATCCAGCAGAAGAAAAACTCCAAGTACATTGGCGTTCTCTGGGATACAGACTTCTACCGCATTGGTTCTGAGCAAGTCAAAGATGTTTATCTGGACTCCGAAATCGCAGCCAAGGCTGGCATCGATATCCCTGGAGTGGACACAGCAGACGCAATCTAAGGACAGACATGCTGATACTTTCACGCAAGGAACATGAGTCTCTCGTTGTTGGAGATGGCATCGAGATTTTCTTGATTAAAGCACGAAACGGAAAAGCGAGAATCGGGGTGAAAGCTCCAGCCGACACCCTGGTTCTCCGAAAGGAGTTAGTCAACGATGGAAGAGGAGATGCAGTTCGAGACGGAGTCGACAACTCTTGCTCAACTCCACCACGAAGAGCAGGAGTCAGTGGTCGAGCAGAAGACGCAGACCCAGACTACATATGACGTGAGTGATGTTCCTGGGAACTACTTTGTGTTCGACCTGGAAACCGTTCCTGATCTGAGCAGGATCGACCAGTTTGATTTAGAGCCGTTGCCAGACCAAGTCGGTGACACGCCGTACGAATCAATGATGCCTCCTGCTGAGTTTGTGAAACTCACAGTGCCCGACCAAAAGAAACATGTCGCTGGAACCAGCCCACCAGAAGGTTGGATTGAACAGTGCATGGAGCTTGAGTCAGGTAGCCGCGACCGAAAAGGTGCGATTGATTTACTTGCCAAGCTTTCCGAAAAGAAAAACCAGTACGATCAAGCTGTTCGTAAGAGGCTTAAGAAGATGGCGACGACACCTGAGATGTGTCGGATTGTCAGTATGGCCTGGTTGTTCAACGGAAAGATCAGCGGTGCTGTTGTTGACGAAGCTTCTGATGAATCAGAACGGGAGATACTAGACCTGTTCTGGTTGATGGTTTCTGAACAGGGAGTCATTCCTGTTGGATTTAATATCGTCGGGTTTGATTTACCAGTAATACTGATTCGGTCGGCAATACTGGGAGTCATTCCAACTCGCCACATCCGTTGTGATCGCTACAGCAATGATGTCATCGACCTCTTTCTGAAGCGATTCCCAGGAGGGTTTGGCGACATGGGGTTGAAGTCTCTTGCCAGAGCAATGGGCATTCCCATACCAGCCAAGGATGTAGATGGCAGTGCTGTCTATCAGCTTTGGCAGGAAGGGAAGCGACAGGAAATCCTTGAGTACAACATGTCTGACGTAAAGGTCACGGCAGATTACCTCATGTCTGTTAAGGGATACCTGCTCTGATGTCCGAGGAATTACTAGGTCGATATCGCAGGACGATATGGACAAACGAAGAAGGTTCCTACCTGATTGGTGAGCTTGACGATGGGCTGGTGGTGAAGGGACCTGTCACTACCAGTCCTCCTTCGTTTGGTCTTTCTTACGTGTTCTTTGGCTCAAAGAAGAAGCACCCCAAGTACGGAGAGCAGTTCGAGTTCGAAGCATACAAGGCTCAGGAACCTCAGGAGCCAGATGCAGTTGCTCTGTACCTTATCAAGATGACGAAAGAGTGCGGCATTGGCCCGGTCATAGCCAAGAGAATCGTTGACGAGTTTGGTGCAGACAAGGCATTGCATGCTTTGAGGGAAACTCCTGAGCGTGTCGCTTCCAGGGTGAAAGGTCTTTCTGAGGACAACGCCTGCAAGGCGGGACTCCAACTGAAACAGTTGATTGACACAGAGTCAACTGCAATAGAACTCACGAAGATCTTTCATGGGAGAGGTTTCCCGTCTAGCACGATTGAGCAGTGCATTTCCATCTGGGGGCTGATGGCACCGGATGTAATACGCAGAGATCCCTTCAAGCTCATTATAAAAAATGTTTCTGGCGCTGGATTTTCTCGATGCGATACGCTTTATTTGGATCTCGGTTTGCCACCTGACAGATTGAAGCGTCAAACTATTTGCCTGTGGTATCACATGGTGAATCACGTTTCCGGTTCGGTGTGGTTTGAAATTCCCAAGCTCGGCTACTTCCTCCAAGAGAACGTGTCGTCTGGTAATGTCAGTTTGTCACGAGCATTGGAGCTTGGATTGAGGTCCGGGCTGTTTATCGAGGAGGAGCTTGACGGAGAAAACTACATAGGAGTGAAGAGCATCGCAGTAGAGGAGGCAAGGATCTGCGATTTGATTTCCATGTCCTTAACGAACAGCCGGAAGCCGCTCAGTCAGCAAGCCAAGGAGAAGGAGAAGCTTGGTGGACTCGAAGCGTTGGCTAAACCGGCTAACAGGAGAACGATTGGATGACATTTTCACAGATGCTTTCCCAGGCTTTGAAGAACCCAGGCATGAAATACATAAGCGAGGACAGCTTATCCATTGTGGTGTTCGGTGAAGAGATCCTTCATGTGAACTCCATACACGGCCCTGCGTATGTTGTAACGAAAAGCGACATGCAACTTCAGTGGCGAAGACTGGAGGCTGAGAAATGACATGGCCCATAGTGGATGAGTCGTCGGGTTTGTCAAGCAGTCAGGTTCGAGAACTCAAGATATCAACACGCAATAGAGTTGGTCTGCTTTCAGGTGGTCCGGGAACAGGCAAAAGCTACGCGATAGCAAAGCTTGTGGAGGCTGCTGACGACAGTATTGTTTGTTGCGCTCCGACTGGTCGCGCAGCCACCAGGATCAAGGAAGTCTTGGGTGAGATGGGGATCACGAAAGCTCCATCAACAACAATCCACCGACTGCTTGTGCCGCAGAGAAGCGGTCACGATGGCGAAGGCTGGTGGTTCAAGCATAACGAGACTAACCCAATCGAGGCCAAGTATGTCATTTGCGATGAAGCGTCGATGTGTGACAACTACATTGTTCGCTGTCTCTTGGCAGCGTGTCGACGATCTCACATTCTCTTTGTAGGAGATCCTGACCAGTTACCTCCAGTCGGAAGAGGTAGACCGTTTCTGGATATGATTGCTAGTGGTGCTATACCTCACGGAAGATTCACGGAAACTCACAGATTCTCTGGACGAATCGCAGTGGTTTGTAAGGACATCAACGAAGGTCGCGTGTGGCAACCTTCAAAGGAACTAAACCTTGAATCAGAGTTCAAAGAGAATCTTTTGCACTGTGAGTCGTCGAGCAACATGCAGTCGATACAGATTGTCGAGAAGCTGATCCGTAAGTTCCGTGAACGATCATCGAAAGAAGGATTTCAGTTTCCTCAGTCGACACAGATCATTGTCCCTAAGAACGACAAGTCTGTTGTGTCCCGCAAGAATCTGAATGCACTGGCTCAGTCCATCATCAACAGGGACGGTCGCTTAATTGATGAGAATCGTGAGTACCGTGCTGGCGACAAGGTGATTTGCAACACGAACTCACAGTTCAGGGCAGTGAAAGAGTACCGAGGTAAGCTTGAAGAAGAAAACTACAACTCTTATGTGTCGAATGGAGACATGGGTTACATCATCGATGGAAACTCGAAGTCAATGATTATCAACTTTGAGTCTGGTGGGATGGTTCTTATTTCTCGCGAAGAGTGGAACTGCGTTGACCTCGGGTACGCAATCACATGCCACAAATCCCAGGGCGGCCAGTGGCCTTACATGATACTTGTCTGTGACGAGTCGGGCAGTGCAAGAAGAATCTGCAACCGTTCGTGGTGGTACACTGGTGTCAGTCGAGCAAAGCGAATCGCCGTGACGGTAGGACCGAAGTCCATTATCGACAGGGACTGCAAGGTTCGTGATGTTGTGAATCGCAGAACACATCTTGCCTACAAGCTAGTTCAGAAGATACCGCCTCAGTTGGCGTCAAGTACATTATGACCAAGCCTCGCAGCAAGTACATCTACGACAGACGGCGTCGCATTTCTGCTGACATTCCATTCGAACTTCAGCAGGAAAACATTTGTGCGGCATGTCTTGAGTGGTACTGGGTCGAAAAGAAATATCTCAATGTCTACTGCCCAGATTGCCATCGATGGATAGCAAGGGAGTCTGCTAAGCAGAGCGAACGTCGCAAGAGATTGAGTAAGAAAAAACGCCAAGAGAACCTGAGGAAAGCTAGCAGAATAACGAGCTTACGGCAAAGAGTTCGCAAGCTCGGGCCAGACAAAGGGTACGTGAAATTGTACGAGGCAATCTGCAAGGTGTACCCCGACTTCAACGAGCTTGCTGAGGATCTCAAGTGGCTGATCGAAAATGGTCCGCCAAGCGTCAGGTATCAATCAATCAATTTGATTGCCAGCATTGTGAGTAACGCCAGCCAGGGCGAAAAGAACCTATCCAAGAAGGAGTAGGCATGGAACAGTATGGATGCTCATCTCGGAACGCGATTACTCAATCATCGTTGACACACGAGAACAGAAGCCATGGAAGTTTCGTGGTCTCAAAGAGAACAAGAACAAGCAGGAGGCTGAGATTTACATAGAGGTCAAGCGACATGGGCTGACCTCTGGTGACTACAGCATTTACGGACACGAGAACAAGATCGCCATTGAACGAAAGTCAAAGGCCGATCTTTTCTTTTGTATGGGCAAGGACCGCGAACGATTCGAGCGTCAAGTCCAGAGGCTCAACGAGACTGTTGATCTTCCGTATGTGTTTGTGGAGGCAAGTTGGGAGTCGATCATGATGGGATGCGACACGTCAAAGCTCTTGCCGAAAGTTGTTTTTAGAACGCGAGCTTCATGGGAACAGAAGTACCCAAAGGTGAAGTGGTATTTCCTGCCGACCGTGAGAGTCGCTGAAGCACAAGCCTTTCGTGTCTTTGACACGTACTGGAGACACTTAACAGAAGGAAACTAGAGATGCCGAGTAACAGTGATCGCCCTCGTTCATCGCAGGGATGGAACAAGATCGTCAAGAAGCTGGACGTGAAGGCTGAGGCTGAAGAGCTTGGCGTCGAGTTCGTGAGTGACATCTCCTCATCAAAAGGTTATGTCACCTGCTGGGCAGTTGACCGACCGCACGGTGATTCACCATCTGCTGGTATCAACCTGGACTCGGGGTGGTACAAGGATCACGGTGGCTCAGGCATGGGCTGTTACCTCTACCAGCTTGCCCATGTTCTGGGTCGCTTCCCGTCAGCCGACGCAGCGTTGTTCTACTACGCCGAGAAGGTGGACATGGTCGCTTCACTGTCGGACGGCGTCGCTCACCGGCAGACTTCATTGCAGTCTGTTGAGGAGCGAGACTGGGATGACATGAAGGAGATCGTGTTCCTGCGTCGCTATCCCGGCATCACGTCAGAAGCATTGCGTATGGCAGGTGCTTCATTCGGGAAGTGGCCGAAGAAATCTCCTGACCCTAATGACGTGCTGATCTTCAAGAGCTACGACCGCAACATGGATCACACTGGTTATGTGCTCCAGTCAGTCTGGCCGAGAGGGATCTGCAAGTACAACGGACCCAACAAACCAGTGTCTTGGGAGAACCGCTTAGTCATTGGGTCAAGTGGCATGGTCAATGAGCATGCTCTCAGGCTGGTAACTGCTGAAGAGAAGCCTCGTCTGATCATCAAGACTGAGGGGATCAGCGACATGCTGCGTCTTCAGTCCGCAGTACCGCCAGATCTCATCGACAAAATCGTGGTATGGACGAATGCTTGTGGAACCAAGGATGTTCCAGCCCACTGCCTTAATCTATTCCGTGGAATTCCAACAGTTATCTTGCACGACTGCGATGTTCCAGGTCAGGAGGGAGCGAACAAGTGGTGCCTTGATCTCGCTCCGTTCGTTCCGTCCATCAAAAACATCGTGCTCTACCCGGACGAAATATCCGAAACGAAAGGTAAGGACGTACGCGACTGGCTCGACGAGGGGCACTCGTTCGATGAGTTGATGGCTCTCATTGATCGCACGGAGTCGTTCAGCGTCCAAGAGGAGGAACTCACTCCTGCCCAGATTCTGCGTCGCACGCTTGGTCCTGACGCTTCGGAGATTGACCTCGAAGATCACCAGTTGCTTGTGAACCTTGGCGTGCTGGTGCTGGGAATGGAGGAGACCACTGGCAGCATCGTGTGTTACAGCGAGAAGACTGGTCGGAGGTTTTCGATCCGGGACATTTCCCGGTACAAGTATGAGAATGCACTGCTCGACATGGGCAAGGAGATCATGGACTACGTGTCGGCTGGTTCATCGGACTACGAACCAACCAAAGTTTCTATGTACCAGCTTCGGCAGACATTCGCACGACGCGCTGCCGAGTGCGTGATCAGCGACAAAGATACCAAGGGTGCAGGAATTTGGGAAATTGGTGGTCGTTGTGTTCTCGTCAATGATACTGATGTTTCCATTGCCAACGGTACGATGACTCAGTCCAGAGTGCCGTCGATCAGTGGCACGCTCATTGAGTTCGCTCATGAGAAGTGGTTCGATCACGACGAGATGTCTCGGTACTACGACCAGTCCGCAGACCTGAACTGGTGCAAGCAAGTCTTCAACGA
>Ga0180432_10011332_pt1 | contig 10514 bp, 10 predicted proteins | sample SS_ome_10_FD_132414 | JGI IMG/M metagenome (GOLD analysis project Ga0180432, IMG submission 132414) | Hypersaline lake sediment archaeal communities from the Salton Sea, California, USA - SS_1_MS_2 metaG | ecosystem: Environmental > Aquatic > Non-marine Saline and Alkaline > Hypersaline >...
ACATTGAAAGTGTACTTGTCCGAGCTGGTCTTGATCTCCATGGGACGAGTAGCTAAGGCAAACAGGAACGTCTGCCCTACCTCAGGGTCGCCTGCGATGGGGCTGTACACGATGGTTCCCAAAAGACCAATGCTTCCTACGGGTCCAGAGCCTTCGCCTTTTTCAGCGATGCAGGTGAAGATAGGACATGTAGGTGTCTGTAAGGTAACAGAACTGATTGCCTTCGTCAGCACTCCTCCAGGAGTACCTGGAACGTCGGTAGCGTTGGGATCGGGAGCCAACGCCAAGGTCGTATCCGAAGGATCGAAGCCTCCGTCACCTAGACGAAATGTGTCCACCTTGAAAGATTTTCCAGTATGTAGCATTTCTGCAATCCTGGACTTTCCTTCATTGGTGACCAGCGCCAAGATTTCGCCAGACGGTGTAGCCATATGGTATTCCTCAAGTCAAACTACGGATTGCTTCAAAAGCCAGATTTCCGTAGGTTTTATCCTGTCAAGGTGAGGTACTGAGCCCCTACGATGAGGTTCGATGAAGTCAGAGCAGTGTTGGTCAGATCATAGTAAAACAAACCAGTGATAGTTCCAACCCACAAGGAGGTGGTCTCTGCTGCCAAATCTCTAGGCGTTGCCGCCATGGTCACAACCAATTGGTCAGCTCCGGTTTGGGGGTCTAAGCTTCTGACCTCGTTGGTTGTGGTATCGATGAAGTACACCAAACCATCGAAGGTGTTGTACACTGCCTTGGCCGGAGAGGTAGACGTTACCTGTTGATCGATCAAGTCGTCCAAAGGATCCGTGACCACGTAGCCTGTGTTAATCTTAATCAACTGCCCGTTGCCTGTATCTGTTGCCCACAAGGTATCCTGTGTAGCCACCAAAGTGTCAAGCGCTGCCCCTACTGGAAGGTGAGGGAAACCTGTTGGTCCGAAGGTTTGGTACAAGTTGGTTCCTTCGGTGAAACGAATCAGACCAGTATTGGCTGCGATCCAGATGTACCCGTCCTGGACAGCTATCGAGGTTGTAGAAGCAGAACCAATAGGCTCATGCCACACAACGGTCATTGTTGAAGGATCTACAACTACAAGCCTGGTATTACAACTAACATACAGTAGATTGTTGTGTTCTACAATCGCCGACGGAGGGTCGGGCAACGCGATAGGTACAAGTGCTCGAGTATCCGGATGGATCCTGAGAAGTTGACTGCCTGCTGAATCTGCCAGCCACATGTAGCCTTGTGCGGTGAGGGCATCTTCCACTTGTCCAGCCAAGAGGACTTCGTCCGTCAGCAAGATCGAACTCACCGGTTGGTAGGATCGAAGCAAGATGTTTCCACCTACGTTTCCTGAAGTCCAAACTGTTGGCAAACTTGTAGATGTGGTTTTTACAGCAGAAGATGACAAGATCGAATTTGCATTGACAGACATCAACGATGTGTTGCCTAAGCTGACACACGTGTCCACACAGTTGTCGTGATCGCAATCCAGGTCAGGACTAGTAGCAAAATCAGATGTGTTGAATTGTGTTCCTTTATCTAAACGACAGCTGAAACTGAATCCCAGCATCCCGTCGCAGTAGGGGTCTGCTGGATCACAGGAATCAAAGGATCCATTAGGCGTATTGAGGTTTTTATTCTGGTCGAACTTGTCTACACCTATTGGTTGGCTCACAGCCAGGTCAAGAGGATAGGAATGCAGACACAGCTCGATGTCGGTCTCGATCTCTTGATTGACGAAGGCCTTGATTTTGCTCATGCAATCAAGGAACCTAGTCAAGATCGTGATGACAGAACACTCTGACCGCTGAAAGTCGAACACGTGTGATTCTACCCGACCATCATCGGGAGGGTTTTGCCCAGCCTGCGCATGGGCAATCACTTCGGAGTTGTTTTCCAAGTTGGCGTGCGCTACATCCCACGTGAGAAACGAACCTACATTGAGATTGTATGTAGGACCAACATCTTCGGCAACTACTTGGATCGCTTCCCCGTTGGTGTAGGAGCCAGCACGAATTGCATAGAATTTGAGACCGTTATGGCTCAAGGTATCTCCATCAGAGATGGTCACAGCTCCCGTTGTAGTGAGCTGGATCGTAAGCACAGCCTTGTTCTGCGGGAAGTAGTAGTGTCCTGCTCCGATCTGAGGCATGCCTGCCACATCAGGAGGATTGTCCCCAAGTTGCAAGGTGACTTTCTGATCTGTGACCGAGAGCAACTTGACGATGTCGTAATCCAAGTTGTTCATCAAGATCACGAATGCCTGCCAACTGGTTGCGCACAGGTTGAACAACCACAAGTTGAACTCGTAGCCTGCAAAATCGTGAGCCTGCATGTACAGGAGTCGAGAATCAGGTTCGTACTGATCACGATCAAGCTTCGTCGGAACCACCACTGGAGTGTTGCCAGTGATGGCGCTGGCAACATCCATCACCCCTTCATCAGTGGATGCTGTGTTTATCAGAGCCTTGATCGCCATCTTGCCAGCTAGAATTCGGTGAACTCTGGTAGTTGGAAGAAGGTCCTGCCACACTAGTTGGTGCTCCACTTGAGCCAAAGAGAAACCGGAGTGAAGCTGTCTGTGGTAGTGCTCGAGTCGAACACCTACCTCATTGTAGAACTGTTCGGCCCAAGCTTCTAGGTAGGTGGCATAGTTGACTGCAGCCACCAAAATCTGGTCTACTTGCCCCGATGATGACGTGACTTTGATGTAGTTACGTCCTCGCTGTAAGCGTAACGACACCTCGAGCTTGTGTGCATCCAAGATCCGAACCAGTTGAGGCTTCCCGTTGATCGTAACCTCGACGGTATCCCCTACGTCCCCATTGATCATGAACGCAGTTGGATGTTCCTTGAAAGGAACAATAATCGGCACCTTGAGTGCAAAATTGCCCTTAGGAAGAGCTTGCAGAAGGCTCAGGTATACCTCGAAGTGAGGTGGGCTGATGAATGGAGCAATGGCGAGCATTACCTATCAAACTCGCAACAATCAACGTACGCATCCCCACCACGGGTATGGTAGGGACAGCAACCACAAGAAGCTCTCCATTTCCGGAAGGTTGGGGTCTGCTTGAGAGAATTGTACGCGTCTCGAGGAGAACTTGCCAAAACAGACAGTCTTGGACGACTCTCGTTGGATTTGATGACCAATTTCCACATCCACATATCTGCACGTTTGTTGTATAGATACTTGAAAGACACATCTTGCTCGTCACATTGAACGTGAAGGCATACATCCCAGAGACATCTGTTAAGTTGATCGTTGATCATGAGTAGGTCAGGGCATCCGTTGGGCAGGTGTCCATGAACCATTTGACGAGCTTGGCCTTTTCCTTGGTAGATAATTTCCTGTCTTCCAACAAGGGTTCGACGTCGTCAGGAATCTGTCCACCATCAGCTTCGTAGTCCATCGCGAAGATGAAGGCTTTTTCCACAAGTGTGTTCAGTTTTTCCTTGTGAATGGTTGATGTCTTTCGAATCTTAACGTTTTTGAATAACCTACCCAATGCAATGCTTTCTTCTGTCATACCAAGCTTCTTCAAGTCTCTCAGTAAGCTACCAAGCATGGTCTTCTCTCGAAGAGGCTGTACGTAGGTTCTTGGAGGCTGGATCTTGGTTTTGAGAGGTTCTCGAGGCCGCCACATGTCAACATCGTCCATCTCAACGTCAGTGGTTCGTTCCTGCGTAGACTTAGGCAATGCTTTGGGTTCTTTGGGCTTGGTGAGAACAGGCAAGAGCTTGACGAGCTGCCTATGAACCGAGCTTAGTCCAGCACGTTTGAGATCTCGAAGGAGTTTACTCGTCTTCATCTTGTTCTTCCAGGGTGACAGCCTTCATGGATGGCAAAGTATCGCTTGAGATAACCCGTAACCATGTAGAATCTACGACCATTTTTCGTAGAACATCCAACAAGGGGATTAGTGTGGCATGTTTGTGAGGATTGAGGGTACGAACCACTGCGTGCAGTCCGCTAGCTGAATCAAAGGTGAGATCAAGTCTTTCAATGGTGTGTTCGATATGGATGCCGCCTATGCGCACTCTCAGGTGGCCCTTACGACTGACCGACACGTTGAGTAGCTCTTGATCCATGCCACCTTTCCTTACTCCCTTAGGTTAAGCAAGAACTGTTATTGATAGATTGTTGACTGCCAAGTATTCATTTCGTAAAGTTTCGATCACATCTACGTCCAATACTCCCTGCTGGTCGATTCGTTGGAACTTCGTCACAGCGATTGACGACATGCCTGCCACCACTCCATTGATCGAGAGGCGCATGTCAGTGGGATAGTAGATGAGACCCATCTTGTTTCGATTGATGTAGTTCGAAACTGCAGCTTCTGTCAGAGATTCGATTCTAGACGTATCAAACGATGCCATGGCTTGAATCTCAATCGCAATGTCAACACCTACGGCTTTTCCTTGCCGAAGAAGCATGTCAGTGCGCCACAGGTTACGATTTGACGAGGTGATGAAATTACTCACATCGTTGAGCAAATAATCATAGGTGTACGATACAGAGATAGTTGCGTTGGCTGCAGGCACGTAAGGTAGCACCACCTTATCCTGTGCCCTTACCGATCTAGATGTCGCTGTAGTGTCGTCCTTGACTAGAGAAGCTGTAACTGTAACCCCATCAATTGTAACTGCATTGATGTAGCTGACGGGTTGTCTAGACAGCACATACTCCTGAGTGACCCCATCTCCAAGGAACTGATCGTTCTGCTCCTGAGTATCGTAACCGACGATGTAGATGTCAAAGGAGGGGCTAGATACCGGACGCTTGAACAAGTCGATGTCGGTGGAGAAAACTACTGTTACGTCAAGTATGTCAGTCGTATTGTAGTCTCTGATTACAGACTCAACTCCGGCAGGGGTACCCAGGGCAAGACCCAGGAACTTGGTCTGCTGACGTTCACCCAAAGCAATGTTCGATTCACTAGCGATAGAGGGAGAACTAGCTACTGGCTGTTCCACAGAGGTGACATCGTCAATGTCTTGGTCGAGCTGTGTCAGCCTGCCAGAAGAGATCTGGTAACGTTGGCCTACACCGATCGACTCCACGTAGGCCCTGACCTCATACCTGCCTTCTGCTTCGTTATAGTACCCTGGAAACGCATTGGCTTCCACAAATACATCCTCTGTCGTCTGAAACGAAATCGTACCATCACGGGACTTGACCACTGTTCCTTGGGGTGCGTAGAAGTCGGTCGTTGGCAATGCCGTGAAAATGAACAAGATGTACGTTCTGGAAGGCTTACCTTCACCACGTCGAAGACCATGGTTGTAAGCGTACAATGCAATGATGTCTGGTCTATTTGTCCTGACATACTGCAGGCTGTAGCGCAAGGCTAGGTCATCAGTGATCAACTCGGCATCGCGAAGGACTTGCGCTTGAGGGACCACGCAGGTGTCGTTGATCGGGCCCTTCTCGGCATCGATGTCAGGGTCCACCGCGTTGATAGATGAAACCAACGCCGTTTCGATCTGGTTGGTGGTTCTAGCCATTGTGATCCTTGATTACGGTCGTGTGTCGTCAGTAAGGGGCAAGCCCTTTTGGTTGAGGGCATACTGGTGACCCAGCCGTACTCGATACGCGTACTGCAAGATATCTTCGGTCTCAACCCGAACCGACACGTAGAAAATGACCTCAGACGGAGACTCGTTGGAAACAAGTAATTCATTGATTCCAGTGATACGTTCTCCTGCCGTTATGAATGCTGACTGACTTGTTTGCCAAGCCACAAGACGGTCGATTCCAGCTTGGGCTTCTTGCTGTACTAGCATTTTAACCATACCTGAATTGGCTAAGGAATGAGAGTACCGCTCGTCGAAGTTGGAAATGTTGCACCCGATCCGGTGTTCTTCATCGGTTTGCTGCAAGAGAGTATGTGCCACATCTTGAGCAGCCTTTCTAGTGCCACCGATATAGAAAGGCCGACCCACGTTCCGGTCAATGACCATGTCACCATCGGCCCACTTCACGGTCTTCATCAGGTACTCCTACAGACTACGATTCGGGAAAGTTCAGCCACGTCTCTAGCTAAACTGACCTGGTTTGGTCTATAGAAGGCAGGCTAAAACTGGCAGGAATGAATGTTCTACACGAGCCGAAGGTGGCGTTTACCTTCGTTCTTTCTCAACTTGGCTGCTCGGGCGTCGATGATCTCATCGGCTTCCGTAGATCCCCGTGCCACCTTGACCTTAGGACGAGTCGCCCAGATACCTAGGACAAGAACTCCGATGGTTGCCAAAGAAAGCACCGCATGAATCCAATCTAGGAGAGCCAAGAACGCAACTAGTAGAAGCGTTATGGGAGCAAGCATAGAGAATAAGAAGAGATGTAGGAATCTCATGCAGACGTACGAGTGTAAGCAACCAAGACCTGGACGTAGGAATTCAACAAGGCCTTGAAGGCTCCGTCTGTATCCATACCTCCGATGCTCTTGGCTAGGTCGGTGGCAAGGCGTGTGGCAATAGATGACTGGTGCTCGAGCTGATATTGGTAGGAACCGATGGCCCCCATACCCTCTCCGATGTCGTCAATCATCTGTTGGATCTCAGGCAGATCGGTGAAATCAGTTCCCGGCTGCGGAGGGGCCATGATATCTTTCTTGACCAGATCCCAAGGTTCCGTCAACCGTCGCAGGTTAGTGAGTTGTAGCTGCACTTCGGCAGCTTCATCTAAAGCCCATTCCAACTGAATAAGTTGGACCGTCATGGAATCGAATCCGCCAGCAGACCCGTAGAACAGCGTGAGCACTGTTGAGATCCAGTTGGAGATCAAAGCTCGAGTGGCTTCTGGTAGCAAAATCAACCAAGCCTCGAAGTCTTCGGTGATTTCCGTGACTTGTTCACCTCGGTTGAGGGTAGGTCGTTTCCCCGGTTGTTTCCTAAACCGAGTAACCTGCTGCTCGCTATACGTTGGCATCTTCTAGATGATTTTGTCTTTCGGGAAGCGCTTGTTGAACTCTTCCAACATCTCGTCGGCAAGTCGAGACGCCAGTTGCACAGTGCTGTTACCCATAGGTGGAGTACCTATCGTTGGAATCGCTGCACTAGCAAAAGCCGTCCACCTGGCGGCTTGATCCCGCCAGTAGATCTTTTCAAGCATTTCCTGGTGTTTTGCTTCCAATGCCTTTTCGGATTGGCAGCAGCAATCTTTTCCGCATTCTTCTTTTTCGTTACACATGCTAATTCTCCTAACTAAAGGCTGCTACTTGTGCCTTGATTGCTGACAAGGCTCCTAGAGTAGCAGCGGGACTACAGGTATCGAGGCCTCTCTGCAGGGTTAGCCCGAACTGTAGGCTCAAGCTCTGTAGGGTGGCGATGAGGCTACGCAAAGCTTGGATAGCCTTGTTGATCATTCGCTGGATCAAGTTAAGCAGCTTCATCAAACAAAGCAACAGATCCATGATGATGGCAGGCCAAGGAACTTGAATGGCAGCGCATTCCATGCCGGAAATGCTAGCTATGTCAGTAGCTACACCTGACGCTGCGGTCGCTCCTGCAGCTCCCAAGGCTTCGCCTGTGAGATTACCAATGAAGGCTGCTGAAATACAGAATCCCTGCAAAAGTCCGAAAAGAAGGTCCATCAAGTTGTTGAGAAGACCCAGAATGTTGACAACTCCGAAATCTAGCAGGGCTTGCAAAGCATCGAGCACTTCTCTAGGCAAGCTGGCTGACAATCCGAACCCAGCACCATCGAACAAGCAAGCAATCACGCTACCAGGAAATTTGCGAGCATACTGCTCGATCATACTCACAATGTTGGTGATTTTGTTGTGGACCCCGTTCAACACGCCCCTCGAGCTGTCAAGGATTGCCGTGGCCTTATCGAACATGCCACCCACAGCATTGACACCGGCCTGTACTGCGTCTTCGATATCCCCAAAGACGTCTCCTAGGCTGTCCCTACAGGAGAACGTCTTATTCAGGTCCAAAGTCCCCAGCATAAGCAAAGGTATATTGGTGTGGTTGTCCACGTAACTTGGCGCATCTGCGTTAGCTACGGGAGGTGTGTCCATAGCATTATTGAGCGCTGAGATGAGCGTATCTGGTCCAGGATCAGGATCTACACCGTCAGGACCATTAGCAATGACAGGGTCATCAGGCCAGTTGCAGCAGAACTCCAACACTCCGTTGGGATCGGTGATGATACATGACGTAAGGTTACCTGTCTCAGACGTAGTGATCGCTGCTGCGATTTCTGCGTCAGTGAGGCCATACGATCGGAACTTCAACGTGGAATGAGTCACCGGATAGGTGTACTCATTCCAGAACACGTACAATGACAGGTCATCCCGAGTCAGTGTAGGGTTGTTCGCCAACACTGAATTGATCGAGGTATCTACACCTAGAACCGTCTCAATGTAAGTGGTCGGCTCTTGGGCATCACACACAGATGCAGGGGCATCTGGAGAAGCACACAGGTTCTCCTTATGCGTCTCCAGTGTGGTCTTATGTGTGATGATGAGTGTAAATGTACCTGCACCTTTGGTTAGGTAAGGGGTGAGCAGGTCACATTCACTGGTCGAGCTAGTAGCTTGACAGGTCTTGAGAGGGTTCTGCACCTGAGCACTAAGCAAGCGAACCATCTGCCGAGCACAAGACAGGTCAAGGGTTCCAGAAGCCAAGAACAGACCATTGACGATGTGTACGTTGTGGCTACGTAGTACCTGCTCCGCGCTAGCTGTGTCCGTAGCATCAACCAACCCAAGCATGTCCATCAACTGTTGGCTGGTCATGGTGTTGGACGAGATCTGCTGAACTACAGTCTGACCGCTCGAGTTGAGACTTTCTAAATTGATATTTCCTGCTGAAAATGAAAGCAACTCTGTGTTTTTCTTGTGGAATTCAGCAACGAATTCTTCATCTACTACAGCTGAATCGGCCGTGTACTGTGCAAGCAACTCGTCGAGTGGAGATGTCACGTTGATGTCGAAGTAAGCCAAGACCTGATCCATTTCCGAGGCTATGGATGTAGGTTGACTGCAGTCACTGTATAGGGTAGGTGCAGGCGGAACAGCAGTCCCCTGATTGATCGTGCTGACGATCTTGGGATCATACGGCCTGTAAATGTTCAGTGGATTGGTCATGGCTTACATACACCTACACTAGCACAGTTGGATTACCTGGACCTTGGATATTTCCTGCAGGGGTTGCAGGGGATGCGGGTTTGCAAGGATTGCCAGTGCTATCCAAAATAAGAGGAGCCAACACAGCAAGGTTGATCATCACGATGTCGCCCAGCTTGGCGACAGGTACCCCAGCACCTGGGGTGTTTAGCATGATCGGTGCGCCAGCTACTACGAAAGGTGCTGGAGATGTCATAGTAACACCACCCGTTGAGGTCAGGGTAGTCGTGAGAGAAGACTGCAAGTTGATCCCACCAGAGGGCACAGTCACGTTAAGAGACGCCCCAGGAGATGCAGGCAGAGAAACACCTACGGATCCCAATTGGTTCATTCCGTAATCGAGAAATCCTACACCAGGCACCACGTATTGCTTGCCTCGAAAACGGAAGGGTCCGGGTACTGGAGGCACGGTTAGGATAGGGATCAAGTCAGGGGCACCCATGTTGTCAATCACCACAGTGCCTTCTCGATAGTCGCACACAGGGATGATAGAAGGTGTCATAGGGGCAGCTCGAGTATTGATCACCCGCATGTACTCTTTGGGCCACACCGGAGCAGTTCCCACGAAGGAAGGGTACGGAGCACCAAGAATTCCATATTTGGTAAGTGGAGGCGGGGCGCCCGGTGTAGCTCGCTTGACTAAACCAAAACGCTCTTCGTCTCCCAACAAGGGAAGCAAGTAGTCCGTTTTGCCTGACATCTCTCGGATGTGTGTTGGGGCACGAGACTTGATCTCCATCCGATCCATCGACATGTTGGTCCGAACCAAACCAGCCCGAACCTCTACATCTCCACGCTTGGACAAGTACAGCTGCGCCTGTCCAGAACTAGACAGCTCAATCTCACCAGTGCGCATCTTGCGATAGTTGCCAGTAGGTATGAGGGCCGTGGCAGAGTTGCGTCTGGTTGAATCGATCGACGCGTGGAAATAACTCATAGGCACATAGTTAGGCTGCCCTGCTTGCTCATGAATCATAACCACAGAGTTATGAGGCTCCGGGTAGGTCCTGATCCAACTATTGGCCGTCATGTAAGGGTGGAGAACCCCCATGGTATGCGTGCCGCTGCCAGCATACCCATCCACAGCCATTGTATCGTTCTCTGGGTTGACAGAAGTCACCCGAGCGGGTACCGGCCTTACGCGGTAAGAAAACGAGTTCTCGTCGAGAATTGCATCTCTTAGTTGTTCTAGATTTCCAATGCTACCCATCAGAGTTTCCTAAACCAAGAGATATCTGGTTCCACATATCGGTCGTCGAAACACCAGTCTTGGGTGCTTTGCCCATTTCTGCAATTCATGCACAGCTCTCCAAATACAATAGCTCTGCACTTGTCGCAAACGTACGCGTCAGTCATAGGTTTGAGCTTGACTTGCGGACGTGGTGC
>Ga0180432_10011333_pt1 | contig 10514 bp, 11 predicted proteins | sample SS_ome_10_FD_132414 | JGI IMG/M metagenome (GOLD analysis project Ga0180432, IMG submission 132414) | Hypersaline lake sediment archaeal communities from the Salton Sea, California, USA - SS_1_MS_2 metaG | ecosystem: Environmental > Aquatic > Non-marine Saline and Alkaline > Hypersaline >...
CCACCGATCCCAAGATCGTGGTGATCAAGAGCACCGTTCCGGTGGGAACCAACGGCAAGGTGTGTCAGTTTCTCAATGAAGGCTCCCTCGATCACCTCACGGCGAGCAACCCCGAGTTCCTCAAGGAAGGCTGCGCGGTGGACGACTTCATGAAACCCGACCGAGTCGTGGTTGGAGTTCGTGACCAAAAGGTCGCCGAGGTCCTGCAAGAGTTGCACGCACCGTTCCTCCGCTCCGGCCACCCGCTGCTGGTGATGTCGCCCGAGAGCGCCGAGATGACCAAGTACGTCGCCAACTGCTGCCTGGCCACGAAGATCTCGTTCATCAACGAGATGGCTAATCTGTGCGAGCGTCTTGGGGCCGACGTCAACGAGGTTCGCCAGGGGATCGGGCACGACAACCGGATCGGTTTCCAGTTTCTACACCCCGGTGTCGGCTACGGCGGATCGTGTTTTCCCAAGGACGTCTCCGCAATGGTGGCCATTGCTGAAGAGGTCGGCAACCCCGCGCGGATTCTCCAAGCGGTGGGTCAGGTCAATGAAGACCAGAAGGGCGTCTTGATGCGAAAGTTGCTCGCGCTGTTCGACGGAAACCTGGCCGAGCGGACGGTTGCCGTTTGGGGACTGGCCGTCAAACCGCGTACCGACGACGTCCGCGAGGCCCCTTCGCTGGTGTTGATTCGACAGCTGCTCGAGGCCGGCGCCACGGTTCGGGTGTTCGATCCCGAAGCACTCGATAACGTCAAGCAGATATTCGGCGACCAGCTCACCTATTGCGATCGAGCGTACGGCACAACCGAAGGGGCCGACGCACTGGCGATCGTCACCGAATGGCAGGAGTTCCGCAACCCCGATTTTGAAGTCCTCCGGCGGTTGCTCAACCGCCCGATCATCATCGACGGCCGAAACCTCTACGATCCGGCACAGATGGCCGAACTGGGATTCACATACGCCAGCATAGGACGGCAGACAACCTGATCAGGTTTTGTGCGTCCAATCCTTCCAACACCCGGAAGCCACCCGGACGACACGGCAGGGTCGCTGGTTTCGCGTGGTTTCTCGCGCCGCCGCCCCCTCTGTCAGGTGCGTTCCTGGTCGCCACGTGTCGAACCGGCTTGACTTTTCTCCGGAGTGTGGCGATGATAAACAGCGGAACCCTTTATGCACAAACTGTTTGTGCGTTTCTTGTCACTATAGTCGTTCGAGCCGGTCTCATGTCGCGCGAAGCAATCTTCGAAGCCAGTCTCAAGTACTTCCTCGAGCCGATCGGCCCGATGTTGGACGACGATTCGGTGACCGAGATCATGGTCAACGGGTTCGGCGATATTTACCTTGAGCGGCACGGCCAGTTGGAACATACCGGCGCCCGGTTTCCGTCGGACGATGCCCTGAGATCGGCGGTGCACAACATTGCCCAATGGGTAGGTCGGGAAATTACCGAAGAGCGGCCCGTCCTGGACGCCCGTCTGCCCGACGGTTCCCGCGTACATGCCATCATTCCACCCAGCGCCCGCACGGGCACCTATCTGACGATCCGCAAGTTCGCCCGTGAAACCCTCACGCTGGAAGACATGATCCGGCTCGGCACCCTGTCGGAGGCGGCCAGGGAGTTCCTGGAATTGTGTGTCCGGTTGCACAAGAACATCCTGATTTCCGGTGGCACCGGCACGGGGAAAACCTGTCTTCTCGGGGCCATGACCAGGGCGATTCCCGAAGAGGAGCGGATCGTGGTCATCGAAGACACTTCCGAGCTGCGGCTCATCCAGCGGCATTGCCTTTACCTGGAGGCCAGGCACGGCGGGCGCACCGGGCGCGGGGCGCTGACCGTGCGGCAGTTGTTTGTCAACTCGTTGAGAATGCGGCCCGATCGTATTATCGTCGGTGAGGTGCGCGCCGGAGAGGCCCTTGATCTGATTCAGTCGATGATCAGCGGCCACGCCGGCAGCCTCTCGACCGTGCACGCCAACAGCGCTCGTGACGCCCTGGTCCGGCTGGAAACACTTTCGTTGATGTCGGACGTGGAGATACCGGTTTACGTGGCCCGGGCCCAAGTGGCCTCGGCAATTGACTTAATTGTGCAGATTTCCCGGTTTACCGAAGACGGCTCTCGCAAGATTACGCGGATTACGGAGTGCCTCAGGCTGGACGACAATAATCAGTACCAAACTAGGGACCTGTTTGTTTCGCGGCTCTGCGGCAAGACGCCGGAAGGGCGTCTGATCGCCGAACTGGAGGCGACCGGTAGGCAGCCGTCGTTTTGCTCGGAGCCCTACGAGCAGGGGATGGATGACGAAATCAAATTGAGCGGGGCCTTGTGGTCGAAGTAGCAGTCGAAGAGGAACCTCTTTTCGGCAGGTGTGACTGATCCGTTGAATCAGGCGGCAAAATATGGGATTCTTAAGTAGGAGGCATTGTGGCGATAGGCATCGCGGGCGCCGGGGGTTGGCGTCGTTGGACTACGTGTTGATTCTCGGGGTGGTCCTGCCGCTAGTGGCGTTTATTATGTGGGCCGGGCCACGGATTATCCGATTGGCCTACGAGATGGTTTGCGTGTTGGTATCTTGGCCGTTCATGTGATTACGGGGAACAACGAAGGGCATTTGTTTTCGCTTTCAACCAGGAGCAGAGCAATGAATAACGCCTCCTTGCTTGGCCTTCTCCGGAAGGTACACAAGGATGAGCAGGGTGCGGTCAGCCTGGAGACGATCCTGATCATCGGAGCGATCGCGCTGCCGATTCTGATTTTCCTCATCAAGGTCGGATGGCCCCGGGTCAAGGCTTATTTCACCCAGGGCCTGGAAGACTTGGAGGAGGGGGCTGAAGAAGCGGTGCAGTAGTTGGGACCGCCGATGATCGCGACCGCGCTGTTGTTGGTGCTGTTGGCGGTTGCCAGCGTAACGGACGTTCGCCGGCATACGATCTACAATTGGACGACGTATCCCGGGATCGCCACAGCCCTGATTCTCAACGGCGCGGGCAGCGCGCTGACGGCGGCTACCAACATCGAGGGCCGGCAACTTGAGTCGTTTGGCTGGATCGGTATCGGGGAAAGCTTCTTCGGATTTGTTTTGTGTGGCTTCTTGCTGTTGGTTTGTTTCGTTTTCCTGAAGGTCGGCGGAGGGGACGTCAAACTGATCGCCATGCTCGGCGCGTTCCTGGGAGTGGAGAAGGGGGTCGAGGCGATGCTCTGGACGTTCGTGCTGGGCGGCTGTGTCGGGCTGATCGTGCTCATCTGGCGAGTTGGGGCGTGGCGGCTTGTGAGCAGGGTGTTGCGGCAAGTCCTCTGGACGTTGCGGTTGGGACGTTGGAGCCCGCTGGCGCCCGAGGAACGCGCCCAGCTCCAACCACCCCTTTTCCTGGCACCTTGCGCTCAGGCGGCCGTTGCCATCGTGCAGTTTTCGTTGCTGGAGTTCCTGGGAATATGAATAGACTGACAGGATCACGCAATCGAACTTCTGTGGTTCCAGATTTGGGAACTCGGGCGCTGTGTGGCTGGGGTCGAGCGCAGCGCGGCGGAGCCGCAAGTGAGCAGTGGGCAGTGGGCAGTGGGCAGTGGGCAGAGAATCAGAGTTTAGCCGCCGGGCTTGCCCGGCGCGCCGATCAAAAAGTTTGCCAGAAAAACAAGCTCTTGTGGGTTTGTAATGCAGCGAGCCCCCAGAAATCCAGCGGCCTGGGGGCTCACTTCGTTCGACCCCAGCCACCCTTTCTCCAGGACGTGGGCCTACTGAACCCGGCGTGAAGAGATAAAGAAGAGGCATCATCATGAGTCGCGCGGTGTTGCAGGCTTGCTTGCCGTGGCTGGGACTTCTGGTGATATCGGCCATGGTGCTTTGGCTATTGGTCCGTCTGAACGGGTCGCGGTTCGAGCCGGGGCGGCTGCGACGCCTGCACCGGGATCAGCAGGGTAGCGCGCAGAGCCTCAGCTTCGTGCTCACGTTGCCCTTTTTCATCATAATCATGCTCTTTATCGTGCAGGTCAGCCAGTTGATGATCGGCACGATCGTGGTGCACTATGCGGCGTTCGCCGCCGCGCGGAGTGCCGTGGTGTGGATTCCGGCCAACTTGGGGTCTCCGGAGCAGGAGGATTGCATTGGTTCGTACTACGTCGATCCCGAGGCGTCGGACCAGGTAATTCCCATTTTGGACCCGAGCGACCCGAATTACGGTCCGGCCGAGGGCGGGGTGACTTACGTCATCGCGCCGGGCAGCCCCAAGTACGATAAGATCACCTCGGCCGCCGTGATGGCGTGTGTGCCCATCTGTCCGTCTCGCGACCTGGGGCTGGATCTTCCGGCTTCGGGCGGTACGGCCGCGGAGATCATCAAGCTTGTCTACGGTTCGATGGTCCCCGATTCGGATCGAAACCCCAGGGTTTCCAAACGGCTGGAGAACAAGCTGGCCTACGCAATGCGCCAGACGGCGGTTGAGATGCGCTTTTACCACCGCAACAGCGAGCCACCGCTGGTCACTTACCTTTTGCCCGAAGACATCGGCGAGTTCTACTTCAACGAAGTGGGATGGCAAGACCCGATCACGGTGACGGTGCGTCACAACCTGGCCCTTTTGCCGGGGCCCGGGCGGCTGCTGGCCCGGGCGGTGACAGGCCCCGACGGAACACCCGACGAAGTGAGCCGGCAAATCGAGCAGATAGGCGGTGTTTACGTGTATCCCTTGAGTGCCACCGCCACGCTGGGTAACGAAGGCGAGAAATCGGTGATTCCGTATGTTTATCCCGTTTACTAGCATGATCCGTCGCATGGCCGGGCGGGGTTCGGGCCTGCTGGTGGGGCTCGATCGCGACGAGCGCGGCACGATCAGCATCGTCTCGGTGTTCGCCGTGATGCTGTTGACGATGCTGCTGGGTATGGTGATGAACGTGGGCCGCCACGCCGACGGCAAGATCCGCATGCAAAACGCCGCCGACGCCGCCGCCTACTCCGGAGGCACCGTGATCGCCCGCGGTATGAACACCCTGGCCTTCTCAAACCACTTGTTGTTCGACGTATTCGCCCTGACTGCCTTCATGCGCGAGGCCGAGGCCGGCAACTCGGCGGTCTACGTGCCCGAAATCCTGGCCGCCTGGACGAGGGTGGGATCGGCGTTCTCCGGCTCGGGTTTTCCCAAGTTCGACCGGCTGGGACCGGCAATCATTCAGAAGGCCTCGCTCGAGCAGGACCTGGTGCGCACGTACAGCCGGTGGGCTGCCGCCTCCAGCGAGCGGATTCTGCCCATGCTGGAAGAAATCCTCGAGAAGGAGTTGATACCCGAGTTCCAGCGAGCGCTGGTCGAGGCCATTCCCGACATCGCCCAGGAAGCCGCCATGCAAGTGGCCCTGCGTAGCGGCCGGCCGGATCGGGGCCGGGGCCCGTTGCGGGGGGTGCTCTGGCGAAGCTCGGGAATGCCCGTCTGTGGCGCAAGCGACCTTTTGGATCGCACTTTGCCGGTTGTCGATCCGGTGGGCGACACCCTCGTCAACCAGACGGACTGTGCGGCCACCGCTCGCCGGCAACGCAGGCAACTGGCACACAAGTACCTCCGCGACTGGAATAACGATAGCCTCCATTTCTTCGATCGCCACGCCAAGATGTGCCAGTTCAGCTCGCTGTGGCGGAGCTTCACCTGCGGGTATTTGAACGAATTGCTCGAGGTGGAGTATCCCGACTCCAATCTGCCGCACCTGATCCGCACCAAGCGCCACGACGTGATCGACGGCAACACGCACCTGCAGCAGTACTTCACATTTTTGGGGGTCGTTTATTGGCAGCAGTTGCCCGAGATGCTCCCCGGCCTGTTCCAAAATCCGACCGACAACGACGCCGTGGCCTACGCCGAGGTGCGGATGTTCATTCCTCGCCGGCGGCTGGTATGGGCGTCGTCCGCCCAAGGGGTGTTCAGACTGTCGATCGGCGGCGTGCCGGGCGAGTTTCCGGATATATCTGCCGGCGAGGAGCCGAGAGACGATACCGACGATGAGGAGCGTTGGTTTGTGGTGCGGCAACCTCGCGTTTCCACAAGCTGGGACTTGCTGAACCAGCACTGGACGGTCAACCTGGTGCCCGCCACCATGCCGGCCCTGACGACCATTCTGCAAACGGTTCCCAACTTGCCCGAGTTCAGCGGCGAAGACGTCGAGCTGCCCAACTTGGGAAGCCTCACAACCGACGAGATTTCACGAATCAGCCCGCATTAGCAAACCCGATCGGGGTCCACCCATGAAACGGCAAGCACCTCCAGCGAAGCGACCGCAGGCGCCCCGTGGGCTGTCGACATTGGAGATGGTCTTCTCGCTGCCGATCTTGTTGTTTGTGATGGCCTTGATGGTCAACTACGGCACGGTGGCTAGTTGGAAGATTCGCGGGCTTTCGGCGTCCCGGCATGTGCTGTGGGGAAGCCGCTGGCCGCGCAACGGAAACACCAACCCCCGGCCCGATTACTGGCCGGCGACGGCCAGCCTGGAATGTTGTGCGGCGGGTGATATACCGGAACTGGACGATCCCAGGGTCGACCACCCGGTGGTCCGCGGGCCGGTTCCCGGCGGCACGGTCGTCAACGATGAGTTGCTCGATTTCAGCCGGGGGCTGAGGCAAGGGATCGCCCGGATCGAGCGCCGCTTTCCCATGTTGGGCAGGATGGGTGAGTACGAGTTGACGGCCACCACGACGCTGTTGGACGACAAGTGGCAATTCCAGCGGATGGGACTGTGGAGCACGCGCGTGCGACGCATCCCGGTGATCTATGCCCTGGCCAAGGCGCCGCCGGCGCTGGTCAGCGCGTACGTGGCTGCGGTTCAGGCGATTGTCAACGCACCGTTCCAGGACGACCTCCGCCCGCTGGACCGCGACGACGAATGGATCGGCTACGGCATCCGCTTCGGATGGGGGGGCACCGCGCCCGATTTCTACCCCCGGCTGCGCCGCTTCTGTGCGGTCAGCCACGAAGTGGCCCGGGAGCGAGTCGACGATCTTATCGACCGGATCCAGGGCAGGGTTCAGCGCGAGGCCGAGGGAAACGTGACCAGGCGAATCCCCAGTGTTGCACAGACTATGGCCGGCCGGTTCATAGGCCTCTATCGGCGGGTGATACGGCAGTTGGAGGCGCTATTGGGCGGCAGCCCGCCGCCGAGCCCGGGGCAGGGGGTAAGTATCCAAGCGGAGATCGATGAGCTTGAGACAAAGATCGAAACGCTCTATCAGTTCCTAGAGTCGCTACGCAACAATGACGGCTGAGTCCAAGGCAACGTCGGACCGTCCGCCGGAGGAGAGGCAGAACTGCACATCGCCGGAGTCGTCGGGTTTCGCCCTGCTGGCAAGGCGAATCTCCGTTTGGACCACCAACGGCCTTCTTACCCTCATCGTGTTGCTTGCCGGCCTGGCTTTCGGCAAACAGGTGCTCCGGTGGTGGTCGGCCGACCAGTCGAACCCGGTCGGGAGCGTGGCACCGAATTCTGTGGCCGACGGGTTGGGTGACGCCGGGCGGCCACATCGGATCTCTTTTGGCAGCCAATCCTGGTCGATGACGCGCCAGTCGGTCTCCGGTTCGCGGGAGGCGGCGGCCGGGGCGCTTCGGGCGAGTTGCCGCCGGTTAACAGGTCGAAGCGAACTGCCCAACGACCCACCCGGCTCCGCGGAAGAGGGCCTTCTGGACCGTCTGGCCCGACAGAAACCGGTCGACCAGGTGCCGGGAATGTGGCAGATTTACGAACTGGACGAAGGGTTTCCCGTGGCAGTCGGAGTCCGGCGACGAAACTCACCGCCGGAGGGACACAACGGGCGTCATATTGCCCTACCGGCCGATCGCGTGGTAACCTGGGGTATAGCGGTGCCGGTTGCGCGCAACTCCTGGACCGTGTATGCATTTCATCAACCCGGCACCGCGGACAGCCTGGATAACCAACTAAAGGAGATACCTCTTCCCCCCGCTAGCAGTAAAACGCTCTCGATACTTGCGGTCGGTGGCTCCGGCGTGGTCGGTTTCCGAGGGCCGGCAGAAGCGTCAACGTGGACTCGCTTTTACGACGAGTGGTCCCGACAGCACGGTTGGACAGTGGTGGACGGTTGGCGACGCTCGGGCGCGGGCCGGTATGCTCGATTCACCTCGAGTGCCAACGAACCACTCGGGACGCTCGATGTGCATTTCGCGCCGAACGGTAAGGGCGGAATGAGCGGGTTGCTGCTCTTCACGCCTCCGGCAGCAAGGGCCGAGCAGCGGTAAGAACTCAAACTGTAAACAGTAGTGTGCGGGAAGCGTGATATACAGGTGGAAATAAGGGATTGGGGATTAGGGATTGGAATTACGCTTTCCACGTCGGCTCTAATCCCTAATCTCCAATCCCTAATCCCTGCTATTATGGTGTTTTTCAAGCAAGACATTCCCGCTCGTTTGCAGTTTGAGTAAGAAGTAAGAAGAACGTGTTGAAAGCGGCTAACAACGGTTCCATAAAAGGCAGGAAGGCATACAAAGGGTTTTCGTGACCTTTGAAAGGCAGGAAAGCATATGAAAGGTTTTCAAGGCCTTTTCTTGGCGATTGCCCTGGGTGTGGCCGGGGCGCTTTTCAATTTTGCCTATTTGAGCAACAAGGCAAAAGACGTTGAGAAGGTTAACTTCATCGGCGTCAAGGCCGAAGTGGTTGTTGGTCGTGGGGAGCGGCTCTCCGAGCAGCATCTGGAGCCGGTCGGCATTCCCAAGCGGTCGGTGGGCAATCTGGCCGACTTTGCCATCCCCTACGCCGATTTGCAGACAGTGTTGGGAGTGCCCGTCTGGCGGACGCTCAACCCCGGCTCGCTGCTTTTGCGGGAGGACCTGAAGACGCCGCCGCAGGAGTTGAATTTCGGCCAGACGCCAGGCGTCGATGAGCGGGCGACCTGGATACCGGTCGACACGCGGACGTTCGTTCCGTCGCTGGTGGTTCCGGGCGATCAGGTATCGTTTCTGGTCTCGAAGACGCAGACCGCCTTGCCCACTCCCGCCGCCGACGCACACCCCGAGGGCCAGCCGGGGGAGAGCCGCCCCGCGGCGGCCAACCCAACCGGCGCCACCGAAATCATCGGACCGTTCAAGGTCCTCTCACTGGGAAACCGGCTGGGTACGGCCGACGTAATGAAAGCGGCCAAGATCCCGCAGGTGCAGGAAAACGTGATGACGATCAGCGTCAAGATCGAGGAAGGCCAGTTGGAGCCCAAGGCGCAGAAACTCGAAAACCTGCTGCGAGCCACCAACTTCCGACAGGTCGGAATCCTGCTGCATCCGCGCAAGAAGGACAGATAGCTCCTTGTCCACAGGGTACTTCAAGTAGCCCATGAAAGTCTGGTTCAACAAGATCAGTGAAAGCCGTCGCTCGATGGTCGAGTTGCACGACTCGGAGGTGTCCATCGGTCGCGACCCGTCCAACGGCGTGGTGTTGCAGAGCCCGCTGGTTTCGCGGTGTCACGCCGTGGTGCGGCTGGTCGACGGCAAGCTCCACCTGGAAAATGTGGGGCTGAACAGTTGCGTGGTGGGTGAGGAGGAGGTACTGGGAGGGCAGAGCGCGATATTCGAACCCGGTACCAAGGTTCGCATTTGGCCCTACACGCTGACCTTCGAGGCCGAAAAGGCAGCCGTCGTCACGCGGACCGAGCTCGACGCCCACCTCCGGTCCACGATGTCCGACCTGGAGCTGCGAATCCATCGCAAGCTGCTCGAACGGCTCGACCTCTACGAGGTGGAAAGCAACCCGACCGGCAACGCCGAAAGCATCCTCATGCTGGAAAACAACATCGAGGACGTCTGTCGTGAGCTGGACGTGTTTGGGCCGGACAACGAGGCGCTCTTGGAGGAGATCAGCGGGCTGACGCTTCGCGATCACCTGGTCAACCAGTTGATTATGGACTCGGGCGCCGAGGAATACTTCGACCTGGCCGCACTCACGTCGAACGAGTTCGACTTGCCGGCCACGCTGGTTCCGGAGCGCGAGGCCGAGTTGCACGGCTTGTTACAGTTTATTCGCGAGCGGCTGAACCTGGGGGAGTGTCGCGACGCCAGCGACCAGATCAGCCGCGTGGAGAGCCGATTCCACGAGATCTTCCACCTGGTCCGCCCGCACCTGCACCGGGAGCTTCGCAAATACTTGATTCTGCGAATGCTCAAGAAGGACCTCAAGGATACGATTTTCGGATTCGGTCCCCTGCAGGATTTGCTGCGAGCGCCCACGGTGACGGAAATCATGGTTGTGGGCAGCGACCAGATTTACGTGGAGCGCGACGGCGTGATCGAGCGGAGCGGCCGGCGGTTCATCTCCGACAAGGTGACCGAGTCGATCATCGAGCGGATCGTTGCCCAGGTGGGCCGGCGGATCGACAAGAGCCAGCCGCTGGTCGATGCCCGATTGGCCGACGGCTCACGCGTCAACGCCATCATACCACCGTTGGCCGTGCACGGCCCCACGCTGACCGTGCGCAAGTTTCCCGCACAGCGGCCGACCACGGATGATCCTATCTAGATGAAGAGCATCACCAGAGCGTCGGCCACGTTTTTGCTGGC
>Ga0180432_10011334_pt1 | contig 10513 bp, 11 predicted proteins | sample SS_ome_10_FD_132414 | JGI IMG/M metagenome (GOLD analysis project Ga0180432, IMG submission 132414) | Hypersaline lake sediment archaeal communities from the Salton Sea, California, USA - SS_1_MS_2 metaG | ecosystem: Environmental > Aquatic > Non-marine Saline and Alkaline > Hypersaline >...
ACAAGAACGCCATGGTTGGGACTATTTCGCTGTATGGCGACGTTATTGATGCCCAAAAGAATCCGTGTCCCGAGAGGCTGGCTACGTTTTCCACCGCCAGAATGCCTGAAGAGCGAGCGGTTACGTTCAAAAATCGCTTTGCTCTTCAAGTCGCTGACATGGAAAACAAGATTGACTCAGGAACTCCTAAGATCATTCTCTGTGATGCCCATCGTGTCCTTTGGAACTACATCGATTCCCAACCGCGTTACGATGATTATGAAAAGCTGGTAGACTTTTATCATACAGAAGAACACTTATCCAAAGCAGCCGAAACGCTATTTGGCAAAAAGAGTGATAAGGCGAAACAATGGTATAGGACTTACCGAACCAAACTATTAGAGCAAGATGAGGGAGCGTTATCCGTCCTTCGTTCAATGCTGTATTACCGTAATACATTGGACTTGAGTAAGAGTCGCTCGGAAGCGTTAGGCACCCAACAAACGTTTTTCCGACGTAACAAACATAGAATGACGTATGCGGATTTTCGCTCTCGAGGCTATCCTATTGGTAGTGGTCCGGTCGAAGCGGCCTGTAAAAGTATTGTCAAAACGCGTCTCTGTCGTAGTGGTATGCGATGGTCCCGTGAAGGAGGTCAGCGTATATTGAATTTACGGTGTTATGCGAAGTCCGGATTGTGGAATCAATTTTGGAACGCCTATATGTCTCTCAAAAAGGCGGCTTGACATGAAAAAAGTGCGTAAAATCGAATCGGCACCCTTTGTTTCTATCTTTCTATTTATGAGAGTGGCAGTAACAGCAGCACCGAAGCCATTATCGATGTTGACGACAGTGACGCCGGAAGCACAACTATTGAGCATTGTTAAAAGGGAGGAGATCCCACCAAAGCTGGCGCCATAACCGATACTGGTTGGCACGGCGATAACCGGACAACTGACCAGACCTCCGACCACGCTCGCAAGTGCCCCTTCCATCCCTGCTACAACAATGATAACGTTGGCATCCTGGAGTCTTGGCAGCTTGCCAATCAATCTGTGCAAGCCGGCCACTCCGACATCACAAATCAGCTCCGCACGCTGGCCCATAATCTCAGCGGTTACCTTTGCTTCCGCTGCCACCGGCAAATCGGCGGTGCCGGCCGTAACGATCGGTAGAACAGACTTGGAAGGTTCGCTTCCGTCCTGCTCCAGGACGATCGCTCTGGCCAATTCTTCGTATCGTGCCTGGGGGAATTTGTGCGTTTTAACCAGCGCCTCGAAAACGCCTTTCTCAGCTATCGTGGCCAAGACATTACTGCCTTTTTCAGCAAGAACCGAGAATATCTCAATTATATGTTGTGCTGTCTTGCCGGGACAATAAATGACCTCCGGAGAGCCACAGCGGATTTGCCGATGGTGGTCGATACAGGCAAAGCCTAAATCCTCTAACGGCAAACGGCGAAGCTTCTCAACGGCCAGATCAATAGTAATATCGTTGTTCTTAACCCGCCCTAATAACTTTTTCAAATGCTGAGCTTGAATATTTCACCTACCTTTCCTTACGCATTGAAAACGCATCGGTTTGTCTTTTCGTTGTCACCATGTGTATGTACGAATCCTCTCAGGCAAAGAGCGTACTCAATCCTTCTTCTTCTTGTTCAAAAATCCACATATAATCATCGCGATAACACTGATAATCATAAGGCCGATTAAGATACCGTCATTCATTATCCGGCTCCCTGCAAGTCCTCTTCCAATAGAGGGAGTTTTGAATCACAGACCGGAATTCCTCTTTCAGCCAAGAGTTTTAACACGCGACCGGGTTGTTCAGGCGGACAGTTGAACTGCTTGATCCAATCTGAGGGCGCCAACCTGCCGCTTAGTGCCTCATATATTGCGGCCGGGCGAGGTTCACACACTAACCAGCCACCGGAGACCTTATAAACCTGTATTCCTGCTCCCCTCAACACTTCCACCACTTGCTTAGCGTCTCCGGGGGCATGTCCCAAATCCGGTCTCCACCATAAGTCACGCGCAACCATTGGATCCAGTTTAAAACCGTTCCTTATCTGTTTGGATCTTCGCCTGCGTCTGGTGGCGATATGATGAGCCACAATTGTCTCAGCAGCGTTGGCTATCCCGGACACTATCTCGGTATCCTGTGGCAGTTCACTAAGATGTTTCTTACCATGACCCGTCAGAAGGTAGATTCCCCTTGCTCCAACATTAAGAGCGAATTGAACGTCGTGTGGGTGATCACCTACGGTAAAAGATACACTGAGATCGATGCCATGCTGTTCTGCGGCCTTCTCCAAGAAATAAGGTTTGGGTTTTATACATCGACACCCCTCTGAGCGTCTGTGAGGACAAACGTAAACGTCACAAATTTCAACACCTGCTTCCGCAAGCGTGGCGATTACATGAGCGTTCACACAATTTACGTCATTCCGAGTTATAACACCCTTGGCGACACCGGGTTGGTTCGTGATTATGAAAAGCAGAAAATAATCCTGGAGTTTTTTCAACGCATTGAAGGTTTCCGGGAAGAAAACAACATTGGACGGATCCCGAAGATGACCCCGGTCCTCAATGATCGTACCATCTCTGTCTAAAAATACCGCTGCTTTTCTGTTGTTATTCATAATCAATCTTGCCTTTCTTCAAAGGGTCGTTCACAGCAGGCCTTCTCCAATAGGTTCATGTCAATGCTCCGTCCTAACTTTCTTTCAATCGCACAGAGCCACTTACCTAGACGGCGGCAGATCCGCGCCAAAGGCCTCTTTAATCCACCCTGTCATCTCTTCGTCAGAGATAGCAGATACTCGGTCGGCTTTGTACTCCGCTTCAATCCTTTCCTTTATCATGACTACCCGCGGGTCGTGCTTCGGTATCTCAATTTGGTATCTCGCCTCAATATAATGTTTGACGCCTGCCGCTCCGGTCTTGTCTGTAATCGCCACGCTCGCCGGGCGGTTGAGCAACATCTTCGTATCGAAGCAGTTATAGATTTCCTCGTTTTTTAATAGGCCGTCCGCGTGGATGCCGGCCCGTGTAACATTAAAGCCCTTTCCAACAAGTGGGTAGTTGTTCGGTATGCTAAAGCCCAATTCTGCCTTGGTGTATTTGGCGAGCTCGGTTATGGCTGCATAATTAACACCTTCGGTCATACCTTTTAGCTGAGCCTGCTCGATCAGCATTGCTTCCAGTGGTGAATTGCCCGTGCGCTCACCGAATCCGAATATGGTGCTATTGACAGCACTGCAGCCGTATAGCCAAGCCGTGGCGGCGTTGACCTGGACCTTGTGGAAATCGTTATGCCCGTGCCACTCGAGCCAGGAGGAGGCGAAGCCAAGCTTCCGTAGTCCGTAAAGCAACTTCGGGATGCTGCGTGGCAAGGATACCCCTGGCCAGGGTAAGCCAAATCCGAGTGTATCACAGAGGCGGATCTTGATCTGCGTGTCATACTCGACAGCCAGTTCGAGTAAACGGTTGGCAAAAGGCAGAACGAAACCCTCATAATCGGCCCGGGTAACATCCTTAAAGTGGCAACGAGGAATAATGCCCGCATCAAGCGCCGCTCTGACAATATCCAGATAGCCCTGCATGGCTTGGGCCCGAGTTTTTCGGAGCTTTAAGAATATATGATAGTCGCTCGCGGAGGTCAGAATGCCGGTCTCTGACAGTCCCATTCGTGAAACCAGCTTGAAATCAGCAGCAACGGCCCTGATCCAACCGGTTATCTCAGGATACTGGTAATCCCGCTCTTTGCAGAGTTCCACAGCGTTACGGTCCTTTTCCGAATAGAGGAAGAACTCGCACTGGCGAATGACACCCGTACCGCCATCTATCTCATGCAACAAGTCATATATTCTGAGAATCTGATCCGGTGTGTAAGGAGGACGAGATTGCTGGCCATCGCGGAAAGTCGTATCTGTTATCCATATATTCTCCGGTATGTCGAAAGGTACAACCGTGCCATCGAGCCTTACTCTTGGAAATTCAGAATATGTAAATACGTCTCGATATAGATTCGGCCTTTCGGCATCCATTAGTTTCAAACTCTTTTCTGCCATAATAACACCTCTAACACGCTATTTCCGACCTTTACAATACTTTAAATGGAGCCGAGGTGGGAGTCGAACCCACGCGTCCCTCATGGGTAGGAGACTCATTGTCCCCAGTGTCTTCCTTTCCGCCACTCGGCCCGATAACTAGTGGGTAGGACGGTTTCACAAATCGAGAGGAGAAACATAGTCCCCCTTGTCTTGCTGCACTTGTTGTAGTCGGCTCCGTTGACATTTGAGTACCTCAAAAACAACCGATGGAGCGTCGGCAACATTCTCGCGATGAAACTTCTCGACCCTTTTAATCTTTGCCAGGTTCTCTGGTACACGGATCGTAAACTGCTTAATGTAGTCCTCTTGGGTATACTTTTTGTCGAGTACCTGACGGAAGAGCGGAACCAGGTCCTCATATTTCGGGATTAAACCGGTCGGTGAAGCTATTGCATCCACATCACCATGAACACGCAGTTCCATCCATTTGATCCACACGTGTTTATCTCTGAAGCCATTCACAAACCTGCCCTGACCATCTCTGAGGAAGTAGTTGACGCCGAAAACCAATGGCGGCTTCTCGATGTCACGGACAAACTCCAGATTGTTCCGGATATATTTGCCCAAAGGTATCGCTACGAAATCCTGAATACTCATCATGTTGATCTCTGGGACTCCTTCCTCGCCGATGAGGGCAAAAGTGGTCTCGGTCTCGAGCGATGCTCCGTAAGCTACAATCCCGTGGATCCAGTCATAACCCTGCTGCACCGGCACATAGGCTTTCGCGTCCCTTCCGCCGTACATGATGGCTCCAAGAACGACGCCGTTCGGATCCTCCAGCTTCGGATCACAATTCGTCAGTGCCTTCAGCGCCACCGCGTATCGCGCGTTCTTGTGGGCAAGTGGGATCTCATTGTCCATTGCGTCTCGTTTGCCCCTGAACCATTCCCCGGAGAAGTTGATCCCTTCGTCTGGGGCATCGGCTCCCATGCCGAGCCAGTAGGGCTTGCCGTTGGCGACTAGCAAGTTGGAAAATATGACCTCTCCCGGATTATTCAAGACATCCCAGATAACAGGATCATCCTGGGCTTTGGCGTTCTGAATAATCCCGAAAATGCCTGATTCAGCATTGACGGCGCGGAATTCGCCATCAATCCTACGAAAATATGCAATGTCGTCGCCCATGATGGTCTCGTCCGGCAGCATCGCCGTAGAGGTTTTGCCGCAGGCGCTTGGAAATGCCCCAGCCAGATAGGTCTTACGCCCGTCGGGCCCGTGGACGCCCGAGATGAACATGTGCTCGGCCAGCCAGCCCTCTCGGTCGGCTTTGCGGATCGTCAGCCGCAGCGCCAGTTTCTTTAGCCCCACAGTGTTGCCCGCATACTGGGTGTTGACGCTGTAAACTGTGTCGGTCGTGTAGTCAATGTAGATGCGTTTTTTGTCCGACTCAACACTGACCATCCGGTCATCTACTTTGCCGCTTGAGTGCAGCGTGGCAAAGAACTGCGCCTTTTCACCCAGCCGCACGAACTCCTCGTAACCCAGACGGTAAAGGAGGTTGAGAGCATGGCAAACGTACCAGGAGTCGGTGCACTCGACGCAGGGAATACTGAAGACCGAGTTGGCCGGTCCGAGCGTCATGAAGCGAACGATCATAGTCCGTCCATCCATGGCCCCATTCAGAAGCCCGCGGACTTCCGCTAAGCCCTCCTCACGTTCGACTTGGTTCAGGGCTTTGCTTAGGGAGTCACCCTTCGGAACTAGATACTTGGTCATTTTGCGGTCCCGGCCTTGGTCGTTCATACCGTCAAAGTGGCACGTGTGACCGGGAATGCTCAACGGTATTTCCTCGCCTGACTCAACGGTCTGCCGACGAACATATTCCAAATCCTCCTCGGCATCCGTGCAGACAAACACGGAATCGGGATTGCACAGCTTAATACTATCTGCCACAAACCGGTGAAGTGCGGTATTAGAAATCCCGATCAACCGTTGATAGTGTATACTCGTCAGTTTTTCTTGAAGTAATTGGACATATTTTTCCGGCATTCTACATTTTCCCTTTCTTAAAATAGCACGTCGACATCAGATCAGAATTCTTGATTCACTGTTCTTGTACCGGCGATCTATCTGCAAGATTGAATATCATCACACCATCCCCAGATTCCGGGTTCACTGTTAGAATTGAGCTTTGAATGACCTGCCCCAATATATTTTCTAATGCTGACTCAAAAGCCTTCTTGGTTACATTAAAAACGTTGTTATAGCACTTTTCGAGTAAGTCCCGGCCAGCCAGCTCATCTTCGGCATAGGCTTTTTCGACAGGGGGAATGATGCCCTGAAGAGTTGTCAGGACACTATGTGAGTGAATATCAACTACTACCGATTTCGGTGTTACTCCCATATAATCGCAGGCAAACGTCGCAACGGCTTCTTCAATCTGCTTCTTTATGCTATTGTCTCTGCCCATGAGACAGACCCTTAATCATATATTTATATGCTTCTGTTTTTAACCAACTGGTAACCGTAATGTGCCATCAGGTGGTCAAGTATAACCATGGCGGTGTAGTTCTCAGCGACCGGCCAGATACGGGCGACAATGGTTGGATCCCGCCGGGTGATCGCCGCCAGTTCTTTGTTCGACAGAGTATATTTGTCGATAGTGTGCTGCGGCTTGTCGATCGTTGGTGTCGGTTTAACAGCCAATTTCACAACAATCGACTGGCCTGTCGTAAGGCCGCCTGTAATTCCGCCGGCATTGTTTGAGTTGAATATGACCTCACCTGCTTCAGAGTGCATCTGGTCATTATTTTCACTGCCGGTCATGTCTTTGACGGCGAAACCGGCTCCGACCTCAACACCCTTAACAGCCCCTATGCCAAGCATTCTGCCCAGTTCAGAGTCGAGTTTATCAAAGACCGGTTCGCCAAGACCTACTGGTACACCGGTGACAACGACCTCAACCGTTCCGCCGGCTGAATCACCTGTAGCTGAGATTTTGTTGCATGCTTCGGTCATCGCCTGCGCAGCGTCAATATCAGGACAGTTGACAATATGGTGGACGCCGTACTTGTCTTTGACCTCGGCAGGATTCATCTTGGGAGCTTTGTCACGAATCGCATCTATCTCCTGCTCGATCTCTGCCAAAATCCAGGCTTTTTTCAGGAATCTCATGTCCATCGTGATGCGGTTTTTGACATAGATCTCTTGGTAGAACGGATCAAAGTCCCGCCGCATCTGCTTGTAAGCATCGACGTAGGTGAGGGCTATGCCGTGTTCCATATCCGAACATCGCACGGAGGCAAGTTCCCTGACATAGGAGAAAACCTCGATGCCGCACTTCTTGAGTATCTTCTTGGCCACGTATCCAGCGGCCACAATTGTGGATGTGTATCGACCGCTGAAGATTCCCGCACCAATTGCATCATCGTCGGGGCCATACTTGATGAATGAAGCGTAGGAAGCATGACCCGGCCGAGGCGTGCGGTTCGTGTCCTGGTACTGCTTGATATGGATAAAATGGCGGTCCAAATTGGGAATCAGGATAGATAGGGGTGTTCCGTTAGTGTGGTTCTTGTTCTTGGCCCCCTCAATTGTATCAGCCACGTTGAGACCCGAGTAAATAATTGGAAGATCCGGCTCTTTCCTCGGCGAAGACAGTTCGTCGGCCCCGGGCTTTCGAAGAAGCAAATCCCCGTAAATTTCCTGTTCCGTCAACAACATTCCCGGCGGATGACCCTGTACAACGGCAGTCAATCCTTCCTGGTAAGAACCCCCGGCAACAGTTACCTGAAAATTACGCCCGATATGACAACCTATCATGCTTTCCCTTTCTTTTTACATTTACATAGAAAGTTTTCTTAACGAATCTCATTGGCCAACTTGATATATAGAAGCTTTCGTAACTGTAGAACCCGATCAAATCCGTCTTGGAAACGATTCCGCAGAGATTAGGACGTTCATCTAACACGACCAGAGCCGAAACGTCGTTATCGAGCATTTTTTGAGCAACCTCGTCCAAAGTTATATTGACTCCGCAGAGGTAACTACACCTCTGTGCATGAAGTCTCTTATAATTCGATTTATCTTTCTTTCCCTTGTATCAATCAGCAGTGCCGCGCATTCGTACCAAATAAAAAAGCCAGCGCCCTGCAATAGGGCTGCTGGCATGTATCCTATTCCGCCATCCATGGAATGGATCGCGAACAACATACTTCAACAGATCCGTAGGCAAAAAGAAAACCGGCAACAGTCCCGTAATTGCTGTTTACCGGCCTACTCTCCAGCAGGTAACTCTCGGTTACCCCCTGTTAATCTGCCAATCTAATTTTCTGATTAAATCAATATAAGGTTATTTTCTTTATATGTCAATACGTTTTTTGAAGAAAAGTATTCGCCACGCTATGCTGTTTTTTATAACGACGTAAAAATCCCTCAGTCTGTCGCATGCTAAGGTGATGAAGTCTGTTAGCGAGAAGTCTTATCGATGGCGTCAATTTCTCGCTTTGCAATAAGTTTCTCCTCGATCCTTTCCAACATAATAAGAACGATTATCAACAATACAATGATAATCATGCTCATTATCCAGTTGACCTCTGTCCAGACGAGCATTATAGCCCCTGCGATCAATACCCCCAAAAAGATGGCAAGGAATGATTTTTTTCTGTTTAGATCCAAAATAAATGCCAGTAAAGAGCCCGTCCAAGCCCCTGTTACCGGGAGTGGAATTGCAACAAATAGGACCAATCCCATTTCTCCCCACAGCTTTATCTTGTTCTCTCCTTTTCTTCTGGTCCTCTTGAACAACCAATTAAAGAACAGATCGAATGCTTTAAACTTTCTAAGCCACTTCTCGATCCTGGGGAAAAATACCAAGAGCAACGGTATGGGGATCATATTTCCAATGACGGATAGTGTATATGCAAGAAGAATAGGAATTCCAAAAACAGCCCTGGAAGCTGGAAGAGCTCCTCTGAGCTCAATGATGGGAAGCATGGCAATGAATATGGTGGAAAGCCATTTTCCCCATATCGGAAGGCCATCAAGAGCCTCCAGGATATGTTCAGCGGTAGACATCTCTTGCTATTCCTTAAAGAAGGGCCGATTGTTAGCAACACAATAAGCCGTGTTATCGTGCACCATCCATCAATAAATCCAAAACAACAAACCTCAACAGCATTTCAGACAAAAAAGAAAACCGGCAACAGTTATCGTATCTTCATACTGTTTACCGGCTTAAATCCCAGCAGGTAGCTTTCGGCTACCCCCTGTCAATCCGCCCATCGAATTTTCTATTTTAATATTCTATAGATCCTTCGAGCCATGTTGATATAATTTCCAAGAGAATCTGTCGATTTTTCTTTTAGCAATTCCAATTCCTTGTTCTTACCCATCGCTCAACCAAGCATGTCACTTCCTTATCCGTCCCAGGCTTCACACATTCTTCTTCATGTATGCTACTCCCTACTACGGTGTATTGATAATCTTGTCTATTCCTCTGACCTTCTTGGCGAGAAGACGAACTAACGTCTTGTGGCGAAGGCTATTTTTGATCATATTACCGACCTCAATCTCCCGGTTTACATCGTTGCCGTTCTCCTTCACCGGTGTATTTTTGGGTTGATATAAAACGGGTTTAACTTTGCTCGCGTCCACCCGACCATCAGAATCCATCGCCTTAACCAGCAATTCTTCAAATTTAACATCAACTCGCCGATATCCGGGTGTCTCCAGATTCGCGATGTTGTTGGCTATCGCCTTTTGACGCAATGCCTCTGCTTGTATTGCAGCGGCCAGAAGGTCTGTTGTGCTACTTGTCTTATCCATTTCTGCGCCTTTTGTTTGATTTAATAGCCAAAAAAAAGCCAGCGCCCCGCAATAGGGCTGCTGGCCTGTATCCTATTCCGCCATCCATGGAATGGACCGCGAATAACGTACTTTTACAGCGTCATAGGCAAACAAAAAACCGGCACCAGCTATCGTCTGTCTATACTGTACACCGGCCCATTCTCCAGCAGGTAGCAAAAGCTACCCCCTGCTCATCTGCCAACCAAATTTTTAATCTAACTTCATATGTTATCGGCTTTTTGCATTCGGTTACTTCAATTTTTCGGAAAATATCCTGCACTTCTTTTTCCGACTATGCATTTTCATCCGACAAAGAATTTCCAAGCGTAAACACAATGATACGCTCACCCGTAACGGTGCTGATATCTGTGTGAAGACTGATGACGCTTCTACGCGTAATGCTGCAAATTGCCTTATCCAGCAGCGGCCTGGCCTTTTCAAGGAGTTCCGTTCTGATTTGTTTGACCAATCCTCGCCCCTTGGTGCTGTCGTCTGCCTTGGCGAGTTGTTTCTCGGCAGGAGTGAGAACCCGTTGGAGGCGGACTACGATTAAATCGTCGAGGTAATACGTCTTGGTCTCATCAGGCCCCCGGCCCATGTATTCCTTCTCGAATTTGATGATCGCTTCGCTGA
>Ga0180432_10011335_pt1 | contig 10513 bp, 6 predicted proteins | sample SS_ome_10_FD_132414 | JGI IMG/M metagenome (GOLD analysis project Ga0180432, IMG submission 132414) | Hypersaline lake sediment archaeal communities from the Salton Sea, California, USA - SS_1_MS_2 metaG | ecosystem: Environmental > Aquatic > Non-marine Saline and Alkaline > Hypersaline >...
ACGGGCGGTCTGCACAACGTGCGCGCTTTGGCCGGTTACATCCACTCGCGCGGCAACAAGGTCTACGGCTTCGCCATCATTCTCACCGACTACTCGTGCCAGGGCTACCGCATGAGCCGCTTTATCGATCGCTTCGCCTCGGCCGTCTCGCGCTCCGACCGCGATCTGCTGGTGGCCGAGGAAATCGAGGTGCTGCCGCTGGACGACGAGCAGCAGAGCAAGCTGATCGCGCCCATAGGGCCGCCCGAGGGCAACGAGGAGGCCGATATCCCCATCGGCGAGCCTATCGAGGATAATCTGGAAGAGACCCCCGGCGGCGACTGAAATCCACTCACGTGCAAATTGCCGGCAAAGCCCGCTCACAAACTCCGCGCCGGGCAGGCTTCTGGCGGTAAGGTCCCCTTTCGATCTAGTATTGAAGAAAACCGGATCTAGGGAGGAAGCCATGGAGCCCAGGATAAGACTCTGTGTGGCCTTACCGGCCGTGGCCATCGCCGGATTGCTGGCATGTTCCTCGGCCACGGTTCCCTGCCAGCCGCGCGGCGATGAGCAGTGCAACGGCATAGACGACGATTGCGACGGGGCGACCGACGAGGGCTTCGCCGTCGGCGAGGCCTGCGACGGGCCCGACTCGGACGAGTGCGCAAACGGCACCACGACCTGCACCTCAGACGGCTCGGGTACAGAGTGCGTCAACGAAGACCCCGAGGGCATCGTCGAGACATGCAACAACGCAGACGACGATTGCGACGGCGATACCGACGAAGAACTCGTCGGCTGCGGGTGCACAGGCGGAGGAACTCCTCGAGAAGAGACCTGTAACAGGGTAGACGACGACTGCGACGGCGAAATCGACGACGGCATCGCCGACTGCCAGTGCTCGGGCGGCAACCCGCCCGGCACGGAAGTGTGCGACGGCGTCGACAACGATTGCGACGAAGAAATCGACGAGGGCTTCGCCGTCGGCGAGCCCTGCGACGGGCCCGACTCGGACGAGTGCGCAAACGGCACCACGACCTGCACCTCAGACGGCTCGGGTACAGAGTGCGTCAACGAAGACCCCGCCGACATCGTCGAGACCTGCAACAATATCGACGATAACTGCGACGGCTCGACCGACGAGAGCCTCGTCGGCTGCGGCTGCACCGCGGGCGGCACGCCGAGCGACGAGACCTGCAACGACATAGACGACGACTGCAACGGCGAGATAGACGACGGGCTGGTCGGCTGCGGCTGCACCGGCGGCGGCACGCCGAGCGGCGAGACCTGCAACAACATCGACGACGATTGCGACGGTGAAATCGACGAAGAGCTCATCGGCTGCGGCTGCACCGGCGGCGGCACGCCGAGCGGCGAGACCTGCAACAACATCGACGACGATTGCGACGGTGAAATCGACGAAGAGCTCATCGCTTGCGGCTGCACCGGCGGCGGCACGCCGAGCGCCGAGACCTGCAACAACACAGACGACGACTGCAACGGCCAGGTAGACGACGGCGTGCCCGACTGCCAGTGCTCGGGCGGCAACCCGCCGGGCACGGAGGTGTGCGACGGTATCGACAACGACTGCGACGAAGAGATCGACGAGGACAACGGCATGGGCGGCGGCTGCGCCGCTTTCGGCGAGCCCTGCTCGAGCTACATGGACTGCGTTTCCCTGATCTGCGCCGGCGATTCCTTCGAGCGCTACTGCTCTGCAGAATGTGACCCGCTCTCCGACCCGGCCACCTGGCCCGACGGCTACCGCTGTATCATCGGCCCCAACCGCGACTACTATGCCCGCAACTACGACCTGTGCGGTTCTGATGACGACTGCGCGCCCGACGGGGTGTGCACCGTCCAGGAGGCCGACGACCAGCTCTCACTGCTGACCGAGTGCCGCCCGCCCATGGATTCCGGTGCCCTGCCGGGCGAAGACTGCTCCGGTGACCGGTGCGCCAACGACATGTGTTCGTGGTACACCGATCTGTGCAGCGAGGTCTGCTCGTTGCCAGCAGACTGCGACGGCCAGTACCTCGGTTACGATACGGCCTGCGTGTTCGCCTGGAAGACCGTCACCCCCGGCGACTGCGGGCGCGACGAGCAGTGCCCGGCCGGTTATACCTGCGAGGGCGCGCAGTGCATGGGCCCAGAGTGCACGATAGACGACGAGTGCGAAGACGGCTATGGCTGCCTGGACGTCGTCGGCTCGGATCCGTTGGTCAAGGCCTGCCTGCCCTATCCCTTCTTCAACTATATCGGCGAGTGCCGCATAGCCTGTGCGGGTGATCCCGACTGCCCGGCCGGCATGCAGTGCAACCCGGCCGTGGCCGTCGACTACTCGGCCATACAGGGCTACTGCCGCAACCCGCCAAGCGGCGACATTATCAACACCGGCGACGGCCCCTGCGGCATAGGTTACGACAACTGCTCGCACGGCATCTGCTACGGCAGTGGCGCCGGCTCCTACTGCACCCAGCTCTGTGGCGAATCTGAAGACTGTCCAGGGGTGATGGCCTGCACGCCGGGCATACTCAACATGGGTGAGCTGGGCTCCTACCCGGACACCATGACCTGTACGCAATAAGGAATGAGGTTTTACTTCGAGTAGTGCACCACCGTGCCGCCGGCGCCCACGGCGTAGACGTGCGCGCCGTCGTCGGAGACCCAGATGCCGTAGAGGTTCTCGTGGGTACCGGGGGCCTCGCGGATCATGCCACCGTCGGGCTTGATACGCACCAGCACGCCGTTGTGACCGGCGGCGTAGACGATGGCCTGGCCCTTGGAATCGACGTAACCGTAGGCCGCGCGCAGGTCGGAGGAAAAATCGGTGGGCAAGGCCTCCCAGAAACCCTCCTCCGGTGGAGGCAGGAGCCACATGCCGCCGAAGTTGCCCACCACGGCCCCGGCGCCGTCCGCGTCGGCCCAGACGTCCCAGAGGATGGCCGGGGCCTCGTGGCCCTCGGGGCACACGCCGTCGACCAGGACGACGCCGCAGAGGGTGACGGTGTGTTGTGTCCAGGAGCCGTCGTGCTTGCGGTAGTAGGCCCCCTCGTCGCCTGTTGCGAAAATCTCGTCTTGCACCACCATGCTGACGCCCTGCATGCGCTCGTTGAAGTTGCGCCCGTTTGACAGCCCGCCGCCGCCGTACCACTGCGCGCTGGTACGCTCGCCGACGACGAAGGCGCTGTTGCCGTCTGACGGGCCGTGCAGGTCGCGGAAGTCGCCGCAGGTCGCAACGTTCAGCTCACGCAGGTCGGGCGGCGGCTCGCCCTCTTCGGGCGGCTCGATGGGCCCGTTGTACTCTAAAGCGCTGCAGTTGTCGCCGACCACCACGATGTGCTCGTCGCTCGTGCCCCACACCCCCCAGAGATCTTCCTTGGTGCCCGAATCGAGCTCGCGCCACTTGGAGTTCTGGCGCCTGAGCACGGTGCCGTTTGCGCCCACCGCGAAAACGTCGGACGAAGAGACCCCGAAGACGGCGTAGAGATCCGCGTCCGTCGGAGTGCCCTCGCTTACCCATCCGCCGACGCAGCCCGCCGCCAGCGACATGAACAGCGCCACCCCGACCAGGACCGCGTATCTCATTGGTTTCTCCTCGTGTCCCGGGGTCGCTTGACCCTGGAATATCTTGGCTCCTACTCCTGTATGATCCTGTCGCCGGTCATGCTCGTCCAGCGCACACAGCCCGGCATGTTCTCGCGCATGTTGGCGCCGAAGCCGTTCTCGTCGACGAACTCGCCGGTGAACTGCAGCTCGAGATCCGGGTTGCCCTGGTTGTCGGCGGCCAGGAAGCTGCCGTCTTCGTTGATCTGCCCGTAGAGCACACCCCAGCGCGTGTCGAAGTCGGCCTCTATATCGTTCTTGTCTATCTCGAGGGTGAGCTCGTTCTCGTAGGGCTGGGTGGGCGTCGGGCAACTCGAGCCGTTCTGTTCCTGGAAGGTCTCGATGACGGCGAACGAGCCGGCGTAGATGGTCAGGTCGCCGTTGCCGTCGTCGCCCCCGCCGCAGGCTGCGCCCAGCAGCAGGCCTATGCCCAAGACTGGTATGATCGTTTTCTTCATGGGCTCTCCCGGGTGCTCTCAACACAGCCTAGCAGCGCCAGCGACAGGGGTCAATCCTGGGGCGTTGACATCCGGGCCGGCGTGGGCGATCTTGGGCCCGAACCAGGGCGCGAACCGGCGCCCGCCTGAACAAGGTCTTGGCATGGCTCATCGAATAGAAGTCGGATTGGCAGAGGGGATTCCCGATGCGCCGGGCGAGAAGATCGCCGGCCGCGTGCGGGCCGAGCTGGGTGTGGATATCGACTCCGTGCGCTGTATCGACGTCTATACGATAGACGCCGACATCGGGCCCGGGCAGCTGGATACGGTGGCCGGGCCGCCGCTCAGTGACCCGGTGATCCAGCGATCCCGGGTGGAGACACCACTGGCGGATACGAAAGACTTCGACTGGGCTGTCGAGGTCGGTTACCGCCCCGGGGTTACCGACAACGCCGGCCGCACGGCGGCCGAGGCAATCGCCCTGGCGCTGGCGCGCCCCATGGCCGCGGGCGAGGCGGTCTACACCTCACGCCAGTATCTCTTCGGCGGCAGGCTCGAGCGCGCCCAGGTCGAGCGCATCGCCACCGAGTTGCTGTCCAACGAGCTGATCCAGCGCTCCAAGGTCATGGACGCGGAAGAGTTCGCCTCGGCGGGCGGGTTCCCGGTCGAGGTGCCGCGGGTGGGCGGCACGGGCAGGCCCCCGGTTCAGAACATCTCGCTCGAGCTGGACGACGAGAGCCTGGCCGCGCTGAGCCGCGAGCGGGTGCTCGCCCTCAGCGTCGAGGAGTTGCGCGCCATCCGCGACTACTACCGCCGCGAAGACGTGCAGCGCACGCGCCGGGAGCGAGGGCTCGATCCCGAGCCCACCGACATAGAGCTCGAGGCCCTGGCGCAGACGTGGTCCGAGCATTGCAAGCACAAGATCTTCAATGCCCGCATCGACTACCGCGAAAACGGCGGCAAGCCACAAGAGATAGTCTCGCTCTTCGACACCTGCGTGCGCGGAGCGACGCAGAAGGTGCGCGCGGCAAAGGGCAAGGACGACCTCTGCCTGAGTGTCTTCGTCGACAACGCCGGGGTGATCCGCTTCGACGACGACTGGAGCCTGGTCTTCAAGGTCGAGACCCACAACAGCCCGTCGGCCCTCGACCCTTACGGCGGCGCGCTGACAGGCATCGTCGGCGTCAACCGCGATCCTTTCGGCACCGGCATGGGCGCGCGCCTGATCTTCAACACCGACGTTTTCTGTTTCGCAAGCCCGTTTACCGAGGGCGAGTTGCCCAGGGGCCTGCTGCACCCGCGGCGGGTACTGGAGGGCGTGCGCGAGGGGGTCGAGCACGGCGGCAACAAGAGCGGCATCCCGACCGTAAACGGTTCGGTGCTCTTCGACGAACGCTACCTGGGCAAGCCGCTGGTGTACTGTGGCACGGCGGGCCTGTTGCCGGCCAGCGTGCACGGCAAGCCGGGTTACGAGAAGCAGGCGCGGGCCGGCGACCGTATCGTGATGGTAGGCGGGCGCATCGGCGCCGACGGTATCCACGGAGCGACCTTTTCCTCGGAAGAGCTGCACGAGGGCTCGCCGGCGACGGCGGTGCAGATCGGCGATCCTATCACCCAGAAACGCATGACAGATTTTTTGCTAAGCGCCCGCGACGACGGTCTCTACGTCTGCATCACCGACAACGGCGCCGGCGGCCTGTCGTCGTCGGTGGGCGAGATGGCCGAGGATCCCGGCGGTTGCGACCTCGATCTGACGCATGCCCCGCTGAAGTATCAGGGCCTTGCGCCCTGGGAGATCCTGCTCTCCGAGGCGCAGGAGCGCATGACGGTGGCCGTGCCGCCCGGGAAGCTGGAGCGCTTCATGGAGCTCTCGCGCCGCTACCAGGTCGAGTCGACAGACCTGGGGCAGTTCACCGACGACGGTTTCTTCAGAGTCAGCGACGGTGGCAAGTGCATCGCTCTGCTGCACATGGATTTCTTCCACGAGGGCGTCCCGCGTATGAACCTCCAGGCACGCTGGGAGACGCCTGCCGACGACAGCGACCTGCCCGCGCCGCCCGCCGATCACGGCCGGCTGCTTCGCGACATGCTGGGGCGCTTGAACATCTGCTCCAAGGAGTACTGGGTGCGCCAGTACGACCACGAGGTGCAGGCCGGCACGGTGCTCAAGCCGCTGGTCGGGGCCCAAGAGGACGGGCCGGGCGACGCCGCGGTCTTCCGGCCGCTTCTGGATTCTATGCGCGCGGTGGTGGTCTCGCACGGCATCTGCCCGCGCTACAGCGACATGGACACCTACGCCATGGCCCAGGCGGCGGTCGACGAGGCGGTGCGCAACGCCGTGGCGGTCGGTGCCGATCCCGATCGCATGGCCGGGCTGGACAACTTCTGCTGGTGCGATCCGATCAAGAGCGACAAGAACCCCGACGGTGATTTCAAGCTGGGCCAGCTTGTGCGCGCCAACCGCGGGTTGTACGACGCCTGCGTCGCCTACGGGGTGGCCTGCATCTCGGGCAAGGACAGCATGAAGAACGACGCGGTGATCGAGGGCAAGCGCATCTCCATCCCGCCCACCCTGCTGTTTTCGCTGGTGGGCTTGCTCGACGATGCCGCGCTGGCCGTCTCCATGGATGCCAAGCAGCCCGGCGACCTGGTCTACGTGCTGGGTACCACGCGCGCCGAACTGGGAGCCTCTGAGTACTTCGCCCAGGTGCACCACGCCGGCGGCGCCGTGCCGCGGCTGGACGCCGCGGCGGCGATCGGCTTGTACCGTGCCCTGCACCGCGCGATGCAGGCAGGCTGCGTGGCCTCCTGCCACGACCTGTCGGACGGCGGCCTGGCGGTGGCCCTGGCCGAGACGGCCTTTGCCGGCGGGCTGGGCATGCAGGTCGATCTCTCTCAGGTGCCGGCCGAGGGCATCAAGCGTGACGATACGCTGCTCTACGCAGAGAGCCAGGCGCGCTTCGTGGTCACGGTGTCGGCGGCCGAGCGGGAGAGGTTCGGGGAGTTCATGGCCGGGCAGCCGGCCGCGCTGGTGGGCCGCGTGACAGAGGATGCGCAACTTGAGATCACGGGCCTCGGGGGCGATGAAATATTGTCGGCGGCGATAAGCGATCTGAAACAAGCCTGGCGCAATACGCTTCTTTTCTGAGCGCGGGAGGCCTGGCTCTCGAGGGGACATGATGGCGACTGTAAAGGCACTGGTGATAAGCGGCAACGGGACCAACTGCGAGCGCGAGACGGCCTTCGCCTGCCTGCAGGCGGGCGCTTCCACGGCCGACATCGTGCCCATCTGGGACCTGGTGGCCGGCGAGGCGCGCATCGGCGACTACAAGCTTTTGTGCCTGGCCGGCGGTTTCCTAGACGGCGACGACCTGGGCGCCGCGCGGGCGTGTGCCAACCGCTACCGGCACGCGGTGCTCAGAGACGGCGAGCGGCGCCTGTGGGACGAGCTGCGCGAGTTCGTCGAGGGAGGCAACCTGGTCATCGGCATCTGCAACGGCTTCCAGCTGATGGTGAAGCTGGGACTTCTGCCGCGGCTCGATCCGGCAAGCTACGAGCAGACGGTTACCCTGACCTTCAACGACTCCGGGCGCTTCGAAGACCGCTGGGTCGACCTGGCCTGCGACGCCGCCAGTTCCTGCGTCTTCACGCGCGGGGTCGAGCGCCTGGCCCTGCCGGTGCGCCACGGGGAGGGCAAGCTGGTCGCCGGCACGGATGACCTGCTGGGCGTGCTGGAGGAAAAGAAACTGGTGCCGCTGCGCTACGTCGGCCGCGACAGCCTGGAGCCCACCGAGGAGTACCCGTCGAATCCCAACGGCTCGCCGGGCGGCGCGGCCGGGCTGTGCGATCCCAGCGGGCGGCTCTTCGGCCTCATGCCGCACCCCGAGTGCTACCTGCACCGCACCCACCACCCGCGCTGGACCAGGGAGAAGGACCTGCCCGAACAGGGCATGGGCCTGTGGCTCTTCAGGAACGGGGTGCAGTTCTTGGCCAACGCCTGACGATGGCTCAGAGCAGCAGCTGGAAGAGCAGCATGTGCGAGGTCTCGTCGGCCACGCCGGTCTGTGCTTGGAAGCCGAACTCGTAGCTCATCACGAAGCGCCGCGAGAGGTAGAACAGCTTGGCGCCCGCGCCGGCCGCGCGCAGGGTGGCCAACCCGGGGCGCTTGAGCTCTTCGTAGCGGCCGACTAGCTGCAGGAAGTCCGGCAGCAGGAAGGCCTCGGCCCTGACGACCCAGCCGCTGGTCTCGAAGCCCCCGCCCTTTGCGCGGTCGAATAGCAGGTACTCGCCCGCCACCCCGAAGCCGCGGTAACTCAGGCCCAGGTCGAAGACCAGCCCGTGGTGCTCGCCGCCCGCGGTGCCTTCGGTGCCGAGGTGGCCCTTGTCGTTGGCGTAGGCGAAGCCGGCTCGCAGGTTCCAGTGGCCCCTGAGCCAGAGGCCGGGCTCGAAGTCGAGACGCACCACCGCCAGCGGCCCGTGCCCCTCGCCCTCGGGAAATCCGTCGAAGGCCCCCGCCCTCACGCGCAGCGGTACCCCGTAGTGCCAGGCGTCGAAGTCGAAGAGCAGTCCGGTGCGGCGCAGGGGCGAGAGCCTGCGTACCACGAACGGGCGCTCGAGAAACGGCAAATTCTCCGCGTCGACGAGCACGGCCTGCGAGAAGGGCACCCTGAAACGGCCCGTCCAGAAATGGCCGATGTAGAACAGCTTGGGCGACACCGGTGCGAAGGAAAGCGCCGCGTCTTGCAACAGGTCGTCGCGCCCCGAGAGCTCGAGCTCGAGGTGCAGCTTCAGATCGAGCAGGCGAGTCACCTCGGCATGCGCCCGGGCGCGCATGCGAAAGACTCCCAGGCCCTTGTCGGCACCGCGCCGGCCGCCGGTCTGCAGCAGGGCTCCCACCTCCAGGGCGCGGCTGTCATCGGCGAGATCGATGGCGATACCCGTCCCTGGCGGCGGGACCGGGGTCTCGTCGACCGCGAACAAGCGCTCGGGCTCGCCGGGTGAAAGGTCGTCTGCCGGCCGCGGCTCGACGGCCGAAAGCACCCGGCTCTTTGCCCGGAAGGCTTGCATGACCAGCCGGTAGGCATCGATATCGCCCGGCGTGTCCGTGTATACGACGCGGTTTTCGAAAAGTTCCAGGCGGCGGTAGCGCCCGCCGCTTCTGAAGGTGGCCTCGCTGATGCCGGCCTCTGTGGCTGCTCCTGAGCGCCGCGAGACGAAGCTCTCCAGGCCCGAGAAGAAATCGGCCGCGTCGGCCGGGGTATCGAAGTCGATCACCCACAACAAGACAAGCTCGCGGCTCGCCACGTGCTCGAAAACCAGGCCCCGGTCGCCGCCCCAGCCGGCGGCCATGCGGGCGGCGGCGGGACCGGCGGCGCCGGACAACATGACCCGGATGCCGAACTCTCCGAGGGTGTCTTCGTGGATGCGCACAAAGCCCGTGCCCGGCGCACGCACCCCGGCCAGGTCTGGCAAGCGCGGTCGGTCGGTGCCCGCCAGGTACTTCTGCGGGTGCAAGACCTGTTCGCTGGACAGCGGCGGCGAGCGGTGGGCGCGGTCGACCGCCTCCCAGTCGCCCGCTTCTCGCAGCTCGAGCACGAAGGCCGAGCCGTCGAGGTAGGGGAACTTGAATTTCTCGGCGAGGAAAGAGGGCACCCCGCGGCCGAAATCGGGCGCGTGCCGGCGGGCGAAGGCGAAGAAGCTCTGCGCATCGGTGAGCAGCCCCCCGACCCCCAGCTCGAAGCCGACCAGGGTCGCGTCGCCCTCGGCCAGGGCCATGTGAGCCAGCCGCGCGTCGGAATTGCCCCGCGCCGGGGACGGAGGATCGAGACCGAAGTGCTGATCCTGCAGGGTATGGGTCAGCTCGTGGGCCAGGATTTCCCCGTAAGTCAGGTCGCGGCCCAGGAACATGTCAATGGTTTCGAGGATTTCGCTACGCACGAGGTCCCCGTATACCAGTTGCAGGCATTTTCTTTCGGGCAGGTAGAGCCCGGCCGGGCGTGAGGTGACAATCGTCTCGGCCGCCACGGCCGGATCGACCCAGGCGGGGATGAGACCCAGCAAAAACAGCCACTTACGCTCGCAGTCGGCCTGGCCCGCGAAACGTCGTTTGTCGCTATCAGCCCCTGCCATGCGCGCCACGGCGGCGCGATCGACAAGGCGGAAACGCACCCGTTCGACGAAGGGCAAGCGGCGGATGTGGCTGACGCGCTTGCCCATCTCGACGATGGCGCGCCGATCGAGCCCGTGGTCCGAGATTACTTTGTGATGACAAGCAGCCAGAGAAAACGCGGCCAGAAAGAAGATCAAGCAGATAACCGCCGGTGCGCTGTTGTCGACTGCGGATCGCATGGCAGACATTTTTTCAATTCCCGGTATAGAACACAATTATTCATATTCAAAAGCTTTCGGGGATACTGGAGATGAAAACCTGGAGATGCCCTCCCCCCTCAACCCTCAAAAACCGAGGGCCGCATACTTCGCGGAAAACGAGG
>Ga0180432_10011336_pt1 | contig 10512 bp, 20 predicted proteins | sample SS_ome_10_FD_132414 | JGI IMG/M metagenome (GOLD analysis project Ga0180432, IMG submission 132414) | Hypersaline lake sediment archaeal communities from the Salton Sea, California, USA - SS_1_MS_2 metaG | ecosystem: Environmental > Aquatic > Non-marine Saline and Alkaline > Hypersaline >...
AACCACACAAAGACGTTTTTAAGATCCCCGCAAATCCCAACACAATAAATATTATCATGTTCATCTGTCTCAATATCAAGGGCAAGCTCAGCCCCCGAAAAAGTCGGAAAGGATTCCGGGTCTATGTGTACAGTAGTCCCACGATGCTTTAAATACCAGTCCACTATAATGCCCTCACCGCAATTTTTCCCTGCCCAGTTGTAGCAATTTCAAACTTAAAGGCAGGCATTTCTACACCATAACGAGCCTTAGAGTGCTCTAGTAGTTTTCCCTCTGATGTCACACTAATCGCTAATTTTACATCTGCCACAGCATCTTTTTCTGAAGAGCCGCGTTGTCGTTGAGCGGCGGACCTGGACTCAACCCCCGGCTTAGTTTCATGGTCTATAAAAAAGAGACCGCATTTAAAGTCCTTGATAATATGCTTAAACACCCCACGCAAACGTGCCATATCGCTAGTACTATTTTCATTTAAGTTATGGACAGAAACGAATGGATCAAACATTACAAGTGTCGGCTTTAGCTCAATCAATAATGAGCGAAAACTATCTAATGAGGCCTCATTGTCAAACTTCAGTCCTTGCAATGATAGAAAATGCACGTCCACCTGGTCAGTTTTAAGTCCTTTTTCATTAAGTAAACACGTAAACCGCTGCCGCAAAAGTGTGGGGTGGGATTCCTCGTCTATATATAAGACCCGCCCCCCAAGCACAGGAAACCGTTTTAACCACGCCCCGCCGCCCCGGCCAATTTCGATGGCCAAATCCATCGAGGCAAATGACTTACCTACCCCGCCATAACCATGCAAAAACGTGATTGTCTCTTTTGGAATATAGTTAGTTAGAAGCCAGTCAATCTGTGCTGGGCCGCCTTCTAAAAACGTTTTTGCCGACGATGATTGTAATTTAGTGTCGAGTTGATAATTTGATTGATAGCGGCCTTTGTCCCAGTTAGTTAAAAACTGCTCTAGTTTAAACTCAAACTCCTCCTGGGGCTTGGGGGGCGAACAACGGCCATTCCAGGCTAGCATCAAGGCTATTACATCATCCTTAAATAAGCCGCGAGACATGTAAAACGAGGCCAAACGGGTCATAGCTTTATGGCGGTTTTCGCCTTGAGCTACCCCTTCCCATGTTTCCTCTAACCAGCTCTTTTTCTCTGTCTCTTTATATGGCGCTTGGTACTGTTTTGCTTCGGCCCTTAAAAATAATTGAATAAGCCACTCCGGGGCAGTGGCTAAGGGCACATCGGCGGGCGAGCTGCCGGGCCCCCAATGGTAATGCCGCTCTCCCAAACCAGTGGACGGAGGCGCGACAATGTATCCACCCTTCCCCCGTGTATCTAAACCCGGCAAAAGCGCTACTTTCGTAGTAGCTACAGTATCTAGCCGCCTATCCCAAGCAAAAATAATATGATCACCCCGCTTAGTCTTACTTACCCACGTGGTGGGGAGTTCCTTGCCAGCAATCGCCTGTGCCCCTACCGGCCCGTCCACATCAAGAACTAAGATACCATTCGACGGTCCGGTGAGTAGGCCAATATCCGCATTTGGGGATTTCAAAAACCAATTTTGAATATTTTCAGGCGTAGGTTTTAGCCCCTGCCATTTTTCCCACTTAACTAATGGACGCTTGGCGTCGTCTTCATCTTTACCATAACGGCCTTTAATCGGGATAACAGTTAGTCCCTGCTGTGCATACATAAGCGCCGAGCTTAGGATCTCCGTACTCATTAAGATTGCCCCTCAAAATAAAATTTCACGGGAACCTGCGTTTCTTGAACCAGCCCAAAACGTAGCGCGGTGCGAAAATTTACACTGTTCATATGCAGACGAGGTATTTGATTTTCAATACGGTGGCGATACTCCTCAAGTGTATCACAGTGCTTTAAATTATTGCATGGGGGGCAAGCTGCAATTAAGTTAACAAGGTCATTAGTGCCCCCACATGCAAGGGGCCGCATATGGTCAATCTGCCACTTATCCCCTAAAGTGACACCACAGTACCCGCAGCGCCCCTGCGTTTGTCGAAAAATCGCTAGACGCTCATGAGGTAAAAACCGTTTCCGGCGCAAATAGCCGATAGGCGTATTAGTCATTACTCAGCCCCGTATTTATATCCGCGCAGACCTGCGACCCCAGGCGGTAAAAATCCATAGACAGCCGATTACGCTTAAATTGCTCCCATAAATCATTAAATGTGATAGAAACATTGGCAAGGGGAACATTATCAAAAAACCACCCCCGCCCCGTTAAAAGTAAGCTATGAAAAGTACCCCCACTCTTTGGAAATAATAAAATACGTAAGGCGTCAACCCGTTTATCGAACCACTCCGCCGCAGCCTCTCTATAGGCAGCTAACTGTAAAAATTGATCAATGTAAAACCCTTTAGAGGTTTTATAATCGTCTAAGACTAGTCCCCAAGTTTTACTCTCAACTAGCCGGTCTATAGTTCCCCCATACCTATACATGGCCGATCCAACCAGCATTTCAGTGCCGAGCACTTTATCCTCATTGGTTTTATACCACTCTTCGTAGTGCTCAATGCAGCATTTAATTTTAGCCACGTCGGGGTGCTCCTCAATCCTTCCCATATCGGGCTGCTTTCCTAACGAGCGCTCCTCTGCATACGAATGGACTAGCTTACCAATACTTGCGGCCTCTAATGATTTCTTTTTTGATTTTCGCCCAGTAGCCATATACCAGGCGAGCAGTTTGGGGTCCGTCGGTCCGCCCAATTTATTAATTGAGGTTACTCCCGGAACTAGTTCATTGTCTAAATGATACACATGTTTCTTTCGATTAAACGTTAAAACATGTTGACCATCATAACTTTTCGATGCTAAATCAAACTTAGGCATGCTCGCCCCCTTATCAGAAATATTGCCTGTAGGTAGGGAATATCACGAGAATCCCGTGCGCGGCTTAAATAGTGAGAGCGATCGTCTCTGCTATTCGCCTATCACCCATTCATCACCCAATTAATTCATCAACACTAACTGGTAACGCGCCTTTACGCTCTACAGGTAGGACCGGTCCATTACATATTATCTAATGCGTCTAAGTTAGCCTTAGCCTCGGCGCCTGCAGCCGCAGTTAGCGCTTTCGTATTAAGTTTTTGTTGCCGACTATTTTGTATTTTAATATACTCAACATCTGCAGGTGTTAAAATAGGCTCTTTTTTAGCCTTCACCTCATACTCGTGCGCGTGAACCTTACCTTTAGACGTTTTCTCCTTAACCAGGCCCCTATACACCGCAATAAAATCAGTGCCGGGCTCCAAACTACGTAGCTGCTTGTCTAACCGGCTAGACGCGTATAAACTAATAATATCCCCCTCTTTAACCGGAACAGGAACATATGCCTGATCCTTTTTAACAGTAGCTGTCGCATTCGTGGCGCTTACACGAACATCAAGATAAACAATTTCTCCATACTGGCCCGTGGACGTGCGACGAAATAAATACTTCCCCTGAACAAACTTTCCCACATTTTCCCCATCCTCATCGTGTAACTTGATTGACGGTGTGGGCTCCATTGACGGAGCGACAACATTTTGAGTATCTCCAGTCTCTTCAAAGGCTTTTATGGCTTTATCTGCTGTATTCATTTTACATCTCCTTTTGCCCCGTCAAGGGCGTTTATTTTACTCTTAAAACTGTACTCGAATTCCTACGACTGGTGCCAATTGGGTGTTAATACCTGCAAATAGGGATGTGTTGGGGGCCCATGTAACCACAGGCCCGTAACTAACCCCAACATGCCCATTCACACTTGCTAGGGTAGGGTGGTCAACAACCGTAGAAATGCCCGCTACGAGCCCCCACCTACGCCAATACGCGAATTGAACATCGGCGCCTATACGCACATCGTTTCCCGCGCTTGCGCTCAATCCTGGCTCGAAAACCAGCCCTTTATTGTGGGCATGCACCACTACTTGCCCATTTTTTTCTTCTGTAACAACAACTTTGCGTACCCCCACCTTAACAACGGTAGGTTTTGTCTGAGTTTGAATAATAACACGCTTAGCGGGGATATCAATGTTCCAGCGCCGTACCTCATTCGCCTGTAAGGGAACTACTTGATCCTGAGCTATTTGGGCATAACGGTCTGCCCGCCAATTGGACCAAAACGCAAAACAGCCCAATACAACGGCCCCCGCTATTACCCAAAATTTTACCTCCCGATAAATCACTCCTCCCCCTTAGACGCCCGCCAGTCAGCAATACACGTACGGCCAGTATCAAGTAGATGCTTTCCCACATTTACGCCCAAGTATGCTACCGCAATAGTCGCCAGCGTATTGCCTAACGAAATAACAATTGTAGTATACTGTACGCCGTTGACATACTCTAAGGTCACAAACAGCACAGTAATGCCTACCAGGATCCCTAGCCCACTTAAGGCTAATAAGACGACTAGTAATTTGCGCAGCCCGTACAATACGCTAATACTCGGTTTTGTCATTTTTACCTCGAAATAACGGCCTATAAAGGATTATCGGGCCAAAAAATTACCCGGCATTCCGAAGAAATTTTGAGATTTTCCGCCCGACTACCCTCTACTTATACCCCCCATTTAGGGGAAATATAGCCTACTAAAGCTGATTTACCCAGAGGCCCCCGACTAGCCTAGTCCAAGCTTGGACCTTTTCTCGAATGACTTTAATTTGCTTAGAGACCGTGGGCTGCTTTACGCCCAACTGCTTTGCTACTAGCTTTACAGGGATCGCTCGTTTAAAATATAGCTGGTAAATTTGCGCCTGCTGTAATGGTAGCTCCTGTATCAGCCCTGCCCGCTCAATTCGCCGCAATGCTCTTAGGTAAAGCCATTTACGCGCACGGCTAACACGTTGGGCCTGGGCCTGAATATTTGCCTGACCTGTAAGGCCGTGTTGTTCTGAAAAGCACGCGTCTAAGTCTAATGCGTCACCCGTTACTAGATTACCATTCTGCATGATAGCCCTCCTTACCATTCACATACAACGCCTCACGGTATTTTTGTCCGCCCTCATACCAGCTTATTAGTTTTCCATGTAGCTGCCCATTTACATACGGCGCCTCATAACTTTTTTGCCCGTTCTCATGCCAGCCTATTTGTTTCCCGTGCTGGCGCCCATTTACGTATTCCCTTTCATAACATTTTTGCCCGTTTGGATACCAGCACATCTCTGTTCCATGCAATTGCCCATTTGCGTGTGCCACGTCGTACCATTTTTGCCCATTCCCATACCAGCGCATCGCCTCTCCGTGCTTTTGCCCATTTACGTAAGAAACTTCATACCCTTTTTGTCCATTCACATACCAGCCCATCTCTTTTCCGTGTACTTGTCCATTTACGTACGGCGTCTCATACCATTTTTGCCCATTATCATACCACATTATTTGAATATACCCTTTTTGTGTTTTCCGACAATAATGCTTTATCACATTTTTCTTAATATGGTTTCGAACAATTTGCTCATATCCCGCATTCCACCACTCAGGCATACGCGCCTCATCGACCACAAACTCCCACGAGCCTATAGGCGAATCTATCCCTTTAACTGGAACACATTCAATCTTACAGCGCTCTACTAGCCCATTATCTCGGAGGCCATAAATCTCTTCCAGGCGACGATGCTCATCTACTCCTAACCTATCATATACCTTCCCTTTTTTGTCTACGATGGCACTATAAAAATTACACATAATTATTCCTCCTATAGTTTATTATCTGTTGGACGATTTCTATTTTCATTTCTCCCTCTCCCATTTGGCGATGGCCTTCTCGATTCGTTCTATACGGGCATGATTTTCGCATTTAATCCCAAGTGTAGAATCACATCCGTCGTAACCCGATACACATTCGGCTGATGCTAGGCGTTCTGCTTCCAACGCCTCAATCAACACCTTCGCCTTCTCTATGGCTTCCAGGTAACCTTTGGCCCCGCTGTAATATGCCTCCAAAGTATTTCCGCATGGGATAATGTCGGCATTGATTATCTCCCTCGCCTCTTTCTCGTTCATTTCTTTGGTTCCTCCTTGAGTGTGGGGATTTCGATCCGGGTTTTCTTTACCTTGTTCTTCTTCATGGCATCCCCCTTTTCTATGCTTATACCCCCAGAGTAATAAGAAGTCAAGTGAATTCCTTGTGAAATCTTTGTGACGAAGCCATCATAAAATTAAAATCCGTCCTCGTCCCCGTACCCATACCCGGACCCGTACCCGTACCCGTACCCGTACCCGTGCCCCCCGAACCCGGACCCAAAAGACACGCTATTTAAATCATAATTAATTGTTCGTTTAGACAAGCAAGTTCTCCCATTTGTCGTTTTGACAGGAAATGGTAGCGACCACAGTCAAATAATCAAACTCAACAAGTCCATGTGTCGGATCAAGTTTTGTGTTTGATGTCGGACCAGCTTCTGCGATTTCGCCAAGTCCCCTGGTAGTTCCCCAGGAACGGATAACAGATGCGTTATGCAATTTACAATCAGATCCCTCCCGTTGAAACCGTCCAACCATGACCCATCCACGTTGAAGAATAACGATTTTAATATCGCTATCACATGCTGTTATTGGTGCGTACTCAATCCCGTCAATTGTTATTTTCTTCATTTATTTTCTCCTTTTATTTTGGCTTAATTTAGTAAGATTCGGCCCCGTCCCCGGCATTGCAAACATTCGCTGCGTCCGATCATAGCCCATCCACGCCCACCGCATTTCGGACATCGTTCATCGTCACAGATACCACAATAGTCATTAAATTCATGTTCTTCGACATGGTGCTTATGACATTCCGGGCATGAGCAATCAGGAAAGCTCTCGCACTTCGGCTGATTATGTTCCGCGCAATCCCGGTCTCGTTGGTCTTCCCACCTACTTTGTACAGTCATGATGCCTCCTATTTCCGTGAATTAGATAAGATAACACGCCTTCGAATACATCATCAAGGTCGGCTTGATGTGTTTTTAGTGCATTACTATACCAGTTTAGTTTAATCGCGGCCTCAAGATTATTATTTACAAGCGCTAGATTTGTATATTGTTCAAGCAGGGTAATAATCGTTATTTCTGGCATAGCTAGCACCCCCTAGCCTCAATTTTGGCTACAATGTCTTTAATGGCCTTTAGCGTATCGTCTAACGTCTCCGTTGTTTCTTTATACACATCACCTTTTGCGTATACTGTAAATACCCACCCGTTAACAGCCTCTTCAATTGATATGAACATAGCACTCCCCCTTAGTTAAAATCTATTGCCGCTACTATCAGAAGCACTAAAAACACAAATAACGTAAATGTCTCCATATCTCTGTGCCCTCCTCGGCCACCTTGATGACCATGCTTATATTTTAAATAATAATGTGTCCATCCTCATGCCAATATTTTGCTTTTCCGCATCTTTGTCCATTTAAATATAACATTTCATACCATTTTTGCCCATTCCCATACCAGCGCATCGCCTCTCCGTGCTTTTGCCCATTTAAATACGACTCCTCATAACCTTGTCGCCCATTCTCATACCAGCCTATTTGTTTCCCGTGCTTACGCCCATTTACATACGACTTCTCATGCCGGGTTTGCCCATTCTCATACCACATTATTTGAATATACCCTTTTCGTGTTTTCCGACAATAATGTTTAATCACATTCTTCCTAATATGATTTCGTACAATTTGCTCATATCCCGCATTCCACCATTCAGGGGTACGCTCCTCATCAACCTTAAACCTCCAGGAGTCTATAGGCGAATCAATCCCATTAACCGGAAGGCATTCAATCTTACAACGCTCATGAAGCCCATTATCTCGAAACCCATAAATCTCTTCCAGGCGGCGATGCCTATCTACTCCTAATTGATCATACACCTTCCCTTTTTTGTCTACAATGGCGCTATAAAATTGACACATGTTGCCCCCATAAACGGATTATCTCAAGAAACCAAATTATCAAAATATTCTTGGGGTTTAAGCTCAAATGCTCCACCTAGCGGATTCCATTGAGATATATGCCGACTTGTTGTTCTACTCCATTTTTTTGTTGTTTTATATTGGTGCCACGTGTCACCAGTCGGTGTAGTTACCAAAATACACGCCGCAACAGGTGTACGATAGCTAAACAATACTTTCATATCACCTAACTCAAGTTCTGTCATGTTGCCTTTAATTAAGGTAATGTTCATTTTAGTATCTCCTTTTCCTCAAAGTTACTTCCTACACACCAGTCTAACCCCACTTTGCCAATTTGTCAAGGGAAATCTTTGTGAAATATTTGTGACAATTATAGGGCATTAAACCGGGACCTGTTCTTGAACAAATGCCTGATAGGCCTCTGACCACACACAATCGGCAATGCCGTGCGGATGTTTACCAGTCTTCCCCTGATAATAGTCTAGCTCTCCAAATCGCATCCGCCCGTCATTCTTCCGCCAAAACTCTAAACAATAACGAAACCCCGGAGACTTTGTCGGAAAACAATCGGCAAACATTCGACAATCCTCACAATCTCCACCACACATTTTATTCATGATTATTCCTCCTCCTTAGCCCTATAGTTTTAATAAACTCATAGCCAAAATTCTCAGCGTTCAAACTATCTCTTTAAATCCACAATCACAATGACATATATAAGAATTCCTCATTCGGCCGGGATGCCTTACGGTTTCTACTTTTACATCGTGATAAATAAAAACAGGCTGTTTAGCAAAGAAACAGCAGAACACGTCTTTCCAGGTTTCTCCAATAACTTCAAGTCCTTGATGGTGATCTGCTATTGCTTTAGCTTTTAAATACTTTATTCCGCACTTTGGTATTTTCATATTACCTCCATAAACGGATTGTCACCATGAGTCAACCTAAAATTATCTTCTTCATTTATACGCCAATAACTCGTGCGCGGGAACTTTTCTATATACTGAACTTGTAGATAATAATGCCCATTAGAATGTTGTACAATTTTCCTCTTTTCTCTCCCAAAAAATTTACGGGTACTCGAAGAAAAGAACTCCGGATTATGGTATTTTAAGTCTGCTATTGTTGGTTTCATTTTGGTGCCTCCGTTTTAGGGTATATCCGATCCTCCGGCAATACGCCTAGCTCATTTAAATGCTCCTCATCTACCGTAGACATGTGTAGTGGATGCCCCGGTTGGTCAATATTAAACAAGCGCATCCCCGGAATGTCTTCAAAGCCTTCCTGATAGCCAATATAAATTGCTCTCATATTTACTAGGCCTCAATTTTCTTCAAAATCCCAAAACCAATTACGCCATCAATCTCAGCGCACTCAATAACTTGTTCTTCTGGCAAAGTCTTTTTCTGTGTGAAAACCCCGGCGAATATCCGGCATTTAGACGAAAGTTTTTGTTTGCATTTTATGGTTAAACCGGCCTCAATGTCCCCACCGGCCCCAATGCCCTCACCGGCCTCAATGCCCCAACCGGCCTTGATGTCCCAACCGGCCCCAATGTCCTCACCGGCCTTGATGCCCCAACCGGCCTCAATGTCCTCACCGGCCTCAATGCCCCCACCGGCCTCAATGCCCCAACCGGCCTTGATGCCCCCACTGGCCTTGATGCCCCTACCGGCCCAAATGCTCCCACTCACAATTAACCACGAATCAAGATTGATTTCTATGGCACCATCACACTCAATATTTCCCTGAAATAGAAACTGCCCATATTCGTCTTTTCTCAGCCCCCTATATTTTTCGTCAATAACAAGTGTTTTCATAATAGTTCCTCCCTCTAGATTATTCGCCTTGCCATTAATAGCGCCAGTTTACTCATATGATGGTTTAAGAGAAAAAACACAATTGAGAACATGGCCGGATGGTAAAGGCTTAATGCCGTCATTTCCATCACCCCCAGCCCGTTTGCGTCATATGCTATTCGTTGGTTCTTCATGTCCTCAGTATACCCCCCATCTGTGACGCCATGATGACAACCAAGTGAAATCTGTGTGAATAAAAAGGCCATTATAGTGCATATATTCACTCAATTAAATGCAGTGTATGCCGTCACTATATCGGCCCCCCATCCAATATATAGCCTTTCTATGGCATTTTTATTTATAATTCGTTTACAATTGTAACAACGAGATTAAGATTTGATTAAGATTTTGGCCAATGTGGCTATATTTGCCCCAAAATAAGGGTATTAGTAGGGGAGTACTCTGTTCTCAGGATCATTTAAGGTTGTTTTTCGGGATCCTAAGCCCCATTCCGTAGAAAAACATCAAACACATTCATTTGGCGTAGAGAGGGAATGCTAGACGTGCTTCGGCGACCTAAAACTGTCTACCTCGATCAATCAGGGCCTTAACCGGCTGTTAAGCTAAATGAACCATCGCCCTAGACTGCACAACTAGCGGGCCTAAGTAAGCAGTTGATTGGCGCTGTGAGGCGTCTCAGATCTAACTTCCCATTTCTCTTATATGTGTATGATGAGAAAGAGGGAAGGTCGTAGTCTGTATAAACACTACTACTCTAATGAGGTTTATATGCTTAATGATAATGATAATGATAATGATGAA
>Ga0180432_10011337_pt1 | contig 10510 bp, 18 predicted proteins | sample SS_ome_10_FD_132414 | JGI IMG/M metagenome (GOLD analysis project Ga0180432, IMG submission 132414) | Hypersaline lake sediment archaeal communities from the Salton Sea, California, USA - SS_1_MS_2 metaG | ecosystem: Environmental > Aquatic > Non-marine Saline and Alkaline > Hypersaline >...
CGGGAGATGGTTAACGGGAGGCTCGCTTACCGTGGCACAAGGAAGCCGTCTGTTGATGCACCTATTCATTGGCTTCTGTATCGGCATTACTTGGATATCAATTACATCCTTCATTCGCATACTTATATCGAGGGGGCACGTTTCACTCGTGGTTGTATTCCGTGCGGGGCGGTTGAGGAATTCGACGAAATCATGAAGGCGGAACCCAACATGAAGGCTGACAAGATTCTTTTGAACCTAAAAGGACACGGTTCGATTGTGATGGGGCGAGAATCGAGCCAGTTTGACAGTATCCCTTATGTCGGGCGCAGCCTACCCGAGATGTTTGCTGAGGAATCTTTTTGCGTGAAGGCTACTGAGGTCAAGAGGAGATAGAAATGGCTGGTTCGTTTAACCATATCGTGAGCGAGGACGGTCGGTTTACCATGGACTATATCGACAATCTGGGGGACGCGCACGAGGCTCTTGAGGAGTGTTTCGCGTTGATTTATGCCCTGGCTGGTGGAGATACGTCCAGAATTTCTCACGCCTGCGATGAACTCGATTTGGTTGATCCTTGGGATTCTTCCCATGACGATGAACAAAAAATCCCATGAAGGGCTCCCACGCGAGCGACCAAGAGAGGGCATTGAAAGAGGCATTGCTCTATTTAGCAGATTGCACTCTCGCGACGGTTTCTGCGATGGCTATGAAAAAATCAAAGTCAAAACACGAATTCGAAAGGCAGATATCAATAGCGCAAAAGGCTTGTGATTGGATTCGAGATCTTGGAATTGACCCATCGGGAACGAGGGCTGCAGATATCGTCCGGCAGCAAAGCGTAAAGGAGTGGGCGTCCAAATATTGCTGACCGTCCACGATGAGTTGTCGGCTATGCAAAGACTGTGCGGTAGATGACAAAAGGAAAGGCTGCGGATGGAACAGATTACAGACACGACGCGAGAGGCTGAATCTCTTCTGAGGGAACACTGGGGTCATGACAAACTCAAAAAAGCCCAAGTACTGGTCATAGAGTGCGCAGCCGGACAGAGGCGAGACGTGCTTGCCGTGCTCCCAACCGGCTTTGGTAAGTCAGCGACCTTTCAAATACCGGCACTTATGGCAGAGGGCACCGCGATTGTTGTTTCGCCCCTTATCGCGCTCATGAAGGATCAAGTTGACGATTGCAGAAAACGGGGGATTCCTGCGGGCTATGTCAACTCGCATTTGAATGAGGAAGAGGCACGGCTGCAACTAGCCCAACTCAGCGCAGGCGAATTCAAACTCATGTATGTGTCCCCCGAGCGTATTCCAAACGATGCATTCAGGCGTGCTTTATCTGGGATTTCGATGAGTTTCGTGGTTGTAGACGAGGCTCATTGCGTGAGCAGATGGGGACACGATTTTCGACCTGCGTATTCCAACATCCGCAAGATATTCAAAGGGATGAAGTTCGCCAATGGAAAGCGTCCTCCTATCATCGCGGTAACGGCTACGGCGACCAGGGACATCGAAGGTGATATTGCTGAATCGTTGGGTATGAAGTCGGATTACATGCGTATTGTGGGTGACCCGATTCGTCCTAATCTTTCCTACGAGGTGAGCACCGGAAACGAGTGGGGTGCGCTTCGGCGGGCACTGAGAGGAATCCGGGACGTTCCTGGGCGGCATGTCATCTACACAACCACGCGCCAGGGAGCCGAGACCATTATCGACATCGCCAGGAAAGAGATACCAGGGGTGAGGTGTGGGTTTTATCACGCCGGCATGAACAAGGTTAACAGAGAAGCCATTCAGGAGCAATTCAAAGCAGGTGAGACAAAAATCATTTGTGCGACTTGTGCGTTTGGGATGGGTATTGATGTGCCGGATATTCGCACTGTTATCCATTTTGGGATTCCTGGCTCTTTGGAGGATTACTGTCAGCAGATTGGGCGTGCTGGCAGAGACGGCTTACCGAGTAAAGCATTGCTCATCGACAGTGCCATGGGGGTGTCTGTTCAGGAGTTGTTTTTGCGCACCGCCAACCCGTCTTACGATTACTTTGAATGGGTCTGGAACTGGCTGAACAAGACATTGGCGCGCGGCGAGGCAATGAAGAAATCCGCCGCCGTCATTGCTGGGGAAGTCGGAACAGCAATAGGACAAAAACTAGACGACAAAGCGGTCGGAACCGTGCTATCTGTGCTCTCGAAGATGGGTCTTGTCGAAAGAAGACCTGCAAGCGGCGAAGCGGCTCTCAGGTTGAACATGCAAGCATTTCAGGAGGCGATGGAGAAGCAGAACCCAAAACTCCGGGGAAACATGCAAATCGTCGCGACCTATTTGTGGGATGAATTTGCTCACGATTGCTCACAGACAGAGTTGCGCATACGGTTGAGTCCGCTGCAATTGACGCGAAAGACCGACTTGCCTCCGAAGTCTGCCAAAAACGCAATTGCAGGACTCGCCAAGAAAGGGCTGCTGGAGTCAGAGCCGCAATTCACAGGCAAATCGACGCGCCTCGTGAAACCGGGGCTTGCTTTGGAAACCGTGTTGACCAGAAAAGCCTTGCAAGAGAAATACGCGCGGGATGAGGCTCGGCTGGATACAATCAAACGCTATCCGAAAGCCCGCGATAAGGTGGCATATATCCGTGACTATTTCCTGGGGGAGAAGGCGCGTGGATGACGAAACACTCAGGGCTCTCGGCTTTGGAAAAGAAGTAGACCGGAAACAATCCGGCTTCTGTCCGTTCTGTAGCCAACCGGTCTGTTTTGAGGAATTCCGAGACGAGAAGTCGAGAAGAGAATATCGGATAAGCGGTTTGTGTCAGGCTTGCCAGGACAAGGCATTCGATGGAGACGAGTGATGGCGGACTTAAAAAAGCAGCGACGACAAGCCCAAGAGGTATTTGAGAGAGCGGAATCCTTGCGGCTTGAATTAGCAGAGGCGCTGAACGAGCGAACAGAAGCCTATGGATTACTCGCCAGCGCGCTCATGGCGACTATCAGGAAGCAAATGCCGCGCCTCCCTCTGCAGATGAGCGACGACAACAGATATATTGTTTGGCATTCAAAACTCAAACAGTACGAGTCTGGGCGGAAAATCGCAAACTGCGGACCTGCAATGGAGCGTGCAGAGAGAGCGCCGGGAGCGACACTGCTTCGGATAATTTCGCCATTTGAGTATGGCTTATGGACTACAACAAGGTGTCGAAACGGACGCCAAGAAATGTGCAAAGCGGGAACGTGGAGGATACCCGAGGCTGCATGCCGCTGGTTTGTCAAGTCCGTTAGAGAGCACAAAGGACGGAAGCGCAGGACCTAGCGAAGGAGAAACCGCGATGGACCTTCCAGACCACAACGAAATGGTTCTCGTTTGCGACAAGTGCGGGGCTGACCAGAGCCTGAGCAAGAAGAAAGTCGTGCGCCAAATAGAACAGGAGAACGACAACCCGGACAAGAGGATTATCGTCGTGTGCAGGTGTGGTGAATGCGGTCACGAGTATTGGCATCACGCCAGCCTGATGCTCCTAGAAGCATACGAGGTGCTACACGGTCACCAGGAGCCTGAGCGTGGATGATGATAACCCGATAAGATGCGCAGCGGATTATTTACGGTGCTGTAGGATGAGCGAGGAAGAGGAGTTTCCATTGCGTACCGGGACACCAAAACTCGCGAAGGAAATCTGTATGAAGTGCCACGGGAAGCCATGGACGGAAAAGATGCATGATCGTTGGGAGCGCGGCTATGTGACCTGTCCGCAAGATGACGAGATGTTCTGGTGGCACGTAGATGACCCCAGACAGATTGCTTGTAAATATCACGTCGAGCATCTAGTTATGACGCAGATGATAGACGGAGAGTGAAGCATGGGCTACACTATCACCGCGCCGATTAGAAACGTGCAACTGAGAGACAGGCTTTTTTCGTTCATGCTCGCAAACTATGAGGAACCGAAGGGTTTGTTTGGGCAGGAAGGCAACTATTCTTGGTTCGGCAAAACAGGCAGACCAGGGAACGAGAAAGCGCTGTCATACGATCATGGTGCTTGCCGGCTTGGTTTTGACTATAGTTCTGGTGCGCCGGAAAGAGCCTATCTGTTTTCAGTGACGCGGTGGATGTCCATTATCGCAGGAAAGAGAAAAGTGTTTGAGGGCTGTGCAGTGGCGCTTCCTTACTACGTGTATGATGGCTGCGAAGAGCATGCGGTCCTTGTGAGAGGAATGGCAAGGAAGCCAAAAAACTGGGATTGGTCAACGACGGATGAACTTGGTTGGGAAGTTCCGTATGAGTGTGATCCTAAGACCTTTCGGGGCGCGGCATGGACAGAATTTGAGGGAAACGCCCAATTCGCAAAAGAACAGATAGCGAAGGGACGAGAATGCGCAAGAATCGTCAAGGCGGCACTGAGGCGGCTTGACAAGGCATGGCGGGGACAACTGTGAATTTGTGGACTGTGATGTGCCCGTCGATGAAGGAACGATTTTATTACGGGCTGCAGACAGGAAATTGGAATCGTGCGCAAGAGGCGGAAAAGGTTCGCCGTGCTCTTAACCGAGGCGTTCGAAATGTCAAGGAAAAAACCGGCTATCATATGAGCCAGGGCGATATCGAGGAAGTTGTTAAACGTGCTGAAGCGATGTGGATGGAAATGGAAATTTGTATCTGGGGCGGCTGGAACAATCCTGATGCTGACGTATGGTAGGGAAACCAAGCAGTGACAGGTCCCGTGAAGGCGCGAGTTGTTCACCGGGTGTGCGAGAAATGCGAGTGGTACGACGGAGTGGCTCGCGTGGGGGCGACGTTAAGTGAACCGCTTTCGCCGTTTCTAGTTGACCCAGAACCCCTGCAGATAAAAACAGAAAAGTTCGTAAGCATGTGGAGGTGCAGTCTCTCATCGAACAACAGAACCTGGCAGGGAAAGTCGGGTGTTTTGGAGTTACAGGATGCGCCGCCCATCGACTGCCCGTTTCACGTAGAACATCTCATGCTTGTGTCCGAGTGATGTTCTCCTGCCTTTGTATAGAGGGATTTCCGATGAGCAAGAAACCGTTGACCGTCAGGAAGGAAATATGCGTTTACTGCCGCAACACAAGCGGGGTGAAATGGGAACAGACTGACGAAACAAACTGGGAAGAGGGGACCGTCATGTGTCCTCCTGGGTATTGCGAGGATGATGACAAGACGCCGCCTGTTCGCTGTCCTTATCGCGTCGAACACATGTTGGAAACGCAGGAGTTGCCAGAGTGATTTTGAAGTTTTTTCAGATTCTTTCCGACATTTTGACTTGAGCCCGGTTATAACATGCAGACGGCTTCTGGGTGGTTGAACACTGGGAAAGCGGAGTCCTTGTCGATAGAAAAACCTCAGAGGATTGAGAAAGTGAAGTGGTGTGTTGAGTAAACGAATTTGCGCGATTTGCTGGTCAAAAAGCCGGAACGAACTGAATAATCCGGATGACTTTTGGTGGTTGTTGGACGAGGACCGCTGGAATGAGGGCTGGGTGATTTGTCCGAATGGTTACACTGGCTTCATCGACGAGGAACCACCGAAGACATGTGCCTATTCTCTGGAGCACATATTGGACTCAGACGGGACAACGAAAGAGAACCGTAAGATGATGGATGCAGCAAAAACCCTGATAGCCGACATAGAATCGACCTTTCCGGGACGCGTTGCCTATATCGTGGGGGGTGCCGTGCGTGACGTGGTTATGGGACACGCACCCCATGACGTTGACATAGCTACCAATGCGGATATTGACGCCCTCACGGAACGCTACGGCGCGGTAAACATTGGTAAGTCAAAAGAGTTCGGAATCGTCGATGTGGGCTTCGGAGGGGAGCGCTTTGAGGTTGCTGCATTCAGGGTCGAGACAGGGACTCTTAACAGTCGTCATCCCGAGCGCGTGAAATTTGTCGATGATCTCCGGGAGGATTTAGCCCGGCGCGATTTTACCATCAACTCCATGGCTCTAGGAGTGGGCGGCATCATTGACCCACACGACGGTCAAAAGGACATCCGCGACAAGGTCATTCGCGCGGTAGGAATTGCCCACGAGCGTTTCCAGGAAGATGCCCTGCGTATCCTGCGGGCGGCTCGGTTCGCGGCTCGGCTCGGCTTTACCATCGAAGCAGCGACGAAAGCCTCTATGATTGACCACGTTTCGTTGATGGAAAAACTCAGTAAAGAGCGCATCCGAGACGAACTGGTAAAGGTGGCTTCTGTCTCCGGAGCGGCTTTGGCTCAATTCGTGGAAATCATGGACGAAATCTCGGCGCTGGACCTGGTATGTCCATGTGTCCGTGGCATGAAAGGATTTGAACACACCCCAGAAACGCATCCTGAAGGGGGTGTCTATGAGCACACGTTAGCGGCGCTGAGAAAGAGCCGGTCGAGCAATCCCCTCGTCAACCTGGCTGTTCTGTTTCACGACATCGGGAAGCCACCAACTCGCACCTACAACGACCACGGGCACGTTTGCTATAAGGGTCACGAAGCAGTAGGTGCCAAGATGTTCCGGGAAGTTGCCGAGCACCTGAAATTTTCCAATGAGCAGACCAATGCGATATTGTTTGCCATCGAAAATCACATGATTGCGCACCGGCTGCACACCATGAAGAAATCCAAATTGGTGAACATCCGACAAAGCCCGTTTTACGAGGTCTTGATCGAGACCTGCTATGCTGACGATGCCTCCCGTGGCGAGATGTTTGACGAGGCTGATTTCCAAAAGCGAGCGGACCGGGTGGAATCCCTTTACCAGGTGATTGGTGAGCGGGAGGAATTTGAGGCTCGCATGAAGAAGTACGTCCACGGTCGGATGATCATGGACATCGCTGCCGAATCTGGGGTGGTATTGCAGGGAGTACAGATAGGGAGCATCAAGAAGATGGTCCGGGAGACTGTGGTGGAAAGCAACTTCGAGATGGAACCCGGCGACGCTGAGAAACTGGTGCGCGCATTGGTTGCGGGTATTTCTAAATCGGGTGCCTTGTGCTAAAAAACTGGTCAAAAAACTCATTCGCAGTCGTATAATCATCCCATGGCGAAAAGAAAAATCCAACCCAAACGAACAAGCATCAAGGTCGAGTGCCTGAATCCCCAAGTGTGCGTCGCCTGTGAACACTGCACCTCTGTCGATAAATCAGGGCTTTACGTTTTTGTAGAATGCGCATTGGTCAGAGCAATACACCTCGACCCTGATTTTCTCCCCGTCGCATGTTTGTATGTAACTGAACACACCGTTTCACAAGTCAGCGGCACAAAGGGAGTTGCGCACGCTGGGAACTGTGATCGAAGGATGACGGAGAGGGAGTTGCTGTTGTTAGACCTGGTTATGCACATGGGTCAGGCTACGAAGAAAGGGCTCTGCGAGGCTTGTAGGCGTCCCTGGTGCGGCAAGAGGTGTGCATGCGGTAACAGGGGAGGCAACGGGGTGAGGGACGCACAGCGGGCTTTAGAACGTCTCAAATCTCTCGGAGTGGAGGAAATAGGAAAGAGACGGCAAGAGGTCTGGCTGGGAACTCTGGAATGCTGAGCCGTTACATATGCCGGCGCTGTAAGGAAACAGTGGGAAGGAGCCGAGAGCATCCACAGGAAATCATCCTTGGCGGAGATTGGACGGAAGCGGATTCGGACGGTTGGGCAAGTGGCGGCATTGTTCTTTGTCCGCACGAGTTAACCGTTGTCAGAAATATTCATTCCCCACCGCCGAAAGCGTGTCCTTATTTCCTTGAACATGTGCTGGAGGATAAGCGTTCGACATGCTTGCGTTAGAGAGAGCCGCTGTCTTTTTAGGCGTCCTCGTGCCTCCTGTTTTTGAAGAGCGAACGGATGAAGAATTCCACGTAGAAATGCTGCGGCGGTGCAGGAGAAACCGACGCAGGGCACTTGCTTACAGAGTAGCCGTGTGGCGACTGTATCCTCGTTTCATTCGTAAACGCCGGGAAAAGGCAATATGGATTGAAGCATTTAGACTTTTGGCGAAGTATCGGTCGGACTGGAAAGAAAGTAGACGGATGCGGAGGAATATCTTGAAATCCGAGGGGCGGCTTGGTCCAAAGGGAATCAATCGCCACGGAATATGGATGTGGGCGGAGCAGGGATGAAATTCAGACTCTACCAAGGGGACTGTCTTGATGTCATGCGGGAGAGCCTAAGCGCTGATTCGGTGGATACTGTTATCACTGATCCTCCCTATGGTCTTTCGAAGCAGCCTGATATTGCAGAGGTCATGCAGCACTGGATTGATGGCGACGACTACAAGCACAGAGGCAGCGGATTCATGGGCAAGTCGTGGGATTCGTTTGTTCCTGGTCCTTCTGTGTGGAAGGAAGTGTTGCGCGTACTGAAGCCAGGGGGATTCGCGCTAGTTTTTGCTGGCACGAGGACTCAAGGGCTCATGGAAATGGCACTCCGTTTTGCAGGCTTTGAAATCAGAGACACGGTCATGTGGGTTTATGGCTCAGGTTTTCCAAAATCACTCGACATAAGCAAGGCAATAGACAAGGCAGCCGGACACAGCGAAAAGCGTGGAAAAGGTTCTCCCGTTGACAGGAATGCTCTTGACTTCGGAGATTCTACTGGGAAGGCGAAGAATGGATTGACTTCAGATTATGGTCCAAAAAAGCCCCCAGCAACTGAGCAAGCACAACGATGGGAAGGTTGGGGCACAGCACTAAAGCCAGCCTACGAACCTATCATCGTCGCTATGAAACCACTCGACGGAACCTACGCTCAAAATGCCTTGAATCATGGAGTTGCTGGATTGAACATTGACGGCGGGAGAATATCATATCAAAGCGAAGAAGATAGGCAATCAGCCACGCCGCAAGAAAAATGTACGAGCGGAACTAGCGAACGAATTGGTGCGAAACCTTCAGTGGAAAATACCGACAGACAGGGGTTTGAGCGTCCAGAACAAAAAGGTCGCTGGCCAGCCAACATTATTCACGACGGCTCAGAGGAAGTGACTGAGTTGTTTCCTCAAACCGGCGGACGAGACAAAAGAGGAAGATGCAAAGGAACACGGGCTAGCGGCTTTGTTGACGTGGGCTCGGACAGCGGCTCCTCAGAACCAAATGCTTCAGTTTATGGCAATTCAGGTTCAGCCGCTCGCTTCTTCTACTGCGCCAAAGCCTCCAAAAGAGAGAGAGGCACAGGTAATAGGCACCCAACTGTCAAACCGCTTGCGTTGATGGAATACCTATGCAAACTCACTTCAACTCCGGCTGCTGGCACCATTCTTGACCCTTTCATGGGCTCCGGCACAACAGGTTTGGCAGCCCTCAAGACCAAGAGACCCTTCATCGGCATCGAGCAGAGCGAAGAATACGTGGCTATCGCCCGCCAACGCCTGCAAGATGGTGTCTGAGAAGTTCTTACGCTAGTCCTCAGAGAATCTTTTCCTTCCTACCTTTATTTTCTTGAGCACTTTTTGTGAAATTCGTACTCAAAAATCAACGAAAAGTGTATAATGAGGACGAAATCACGGAGAGTTTCCGCATTCCAAGGAGTTATAGTGGAAGAATGTACGGACGACGTGGGGGACGCAAGAAGAAGGCGAAGACCGATGAGTAGGCAGGTGGCACATGGCGTAGTCTGGTTTACCGAGCCAGTAAAGGCTAGGGTGCTGGACTTGATGAAGGCTCAGTCTTCTGCGGCTCGGTCGGCCTATCAGGCCATTCACAAGCACGGGCTCAAGGGTAATGCCGTCAAACAGTACGTGAAGCGTAACTTCATGTCCTTGATGAACCAGAGGTATATCTCGGATGCTGTAAGCCGTGTTAACGCTATCGAGGATGAGAATGTTTTGTTCGGTGGCAAGCAGTCTTGGGCAGATATGCGAGCAGGTGCGCTAGCCAAGGAAGGATGGCGGGAGCGCCGGAATGGACAGCTTTATTCTCGTGGTGACAAGACGAAGAGCGGAAACCCAAATATCCGAGTTGTTGGGGACATGCTGCTGGTGAATGACCCACCCGGCAGAGGGAAATGGCTGGAAGGTCGGTTGTTCATCCCTACCAAGTGGAAGCCTGTCCTCGACTGCTATGATGTGCGCTTGCTCTACAGGGACGGCAAGTTCGAGGTCAAAGTGTCGTGGACGGAGCCAGACACGCCAGGGCTACCGACAGTTGCTGGGGCAATAGGCGTGGACTGCAATCCCGATGGCGTTGCTGTGGTGGAAGTAACAGGGAACGGCAACTTGAAGCATAGTCGGTTGGTCACCGGAGACTATGTACTAGCTACCAAGTATTACGACGGCGACCCGTGCGATCATTTCTGTGTCGGGTTTTTTCGCTGTATGCTAGTCGATTGCCAGGGACGCACGACCGACAGGTATCTTGTTGCTGACAGCGATGGTCATTTGTTCCGTGCAAACGGATTCCGGCGATGTGAGCGCATCCAGAGGAACACTGGCGACATTTTAGTTGCCGCATTTCCGTATATTGGTGACAAGCCAGGCAGATCCTTATGGTACTGGAGGAGGCATCTGCGCGAGCTACAAGATCTGATAAACGCTAACACGAGCGTGAGTGGCGCGTAG
>Ga0180432_10011338_pt1 | contig 10508 bp, 7 predicted proteins | sample SS_ome_10_FD_132414 | JGI IMG/M metagenome (GOLD analysis project Ga0180432, IMG submission 132414) | Hypersaline lake sediment archaeal communities from the Salton Sea, California, USA - SS_1_MS_2 metaG | ecosystem: Environmental > Aquatic > Non-marine Saline and Alkaline > Hypersaline >...
AGCTAGCGATAAATTATACGCTGAGTTTGTCAAAGAAAACGCCTCAGCTTGGCAGCAGGCCTGGCGCAACATTTTCGGTGATAACGCTGTTATCCGAACTACTGACCGCTGGGATGGCACGGTAAAGCATCTTGGGTATGTCCCCATTAGTATTCAGGGGTTCGTCAAGGATACTCTCAACGGAGCTATTGCCACTGATGCCGATCTGGTTAAAGCCTCCCAGGAAAGGCTTAGAGACGCAGAGATTATTCCTGATGAGAGATTAACACAGAGACAGCTTGCTCATCTCAAGCTTGCCCGAGCGATAACCGATGAGATATGTCGTATCAGCCGGGTGTCAGAAGTTCATGCTGCTATTATCCCTCCCGCCAGTGACCGAGTTAGAACCGCGGGCATGTATGCAAGAGCGACACAGGAAATCTATATAGCCTCTGACCAGCTGGAACACGGACGGTCTACGGTGGACACGGTAATACATGAGATTGCGCACCATACCAGCGGCGCAGAAGATTTGGAACAGGCTCACAGCACAGAAATGACCAGGATAGCGGCAAGAGTAGTCCAGGAAACATCCAGAGGCGCCTTCGACGAGTTGCTCAAGGAGGTTGTATGGTGACGTATCGGTCTCTTCAAGAGCAAGTGAACGATATCCTGACATTCGGTGTATCTGTAATCTGTATCGGTATTATCTTTGGCATGTTGAAATCCCTCGTCCGCGAAATGCTCGCTGAGGAGGCGCCCGTATTGTTACCTCAGACTAAGCAAGAACGAAGTGACTCAATGCAAGGTTATGGAGTGTGGGACAGCTTTCTCGACCCAAGTGCAGCTTACGCCGAGGCTCGAAAGCTGCGGCAACAAGGATGGCCGGTAAGGGTAACCGAACGCGGTATTGCCGGCGGCAAGAAATACATTGTCTGGATAGGACGTAAGGAGACTCCGCCCGAGATATTCCCCCAGATTGTTGAAGAGATAGGTATGGTTCCGCCACAGTATCGCTACTTAGTTAGCTGGATAAGTGAGCCGCTACCCGCATACAGCCTAGCCACGGTTGAGCTTCTCCCAAAGACACTGCCTTCAGATGTGTCGGAAACAAAGGGACGCCAAATCGATGAGGTACTGAAGCAGCTCAAGGACGGCGTCGAAGGAATTCAAGGCAGCCACAATTTCAGGCAGTTCCTGCTCACCATGTCCAAGTTCCACAACTACAGCATTGGCAATCTCATATTGATCGCAATACAAAAGCCGGATGCTACCCGCGTTGCCGGCTTTAACACCTAGAAAGACCTGAACAGGTGGGTTAGAAAGGGTGAAAAAGGCATTGCTATCCTGGCGCCGATCTTTCCGCCAAAAGGGCCAAAGTCTAAAACTGAAGAAGCCGAAAGAGAAGAGGAGGAGCCGGAGGAGAAGATTGAGGTCAGCCCTGTATACTTCAAGGTTGTCTATGTCTTCGATGTCAGCCAGACCGAGGGTGAACCTCTACCCGAGTTCGAGGTACCAACTTTAACCGGCGAGGCTAATGAACAGCTATTCGAAAAAGCTTTTGTTCTGGCCGGGTCACAGGGACTCGATGTTAGCTTTGAGCCCAGACCATATCAGGACCCGGCTATTAAGGGATCCTGCTCGGGGAAAAGCATCTGGGTGAGGCCGGAAGAAGCCCGTGCCCAGCAACTAAAGACCTTGCTTCATGAAATGGCGCATTACTATTCTGAGGGAGTCTTCCGGATTCCAAGAAGAGACGCTGAGACAATTGCGGAGAGCGCCGCGTTTGCAGTTGGGGCGCATTATGGCTTTGACACCGGCGTTCGGTCATTTCCTTATGTGGCCTTATGGTCGGAGGATAAAAAAGTCTTGGAGCAAAACTTAGCCTCCATACGCAAGGTCGCTACGACGATTATTGAAGCACTGGAATGATTAGGAGTGTTTTGAATGGCAATTCAGCTTAGACCCGGTCGAGGTGGTTTCCTCCGACCCTTTGGCTGCGGCTGGTTTATCAGGGAGTTTCTCCTGGGGCATGGTCCTGAAGGCTCCCCTGCGATAAATCCTGAAGAAGGTGCCTGCCAGGAGGATATTTTCTATCATTACAAACTGGCTTTGCATTGGGCTTACGCTGAAGATGCCGTTGCCTGGGAAAACGAGGCCCGAATCAGATCCGGTAAGCCAATTTATACTCCCGAAGCATATGCCGAAAGAGTTGAATGGTTCTTAAGGCGGATACCCTATAAACTGCACAAATGCCGGTACCATAGCTTTCAGCGTTATTTCCACTGGCTTAAGCAACTTGAATGGGTAGAATTCACCGGCAAGGAGGAGCCCTCATCTCTACAAGAAAATTGTCCTGATGCTCCACCTCGAAAATATTATCGCTTAACCATGAAAGGCATTGAAGCGCCTAACCACGAGTGGTCGCGGCCTCAGGTTGTACTCTATCCTCAATTCGGTCTCAATTACTTCAGGGAGAAGAGGAAAGAACACGTCTATTCGAAGAAAGTTCCCACCAAAAGCCGAAGGCAAGTATAAAATCCATTCGTCGCTTCTAAGAACTGCTCAGATTTTGATCTTAGAGTTACACTGAACAGTTTGGACTATTGGTACTTATACATCTTAGATTACCAGTGCAACTAAGAACAAGTTCATTTGCCTCCTCTTTGCTCTGTTAATTCTAGCAATATCTTTTCGATTTCGCTTACATTATAGGGCTTGGTGACCACAGCAGAGAAACCATATTTCTTGAAGTCGGACATAATGGGGTCTGTGGAATATCCGCTGGAAACAATCACCTTGGCACCAGGGTCTATCTCGAGCAGCTTCTTAATAGTATCTTTACCTCCCATACCTCCCGGTACCGTCAGGTCGAGGATTACCGCGTCAAACGGTTTTTTCGCCTCTCTAAATTTACTGTACTGCTCAATAGCTTCAGCACCGCCACTCGTAACCTCCACCTCATATCCAGCCAGACCTAGCATGCTGCTAAGCATCTCTCTGATTGACTCCTCATCATCCATAACCAGAATTCTGCCTCCACCGGTCAATGCCTTTTCTTCCACTGTTTCCTTCGCTTTAGGAGGCAGTCGTTTTGATGCAGGGAGATAAATGCAAAATGTTGTGCCGATATCCCTTTTAGATGTGACCGTAATGTGGCCATCATGATTCTTGATAACAGAATAGGTTGTAGCTAGCCCCAGCCCGCTGCCTTTCTGCTTGGTGGTGAAATAGGGCTCGAATATCCTTGTTAAAAGCCCTTCAGGTATGCCTATCCCATGGTCTTCTACGAATATCTTTATATAATTCCCTCTGGATAATGGCAGGCGACCTCTCTTTTTGATGGTGATATTTTTTGCTTTGATATTAATTATTCCTCCGGTAGGCATGGCTTCATTAGCATTGATAACCAGGTTGTTGATAACTTGGTTCATCTGCCCCTCATCAACTTCCACCGGCCAGAGGTCATCCGGCAGGGAGAAATCGCATCTTACATTGGATCCCTTCAGCACGAAGCCGGCTGAATCCCTGATCAACTTTTGAATTGAGACTAATTTTTTAACAGGTTTTCCGCCCCGGGAAAAGGTCAGCAATTGCTGGGTCAAGTCCCTGGCACGTTCGGATGCATTCTCGGCTTCTTCCAGTCTGCCAAAAGCTTTTCCCTGTGGGTCTATATACCTTTTCGCCAAAGATATATTTCCCATAATACCAGTAAGGAGGTTATTGAAGTCATGGGCGATGCCGCCGGCCAGCGTGCCCACTGATTCCAGCCTAGCTATCCTCTGGCGGTCTTCCTGTACTTGCCTACGCTCGGTAATATCCTGGAAACTGCCTATGGCTACCGGCGCCCCGTGGTACTGAATAGGTGCGACTGTTTCTAAAGCCCACCTCATATCGCCGTTTTTGTTTATAATCCTGAATTCGTAAGGCGTCGAGCGCTCTCCTTTGAGCATATTGATAGCGTTCTTTCTGACCATCTCTCTATCTTCGGGTACTACCAGGTCCAGGGAATTCATACCCAGTAGTTCCTCTTCGTCATAGCCGGTATCTTTCTCAAACTGTGGATTGGCATAGATAAATTTTCCTCCCTGAACGATATAAACACCAACCGGTGAGTTTATAGCCGAGGTTCTTAATAATTCCTCGGCCTGCTTGCTCTCCGTGATGTCCATGATGACGCCCAGAGAGCCGAGGAAACGGTCATCCGCATTAAGAAAAGGTGCCGCCGAAACAATTACAGATCTGACTACACCCTTCTTGCTCAGGAGACTTACCTCATATCGCGAGGCTGTACCGCGGCGCCGCTTTTCTGTTTCAGCACTTATTATTCGCCAGTCCTCCCTGGAAACCAGCTTTTGCAGGTTCTGCCCCACGAGCTCTTGTGCTGTGTATCCAAGCATTTTAGCAAAAGCCGGGTTGGCAAACGTTATTGTTTCTTCTTCATTAGTAATGCAGATTCCCTCAAGGGCGGTGTCGACTACGGTTCTGTATCGGGCTTCACTTTCTTTCAATGATTCCTCGGCTTGCTTGCGCTCGGTAATGTCCGAGATAAATGCAACGACTATCTGACCATTGCCATTAGAGCCTTTAATAGCAAACATCGATAGCCAGGCAGGGAACTGCGTCTGGTCTTTTCTTCTCTGTATTATTTCTCCGGCCCATTTACCCTCTGACTCGATTCCCACCCTGACAGACTCTGCTTCATTTGGATTGGCATTCAACATGAAAGCAGCCTTGCCAATGAGTTCATCCCGACTGTAGCCATACAGTTGAAGCATCGCCTGGTTGACATAGGTTATATTTCCTTCACTATCTGTTATTGTGATAGGTTCGATGGATTGCTCGACTGCGGAACTGAGCCACTTTATTTCTTCTTCCATCTGCCTGCGCTCGGTAATATCCCTGGCGACGCCGAATAAACTTACGACCTCGTCGTTAATAATAATCGGCGCTCCACTCACTTCTATCGGTCCAGTGCTGCCGTTTTTATGGATCAGGTCAACTTCCACGTTTTGAATCACTTCACCTTTGTACGCTCTCTCTAATAGAAACTGGGCTTCAAGGCTCTTTGCTTCAGAAATAAAGCTGGCATAATCCTTTCCCTCGACCTCGGTAGGGTCAAATCCGAGTATGCGTTTAACGGCCGGGGAAGCATATAGTACTTTACCCTGCTTATCTACCTGAACCATGTAATCGGGGCTGGTCTCTGCCATCAACCGGAATCGCTCCTCGCTCTGGCGCAATGCTTCTTCTGTTTCTTTACGTTCAAGGGTGTTGCCTATGATCTCCGAACATATACGGAGAATAGACAAATCATCATCACTCCATGTCCCTGTATCAACCACATTATCAAAGCCCATAAAGCCGGAGAGTTTCCTACCAATAAGAACCGGTAAGACCAGCAGCGACTTTATATCCTGGCTTTCCAGTATCTCTCTTTCCGCCCGGGCTGCTGCTGGCATTTTGGAGACTTCTCGGATGTGAATAGTCTCTCCTTTACGAAGCCTGGCAATCCACCACGGAAACATTGCTAGAGGGAGATTCTTGAGATTATCTATCTGCGGGCTGACCCCATCGTTGCACCATTCATGAGTATTATCCATGGTAGCTTTCTCATGGTTAAAAAGGAAGAGGTATGCGCGGCTTGCATGGCTTAATCTACCGATATCAGCCAGTGACGTATTGATGGCAGCATCTATATCAGCAGTACCGACGAACCAGGAAGATATAATGGCAACTGTTCTCTCCAGCTTTAACCTGTGTTTGAGGGTATCCTCTGTACGTTTACGCTCAGTAATGTCGTCTACCATCGCCAGATAATATAGAAGCTTACCCTCATTATCATAGAGACCGGAAACGGTTGTTAATGCCCAGAGTATCTCTTTGCTTTTCTTAATATAGCGCTTTTCAGTTCTGTATACAGTTATTTCTCGCCTTGAGAGCTTATCTATATTTTTCCTGTCTTTTTCAACGTGATCGGGATGAGTGATCTTAGCAAAGGTGCTACCGATAATTTCCTCTGGGGCATACCCCAGCATCTCGCAGAACCTCGAATTAGCGTTGATGAATCTCCGGTCACATCCGGAGATAGCTATTCCAATCGGACTATCCTCGAAAAATCTGCGAAATCTTGCTTCACTTTCTCTTAATGCTTCATCAGTATGCTTACGCTTGGTGATGTCTGTGTAATGTTCAATACGACCACCGGCATAGAGTCCTGTTTTGATAGGCTGACTCCAATGCTCGAGCCAGCGCTCCTCGCGCTTACCATCGGGAAGCACATGACATTCGAAATTCTCGACATACGTGTTATCATCGTACGTAGCTAATACCGTTCGCGCAAAGCCTTCCGGGTCTTCAAAGATATACTTTACTCGCTCATGAATCAGTTGCCGCTTATCCGACCCGATAATGTCCTCCCTTCGGACACCGAAGTAGCGTTCTAGAGCATGATTTACCCATAGGACCTTGAAGTTTCTGTCCAGGATGAATATACCGACGGCAGAGCTTTCCAAGACATCATTTACCAAAGAGCGGTATTTCTCTTCACTCTCACGTAATGCTTCCTCTGTACGCTTGCGCCCGGCAATTTCATTCCTTAATTTTTTGGTACGTTCCTGAATACGAGACTCCAGTATATCTCGCTCTTTTTGCAGGGCTTCTTCGGCTTGCTTGAGCGGTGTTATATCCGCGAATGTCAAGACGGCACCGACCAGTTCCCCACCATTCTTTATGATTGGTGCCGCACTAACGTTAATCCACGAGATTGAGCTATCATGGTGCCTGATGCCCATGACCATATCCTGGACGACTTTTCGTTCCCGAATAGCAACCGGTCCGGCCATCTCCTCATGCGGCATCACCGTGCCATCAGCACGGATAATATCCCACTCGGGATCAACGTAGTTTCTGTTTTCTATTTCACTAAGTTCTAGTCCCAGTATCTTCTCTGCCATAGCATTGGCGCGAATAATCCGGCCGTCTGGTGCAATCAGTATAACGCCTTCAGCCATGGTTTCAAACAAGCTGCGAAACGTCTCTTCGCTCTCCCTTAGCGCCTGTTCCGCCCGCAGGCGATCCGTTACGTCCCGGCTTATGCCGAAAAGCGCTTTTTCACCTTTCCATACACCATAGGCTACCTTTGTCTCAACAGGGATATAAGAACCATCCTTGGTAAGTAGCGGTATGGGACAAATCTCCCTTTTACCCGCGAGCATATCGGCAATAATGGACGCTGCTTCCTCGCGCCGATCTGGAGGGTGGAACTCGGGTACGCTCATTTTGGATATCTCTTTCCGTGTGTACCCAAGTCGCCGGCGTACAGCTTTGTTGGTGTGAACTACCTGTCCATGAGAATTGATGACAAACATGAAATCCCGCAGCGAGTCGAGAAGTGACTCGAGTTCCTTTTGCTTTTCTTTAGTCGCATCTTCCACCTGCTGGCGCTTGGACTCGGATGCTTCGAGTTCAGCGAACCTACGGCGTAGCTCTTCTAGCTCGCTGATTAGCTGCTCTTTTGTCCTGCTGGTGTCTGCCATGCAACACCTCCTCGACCAGCATCGTGCAGATTATCATGCTGTGTTGCTTATCGGCAGGGCGAAACGGAAAGTGCTGCCTTTTCCGCGGGTGCTTTCCACCCGAATTCTGCCGCCATGCCTGTCCAGGATTTGACGGACGATTGTCAATCCCAGCCCGGTCCTTTCCGAGGGCTTCATCGATGGATCATCGGTGTGATAAAAAGGTTCAAATATTCTCTTTTGTTCTTCATCACTCATGCCAGCCCCATGGTCAATCACACTGACTTCACAGGTGTTACCCTTCCTGGCTACCTCAATCCGAATCTCCGCATCGTCTGTGCTGAAGTCAGCAGCATTTTGCAACAAGTTCAGAAGAACCTGATTTAGCTTATTTTTATCGGCGTAGACCGGAGGGATACCGTTCTCTATATCCAGTTCGAGGTGTTGACGCCTTCGTTTGAGTACCGGGGCCATAGTTTTGCTTGCCAACTTTACCACGCCAGCCAGCGCCACGGGCTTCAGTTTTAGTTCCATTCTGCCCGATTCTATCTTGGAAATATCAAGTACCTGGTCAACCAGATACAGCAGGTGTTTGCCTCCGGCGAGAATATCGCTAAGACACTGTCGCTGGTCATCGTTAACCGTGCCGGGGATCTCATCAAGAAGTAACTCGGAGAAGCCGATGACGCTGTTTAACGGAGTGCGCAGTTCATGAGAGATTCTGTCCAAGAACTCCGATTTGAGCTGGTTCGCCTCCTCGGCCTCGCGAGTCCTTCGCTTCAGTTCCCGCTGTTGCCGCATTAACTGCTCGTTTTGCGCTTCCAGTTGACGGCTCTTTTCCTGAAGCGCCCTGTAAAGTGCCGCTGCTTTTAGTATCGGTCCCAGGCTTTCGGTCATGGCACTGAGCAGCTGAATATCCGCAGAAGTGAAGCTGTGAAAAGTATGATTACCGGCAAGCAACATGCCGACAATATTGCCGCTCGATTTCAAAGGCACCACGATTACTGACCGTAGGCCTTCCTGCACCACGTGGATATCAACGAGTTGTCGGTATTTTATCGTGTCCTCTATCACCAGCGGCAGCCCGGTCAGCCCAGCCTCGTTGTCTGTTAAGTCTGGTCTGCATGAACCACCTCTTATACACCTCAGGAACTGGGGGGATACCTCACCGCAGTTAGCTGTGAGCATCTCTTCATCATTGGCAAAAGATGCTATCACCATATCGGTTCCTAATAATTCGGCAACTCCGTCAACAAAACTGTTCAATATTTCCTCGGGATTCAGTGACTCAATGGCAGTTTGCGCAATGCTGCGGAGCGCGGTGAATTCCCTGGCCCTTCCATTCAGGTCCTGAACCAGTTCCCGCCTCGATTTTTCTCTGTCAATCGGATTAGCAATCTTCACCCTTTTACCTGCCTTTAAAGAAGACCATTATTTGGTGGTTTTTATCGTCATGCCTGTTTTGTACCCAGCATGAATTTTATTTTGTCCAGCAGTTCATCGACGTCAAATGGTTTCGCTACATAGCCTTCTGCACCGATGGCCTTGCAGCGTTCCTGATCAAGGTTGTCTGTCCGACCACTCATCATGAACACCAGTATATCTCTCGTACCGGCTTCGGATTTCAACATACGGCAAGTGCCTATACCGTCGAGCTTCGGCAGCAGGACGTCCATTAAAATGAGAGCCGGTCTCTGTTTACTGGCTATTTCTAATGCCTCTTCACCATCTTTCGCTTCGATAACGTAGTAATCATCCTCCAGGGCAGCCCGCAGCATGTCTCTCACGTACAATTCATCATCGGCAATAAGTATCTTCTTTCTGGAAGCCTGCGGTTTTTCTTGCTGCATGTTAATATGACTCCTTTAATGTCCTCATCTAATATTTTAGTGCCGACCAATTGCATGCAGGGAGCTATTAGCCGCCGTGGTGATATCAGCCACATCGACAGGCTTGGCCATTATTCCTAAGGGGCCGTACCTTAGAGCTCGCTGCATCATCTCGCTGTCTGGGTAACCGGTAACAATCGTCACCGGAAGTTCGGGCTTGATCTTCCTTATCTGACCCAATACCTCGGCGCCATCCATGTCCGGCATCTTCAGATCCAGGAACACCAGGTCGAAATCTGATTGTTTTACCTGCTCCAGACCTTCGACTCCGGTATCCACAGTTACCACGACGTGACCTTCTTCCTGCAATGTTTCTCTGAAGACTGACGCCACTATTTCATCGTCATCGATGACCAGGATACGAGCTTTGGTTACCCCTGCAGATTGGCGTAGCCATCTGTCGATTTCCTTTTTATCGAATCTCCATTTATTGCCTATCTTGATTGCCGGAAGAGCACCCCGCTTGAGCAATTTGTATATCGATTTTCTGGTAAAGCGCAGATATTCCTCTAGGTCTTCGATGGTCAGGAGTTGCGGCATGTTTTTCCCCTTTTTAGTTCGCTTGATTGCTTTTGCCAGTGTTACAATGGTATGGCTTGATGTTATTCAGCATAAATTGAGCAAGGTAGCTCTGTTCAAACCTCTGTAATAGACAGCTCATATAGTTAAGTTTCTCTTCCATTTGGGATTGCCTTCTGTATACCCAATCATTAACATGGTCAGCGGGTATGCCCAAACCGTGAGCGATGTCAATGGTCTCATCAATCACCGCCTTCTTTATGGCATAGCCAGTCAGTGAATTGATTCTATTTTCCACCCCTGAGGCTATAGAATCCAGATAGCGCCCCCAATCATCTTCCGTTTCTGTTCCTATATCATTGATAGAGCCTTGCCCGTGTCGGGCGCTGAAGGCAGGTTTTAGGGCTAAGGCTGTTTTAATAGCCTCGTTTATTTGTTCGAGATCAAAAGGCTTCGTGATATAGTCGGCAGCACCGAGTTTCATCGCCTCAACAACGGTTTCGGCATCACCCGATGCAGTTACTACGATGACTAATATGCCTGGATATCCTGTACTAATGCTTTGTAATACTTCCATTCCCGGGATATCAGGTAATTTCAAATC
>Ga0180432_10011339_pt1 | contig 10508 bp, 13 predicted proteins | sample SS_ome_10_FD_132414 | JGI IMG/M metagenome (GOLD analysis project Ga0180432, IMG submission 132414) | Hypersaline lake sediment archaeal communities from the Salton Sea, California, USA - SS_1_MS_2 metaG | ecosystem: Environmental > Aquatic > Non-marine Saline and Alkaline > Hypersaline >...
AAACGGACCGGTAACCGCTTATAACCCTGGCAGTTATACTGTGCTTATGCCCAAAAAGCGAACATCACTCTATAATTTTGTTTTTATCGCTTACAGGTAAATCTCGCCCGATGATGAATTAACAGGCTCGGGTAACCCCCGTCTTCTGGAACTACTCCACGCTAATTACCAGTCTATTCCAGAGTCCGGCACCCCATTTAGCAACAGCCCGAGCGTCCCTATATACTGGTCATGATTCCCATATTTTAGACGAGCCGGAAAAGTCATCACTTGACACAATTAAGTGATAGATATATAATAAATATGGTCATAAGGGCATAATATAGATATATATATTATCTTGTGGACATAAGTCCATTACAATTGAAGGAGATTCACAGATACTATGGGAAGACAACCGTTATGGCGGCGAGTGGGTTTTATTCCTCAGGTTACCTACTTCAAACCTGCCGGCGTGCGCCTGTCTCAATCGCAGGAAATATGCCTTGCCATTGAGGAAATGGAAGCGGTTCGTCTCAAGGACATTGAAGGACTGGAGCAGGAAGAATGCGCTCAAAGGATGAATGTCTCCCGGACTACCTTTGCCCGTGTTCTAAATATGGCCCGTCAGAAAGTGGCTGACGCCCTGCTCAACGGCAAAGCGATAAGGATTGAGGGCGGCAATTTCGAGATGGCGGCGCGCCGCTTCATGTGTGTTAATGGCCACGAATGGGATGTCCCGTTGGAAGTCATGATGAACACGCCTACTCAGTCCTGTCCCACCTGTAACACTCCAACCGTCATGCCCATCTGGCCCTGGCAACCGGGACGGGGCCGGGGCAGTCAGGGAAGACGCCGTCGAGGAGGACGGAATTGGTGAAAAGATTCTCCATGTCTTCGATGAAGCTTGGGAGATGGCATTAAGGTAAGGATAGAAGGGAAACATGGCATCGCAAGCAGAATTAAAGTTAGTAGCCGCAGACATGAGAGCCGGAGGTCTGCACTTTTCCCGGACTGAATTGCGTGCATTATCTGAGGATGTAGTGGCGGATGCCCTGGCAGAGAATCATTGCCCGGTAACCCGACAGAAGAAAGATCCACGGTTTGAAGAAAACCGGTTGTCTGCACAATCGATGACGATGGGGTTTTTACAATGGCAGGTCAGTTAACTGAGAGCCAAAGCAATGTTGATGAGATATCCAGTCGACGCAGCACTGAGCAGCGTCGGTTAATCCTGGAAATTATCCGGCAGGCTGACGGACACCTTGATGCTAATGAGATCCACCGGCAGGCTTGCCAGAAATCGCCCAGCATCAGCCTATCCACAGTATACCGCAACCTGCAGCTATTCAAGGGACTTGATCTGATAGAAGAGCACCAGTTCGGCGGTAGTCGCCGTTACTATGAAAGCACTCCTCAATCCAAGCATCACCATCTGGTATGCCTTGGCTGTGGGCGTGTATTTGAGTTTAAGTGCCCATCGGCAGAGAAGCTGAGGTCTAGAATCAGCAGAGAAGAAGGATTTAAGATAACTGACGCTGAGGTCCGCCTGGTAGGCTATTGCCCTGAGTGCCAGCGAAGATTGTCAAATACTATGAAGAACACCAAGAACCAATTGGTGAAAGGGAGGTGAACAGGATGCCATTTGGAGATGGAACTGGACCAAGAGGAATGGGACCGATGACCGGGAGGCGCGCGGGTTACTGCGCCGGTTTCGGCCAACCAGGCTTTGCTAATCCCATCATGGGAAGAGGATGGTCTGGTTTTGGTTGGGGAAGGCGATACGGATATCCCTATGCCGGGAGTTATGGAGCCGGAGTCCCTTATATGGGACATGGTTATCCATACTACGGCAGAGGTTACATCCCATCCTACGGGTATCCGTATAGATATCCGTGAGCTTCATTAGTATCAGGATGAACTAAGAACAGGTAAGACTGGCTGATTATGTGGAAGGAGGTGAGCAACATGCCGTTTGGAATGGGACCGGCTGGCTGGGCCTACGCATACCCATATGCTTACCCGTATCCTTACGCTGTTACTCCCTATCCGGCGTGGCCATGGTGGGGTGGCTGGCGAGGTGGCAGGGGCCGCGGCTGGGGTCGTGGGCGCGGCTGGCGCTGGTTTACACCCTACTGGTACACATGGTGGTAGAACCACCAATAAAATCTTCTAGAGAAGGTGAAATATGCCTAACGGATTTGGAAGAGGCGGAGGCTTCGGTTTCAGAGGAGGTATGGGGTTTGGCTTCCGCGGGAGCTCTCCTCCCTGGCCCTATGTGGGTATCGGTAGAGGGGGACTACCAAGACATGAGTACTTCCTCAGCGGGGCGATGGGAGCACCGGCTCAATGGCCATACCAGCAGGCTCCCTATACCGCAGCGTCACCTGCTTTTAGTAATACACCCTTTGCCCCCCAGGTAACCCCCGAGCAGGAGCTTGATTTCCTTAGAAACCAGGCTGAGACGATAAGTGAACAACTCGAGCAGATAGAGTCCAGGATGCGTGACCTGGAAAGTGAAAAGTAAAATACAATCAAAAAGGAGGTATGTCATGCCAGGATTTGATGGTACCGGTCCTTGTGGGATGGGCCCGATGACAGGCGGTGGCAGAGGATTCTGTAGCCCTTGGAGAACAGGGGCAGCTTATAACCCGTACGGAGCTTTTCAAGGGATGGGATATGGTTATCCCTATTATGGAGCAGCCCCGGCAGTTCCCGGTGCTATGCCCTTTTCCCCGGTGATGACCCGCGAACAGGAGCTTGACTTTCTAAAAAACCAGGCTCAGGTGATGAAAGGTCAGCTGGAGCAAATAGAGTCCCGTATTCAACAACTTGGAAGCGAAGCTTAAGCAGTATCCCCCCAAAAGTCAGTTAATGCCCCCCAGCTTGCTGAGGGGCATTATGGGGAAGGGAGGAAGCGAGACCAACCTGCACTGCGACTCATCCCGGCAGATTGCTGGGAGTTATTCTCGCCGGATTTTTGTAAGAAGGAGCACTAGATGAAAATCGCCATTTCGGCTACCGGCCCAACCCTGGATTCCAAAGTTGACCCTCGCTTTGGGCGGTGCTTGTACTTTATTATTGTCGACCCGGAAACAGAGGGGTATGAGGCTCTTGATAATACCAGTTCCATGGCGGCTGGTGGCGCCGGTATTTCTACAGGCCAGGTGATTGCCGGTAAAGGAGTCGAGATAATCCTAACCGGCAATTGTGGTCCAAATGCCTACCAGGTATTGTCATCTGCCGGGATTAAGGTTATAACCGGCGTCTCCGGGAAAGTAAAGGATGCCATTGAAGAGTACAAACTCGGCACCTATTCGGCAGCCCAACAGCCCAACGTAGCTGCTCACTACGGCATGGGTTAAGGCGGAAAGATTAGCAGAAGCACGGGCGCAGGAACTTGCACGGCAGTATGGCTCGTGCCTGACTCGCAGTATGGGAGGGAAATGATACTGCTAGTTGCGCTATCACCACAACCTGCCAAACCCTGAGCCGGAAACAGAAACCCTTAAAGCCTAATCACGGGCAAAACTGGTACAGCAACTGGCTGAAATTCAGCGCCGTAGAGGAGTTGGAAAAGAAATAAAAGTAAGAGCATGAATACTGAAAATACGAAACGAAGATGGTGGGAGGATAAAAGTATACGATGATAATATCTGTTGCTAGTGGTAAAGGGGGAACAGGTAAGACCCTGATAGCAACCAGTCTTGCCCTCGCCCTGAAAGATACCCATAATGTGCAGCTACTTGATTGTGATGCAGAAGAACCCAACGACCACGTTTTTATGAAGCCGAATATTACCCGCAGTGAAGCGGTTTCTATACCAGTCCCGAGTGTGGATGAGGCGAAGTGTACTCATTGTGGTAAGTGTGGCGAGGTCTGCGCCTTTAACGCTATAGCTGTGACAAAACAGAAGGTACTCATCTTCCCTGAGCTTTGCCATGGCTGTGGAGCCTGCAGCTATCTTTGCCCGGAAAAGGCTATTTCCGAGGTACCGAATCCTATCGGGGTAATAGAGTCGGGAAATGCGAGCGGTGTAGATTTTATTCATGGCAAACTTGATGTCGGTCAAATGATGGCACCACCGATTATCAGAAAGGTGAAAGACCTAATTGACCGGGATAAGGTAACTATCATTGATTCTTCTCCCGGTACATCCTGCCCGGTAGTGGAGGCAATCAAAGATAGTGACTTCTGCCTGCTGGTAACTGAGCCCACGCCATTTGGGCTGAATGACCTCATCCTGGCGGTAGAAACAGTAAGGAAGCTCGGCATGCCCTGTGGCATCGTTCTCAACCGTGCCGGGGTCGGTGATGGAAAAACAGAGGAATATTGTCTTAGAGAGAATTTACCAATCATGCTGACTATTCCTCTGGATACCGGTATTGCCGGTTTCTATTCCCGGGGTATTCCATTAGTTGAAGGAATGCCGCAATATAAAAACAGCTTTGTTGAACTTTACGATAAGATTGGAGGGGTGGTAAATGAAGGAATTAGTAATTCTAAGCGGTAAGGGAGGAACGGGTAAGACCAGCGTCGTAGGCTCGTTTGCCGCTATCGCTCAAAAAAAGGTAATGGCCGATTGTGATGTTGATGCCGCCGACCTGCACCTGATACTCTCCCCCTCGTCTCAAGAGGAAAATGAGTTTCGGAGCGGGCAGGTTGCGGTTATCGATGAAGACAAGTGTATTCAGTGCGGTCTATGTCAGGATGTATGCCGCTTTGACGCCATTAGTGACTTCAAGGTTGACCCCATTTCCTGTGAGGGTTGCGGCTTCTGTTCGCATGTGTGTCCGGTTGAAGCAATTACCATGAATGAATGCAAAGCAGGGGAATGGTTTATTTCTACTACTAAATATGGCCCGCTGGTTAATGCTCGACTGGGAATAGCCCAGGAAAACTCCGGCAAGCTGGTAGCTCTGGTCCGGCAGCATGCGAAAGAGATTGCGGAGCAGGGTAAGCTTGATTATATCATCAGCGACGGGCCTCCAGGCATCGGCTGCGCGGTCATATCATCCTTATCCGGTGCCGACCTGGCCCTTCTCATTACCGAGCCAACCCTATCCGGAATTCATGACCTGGAACGCGTGCTCGATGTTTGTCATCATTTTGGTATTCCGGCGCTGGTTTGTATCAACAAGTTTGACCTCAATGAAGATAACACTCGCCAGATTGAAAATTATTGCCTCAAGCTGGGGGTAGAGGTAGCCGCCAAAATACCCTTTGATACTATAGTCACCGAGGCTCTGGTCCACAGGCAGCCTGTAGTTGAATACGACGATGGTAAGGTGAGCCAGGAGATAAATAATCTCTGGCAAAGAGTTACCGAGGTGCTTGCTTGAAAAAACGTAATGTGGGATATAATGCCCGGCGTTCCAGCAATTTTATAGGTATGTTAAGAAATACAAAATATCAGGAGGTCTATAATTAATGAAATACGCGGTACCCATGAGCGGAGATTCAGTGGCGACGCATTTTGGTCATTGTGAGCAGTTTGCCCTGCTTGACGTTGATGAAGATAGTAAGCAAATAATCAGCAAAGAGCTTGTCGTATCCCCGGGACACGAGCCGGGGCTTCTTCCGGAATGGCTGGCAGAGCAGGGCGTCTCCTTGGTGATTGCCGGTGGGATGGGCTCCCGGGCTCAGAATCTTTTCCAGCAATATCGCATCGGAGTCATTATCGGCACCATGGAAAAAGACCCGGAGAAAGCGGTAATGAGCTATCTAAATGGCCTACTGGCTACAGGTAGCAACATATGTGACCACTAGCAATAATCGCTACTGGCAACTTTCGAAATACATGGAGGATAAATTCGTGGTAACTGAAGAGCAAATAAGAAATGCCGGTGAGAAAGTCCTGGTTCCCGGTGTGAAACGAAGTATCACTGATCTGAACTTGATTCAAGAGGTCGCTCTTTCCGATCACAAGGTCAAAATCACAGTGGCTTCGGCAGCACTGAGCAGCGATACTCAAGAATGGGTTAAAACCAGGCTAAAGGAAAGTATAGATAAACTGCCTGAAGTGAAAGGTTTGGAGATAGCATTTACGGAGGCTAAACCAGCCGATTTGAACAAGATTGACAACATCATCGCCGTGATGAGCGGCAAGGGTGGGGTGGGCAAATCACTGGTAGCCGGTCTTACGGCAATTGCCTTGAGGCGCCAGGGATACAAAGTAGGTGTTTTAGACGCTGATATCACCGGACCCAGTATTCCCAAGATGTTTGGCGTGACTGGCCGACCGACTGGAAGTGACACTGGCTTTTTACCGGTACCATCCAGGTCTGGAATCAGCATGATGTCAATCAACCTGCTGCTCCCCAGCGAAGATGATGCCGTCATCTGGCGTGGACCTCTAATCTCAAACACCATCAAGCAGTTTGGCAATGACGTTTTATGGGGCAAACTTGATTATCTCGTCATTGACCTGCCTCCGGGTACAGCGGATGCCCCCCTGACCGTATTGCAGTCGTTTCCGATATCAGGGGTAATCATTGTCTATACGCCGCAGGACCTGGTTGACATGATTGTGAGAAAAGCCGTGAACATGGCTCAGAAGATGGGCAAACCGGTTCTCGGCGTAGTGGAGAACATGAGCTATCTCTATGTACCTGAGATAGACAAGAAAATTGAGCTCTTCGGTAAGAGCCGTGGCGATGAGATGGCAAAAGTAGCTAATGCACCGCTCTTAGGGCAAATCCCGATAGACCCGGAGATGGCCCAGCTCTGTGACGCAGGCGATATTGAGCGTTACGACGGTGATATTGTAAATAATCTGGGGAAAGCCCTCTCTCAGGCAATCTCGGCATAAGGGGGCTAATACCGGAAATAGCCGAATGACACGTGAGTAAGAGCAGTACAGACATTCGAAAACTGGAGACATTGAAGGCAGTCTATTCCAAAATAGCCGTTGGCTATTCCACACACCCGGTAAATCCAGGGCATATGGAGTCAGGATGGTGACCAATGCTATTGTCTACGGCCCGGTTCCGTCCCGGCGATTGGGGCACAGCCTGGGAGTAAATAATATTCCTCCCAAGGTATGTAGCTATTCCTGCGTATATTGCCAGCTGGGAAATACTCCGGACATGCGGGTTGAGCGAGCGCACTTCCATAAACCGGAGGAAATAGCCGGCAGTGTTGCGGATAAACTTGAGCGAGCCAGAGAAAAGGGTGAGCCAATAGACTATCTGGCTTTCGTTCCTGACGGTGAGCCTGCATTGGATGCCAACCTGGGTAAAGAGATTGAACTTTTAAAATCTTTTGGCATAAAAATCGCGGTTATTACCAACGCATCTCTCATCTGGCGCGAGGATGTCAGGCAAGATTTGCAAAAAGCCGACTGGGTATCACTAAAGATAGATGCGGTGAGCCGGGAGGTCTGGCGCCGAATTGACCGGCCGCAGAAATCATTGAACCCTGATAAAATCCTGGATGGTATGCTCAGGTTCGGTGGTTCCTTCAAGGGTGAGCTGGCAACTGAGAGCATGCTTATCCGCGGTTTTAACGATAACGATGAGGAAATCGAGAGAATAGCTGACTTCTTAGCAAAGTTAAAGCCAAATAAGTCTTATCTATCCATTCCAACGAGGCCACCGGCAGTAAAGACAGTTACCGCTGCCAGTGAAAAAACCATCAATTTGGCGTACCAGATTTTTACCGGGAAATCAATCAATGTGGAATACCTGATTGGCTACGAGGGAAACGCCTTTGCTTTCACCGGTGATGCTGTCGATGACCTGCTTAGCATCACTTCGGTTCATCCGATGAGACAGGAGGCAGTTACCGAGTTACTGAAAAAGGCTAATGCCGGGTGGGATACTATTGATGAATTGATAAAAGACGGCAGGCTCATTGAAACGGAATACGAGGGCAGAAAATTCTATATGAGAAAATTGCCCCAAAGCGGCAGGATACCGCTATCCTAAAAGACCAGGGATAATATTAGAAAGAGAAAAGTGAATTCATCACATAGAAGAACTCAGGCAAGGCTATTCGCCTGATGCCGGGTTCACGATAATTGCGGGGAAAAAACATGAAAGTGAAATGCGACCAGTGTGGCCGTGAACTCCCGGCGGATGATAGCTATCAGTATCTGGGTAAAACTTTGTGCGAGGACTGCTATATTGATATCCGGTACCCGGCAAAAGCCTGCGACCCATGGGCTGTCTACTCCGCAACCAGGTCGAGAGTAACTATGGGGCTTGAGGGGACCGCGGGACTAACTGAGCAGCAGAAAGCCATTTACGATTTTATCAGAGGAAGCGGCAAGGTGACCAGAGAGCAGATAATGGAAACCCTGGGGCTTACTGATGCCGAGCTCCAGAGGCAGTTGGTCACCCTGAGACATTGCGAACTGGTTAAAGGGCGTAAGGAGGGAAATACCATATACGTGGTCACTTTTGACTATGCCGAGTAAAACGGATGGCATCACCGCAAGAATTGACCGGCAAAACTGGAACCAGAGTGAGATTGAAAAGGAGCGATATTGAGAACGTACTTAGATTGTATCCCCTGCTTTTTTGCACAGGCACTGAAGGCAGCCAGGATTGCTGGCGCCGATGAGACTACGCAGAAGAAACTACTGGCTGAGGTTTCCAAACTAGTACCCGATTTACTCCTGGGCAGTACACCTCCGGAGATGGGGAGGACTGTTTACCAGTTAGTTAATAAATTAACCGGCAACGATGACCCTTTCAGGGAAATTAAAAAAAGCAGCAACCAACTCATATTAGATCTGTACCCGAAGTTGAAGATGATGGTTGAAAATTCGGAAGACAGGCTTCTCACCGCGATAAGGCTGGCGGCTGCCGGTAATATTATTGACTACGGTGCGCCAACATCTTTCGAAATTGAAGAAGAGGTGGCGAACTGCCTGAAAAGAGACTTCACAGTCTTTGACTACCCGGATTTCAAGCAGAAGCTGGATGCTACCGAATCAGTCCTCTATTTAGGAGATAATGCCGGGGAAGTAGTGTTCGACAGACTTTTAATTGAAGAGCTGGGGAAGAATATTATCTACGTAGTGAGGGATAAACCGATCATCAATGATGCCTTGATTGAGGATGCCCGCGATTGTGGTATAGATAAAATAGCCAGGGTCATATCCAGCGGCTCGGATGCTCCGGGCACGGTTCTCAACCTTTGCTCAAGGGAATTCATGGAGATTTACCGTAAGGCACCATTGATCATCAGCAAAGGTCAAGGTAATTTCGAAACACTATCAGAGGAAAAGGCCCCTATATTCTTCCTGCTTAAGGTAAAATGCCGGGTTATTGCCAAAGATATCGGGTGTAAGGTTAACGATATAATACTGAAGAGCAATCTATTAACCTCGTCAGAGAAGATATTCTCTTCACACGCCAGTAGCCCAAAAAGCCAGAGAGTCTAATAAATATATCTTTAGATGGAGGTGTAAAATGCCAAGAGGAGATGGTACCGGTCCTATCGGAAGCGGAGCCAGGGACGGTAGAGGCAGACGTTTTGGGGGAAGAGGCCAGTCAAGCACTCAACGGGGAGCAGGAGCAATGACCGGCGGGCGAGGAGGCAGAGGCGGAAATCAGAGCTTTACTGGGTCCCGGAGTCAAGGAGGTTTTTTGAGCAGGGTTGGAAATTTCTTTCGACAGTTCAATTCGAGAGGAATGAGATAAAGATTGTCTGTTGCTGAGGCACAGGTCTGCCCGGCAATAATTAATCCGGTTCTCGGGAGTCAGGTCACAAAAAAACCCTCTTAAGTATACCTTTACTTACCGGGCTGCATTATGTTTTTCAAATAGGGTTTTCTACAGATCTTCAACCATAACGAAGTTGCATATTAAATACTATTGACAATTGAAAATTATTATGAAGATAATTATATAATAATGCTATCCTCTAAATGAAGTTATGTGAGAGGCGGCGAGAACCATTATATTTCATTTAGATCTGAAAGTGTTAAAACAATTTAATACTTGTAGACCTCCACCATGATTGTTTTTCGGGGAGGCAGAAATTGGTAAAACCATTAAATAGGTGCTGCCAAATTCCTTCTTCTTCCGAACAAGATGATTAGCTTGATGAGGCTCAGATGTGCACGAAAACATCCGAGCCTCATTTTTATTTATGGTAGTAAGCATGTTAAGGAGGTGGGGAAGATATGGATAATATCAACTAAATCCCGATGCATTTGGAAGCTGGGGCTATCATTATCCAAAAAAAAGGAGTTAACGAAGTGAAATTAATGAAAATAGTTATTATATTCGTTTCACTTCCGCTAGTTATTGGTCTAATAGCTGGTTGTACTACTCCTACTCCCACTCCCGCTCCTACTCCCACTCCACCACCTAGCCCCACCCCTGAAGACATCGTTGACATCGCGGTGGCAGACGGAAGATTCACTACGCTTGTGGCTGCGTTACAGGCTGCGGACCTGGTTGATACCCTGAAGGGAGCAGGGCCGTTTACCGTGTTTGCGCCAACCGACGATGCCTTTAACAAGCTACCGGCGGGTACCGTCGAAGGATTACTCGAGGATATCCCGGCGCTCAGTA
>Ga0180432_10011341_pt1 | contig 10507 bp, 8 predicted proteins | sample SS_ome_10_FD_132414 | JGI IMG/M metagenome (GOLD analysis project Ga0180432, IMG submission 132414) | Hypersaline lake sediment archaeal communities from the Salton Sea, California, USA - SS_1_MS_2 metaG | ecosystem: Environmental > Aquatic > Non-marine Saline and Alkaline > Hypersaline >...
TCATGCTGCCCGGGTGGGGACGGCTGGAGAATTCGGGGATGGCCCTCCTCAAAACCCACACGCACGTCAATGTCCCTCGCGACGATCAAGACGCCGATTTCGTGGAGGTGCAGGTGCTTCACGAGTACGAGCTGACCATCCCGGCGGTCAACTGGGTTCTCTCGAGTCATCGGGTCGGCGGACACCCCCACCTGGGAATCGTCCGGACCGCGCGCGCCCCCAAGCCTTGGGTGAACGACGACGCCGGCAAGGACCCGCACCCGCCTATCCCCGACATGAAAACGGAGGATGAACAATGATGTTCGCTATCAACCGGCACTTACGCCGCCTCCGCTCGCCTATCGGCAGGCTCCACAAGGGCGAGGAGGCCCAGGGGATGGTGTTTGGGGCGATCTCGCTTTTCATGCTCGCCGCGTGCGTGGGGCTGGCCCACAACAGCGGCGTGGTGACCAGCCGCCGCATCGAAACACAAACCGCCGCCGATGCCGCAGCCTACGCGGGCGCATTGACTACGGCGAATATCATCAGCGACGTCGCCTGGATGAACGACGGCATGGCCTACGTCTATTACAACCTTATGCGATACGCGGTCGACGTTACCGTGTATCGGACCGTGGCCGAGATAAAATGCCACAATAAATGGGACCAGTTTCTGGCGGAGCGGGAAGATTACATCGACCCCACGTCACGCTCCCAGGAGTACAGTCAACTCGCGGCGGCGCTGGGCGGCGACCCGGTGGCCCAATACAAGGCGGCCTACGAGCGCGCAAGCGAGATGATCCCCCACGGAGAAAATTGGCTGCGGATAATCTCCGACATGCAAGAAGCCCTCGGCATATCCGGTTTGTACCTGGTCCGCGAGGCCGTGTTCAACACCGCCAACGAGGACGCCAACGACATCGCGGCGGTCGCCATGGTCCAGACCGACCCGAGGGGCACCGTTTTCCTCCATAGATCCGACGTCGAGGACATCGACCTGGTCCTCGAATACGATCCCGATGGCCAGCCCTTGTGGTCCATCACTTACAACGGCAACCCTTATGCCGAAATCTACAGGCACAGCCCCGACCATTGGGAAATCGTGCGAGACGGCCACCAGAGCCTCCACATCTACCGCCACAGCGAGAACGACTGGACGTTTACGACCGGAGACCTCGTGATAGACGTTACGCGCTACAACGACGGTGTTCTGCAGGTTACGGCGTCGGGCGAGCAAAACGCCAACCTCCTGTGCATACCCGTGGAGGGCGGCTGGGCGGTCATCGGCCAAACGGGCGGCACGAGCGTGAGCTACAGGCCGTTCGCCCAAGGCGGTTATCAGCTCACCGTCAATGGCAGCACGATGGCCATCCGCGACAACGGCGGGACGATGCAGCAGTACGTCGGCGGCGCATGGCAGGACATCCCCACCCAGGATAGCGTTACAGTGGGCGGCGAGACCATCCCGATCAGTTTCAGCAACCATATCGATCTGCCGGGAAATGCTTCTTTAGACTTTCCCAACAGGATCAACATGGGGCCGGTCTCCTTTTCCCTGCCCAACCAGGTCAGTTTTCACGGGACCACCATCACGCTCCCCGAGCGGGAAGGGGAGTCGGTAACGGTCAACGCCACCGTCGGGAACGTCGGTCTAATCATAGACGGCGACAATCCCGAGTGCGCGACCCTCAACGGCCGCTCCACCTGCGATCCCGCCAGCGCCAAGAAACGCGGCTACTGGATCCACGGCGTATACGGCCACGACCGCATCCAGACGGTCGTCGAAGGCCGGCAATGGATATACAAATGGCGCAAGATCAGATCGATATTCGAGCGCGAGGACCTCAAGCGCTTCGGCTATCACGCCGTGATCGACGCCGAATCGTCCTCCAAATACAAATCCAACACGTGGGCGCACATCGATTACGACAAAAGAGAGGGGTGGTTCAACGTCGCCACCGGCGCGAGGAAAAGCGATACCGCCTACTACCAGACAGTACCCTGCTGGAACCCCGACGATGCGGGTCCCAACGGCTTCATAGGAGCGCCGGCCGATAGCCACCTGTGCCCCACCTGCAACCCATACCACCCGCTCATTGACTCCGACCAGCGGCTGGAGAGGGAGGAAAACCCCGGCGACAGTGAGGGGAACCCCGGCGAAGGCGAAGGCCGTGAGGTCCACTACGTGCTGGACAAAGACAACGACGGGAAGTCGGACGTCCGCAAGTACGGCCTCAACAGCCGCTTCTTCGACGTTGAGGTATCAGCGGACCCCAATGCCCGGGAGTTCCAGCGCGTTGTGATCAAGAACAACGTTCGCCCGCTGTGCCTCACGGACTCGGTTTTCGCCCATCCGCTGCTGGTGGCGGTATGGACTCGGCGAGATGCGCCATTCCTCGGTTCGCGCTCCGCGCCGCCGATACAGGTTTTCCGAAACGCGCGGGGGGAGATCGATGCCCGCCAGACCGGCCCGTCGCGCCTCGTACCGTTTTTCCGCAATCCGAGTTGGGGCTACTTCGCCGTGGCCTGCTCGAGGGTGGGGGTTTATTCAAAACTGAACGAACGCAGCGAAACTTCGTATCGCTTTACTTTCGATCAGCAGGTGGATGAGTACTACGACTTTGATTTCGGGCACGATGACTTTCAACGCCGGCTCGACGACCGCGAAGAATGGCTGGCATCGTGGCACAACCTGTACGAGCCGGTGTGGACCGCCCGACTGTGGTCCACCTCCGAGGCCGTAAAGAGCGTGGACATGGAAATCGCCAACCGGCAGGAAGAACTGGAACAATCGGAAGACATAAGTAAGAACTTCCTCTGGCGCACGCTCCAATCCTCCCCATGGATGGACGCCAATTCATCTGAAATCATCGATCCCGACTACGTCGGCGAGGCATCGGGCGCATTTCGTACGATGCGCGGTCCCCGGAGCGGAACGTTCGGCGTGAGCGTGAACACCCCGCCCGAGGAGTTGCATCAGGCCCTGCGCCACTGAGGTGCACAATGATACGACGCAAAGAAAACCAGGCAAACGCCCTCGTCGAGCTTGTGATCCTGCTTCCGCTCTACGTGCTGATCCTGCTGGGGTTGATCTACATCGGCGACCTATCGGGCATCAGGACGCGCCTGCAGCCGACGGCCGAACAAGCCGCGATCTGCACGCAAGACATCAGCGCCGCCACTTTGGAAGAGCAAATGTTCTCGTTGTACCCAGAGGGCAATCTGACCCTGATCGAGAAGTCCGACAAAGGAAGTTTCCCTCCGTCCGGCGAGATTCGGTACATACTCGAGTACCTCGCCGATCCCCCCCAGCGCCCGTGGGCTTCCGGATCGTGGCAGATCCAAGGAGGCCAACTGGTCCCCGTGATCCACACCGGCTACCACACGGGAACGGGAGACGCAAGAGCGAGGAACCTCATCGACGATACGGAACCGGAGCTCCTTGAGCAGACGATGGAAGGATACATGAACGAGGTATCGGCGCGCGCACACTTTTCCTACGACGCGGGGTACATTCAAATCGGACCCGTCGAGCTCACCCGGCTCGGCGAACTCGAGGCCGAGCACAGCGCGGACGCGCGCGGAGAGCTCGAGCGCACGGTCGCCGGCGGAGGCTACGGTCATCCCACCGAGGAATTGATGGAGAACCTCCCAGAATGGCGGCCGCTGCAAGACTACCCGAATTTCAGGGAATACCCGCGCGAGCTCTGGCTGCCTGATCTGAAACCGAAGGAGTAAGAGATGGCACGTAAGATTATACTCATAACCGCCGCCTGCTCGGTGCTGATCGCCTACGGCCTCCTTCAGGGGCGCCTCGTGGCCGGCAGCGGTGGGCGCCTCGTCAAAAAATTCGCGCACTCGAATGTCGACGTGGCCGTCAAGCCGCCGCCCGGATCGAAGTTCATACGATCCTACGAATCGGCTATCAACGGCGCCGGGGCGCGGTTTGGCCATTACGTGAGCGCGGCGTCTGCTCAAGATATCGTCGAAAGATTCATCGCCGAGCGCCCGTGCGCGCGAGGCGATGCCACGGCCCCCAGTATCGTTCACGGAGTCGGCTGCGTGGCAGCAGGCTATGCCGATGGCTCGCACGTGGTGGGCGTTGTCGCGTTCGACGCGCCGAGCGGGTGCAACTTCTTCCTCACTCGGGCGCCGATAACAGCGGCCCCGAAAGGCCGGCCGGGGATCGATGTGCCGGGGGCCGACGCTCCCGGCGTGCCCAGGCCCCTCAACTCGCTGAGGATGCTGAGCGTGCAGAACCTCGGCGGAATCCCGTCGGGGCTGGCCTTTTATCAGGGATGGGGCAGCATCGCCGAGAACGCCGACTACTTCACCGAGGAAATGGCCCGGCGCGGATGGAAAGAACATCGGCTGGCGCAACGGTTGATGAACGAACAACTGCCGGGCGAAACGCTTTCGTTCGCAAAAGGCACGAAACGTTGTTTCATTTATTTTGAGAAGGATCGCCGCACCGGCAAGCTGACGACGGCAGTGCTCTACCGCGTGAGAAACTGGCTGCCGCCTGCGAACGCATTTTGACGGCACTTGAGAAGAAAACCGGAGGCAAAAAGTGAAAATACGCGTAGCATTTGCCGCCGCACTGATTCTGGCGATCGCCGCCGGGATCGGGGCGAAGTCGGTACTCGACAGCTTCAAGAAACGGGCCTTGGACGAAGGCCACCGGATCACGGTGATAAAGGCGCGCATCACAATGAAGCCGGGCGATGTGCTGCTGGAAGACAAATACGAAGAAGTACTCGTCGCAGGCCAGACAGCCCACATAGACGACATCACCAGGAGCGACCTGCCGCAGTTCCTGGGGCACAAGGTCGTGAGGCCCGTACGCGCCGGAAGAACGTTCAGCAAGCGCGATTTCTACAAATCGGCGGCGGAGGTCGACTTCACCAAACAGGTGAACCTCAGCTACAGAGCCATTACCATCCCGGTAGATCAGGTGACCGGCGTAGCGGGCCTGATCAAGCCGAAAGACCGGGTAGACGTGCTCGCCACGCTCGGTTACACGGCGCAAACACCCAGCGGTGTGAGGTCGATGCTCGAAACAATGACGGTCCTCGAAAACGTGTCCGTGCTGGCTATCGACAACCGCACGGCCGAGCACGCTTCGATCCCCGAGCGCTACCGGAAAAGCGACCGCGGGGGATACACTTCGGTAACGCTGGCCGTTACCACCAAAGAGGCCCGCATCGTCACGCTTGCTCAGGCACAGGCGCAGGGGATGCTCACCCTCACCTTGCGCAATCCCGCCGATACGTCTAGCGACGTCGCGCGGACGAACGCCGAGGACCTGTGGGGATCGATAGAGGCCGCCGCCAAAGTGCGCAGAGACATGGGCAGCGCCACCCCCGGTGAGCGATAATTCCCCCGGAGAAATCATCGTGCCACGATTGAAGGTCATCGATAAAAAATTCAATCGCTCCAAAGAGGTCGTCTTTACCGATACCGAATTCACCATCGGCAAGGCGCAGGGCAACCACCTGGTGCTCGACAGGTTCAACGTCTCGCGGAACCACTGCAAGATAGTGCGCGGCAGCGGGGGCTTTACCCTGCAAGACTGCAACAGCACAAACGGTACCTTCACCGAGGCCGGGCGGGTATCGGGCACTGTTCCGCTGCGCGAGGGCTCTCAGATTTTCATCGGCGATTTCTTGCTGGTTTTTTCCTGTGACGGCGTCCCGCAGGCGGAGACCGCAGCCCCCGCACATAAACCACCCGCGGTGAAGCCCCGCCGTCGGCCCGCGCCCCGGCCCGAGCGCAAAGAACCGGAGCACGTAACCCCCGTCGAACTCAAGAAAAAGATCCACGCGACGCTGCTCGACGACCTCGACCTCCGCCACATAGACATTTCGGACCACAGCCACGAAGAGCTGCGCAAAAAGGCCCACGAGGTCACAAAGACAATCGTAGCCCGCCTCGCCCCCGAGATACCACGGTGGCTCGGCCACGAAGACCTCGTCAAGGAAGTGGTCGACGAAGCCGTGGGGCTCGGCCCACTTGAAGACCTCCTCGCTGATCGCACGATAGACGAGGTAATGGTGAACAACTGGGACACGGTCTACATCGAGCGCAACGGCAAGATCGAACGAACAACCAAGCGGTTCACCGACAACAAGCAGCTTCTGGCGGTGATAAGGCGCATCCTTGCCCCCATCGGGCGGAGGGTGGATGAGAGCAGCCCGATGGTAGACGCACGACTGTCGGACGGCTCCCGTGTCAACGCGATCATCCCTCCGCTATCGCTCACCGGCCCCACGCTCACGATAAGAAAGTTCGCATACGAGCCTTTCGTCGCCGAAGACCTCATCAACTTCGGCACGATGAACGGAAGGATGTGCGATTTCCTCCGGCTGAGCGTGAAGAATCGGCAAAACATGCTGATCTCCGGCGGGACCGGCTCGGGCAAGACAACGTTCCTCAACGTCGTATCGAGTTTCATTCATCCGGACGAGCGGATCGTAACGATCGAAGACTCAGCCGAGCTCAAACTGCCGCAGGAGCACGTGATCTCACTGGAGAGCAAGCCGCCCAACATCGAAGGCCACGGCGCCATACCGATCAGGAAGCTCGTGATCAACAGCCTCCGCATGCGGCCCAACCGGATAATCGTGGGCGAGTGCCGCGGCGGCGAAGCACTCGACATGCTCCAGGCCATGAACACCGGCCACGACGGCTCCCTCACGACGCTTCACGCCAACAGCCCGCGCGACGCGCTCGCACGCCTCGAAACGATGGTGCTGATGGCCGGGCTGGAACTGCCCGCCAGGGCGATCCGCGACCAGGTGGCCTCCGCCATCAATCTTATCGTTCACACCGCACGGCTGCCCGACGGCAAGCGCAAGGTGATGGCCATCACCGAGCTCACCGGAATGGAAGGCGATGTTATCACCCTGCAAGACGTTTATGTTTTCAAGCAGACGGGCATCGGCCCCGACGGCGAGATACTGGGTCATCATGAGGGCACGGGCGGCGTGCCGAAGTTCGTGCACGGCCTGAAGCAGCGCGGCATAGAAGTAGACATGCAACTGTTCGGGTAGAGAAGGCAATATGCTTTTCCGCGAAATCCTCGTTCAGGTGGCGGCTTTCGGCTCGGCGGGCGCCTTCGCGGTCGCCGGCATACATATGTTCGCCAGGGGCTGGGAAGGCTACGAGCAGAAATACATCAAGGGGGCCGAACGCCGGCTCGACGACCTTTATCTGGCGATCCCCACGCAGCACCTCATTTATCTGTCGGTGTTGAGCTTTGTGCTGCTGGCAATGCTTACGAGCACGATCTTCGGCAGCATGATCGTCGGGTTCATATTCGGCCTGTTCGGCCTGCTCGCGCCGGAGTTCTTGGTCCGATACCTCAAGCGCCGCCGGAGGATAAAGTTCGGCGTGCAGCTCGTAGACGCGCTGATGTCGATGTCCAACGCCCTACGTACCGGTTTCAGCCTTGCGCAGGGGTTTGAGATGATCCAGCGCGAGATGGACGACCCGATCAGCCAGGAGTTTCGCCTCATGAACACCGAAATCCGCCTCGGCGTATCGGTGGAAGAGGCGATGAACAACATGCTGGCGCGCATCCCGAGCGAGGATCTGGACCTCGTGATAACGGCGATCACCATCTCGCACGAGGTGGGCGGCAACCTGACCGAAGTCTTTGAAAACATAGCGCAGACAATCCGCGAGAGGCAGCGCCTGGAAGGCAAGATAAGGTCCCTGACCGCGATGGGCAAAATGCAGGCGGGTATAATCTGCATGCTCCCGGTCGCAATGGCGCTCGCCCTCAATTTCACGAACCCCGAACTGATGGAACCGCTTTTCAAGACACCCCTCGGCCTTTGTATGTTTGGCGCGATACTCGTGCTCGAGGTGATCGGAATACTCGTGATCCGCAAGATCGTGAATATAGACGTGTAATATGAATCCCAACGAACTTCTTGTTTATATGTGTGCGGGCGGCTCGCTCGGGCTGTTTTCGTGGTCCATCTACGCCGCTTACCAGGAGGTGCTCAAGCGCGCGGAGATAAACCCCGAACGAAGAATGTGGATCAGGTCCGTCATCTTTCGGGTGCTCATCCCGTTCGCTCAGCCGTTCTCGGCGCTGTCCGGGTTGTACGCCGAAAAGCTCGAGCGGCGCGAGGCCGAGACGGGGCGGAAGTCATCCTTCCTTTCGATGAGGAAAAAACTTCGCAGGTCGCTGATCTCGGCGGGCAGCCCCGAGGGGGTGACACCCGACGAGTTTCTTGGTATAATAATAGTGACCACCATCATCGCGTCGGTCGCGGGCGGGCTTTGTTTCGGCCTGCTCGGCTGGCGCGGCGCCCCCGCGTTCGGCGGCACGGTGTGGCTGCTGTTGAGCATGATCGGTTTTCTTTTTCCACTGCTGTGGCTTCGAGACAAACTCAAAATGAGGAAGCTGGCAATTACCAAGGCACTGCCATACGCGCTCGACCTCCTCACGCTGGGAGTGGAGTCGGGGATGGACTTCACCGCGGCCCTCGCGAGGATCGTACAGAAGCTGGGCGACCAGCCGCTGTCTTACGAGTTCGCCGAGCTCCTCAGGCAGATTCGGATGGGCCGCACCAGGTCCGAGGCCCTTCGCGACCTCTCGGACCGCGTGAATGTGCCCGAGCTTACATCCGTCGTCAGCAGCCTGATTCAGGCCGACGAGTTGGGTGCAAGCCTCGGGCCGGTACTCAGGATCCAGGCGGATCAACTGCGTGTGCGCCGCTCACAGCGGGCCGAAAAGCTCGCATCCGAGGCGCCCGTCAAAATGCTGTTTCCACTGGTCTGTTTCATCTTTCCCACCATCTTCATTATGATAGGCGGGACGATTTTCCTGAAGCTGTATTACAAAGCGGGCCTCTAACGCAACTCGTGGACGACAATAAGAACCGAACGGCCGTGGCCCAGCTCGAACTGGCGGGCAATTTCGCGGCGAGGCTCATCGGGTTGATGGGCAAGAAAAGCCTGCCCTGCGGAGCGGGCCTTCTGATAACGAAATGCAACAGCATCCACATGTTTTTCATGCGGTTCGCGATTGATGCGGTCTTCGTCGATAAGGCTATGCGGGTGGTAAAGATCGTGCCCGGCCTGAAGCCCTGGCGCGTGGCATCGTGCAGTGAGGCCCGCCATACGCTCGAACTCCCCGCCGGCGGCGCGGCCGGCATCGAGATCGGCGACCAACTGCGCATCGTCGAGGATGAAGGCGGCAGGGCGAAAGATGAACCGAAGAAAGTCCAAGGTCCAAGGTCCAAAGTCCAAGGGCAAGACGACTGATGACTGAGCAACTGAGCGACTGAAATAATGCCATCAGCTATTCTTCAAATCTCGTCGGGTGAACACGCCGGCCAAACTTTCCTCATGGAAGGTCCGATGATCATCGGCCGCGACGTCGGCTCGCAGATACGGATCAACGAGCCGTCGATCTCCCGCAAGCACGCCAGGATCGAACAGCGCGACGGCGCGTTCTTCGTGGTCGACCTCGACAGCCAGAACGGCACGCGGGTCGACGGCGAGGCGGTAACGGACAGCCCGCTGCCGGAGTCGTGCAAACTTCAGTTCGGGTCGATCGAAGCCGAGTTCAACGTGGTTTCCGGCGCCGTCGGCCTGCCGACGATTGCCCCGGCTCCGGCCCCCGAGCCCGACGGGTCGGGCTGGGAGAGCCTGAGGCCGGACGGCCAGTCGGTTCTCGACGACATATTCGCCCCGCCCGGAAGCCTCGACGAAATCGACGAGCGCGAGGCCAACAGAAAAGCCGAAACGCAGAAGAAATACCTCGACATCGCCTATGTGGTGGGCATGGTGCTCATCGTGGTTGTCGGATTGTTGATCTACCTCTCGATCGGCCGCAGCCCCGAAATCCCGCAGCAGGAGATAGTACTGCCCAAGTACTCCAAAGCAGCAGGCCAATTCAAAAACGAGCGGCTTACCCTCTACCGCGGCCGGGGCAAATTCGAACACATAATCGTCGATAATGATGATATCGCCGACGTAACATCCGACGACACATACTGGTGGATGCTCAAAGTAAGAGGCAAGGAAGTAGGTGAAACCAAGGCGCGGATGGTATCGGCGGCGGGTGAAATTCTCGGTATCCTCACGATAGTGGTCCATGGCGAACTCGAGCCATACCGACATCGCAGCATTCAACTGCCCGACGCAGAGCTCCTCCGCGAGGCCGAAAACCTGATCAGGCAGGCCGACTCCATCAGGAGGTATTCCCCGTGGGAAGCCCTGCAGCTATACGAGAAGGCATTCGCCCTGTGCAAGCTGATCAGCCCCGCGCCGCTGATCCAATCTGAAGCGCGCCAGGAAGCGCGCGCCGTCAACCGAGAAATCGATGATAAGGCCAACAAGCTGCTGGAGGCCGCTCGCCTCCACAAGGGCAGGCCGCCGGTCGCCGTGAAATACCTCAACGAAATCTGCCTACTTATACCCGACCCCGACGACAAGCGGCACCAGCGAGCAAAGATCATCATGTTTAAAGAATTTCCGGAGATGATGTACAAACCTGTACAGAGAAGAA
>Ga0180432_10011342_pt1 | contig 10506 bp, 5 predicted proteins | sample SS_ome_10_FD_132414 | JGI IMG/M metagenome (GOLD analysis project Ga0180432, IMG submission 132414) | Hypersaline lake sediment archaeal communities from the Salton Sea, California, USA - SS_1_MS_2 metaG | ecosystem: Environmental > Aquatic > Non-marine Saline and Alkaline > Hypersaline >...
ACCCGGGGGGAGACATTCCTCTATGGTCACCGTTTGTTTGAGAGACTCTTCGTAATCGACGGTTTTGAATTCTCTAGCCATGCTCGCCATTTTACCACTGTATTAGCCGACTGAACAGAGTTTTACTCCGACAAACTGCTAGTTGCTCTCTATTCGACTGTTAAGGTGCGAAATCTAGGCTAAGGGAAGGACACCTGCCGCGAGCCAACACCAACGAGATCGTCATCTCTGAGGCCACGGCGCAGAATCGTGGCCTCAAGATCGGCGACGTTATCGGCAGCTACGATAATCCAGTCTACAGAGACGCCCCGGTGCTGCCCGTCGAGATGGTGGTCTCGGGCATCTTTGCCAGGCCCGCCACGCCGGAGGACGCGTGCTGGCTGTCCTTCGCCTCCCTTGAGTTCCTGGAAAGGCATGAGGCCTACAAGGGATTCGCCCTATCCTTGCTTGTCACGCCCAAAGAGGGGCAAAAGGCCATACTGGACGCGTGGCTGGAGCAAGAGATGGCCAAGAGCAAGACCACCACGCTGACCTACCGGCAGGAGTTTGCCTGCCGCCAGGAGAACACGCGCAGCACGATTCTGACCATCGCCGTGCTCGAAAGCGCCATCGCCTTCGTGATCGCGTTCTCTCTGACAGTACTCAACCACATCTTTGTCTCGCAGCGGCTGTCCGAGTTCGGCGTGCTCAACGCGCTGGGCTGGCACCGGCTGCGGCTGATGTGGCGCACCACACGCGAAACCGCATTCACCACAATGATCGCCTGGGGGTTCAGCGTCGCCCTGTGCTGCGTCGCGTTGTTTGGTTTGCAGATCGGTGTGTTTACCCCCCCTTGGGCTAAAGCTTAACCTTTTCAATCCGACGCCCTGGCTATCCACCCTGCCTATCCCTGTTATGGTGCTTGTGGTCACCGCCGGCACGACTGGCAGGACGCTCTCCCTTGACCCCGTGGTCATCATCGAGAGGAGGTAGAAATGAACCCATTGCGACAAGATCGCAGAGAAGGAGTTGACATGAAACAGAGGATTTCCTCCAAACGGAATATGCGTATCGGAACCGGACTGTTGATCGGCCTGCTAACTCTGTGCCTGATGGCGTGCAACAGGGCAGCAGACACTCAGCCCGCGGTGGCCCCTACCAGCGAAGCGGGCCTGACGTATCAACCCGCCGCGGGAAGCGTCGCTGCCAACGGGACGCTCAAGCCCGCCCGGCAGGTGCGGTTGAGCCTTGGCGTGGGGGGCGCCCTCGAACTGGTCGACGTCGAGATCGGCGAGCACGTGCAAGAGGGACAGATGCTGGCCACGCTGGACGCCGAGGATTTGGCCCGTGCTGTCGCGCAGGCGCGGGTCGAACTAGAGAGCGCCCAGGCCCGGTTGGTCCAGTTGGAAGCGGACGCCGAGCCTGTGCCGGAGCGGGTGCTTGCGGCGACGGCGGCCATTTCCAGCGCGCAGGCTGCGCTGACCCAGGCCTGTGTGCAAGCCAGCATGCGTGCGAATTGGGACGTCATCGACAGTTACGGGCTGGAGCACGCCGAGCGGGCAATGCAAGACGCGCAGAGCGAGTATCAGAAGGTGCTCGACGACCCGCGCACGCACGACTGGGCCCCCGACTCGAAAGAGGCACACGATCTCGAAGATGCTCGAGATTACTACGAAGTGACCCTGGCTCAATACGAACTACGCGCCGCCGACCGCGGTCACGCCCTCGCCATCACCGAGGCGGAAGCCCGTCTGGCTCAAGCTGAACTGGCCCTCTATGAAGCGGAACATCCGATTGCCTCCCAAGCGCTCACCCTGGCGCAGTTGGACGTGCAGCGCGCCCCACTCGCCTTGGAAGCCGCGCAAGAGAGTCTGGCCCGCTCGACGCTGGTGGCCCCCTTCGACGGCATCATCTCTGCCGTGCCGGTCAGCGAGAGGGAGTGGGTCTCGCCCGAAACGCCAGTCGTCGAGTTGATCGACGTTTCCCGCTGGCTCGTCGATACGAAGAACGTGGGTGAGCTTCAAATCGCCCGAATACGAGAGGGACAGGAAGCCACCGTGCGGGTCAATGCCTTCCAGAGCGAACCATTGAACGGGCACGTAGCGACCATCTCGCCGGTGGCGGTGGTTCAACAAGGGGACACCACGTATACGCTCACCATCGAGTTGGACTCGGCCGACGGGAACGACCGTTCCCGCCTCAACCTGCGACCAGGGATGACCGCGCGGGTGGAGATCAAGGTGGACTAGAAGCACGGCTGAGAGCGCCGCCGAGATCATCGCGGATGGGACACAAGTGTGGACGTAGACGGAGCGTCGAGCGTGTGGTTGACTTCTGAATGGGTTTCTACTAAAATGCGCAGACCCGACAGGTTTCGAACGGATGCCGGATGTACTCATCCGCCTCATCCGGCGGATGGACCTATTCGCTAGATGGTTGCATCTGCCCTGTCCGGTCTCAGGTCTCGTTGCGTATGGACGCTATTCTGCAGAGACGCGCTCGAACGACTTGCGGTGTGCTGGCCCTCGCAGGACTACTCGTGCTCGTGGTGTCGGCTTCGGGCTGCACCAACCTGTCAGCCCGTTTGGCGACTGATCTGTTGAGCACGGGCTCCACCGAATCCGCTACTGCTGAGCCTACCCTCACCCCAAAACAAGCTGTATCGGACGCAGCGGATGAGTACATCCGTAGGGCACCCGACGCCGTGCCCCCTTATCAAGGCGTTCGCAGCAAGGACATCCACTTTGAACGTATCTCACTTGAGCGTGGCCTGTCTGACAGTACGGTGTTCTGCATCCTCCAGGATAGCAGAGGCTTCATGTGGTTTGGCACACATGACGGGTTGAACAAGTACGATGGCTACGACTTCACGGTGTACAGGCACGAGCCGGAGAACCCGCATAGCTTGAGCGCCAACGCTGTCCGAGCGATCTACGAGGATCGGTCGGGTGTGCTTTGGATTGGCACTGATGGTGGAGGGCTCAATAGGTTCGAGCGCGAACAGGCGCGGTTTGTGCGCTATCAGAACAATCCCGGCGATCCCCATAGCCTGAGCGACAACAATGTGCGATCCATATACGAAGACCGGATGGGAGCGCTATGGATCGGGACTGCGGGTGGACTGAATCGCTTCGATGCAGACAGTGGGCGGTTCGTTCGTTACCAGAATGCCCGCGATGATCCCGGTAGCTTGAGCAACGACTCTGTCACCTGCATTCACGAGGATCGGTCGGGCGTGCTGTGGATTGGAACAAGTGGCGGGGGATTGAACGCGTTTGACCGTCAGAACGGCCAGTTTGTCCGCTACCAAACTGGCCCGACCGATCCAGGCAGCCTGAGCAGCATATACGAAGTGACAACTGATCCCAAGCGGCTGAGCAATGACTACGTCATGTCAGTCTACGAGGATCGGTTTGGGCTGCTTTGGATTGGGACGTGGGGCGGGCTGGACGCATTTGACAGGGACGCCGAGGTGTTTGTCCACTACCCCAATGATCCCAATGATGCCTCTAGCCTGAGCCACAATTACGTCACCTCGATCTATGAGGATCGTGAGGGTGAGCTCTGGGTGGGGACCGGTGGAGGCGGCCTCAACAGATTTGACCGGGGTAGTGGCGGGTTCATCTGCTCTGAGGCCAATCCCGATGAGCCGCACAGTCTGAGCAACAACAGGATTTGGTCGGTCTATCAAGATCGGTCGGGCGTGCTCTGGATTGGGACGGGCGGCGGCGGACTCAACAAGTTCGACCGCGAAACCGAGAAGTTTCCGCACTACTATACTGATCCGGGTGATCCCAACAGCTTGAGCCACAACGCCGTGAGCGCGATCTATCAAGACCAATCGGGCGTGCTGTGGATTGGAACAGGTGGTGGAGGGCTCAACCGATTTGACCGGGAGTCTGGGAGGTTCGTCCACTATCAGAATGACCCGGATGATCCATATAGCCTGAGCCACAATAGCGTTGCGTCGATTCTCCAGGACAGTTCGGGCACGCTCTGGGTTGGGACTTTCGGTGGACTAGACAGATTCGACCGAGAGAACGAGCGGTTCATCCACTATCAGAACGATCCTCGAGATCCCCGCAGTTTGAGCAGCAGCAGCGCGCGGTCTATCGTCGAAGATCGATCGGGCGTGCTCTGGGTTGGGACAGGCCGTGGGCTTGACCGGTTTGACGGAGGGACGGCAGGGTTTGCTCACTATCGGAGTGACCCCGACGACCCACATGGCCTGAGTCACAACAACGTGCTGTCGGTCTATGAGGATCGCGCGGGTGTGCTCTGGATCGGGACATTTGGGGGCGGGCTCAATCGCCTTGATCAAGAGACAGAGGGATTTACTCATTACCAGGCCGATCCCAACGACCCCCATAGCTTGAGCAATAACAACGTTGCGTTCATATACGAAGATAGCTCTGGCGTCCTCTGGGTGGGGACGTACGGTGGCGGGCTGAATAGGCTGGATCGGGAATCAGGAATGTTTGTCCATTATCGGTATGGGCAGGAAAACGGCTTGCCGGACGATACGGTTTACGGCATACTGGAGGACCGCCAAGGGTACCTCTGGCTCAGCACGAACAACGGACTGTCGAGGTTCGATCCCCAGGCGGAGACGTTCAAGAACTACGACGTGAGGGACGGGCTGCAGAGTAATGAGTTCACCCGGGGAGCTTGCTACAAGAGCAGCGATGGTGAGCTGTTCTTCGGTGGCGTCAACGGGCTGAACGCATTCTATCCGAGCAACGTGCAGCACAACCCCTATGTGCCGCCCATCGTGTTGACTTCGCTGGCCCACGGGGGTGAGGATTTGCACGTGGGCCAGGCAGTTGAAGATGTGAGGGGCGTGACGGTTCGCTGGCCGGGCAACACGTTTGAGTTCGAGTTCGCCGCGCTTAGCTATACGCAACCCGAGAAGAATCAATACGCGTATGTGCTTGAAGGGTTCGAGGAGGATTGGAACTACGTCGGCACGAGGCGGTTCGGCAGATACACCAACGTACCGGGCGGGACCTACACGCTGAGGATCAAGGGATCTAACAACGACGGAGTCTGGAACGAGTTGGGCGTTTCGGTAGCCGTCACCGTCGTGCCGCCGTTCTGGGAGACCTGGTGGTTTAGGGGTGTCGCTGCCCTGGCGCTCGTGGGCTTTGCAGTGGGTGGCTACCGGCTGCGCGTCAAGAGCATCGAGGCGCGCAGTCGCCAACTCGAGCAGCAGGTTGAGGAAAGGACGCGCGAGATCGAGCGCCGGCGGCGGGTGGCGGAGGGGCTGCGCGAGATACTGGTCATCCTCAACTCCGACCGGTCGCTCGAGGAAAGCCTGGACTACATCGTCTCGCGGGCGGCCTTGCTGATGGGGGCCGGGGATGCGTTCATTTTCCGCTATGAGGAGTCACATCCTGCCGGAATAGTGGTTGTGGCGGGGGAGGAGCTAGAGGCACCGATGGCCGAATGGCTTGGGCGTGCCATCCAGGCGGAGCAGCCCTTGATCGTGCCGGATCTGATGGGGCGTCCGGACGCGCCTGCTGCGCTCAACGAGCGGGCGTCATTCCGATGGCGCGCCATCACCCCGCTAAAGGTGCCATTCCGATGGCGCGCCATTCTCGGCATTCCCCTGACGGTCGGTGAGGGGGAGTATGGAGGGCTGGTGCTGTCCTATGTCCAGAGGCGAGACTTCTCGGAAGAAGATCTCGAATTGGGTTTTACGTTTGCCGATCAAGCCGTGCTGGCCATCGCGAACGCGCAGTTGCGCGATCGGGCGGAGCAGACCGCTGCCGAGACCGAGCGGAATCGGCTGGCCCGTGATTTGCACGACGCGGTCACTCAGACGCTCTTCTCCGCTAGCTTGATCGCCGAAGCATTGCCCGCTGTCTGGAGGATCGATGAGGCTGAGGGGCTGGAACTCCTGGCGGAGATGCGCCGACTGAGCAGGGGAGCGCTGGCAGAGATGCGCACCCTGTTGTTGGAGTTGCGCCCGACGGCATTGATAGAGGCGAGCCTGGGCGACCTGATGCACCAACTCGCGGAGACCGTGACCGGGCGCAAGGATGTCGCTGTCGCGGTAGAAGTTGAGGGCCAGTGTACACTGCCCTGTGAGGTTCACGTGGCGCTGTACCGCATTGCACAGGAGGCGCTGAACAACGTGGTCAACCATGCCCAGGCCAAGCACGTGGAGGTCACCTTGCGCTGTGCACCCCAGGAGGAGCGTTCGGACGCCAGCACAAGCGTGGAATTGCACGTCAGTGATGATGGATGCGGTTTCGATCCAAGGTGTGTGCCGCCCGAGCGGTTGGGGTTGGGCATCATGCGTGAGCGCGCCCATGCCATCGGGGCCATTCTGACCATCGAGAGCCGGCTTGGCGGCGGAACTCACGTAGCGGTATTGTGGAAGGAGCGCCATCGGAATGGCACCTTATGTGAGGGAAGGAAGCGCGATGATTGATTCGAGTCCTATTCGGCGGATTGTTCCAATCCGAGTGATGATCGTTGACGATCATGATATGGTCCGTAGAGGGCTGGCGGCCTTCCTGAAGATTAAGCCCGATCTCCAACTCGTGGGCGAAGCCAGCAACGGCGAAGAGGCTCTATGTGTATGTGAGAGAGCCCAGCCGGACGTGATCTTGATGGACCTCGTGATGCCGAGGATAGATGGGGCCACGGTCACCCGGATGATCCGTGAACGATGGCCGCAGGTGCAGGTCATCGCTCTTACCAGCTTCCAGGAGGGCAAGCTGGTCCAGCAAGCACTCCAGGCCGGGGCGATCAGCTACCTGCTGAAGAACGTCTCTGTGGATGAGTTGGCTGATGCAATTCGAGCGGCCTTTGCCGGGCGGTCCACGCTGGCCCCGGAGGCGACCCAGGCGCTGATCCAGGCTGCCAGCCAGGGGCCGATGCCGGGCGATGACTTGACCCCGCGGGAGCGCGAGGTCCTGGTCTTGATGGTGGACGGACTGAGCAACCCGGAGATCGCCGGGCGGCTTAGTGTCAGTCGCTCGACGGCGAGGGCCCACGTGAGCAACATCCTGTCCAAGTTGGGCGTGTCCAATCGTGCCGAGGCGGTTGCCTTCGCGTTGCGGCATGGTTTGGTCTCCTGAGTGGCTGGGAGGTGGTTGGGAGGAAGCCAACCCGTCGAACGCCCCACGGATTGGAACCATCTATGGATTGGAACAATCCGCCTCATCAGGGGGTCCTCGTGACATAGCCAGATAATTGGATGGGTGTCCAAGAGTGGAATTGGACACTTGTCCAGTCGGAAAATCCCCCAGGTGCCCGATGCATCTGGGGGATTTCTGCTGTAAGATGAAGCCAGGATACCATTTTCTGGCACGAGGTGAGGGCAGTCTGACCTCAACTGCCCTCGCCTTGTCGTCAACAGACACCTACGGCCGCCTCACGGCCTCCCGGGCACTGTCTGGCCTCGGGGATAGGAGAAGGAGCGCCATTTCGAAGGCGCGCCATCGGAATGGCACCTTATGTGAGGGAAGGCGCGCCATCGGAATGGCACCTTATGTGAGGGAAGGCGCGCCATCGGAATGGCACCTAATGGCACCTTATGTGAAGGAGGGAGCGCCATCGGAATGGCACCCTATGTGAGGGAAGGGAGCGTACCATGCGGACAGCACCTAAGCTTGGGCGAGGCAAAGCGGGCATTGATTCCGACCGTCTGCCCGACCGTCCGCGGTCGACGGCGGCTGTGTCCGCGGGCTGTTCCGATCCGTTCGATCGTTGGATCAGTTGGACGTTGTCGGTCGAGATGGGGAACGTCCAGCCCTCGGAGCAAGTGTGGCGACGTATTGCTCACCGCGCGGCCAGTCTGCCTGAGCGGAGCCGAGCGTCGCGCCGTGAGCCGGGATAAACCGTCTAGTGCGATAAGGAGGTGATGCGTAGGGGGAGTATGCACGATCCGGTCGATATGGGGGCCGGTGGCGCTTGTTTGAGCATAAGGCACAGATTACGGGAGGGGAGAAATGTTTGGCAAGAGAATGCTTGTCCTCACCAGCTTGCTCGTGGTGGTGGGGATCCTGATGAGCGCGTGTCAACCTGAGAAGGTCGTCGAGACCGTGGTGGTTACACAGGTTACCGAGGGCGAGACCGTCGAAGTCGTGGTTACCGCCACGCCATCGGCAGAGGAGGCCGAGGAGCCGGAGCCTGGGGAGGCCGTGGCTGAGGGGCCGATACCTGCCGAGGGCCTGGTGCCGTGTCTTCCGCTGCCGGAGATGGCCTTCGGCGGCAGTGGGCCAGGTCTGGCGGCTTTGGCACGCCCGCTCACGGCTGATACGTTGCGCGTCAAGCCGCTGGTGCAACCTGCCAGCGGTGTGGCCAAGGGATCACAGGAATCGTCCACCGCTGACGCCGTCGAGCCCAACCCGGACCGTCAGGCGGGGCTGGTGTATCGGGTCGGCGTCTTTGAGGATCTCACCTCGACCAACTTCTGGTCGGCCAATGGCCCGGACAACACGGTCTGGAACGCCTACATGCTGCCTCAGCGGCTGACGATGTACAACCTGTCGGATCAGCGCTTCGACTTTGTGCCCCTGGTGGCTAAGGATATGCCCGACCCGCTTGCCCAGGAGGGGGATTTCTGGGTGGTCGCGATCCCGATCCGGGAAGACATCACCTGGAGTGACGGTGAGCCCTTCACGGCTGAGGACGTGGCCTTCACGGCCGACGCTGCCCTGAAGCTGGGGCTGATCTCGGGCAACTGGTCCCAGTGGTATGATAAGAACTACCTCGACCACATCGAGGCGGTGGATGACTACACGGCCAAGTACTACTATCACACCAAACCCGGTCTGGCCCGCCACCAGGAGGGGACGCTTCAGGCTCCTATCCTGGCCGAGCACTTCTGGGCTCCGTTGGTTGACGAAGCCACGGCGCCCATCGATGCCTTGGCGGACGACGCTAGCGAGGAGGATCTGTTCACGGCCCAGGCCGAGGCGCACGACAACCTGTTTGCCATTGAGCCGGAGGGTGAGCCGCTGGCTGGGTCCTACCTGTTCACCAAATGGGAGCCTGGCGCGTTCACCGAGGTGGGCGCGAATCCCGAATACCTCCAGACAGGAGCGACCGTGACGGAATATGCCAACGGTGCCTATCAGGAGTCCCTGGCCGACGTGTACGACTTCACGCTATATGGTGAGGCGGAGGGCGACGTGAAGCTTCAGTATCAGATCGGCCCTCACGTCGGTGCAGCTGTGTACACGATCTACAGCTCACAGGATGCGGCTATCCTGGCCCTCAAAGCTGGCGAGATTGACATGCTGTTGAATCCCTTGGGGTTGCAGCGTGGCCTGTTGGATCAGGTTGAGGGGGATCCGAACCTGGAGGTCCTCCAGAACCCGGTCAACGGCTTCCGCTACATGGCCTTCAATCACCGTCGCCAACCGATGAACGACTGCTCCTTCCGCCAGGCGGTGGCGGTCTTGATTGACAAAGAATTCGTGGCCGGGACGATCCTGCAGGACGTGGCCTTCCCGCTCTACTCCTTCGTGCCCTCTGCGAACGGGGCCTGGTACTTCGACGAGGTGCCCAAGTTGGGCCTGCACACGGACGGCGCGCCCATGAGTCGGGAGGAGCGCATCAACATGGCGGTGGCGATCCTGGAGCAGGCGGGCTATTCGTGGGAGAACGGTCAGTCGCCTGCCTGGAACACGGACAACGGCGAAGTGGACGTCGGCAGCCGGTTGGTCATGCCCGACGGCACGCCGGTGCCCACCATCGAGCTCTGGGCGCCCAACGCCGGGTATGACCCGCTGCGCTCGACGTTCGCCATCTGGATTGAGCGATGGCTGAACGAGGCGGGCATTCCCGTCGTGGTGCACCTGGCTGGCTTCAACACGCTGATCCCGCGCATCTTCACGGAGCAGGACTTCGATATGTACATCCTGGGCTGGAGCCTCGACACCTTCCCGGCCTACATGCGGGACTACTGGCACAGCGAGCAGGCCGTGCCCGATGGCAACAATGCGGCTGGCTACGAGAACCCCGAGTTCGACGTATTGGCTGAATCGCTCATGACCTGCGAGACCTTGGAGGATTGCAGGCCGATCTGCGATGATCTTCAGACGATGCTGGCCACTGAAGTGCCGTACGTCCTGCTGTTCGACACGGGGATCATCGAGCCCTACCGCAGTGCCTCGATCCAGTACCCGTACACCGACCATCTCAGCGGTCTGCAATACACTCACCAGCTTCCCTATCAATCGCTGCAGAACTCGGTCAAGATCAAGTAGCACGTGCGAGACTGCACCACGGTAGCAGGGAGGGCAAGGGGCCGCCCTTGCCCTCCCGTCTTAAGACAGACTGACCCGATGGCCGGGGGCGGCAGTGGGGCGGAGGTTGAGCGGATGCCCCGACTGCTCCTGATCGTCCGCGGTCGGCACCGTTTGCGTCGGCATCGGCGATACATGCCTCTAGCAGTTTGTCGGAGAGAAAATGATGGTAAGGTCATTGTGGCTTACAAGATTGCATGTCTCGGTCAGGATTTGATGTAGTCATGCGCCCATCTGCAGCATCGCTCACAGGTTCGGGCTG
>Ga0180432_10011344_pt1 | contig 10506 bp, 9 predicted proteins | sample SS_ome_10_FD_132414 | JGI IMG/M metagenome (GOLD analysis project Ga0180432, IMG submission 132414) | Hypersaline lake sediment archaeal communities from the Salton Sea, California, USA - SS_1_MS_2 metaG | ecosystem: Environmental > Aquatic > Non-marine Saline and Alkaline > Hypersaline >...
CGATCCAGAGCGTACAGCAGCACCAGTGTTTTTCCCGTTCCGGCACCTCCCTTGATGAGGAAATCGTGGCTCAGGTCGATCGCCCCTATGATCTCCTGCTGCTCCGGGGTCAGCTTCATCACGGTGCGTTCATAGTCCAGCCGCGTGCGGGTGTAGAGCGTGAATCTGTCCAGATACTCTATGTACTCCTCGAGGTTCTGGTAGCGTTCCAGGGCCTGAAGCAGGTCCTGCTTCTGAAGGCGCAGACCGTTCAACTCCTGCCGCAGAGTGTCGACACGCTCGGACTTGCCGCTTACCCGCAAGCGCTCCTGTTCCAGCTCTGTGCTCATACGCCGGATTTCCAGGTTCAACTCGTTAACCCGCTGCTTCTGCTCCGCATGACCTTCCATCTGCTGGACAAGCTCGGCATTCCGGCGCTGGGCCAGCACCAGCTGGAGCTTCATGGATTCCAACTGCCTGCTACGCTCCAGAGGGGAAACCTTTTCGTCCCACAACTTCAGACGCTCCCGGAATTTGTCCAGGCCCGTGCCGTCAATGCGACAGAGCTTGCAGAACCCCAGGAAGTTGTGGATTGCGGCGGCGGCCTCTTCCGCGTCCAGCTGCCGGAAGTCGTGCCGGACCCGGTTGGTGAGCTTGTGCTCCTTACCGATGCGTATCAATACGCGCACGGCTTCGTTCGGGATGCCGTGACGTTGCTTGAGGAGATCCCCGAACTGCCAGAGTTGTTCGTCGAAATGGGGTTCATACTTCAGCGGGGGGTGATATTCGTTCACGAAGTTCTCGACGAAGGAGTGGAGGGCTAAAACGAAAAATCCTTCGTCCGTTCCGCAGAGACTTTCGAGACGATGCAGTTGGGAGTTTAATTGAACCGAAGTAGTATCTTGGTCCATTCGCATTTTTGGCTCATAACATCACAGAAGAACTGAACATGAATACGACAACGATCGCAGTCGATGATCCATCCTGCACTTCCGCCGAGTTCCTTCCAGCTCCACTGAGGGCTTGTCAAGTAGAATATGTCTCTGGGAATCCTCTTCGATTTTCATTGGTATGACTTAGGAGATAGACGGAATCGCCTCACCCCGGTTTTGTCAATTTCCTCCAAAAACCTCCTTTAGTATAGCACTTTGAAAATTCTCAGCAACAAAACACTCACAAAGATGGTTACCCATGCCACGGGTTCCTTATATCCGATGCTCACAGAAGAAATCCACCTGCAGAAAGCAGGCGTCGCAGATGAGCAGGTACCCTTCCCGGCAGCGTGGGGGCTGCGACAACTGCGAAGGTTGTGGATCATCCCGCACATAGACCCAGCGCAGCCGTTCGGGAGGCGTTCCGCACTTGGGGCAGGACCTGGCCTCGACCAGGTACTCCTCTTTCACCCCCTGGTACCGTTGTAGATCATGATCCCTCCTGCTGTGCTCCACTACGTGCCAGGGAAAATAGTTGGCCACCGCATCCTCCTCGCCTACCATCTTAGGTCCTGTTGCACCAGATTTGCATAGCGAAAATCCCCATCTTGGTCTTCCATATCCCTGAGGCCGATCCATCCCTACATCACCCTGCCGTAGATCTTCTCCGGGGTGTAGAAAGTCGTTAGCAACCAGTTCTGCTTTACCGCGCTGGAGCACCCGCCCACCACCTCGTAGTCGATTGGCACATAGTAGCCGGGATGGACCGGCTGGCTGTCGACTGTGGTCGAACCTGATTCTACGGTGTAGTAGTCGAAACCCCGGGGCATATCCGTCCAGCGCACCATGCACAGCGCATGGCCGTCTCCCCCGCCGGGCGGATAGAAAGCGGCCACGTAGCCGTCCCAGCCCCAGTAGCGCAGAAGGCCGCAGGTCACCAGTGCCCAGTCTTCGCAGTCCCCTCCCCCCTGGGATAGGAACTCGTCGGGCCGCAGAGCCGTCATGTTGTTTTGGTATTCATAGCGGCGGGTAAGCCCACCCTGGAACTGCCGGATCTCTTTCCAGCACAGGTAGCCGTCCCGGTCCGTGTCCGCGCCTGCGTACATCTGCTCCAGTATCGGATTGGTGATGCCCGTATCCCGGCGAAACAGCCGGGCGTTGATCTGCAGGTGCAGGGCGCGCTGACTGGCTGCGCCGAGGGACAAGGCGGACGCCGTGTAAACGTAAGTGTCGTCCTTCGGGGAGGCGATGATTTCGACTCCACGGTAGGTGAACCGCTTCACCGTTTCAAGTTGAGACGCAGGGGTGGAGGATGCCTTGCCGGCCGGGATCGTGGCTGCTGCCACCACGATGTGGTTGGAGCTCGTCTCGAGAAGATCGTCGGGCATGTATCCTTCGTGTTCCGCCGGCACGGTCTGGTCGGACAGGGCGTGCTCCATGCTCCAGAGGATGTCTTCCGCCGTGCCGCTGATCACCAGCCACCGTCCAGCCAGAAAGATCCCCGCCAGCAGCAGGATGGTCCGAAAGGGATGACGGCGGCGTACCCGGCGCGGGGCAGTCAGGGAGACGGCAGTCGGGGCGGCGGAAGCTACACCGGTCGAGGTGAAATCCTCAAAGGATCTGCCCGACTTCCCGGGCCCGCATTCCGTTGCCCCGCTTTCTGACTCGACATATACACAGTTGGTTAGAGTGGCCTGGTGGGTGGAGACAGCAGATGAAACCGGTTGCTCTTGCGGTAAAAGTGGTGCGTGCTGCTCAATCGAGTGGTGGGAATTTCAGCCTGCCGCCGTCCCGATCGGCTGCCAGGAACGGATCCGGTCCAGCCGGAAGGTACGCTTGTCTTCCCTGAGATGACACCAGGCCCGGATGTAGGTGTAACCGTTGTCTCCCCGGAAGATGCGGCGGGGCTCTATCACCCGGAACGAACACTGGCCGTAGCCGTTGGTGTAGGCGATGCGAACCCGCCCGCCGATGGACGTTTCCGGGTCCTGGACATGTTCTTGCAGTGCTAAGAGCGACACCTCTGCCTCCTACAGGAGTAAAGCAGGAAGCGTGCCAAAAAGAGGTGGACCGCCCAGGCTTAGAGGTTTACAGGAGGGTCACCGGAGGGTCACGGGAACGCCGCGGGGAGCCTCGGTTGGCCCTCCAGCCGGAAAGTGTTCCCTCTGTGGACTACTCGCGGGTAGCTCGCTGCCGGCTCCGGTGTGGCCGGTGAAACTTCGGTTAAAGGACGCGCAACCGCAGTTCCGGCGTGGTGCGGTGCGGGATGGTTCACTCTCTGTCGTGAATCAGGAGGACGACCCAAACCAAGAAGAGGATGTTCTCCCGCGGTGTTCCCGAGACGCTGCCCGCCAGCTCGACGGCTATACACCGGGAGTCCAGGTTCTCCCGGACGATGGAGCCGATCGGCCCAGAGACGTCGGTGATGAGGCAGGTCTCCCGACCGGCGGGGACGCCTCACCGGTATGAAATTCATATAGGGTATGAAACGATTCACTGAGTAAATAAAGATTCCAGCAATTTTGAGTGATTGAAGAAATTTTGACTTAATAGTTGGCAAAATCACGGCAAAAATGACAACTTTGTATACAAAATTACTAGAAAAACCGGGGAATTCTATTTTCCTTTTCGGCCCGCGGGGAACCGGAACTGCTGATCAGCCTGCGTATGGTGAACGTCGGCTCAGAGGAAAACGTCTGGAACGAAACCCTGAGCGAAAACATCTCCCGGTACGACTACATCGCCACCTGAAAGGCGCTTTCACCGGAGCGGATCGGGACCGGCCGGGCAGGTTCCGCTCCGCAGACACGGGCACCATCCTGCTGGACGAGGTGGGGGATCTGCCCCCGGAGATCCAGCCCAAGCTGCTGCGGGTTCTGGAGAACAAGACATTGATACCGGTGGGAGCGGAGCGGGAGATCACCGTGGACGTGCGCATCCTGGCCGCCACCAACCAGGACCTGGAAAAGCTGATCGAAGAGGGCAGCTTCCGGCGGGACCTGTACCAGCGGCTCAACCAGGTCACGCTGCAGCTGCCGCCCCTGCGGGAGCGCTTCGGGGATCAGGCGGAGGAGCAGCCATGAGGCCCGGGCTTCACTGAAACGGCAATCTGCCGTCTCAATCGTACCCCAGTAGGGTGAGTCTGTGGTGGCTGCCTCGGATCTTATTTGACCATTAAATGGTTGAAAATTAGCCACTTATTGGTTAATATTCAGTCATGTACCGAAGAAATCTGAGAGAAGCCGTTATCACGGCCCTGTCAGACACCCCGGCAGTATTCCTCCAGGGACCCCGCCAGGCCGGAAAGAGCACGCTGGCTCAGCAAATTGCAGAGAGCGATCACCCAGCCCGGTATCTTTCTCTGGATGACGCGGCGGTGCTGAGTGCCGCAAAAGAGGATCCTCAAGGCTTTGTCTCCGGTTTTTCCGGACCTGTGGTGCTGGATGAGGTGCAGAGGGTACCGGAACTGTTTCTGGCTATCAAGAGAGAAATCGATAAACGCAGGGAACCCGGGAAATTTTTGTTGACCGGATCGGCGGATGTGCTGCTGCTGCCGAAAATCTCCGAATCCCTGGCAGGGCGCCTGGAGATCCTCACTCTGTGGCCCCTGTCTCAGGGCGAGCTTGCCGCTCACGCCGAGGGATTCATCGACAAGATGTTCGGTTCATCGCTACCGGTTGTCATACCACGAGGTGAAGACAAGGCAAGCCTCATGGCGCGTGTGCTGACCGGCGGCTACCCGGAAATCATCGCCAGGAATGAACGGGAACGACAGCATGCCTGGTTCGGATCCTACATCACGACCATCCTGCAGCGGGATATACGAGACCTTGCCCGTATCGATGCCCTGGCCGATGTTTCACGTTTGCTCTCAATTCTTGCCGCATCAACCAGTCGAATCCTGAACTTCTCCGATCTCAGCCGCGGCATTTCCGTGCCCCGTTCCTCTTTGAGGCGCTACACAACGCTGCTGGAAGCCACATTCTTGTTACACCCACTACCTGCCTGGTTTCGCAACCTGGGAAAAAGGCTGGTGAAGTCGGCCAAGGTACTGCTGAGCGACTCGGGACTGGCAGCCCATTTAGTTGGCGCTGATGAGTCACGGCTGCTGTCTGATCCACACATTGGGGGTCAAACCCTTGAAACTTTCGCGATCATGGAAATACTCAAACAAACTGGCTGGAGTAAAACGAAACCACGCCTGTTTCACTACCGAACCCACAGTCAGCTTGAGGTGGATGTTGTATTGGAGAACCGGGCCGGTCAGATCGTGGGCATCGAAATCAAGTCATCCACATCCCTCAAATCAGATGCTTCGGCGGGATTAAAGAGCCTGGCCGAGTCTTGTGGGGAGTCCTTCCTCCGAGGCGTCATCCTATACCTCGGTGAACAGATCGTGCCCTTTTCCCAGCGAATCCATGCCGTTCCACTCCCGGCGCTCTGGTGCTGGTAGGTGTGAGGAGGTGAAATCCAATGAAGAGCGCTGAACATGTAAAAGCCTGGCAGATGCGGATCGATCTGGACGGCGCCTGGCCGCCGGTCTGGAGGCGCATCCTGGTACCGGGAGGCATCAATCTGCTGGAGTTGCACGAGATCATCCAGGACGCCTTCGGCTGGGAGGATTACCATCTCCACCAGTACATCATCCGCGGTGTGGAGTACGGGGATCCGGAAAACGACGAGTATGGTGACTGGGACATACACGACGAAACCGTGATCTCATTGAGTGAACTCGACCTGGCTCCGGGGGAGAGCTTCTCCTACACCTACGACTTCGGCGACAACTGGACCCATACCCTAAGGGTGGAGAGGATCCTGACCGTCGAGGGCAGAAAGCGGCTGCCCCGCTGCCTGGGCGGGGAACGCGCCTGCCCGCCGGAGGATGTGGGCGGGATTGGCGGCTACGCCGAGTTCCTCGACGCTCTGGCCGATCCCGGGCACCCCGAGCACGATCGATTTCAGGAATGGATCGGGGGAAGCTTCGATCCGGAGAGGTTCGATCCGAAGAATGCAAACCGGCGTCTTGCCGACCGGGCCGCCGCCAAACGTGCCCCTGTGTGGGCCCGGATTCCGGAGCGCTACAGAGACGCACCGCTGAGCGAGCCTTCGGACTGGAGGCCGGCGGACCGGCAGAAACACGCCGACACGGCCCGGAATCTGCCGCTGCGCAGGGACGTTCTGGCCTTGCTCGTCTACCTGCGGGATCACAAGGTCACGGGCGCCTCCTCCAGCGGCAACCTGCCGCTCAAAACGGTGACGGAGGTGGCCGCAGCGTTCGTCGACCCGCCCCCCGTGGGGATTCGCCTGGGCAACACGGTATATCCGGCTCGCAGTGAGGAGGAGGTGTGGCCCGTCTATTTCGTCCACATCCTGGCCAATGGCGCGGACCTGGTTGCCGGCGGGCCGGGCCGGCGCTGGCGCCTGACAAAGCGGGGAGAGCGCTACTTCGACGCTCCGGCGGACCTCCAGGTTCGCACCCTGCTCATCGCCTGGTGGCACCAGGTGAACTGGACGGTGGCTACCCGCTACAACATCTTCGACGAGGTCTTCTCCTCCCGGTTTCCCCGCTCTGCCCAGAAGCTTTTCAAACAGCTGGAAGTCGGGCAGAGTGTGGAGTATGAACCGTTCGTCGACAGGCTGATCAGAGAGATCGGCTTGAGGTGGGAGGCGGAGGCCGAGGAGTCGGAGCGCATGCGCGAGTATATCGGCTCGAGCCTGGAGCGTATGCTGATCGAACCGCTCGAAGCCCTCGGCATACTTTCCGGTCAGCGGAGCAGGGACGAAGAGGCTCCCTTCAGGCGGGAACGGCTGAGGGCATTCTCTCTCACGGCCTTCGGCCGGATGCTCTTCGAGACCCTGAGGTACTGGTAATCCGCCATTTACTCCAAAGAATTAAACAACACTCCCTGGATCATATTCTTCCGGCACTGTTTGAGGTGGCGCCTGAGCACTTCCTCGGCTTTCGGAGAATTCTCCTCCAGTCGGTCTACGATTTCCGTATGGTCGGCGTGCACCTGGTCCATATTCGGCTGCACTCCGGCCTTAAATGTCAACGCGATGTTGAGGTGCAGCATGTTGGTTCTGTACATCTGTAGGAGGTATCTGTTTTCGGTCAGAGAAACCAGCTCCTGGTGAAACAGCTGATCGTATTTTGCGTAAGCCCGCATGCGCTGGTCCTCATTGCTGAGCGGCGGATTCTCCGTCATCTGCTCCAGATAACGCCTGAGGTTTACCAGGTTGGCTGCGGTCACCACCGGGTAGATCCTGTTGACTGCATGCTCCTCGATCATCTCCCTGGCCTCAAATGCCTCCAACATGGACCGACGGGTAGGAATTTTGACAACGCAGTTGCTCCGAGGTTTTATGGTTACCACGTTCTCCAGGCTCAGGCGTCTCAAAGCCTCACGCACGGGCATTGTGCTTACGTTGAGAAGATCCGCGATCTCCCGGATGTTTAGCCGTTCGCCGTAGCCGATTTCTCCTTCAAGGATCTTGTCGGCAAGATACTGGTACACCTTGTCGCTGAGCGTACTCGTATCTATTGGAATATCATTAGGCTCCGGACGGATCTTGTGACGCAGGTTCTCTTCCTCGATCGTGCTCTGTGTATCGCTCAATGACCCTTCTACCTCCTCGAAATCCGCCCCCATTATAATCAGTCTTTTCCGCCTCCCTCAACCTCAAATTACTTCGCAAAATACGTCTATACGTTTCCTGTCAATGCGTTCGAGACGAATTCACACTCTGTCACCTCAACAGACTGATGCGACGACTTGACATGTTAGATAATCTAATATAGAATATCTAATATCACAGTATAACAAGGGGGCTCAAAATGATCAAGAAGTTCGGACTGGTTGTATTCCTGGCGCTGCTGGCAGCGTCCATGGCGGGTGCTGGGGGCAACGATGAGAAACAGGCCGCAGTCGGAGAGGAAATGCAACTGCGCTACGCTCACTCGAACGTCCCGATCTACTTCTATCACACAGCCGGAGAGGCGTTTGCACAACAGCTCAACACCCTTACGGATGAACGAATCCAGGTCAAGCTCTTCCCTCAAGGCCAGCTTGGCGGAGAAAGGGATGTTACCGAGGGACTTCAGTTGGGGACCGTGGATTTTCAGGCGACTTCTATTGGAGTTACCGGCACCTTCATTCCCGCCGTACGGATCCTGAACCTTCCTTTCATCTTCCTGGGACCGAAGCATTTCGTTGCGGTCATGGACAGCCCGATCGGCGGAGAACTTCTCAAGAAGGCAAGGGAACAGGGTGAGAAGGTTGGTCTGAAAGTTCTGTCCATCGCGGCGTCGGATTTTCGCCTTCCCATGAACGACATACGGTCGATCAACAAACCGTCTGATTTCAAAGGTGTGAAAATGCGCACCATGGAGGTGCCGACACACATGGCAGCATATAAAGCTCTTGGGGCGAATCCGGTTCCGCTGCCTTTCGGTGAGTTGTACACGGCGCTTCAAACCGATGTGGTCGATGGAAACGAAAACGGACCCCTGGCACTATTCGGCAACAAGTTCTACGAGGTACAGAAATACATAACGCTCCTCCCCGTGGTATCCAATGCAGGAATCTTTCTGATGAGCCAGAAAACATGGGACAAACTCACCAAGGCGGATCAGGAAGCGGTCATGAAATCCGTCGACATCTGGACCAAGGTGATGAACGAAGACGCCATTGAGCTGGGCGGTTGGGCAATAGACCAGATGAAAAAATCCGGGATTCAAGTTAACCAGGTTCAGGATATCTCCGCATTTGTTCAAGAGGCCAAGACCGTATATCCGGATTTCTACGAATCACTACCCGCAGACCTGCAGGACTGGGCTCGCGATATGGTGACACGGATCCAGGATGCGGCTGAAGGCATCGAAGAGGGAGACTGGTTCGCTGGGCAATAGCAGTTCATCGAAATGGCCGGCATACCCGATACCGGCGAGCGCTCCAACATCGAAGAAAACATATTGTTTGGAGAGCGGAATCAGGAGCAAGCGGTAGGATCCGCTTGCTCCTTTCTTGTCTCCTCGACAGGGATGGACTATCCTTGCGAACAGATTCCCTGTTCGCCGGGGATCGTTTCAACACAACAATGAAAGGGACTTACCGATGAGGGTTCTCAAAGCGATTCAGAGGGTTGCCGACGGAATGGAATGGGTCATCAAAGTCTGCGTCATTGTCAGCCTGGGGAGCATCGCCGCGGTGGTGAATATCTCAGTTTTCTTCCGGTACGTGCTGAATTCCCCTCTTTCCTGGACCAACGAGTTGGCCAGATACTTGCTCGTTTTCACTGTTGTATTCGCCGCTGCCATCGCTCTACGGCACAACATGTTTGTTAAAGTACAAGTCCTCAGAGGTCTTCTTCCCGGGGTACCACGAAGGATCATAGCAGCCGGCGCCAGGCTACTCATCGGCGGATTCCTGGTCGTTTGCTTCTTATCACCGGAAGCAATGATCGAAAAGGCTCTGCGAACCAACACCATCAGTCCGGCAATGAGCCTGCCGATGGCTTTGGTATACCGAATGATGCAGATCGGATTCGCCACAATGCTTGTTTTCCTGCTCTTCGGACTGGTGGACTCGGCTCTCCGTGTAGGGGGAACGGACAACAATGGGGAGAGCCGCATATGATCATCGCGGTGTTTATAATCCTGCTGGCAATCGGGGTACCGATCGCTTTTGTTCTGGGACTCAGCAGCCTTCTCTATCTCCGGTTGGAGGACATGCACTTCGTGCTGGTCAGCCAGCGTTTCTTTGTGGGCGTGGACAACTTTCTGCTATTGGCTGTCCCGCTTTTCATCCTCGCCGGGAAGCTCATGAACGAAAGCGGCATCACCGACCGCCTAATCGAGTTTTTTGCAATCCTTTTGGGGCATATCCGAGGCGGACTCGCCTACATCAACATTGTTGCCAGCGTATTCTTTGCGGGAATTACAGGGGCGGGAGCGGCCGACACAGCGGCGATAGGTTCTATCCTCATCCCGGCCATGAAGAAGGAAGGATACTCCTCGGACTATGCGGCGGCGGTGACTGCCGTGTCTTCCACCATTGGACCGACAATACCACCGAGCATCGCCATGGTTGTCTACGCCGCCTCGGCCGGAGTGTCAGTAGCCAAGCTGTTCCTCGGGGGAATTATCCCGGGAATGCTTCTGGCCTTCGGTCAGCTGTTCGTAGCCTGGCGAGGCACGCACAAATTTGCCGTGCCGGTAAGAGAAAAACGCCTTTCGGCGAAAACTTTTGTCAGGGGATTTTTTGACGCCGCTTTAGCGCTGCTCATGCCGCTGATCCTGATCGGGGGCATCGTGCTGGGAATTTTCACACCCACAGAAGCGGCAGCCGTGGCTGTTCTCTACGCTCTCCTTGTAGGCTTTGTTATATACAGGAAACTCACCGTGCGTAAGTTGCTGCGCCAGCTTTACGAGACAGCGCTTCTGACGGGCGCAATCTTGATGATTTTAGGGTTTGCTCATCTTTTTGGGTGGATCCTGGCCGCAGAGGATGTTCCCGGCACGGTGGCGAGGGCAATCACGAGCATCACCCAAAATCGGATTTTAGTGCTTTTAATGATCAATGCACTGCTGCTGGTA
>Ga0180432_10011345_pt1 | contig 10506 bp, 10 predicted proteins | sample SS_ome_10_FD_132414 | JGI IMG/M metagenome (GOLD analysis project Ga0180432, IMG submission 132414) | Hypersaline lake sediment archaeal communities from the Salton Sea, California, USA - SS_1_MS_2 metaG | ecosystem: Environmental > Aquatic > Non-marine Saline and Alkaline > Hypersaline >...
CCGGATCGAGCAGTTCATGGAAAAGTCGTCGGAGGAACGCTGGGATTACTTCAGCACCGAACTGTCACGCTGCATCCGCTGCAACGCCTGCAGGCAGGCCTGCCCGACCTGCTGGTGCAAGGAATGCTTCGCCGAGCAGACCGATCTCAAGTGGATCGGGGTGGGCAACACTCCTTCGGATGCCATGATCTTTCAGATCATTCGGGTGTTTCATCAAGCCGGCCGTTGCGTGGAGTGCGACGCCTGCTACCGGGCCTGTCCGATGCATATCGACCTGCGCCTGTACACGAAGAAGATCGTCAAGGACGTCGAGGATATCTTCGGCTACCTGCCGGCCTTCGATGCGGAGGCTCTGCCTCCCCTGGCCACCTTCGGGGACGAGCAGTGCGATTTCTTCATCACCGATCCGGACAAGGCCGAAGCCGCCGAAGGAACGGGCCAATGAGCGACAGCAAGGAAAGGACCTCCATGGATCGCGGAATTATCAAGAAATCAGATATTCCCAAGCTGGCCGGAGAGCGCCGTTTTTTCGCACCCGCTCGGGAGGGCACGGTCCCGCCGGGGACCTGCGAGCTTACCGAAAGCCCCGCCGAAATCGCATTCGAGTTTTCCAACGTCAGAGCCCCGCTCAAGGATATTTTCTTCCCCCAGACGGAGACGATGTACACCTTCGATTTCGACGAGGTGACCGACGTCCCCATCCCGACCGAGCAGATTCTGGTATTCGGCTGCCGGCCGTGCGACGCCAGGGCCCTGGCTCAGCTGGATGAGGTGTTCGGCCCGGAGAACAAGGGCTACACCGATCCGTACTACATGAAGCGGCGCGAGGGTTCGATCGTCATATCCCTGGCTTGCAGCGCTCCCTGCCCGACCTGCTTCTGCACGGCCACCGGAGGCGGCCCGGCTGAAACCCGGGGTGCGGACCTGATCGCCCATGAGCTGGAGAACGGGCAGGCCGGCGACGGCGGGAGCCTCCTGATCGAGGCGGTCACAGAGAAAGGCAGGGCCTTCCTCGAGTCCCAGAAAGTGCTGTTCAGCGAGGCCTCCGATCACCTGGTCGAAGAGGTCCGGGAGAAGGATGCCGCCGCTGAGGAGGCGGTCCGGCGGGCCAACGAGTTGGGGGTGGATCTGGGTCGGCAGATCGACGCCCTCAAGGAAAGAATGGATCCGCTGTTCGACGATGAGCGTTGGCAGCAGCTGACCGCCAGCTGCATCGGCTGCGGTGCCTGCACCTACCTGTGCCCCACCTGCTACTGTTTCGATATCGCCGATGAATCGAGGATGTACGAGGGACGGCGCATCCGCACCTGGGATTCCTGCCAGTTCGCCATGTTCACCAAGCACGCCTCGGGGCACAACCCGCGTACCAACAAGAAAGAGCGTTTGCGCCAACGCTTCATGCACAAGTTTTCCTATGCGGTGGAAAACATGAACGAAGTGCTGTGCGTCGGCTGCGGCCGCTGCATTACCGCCTGTCCCGTCAACCTCGATATCCGCGATGTCATTCGAAGCTTCGCGAAGGAGCCCAGCCGTGAAAACGCCAGTTGAACAGAAGCCTGCCCGGCAGCAAACCCCGGCCAATCCCTACCTTCCCTACCCCGTGGTGATCGAGGATATCACCATAGAGAACGAAGCTAAAGATCTGAAGACCTTCAAGCTCGTGTTCGAGCGTGAGGAGGACCGCAAGGCTTTCCGCTATCTGCCGGGCCAGTTTGCCGAGGTTTCGGTGCTCGGCAGCGGCGAGTCGCCCTTCGGCATCGCCTCCTCACCCACCGAGCAGGACTACCTCCTGTTCACGGTCAAGTTGACCGGTTCGGTCACCGCCGAGCTGCACGGTTCGGAGCCGGGGCGGCGTCTCGGTGTGCGCGGACCCCTCGGGAACAGCTTTCCCTGGGACAGGCTGCGGGGAAAGCGCATCGTCATCGTTTCCGGCGGCTTCGCCTTCACGACCCTGCGCTCCGCGGTCACCTACATGCTCCATCCCGACAACCGCGGGGACTTCGGGGATATCTTCGCGCTGTACGGCGCGCGCAGCCCCGGGGAGCTGATGTACAAGAACGAACTGGCCGCCTGGAAGGCTTCCGACTCGATCGACTTGAACCTGGCGGTGGACCGGGAACCCGGTGAACCCTGGGACGGAAAAATTGGGCTGGTGCCCAACGTGCTGAGAGAGCTGGCACCCTCGACGGAAGGCGCGATCGCCCTGGTCTGCGGCCCGCCGATCATGATCCGCTTTACCATCCCGGTGCTTCAAGAGCTGGGATTCGCCAAGGAAGACATCATTCTGTCGCTGGAAAACCGCATGAAGTGCGGCATCGGCAAATGCGGCCGCTGCAACGTCGGGGCCAAGTACGTGTGCGTGGATGGTCCTGTGTTCAGCTTCGCCGAGCTGGAACAGCTGCCGCCGGAATACTGAGAATCCCACGGGACCGTGGTGCGGGTTCGCCCCCGAGGCACACGGCAACGATTCGCTTACGCGGGAAAGAAAAGGAGAGACGATGAGCATACTGCTGTCCGGTGAAGAGATCTTTTCCATGGCCAAGGAGATCGAAAAGAGCGGAGAGGCCTACTACAGGAGCATCGCCGCATCCACCGACTCCTCCGAGCTGAAGCAGCTGTTCGAGCACCTGGCCGATCAGGAAGTACGGCACTTCCAATACTTCGACAACCTGAGCAAAGAGTATCCGGAGTTCACCATCGACGCCGAAGAATGGGAACAGACCAGTGCCTACATCAAGGCCACCACCGACACCCGTTTCTTCGTCGGAGAGGACAAGGCCATCAGCCTGGCCCGAACGGTTCAGGATCCTATCAGGGCGATCGATATCGCCATCGGTTTCGAGAAAGACACCCTGCTGTTCTTCTACGAGCTTCTCAACATAACCCCCGAGAACTCCCGCGCCGCCGCCCGGGAGATCGTGGAAGAGGAAAAGCGCCACGTGCAGCTGCTCTCCGAGCGAAAGAAGCACCTCACGGCGAAAAAGTAACTCAGAGGCAGGGCCCCGGCCTTTGTCCGGCCTGCTACACTCCTGGCCGGGCACAGCCTTCCCACCGCATGTCTGCCTGCCGTCTCATACACACCCCGGCCAGTACCCGGCCGTTTCGTAGGCGGCATGTTCATACCCGGCCAAACGCGGTATTCTCTTCCCATCCTGGCGGATGCCGGCTATAAAAATCAGGTTCAAAGATAATCGAGGAGAAGCCATGGACACAAAACGATTGCAGAGCTTGGGTGATTTTTTCTACACCGAGCTGGTAGACAACACCTTGCCATTTTGGATCGAGCACGCAGTGGACAGACGGTACGGCGGATTCACACCATGCTTGGACAGAATGGGCGGGATGCTCAGCCCGGACAAGCCAATGTGGGTTCTATGCAGAATCAGCTGGCTGTTTTCCAGGCTCTACAACGACCTGGAACCGAGGGAGCAGTGGCTGGAGTTCGCCCGCCACGGAATCGAGTTCATCCGCAGATACGGCTTTGACACAGATAGGCGCATGTTCTATGCCGTGAGGCAAGACGGGAGGCCGCTGCGCAAGAGAAGGTACTTGTTCACAGAAACCTTCGGGGTCATCGCCCTGGCCGAATACGCCCGAGCTTCAGGTGATGAAGAGTGTCTATCCCTGGCAAAGAAGACGATGGATCTGATCGTCGATCTTTACAACAAGCCCGACGCCCTGGAAGCCAAGGTGTTCCCCGAATCATTGAAGACCCGGGGCCATTCCATGGCCATGATCCAGATCAATACGTTGCAGGTACTCAGAGCTGCCGACCCGGGCGGGTCCTACAACTCGCGGATAGACAATGCGATCGAGGAGGTGTTCCGCTACTTCGTCAAACCGGAGAAGAAGGTGCTCCTGGAAACGGTCGGTGAAAATGGGGAATACCTTGGACATCTTCCCGAAGGCCGCTGCGTGAACCCGGGCCACGCCATCGAGACGGCCTGGTTCATCATGGAGGAAGGCCGATACCGAAATGACCTGAAGCTGGTGCAGCGGGCTTTGCCCATTCTGGATTGGTCCCTCGAGTTGGGCTGGGACCAGAAGCACGGGGGGATTCTGTACTTCGTGGATATCGAGGGCAGGCAGCCCGTACAGCTGGAATGGGACATGAAGCTGTGGTGGCCTCACACAGAGGCAATCTACGCCACCCTGCTCGCTCTTGCTGTCACCGGGGAGAAGAAGTATGAACAATGGTTCGAGAAATTGCTCGGCTGGTCCTTGCAGCACTTCCCCGACAAAGTGTACGGGGAATGGATCGGCTATCTGCATCGCGACGGAACCGTGGCCCTGGATCTGAAGGGCTGCTACTTCAAGGGCCCGTTTCATCTGCCTCGGCAGCAGCTGTTCTGCCATCTGTTGCTCAAAGAGATGCTTTTGAACGCGTAAAAAGATCTTTACAACCCCTCTCCTGTCTGCTATCCTTTTCGTGACCACCCTTGGGAGGGGAACATGGACAACAACAAGGAAGAATTGCTCAAGAAAGCAATGGCCCTTCACGGCAGGATAGAGCCTACCCGCACGCGCAGAACCCTGGAAGAGTGCTTCACCACCGAGGATTCCAAGCTGATCTTCTGGTTCAACGACGAAAGCGGAACTACAAAGGTTCTCGTTCAGGAGCAATCGCCACAGCTCTGACCGCCTGGCGGCGGCTCGGGCCTCAGCGGACCCCCTAAGCTTTCTCTCTTCGTCTAACGAACACCCTGAATACAAGGCTGAGGATGACCCCAAGCCCGACATAGTACCAGACCCAGAGGGGCAATCCCAGCAGACGCAGAGGCTCACGATTCCAGGCCCAGAAGTCGTTGCCCAGTATGAACAGAAGCCCGAAAACCACCACCCACGGCCAGATTCCCGGCCGGATATGAACCACAACATCCGTGTTTTCTCCGGGTTTCCTGCTCAGGCAACTGACAGACACGAACACAGCGGCTGTGGCGGTGAGAATGGGCACGACCGGCAGAATCCCCGGAACACTAAGGATTTTGAAGTAGAAGGCCAACACCATCCCCTCCCCGACAATGATACTGGCTGCCGCGGCGTAGCGGTTGGCGCGTTTCCAATACAGGCCTCCGATCACCGTAGGCGCAAGCACCGCCAGGCCGTTGAAGGTGGTTTTGCTGATGAAATCCAGAATCGTCTGCGGCGGTCTGACAGCTATAAGAAATCCCAGCGCTCCGAGCAGGACGATCACCGCTTTCTCCTTGAGCACCTCCCGCTTCTTGAAGCGGAGGAAATCAACCGTGATCAGGGAGGTCAGGGTGAGCAGCTGGGAGTCCATCGTGGACATCAGGGCGGCCAGAGAACCGGTGATCAGCACAGTGCTGAGGAACAACCCGGCGTAGCGCTGCAGCAGCAGGGGAAACACGGCGTCCGATTCGGCGGCCGAAAGACCGGGGAAGGTGTGCCTGCCCAACACCCCGATCGACACGGTGAGAAAGAACAGAAAGGTCGTAATCAATGGGTAAAGGATTACTGTGGTGTTTAGGGATTCTTGATCCCGGGCTGCGAGGAAGCGCTGGAACAGCTGCGGAAACATGGGATCGGCGAAAAACCAGAGGAACAGGTAGCCGAACCAGATTCCGAATAGCATCGAACCGTCCTGACCCGGGCGGGCGAACAGAGCCGGGAAGGAGCTGTACACCTCGTTATGGGCACGGACAAAGCCTCCACTCCCGCGGAGAATGATGAAGAACGCCGTCAGGGTGAAGCCGATCATCATCAGGGACTGGATCAGATCGGTCCAGACGATGGAGCGCAATCCCCCCAGGGTTACGTAAATCACGATGAAGGCGGTGATCAACAGGGCTCCGGAGAGGTAGGGGATGCCGACCAGGGTGTTGAGAGACTTGCCGCTGGCTATGGCCTGGATGGCGATATAGGGCAGGGTGAACACGATCATAACGGCTGAAAACAGTTTCTTCAGCCAGGGAGCGCCGTAGCGATCGGCTATGAAATCCGAAGGCGTGATGTAACCCCGCTCCTTGGAGAGCAACAGGATCGGCTTTCCGATCAGCAGGAAGGACAGGGCCATAAACCCGGTTCCGAAGCCCATGACCGGGTAGAAGGCGTAGCCGATCCGGTAGCCCGCTCCGGACAGCCCGAAGATGGTGAAGGCGCTGAAATTGGTTGCCGCCATCGTAAAAAACAACAGCAGCCTGCCCACGCCCCTGCCGGCTAAGAAGAACTCGACCTTGTTCGCAGATGCCCGCTTGCGGAATATGATGCCGATGACCAGGGTGATCGCCAGGTAGACAAGGATGATGCTCAGCCGCTGCCACATACTTTCCTCCCCGTTGTACGGGTCTGGATGGCTTGCTGACAAGCCTAGAGCATAACCCGGGATTCGCTTCGATTCGCAGCTGCAGTATAGCGGTCGTCCAGCTACCTGGCAAGGTATCTGAGGAATCGTTCTTTGACAGTTCCTTCTCCCTCGTGGTACACATTGGGACCATGGACTGTGACAACTACATCAACGAAGAGGTACACAGGCACTACTGGGATCACGACAATACCTGTGCCTTCACCACCCTATCGATTGTCTCCGATCTGTTCGCCAGCCCCCTGGAAGAACCCGTCATGGATGCGGCGCTGGGCATGTGGGGTGCCGGGGGTTATCAAGCTCAGTGCGGCCTGGTGGAGGGAGCACTGATGTTCATCGGGATTCTGGGAAGCCGTCGCGGCCTGAACCGCGATCAGATCTCGAAACTCTGTAGAGGCTTTGCCCGGGGATTCGAAGAGCAGTTCGGCAGCCTGATCTGCAGGGAACTGCGCCCTGAGGGCTTTGCCCCGGACAACCCGCCCCATATCTGCGAGGATCTATCCAAGCGGGCGATCCGCTACACAACCGGCTTTGTTGCCGATGCGTTCGAGCTGCAACCGAAACCGCCGGCGACCGGCGGCTGATCCAAGACTTAAAACGACCCCGATATTCCCAGATACACCCCGATCGAGTGGAAGCTGATGTCCACGTCATCCCCGTACGGAGTCTTTCCGGGTATCCAGCCTGCCAGCTCGTAGAACGGTTCATCCTCAGCTACAGCCACTCCGCCGAACGCATAACGGTAGGCTTTAGTGGCAAAAACCGCTCTGTACTGAACATTAAGATATGCAAGAAGTCTTGGGGATAGGAAATATTCTAATTTGAAAGCCGCGGCCGGGCCGTACATCAGCGCGTTTCCGCCTTCTATTACGAAATTTTTCCGTAGCCATAGATCCGTATTCGTCCAATCTGATGGCAATCCTCCCAATAACGAACCGACATAGATAGGCACCTCAGTGAATTTGATGTAATTATTGTACATTCCGATGATGCCACCTCCCCCTAATGAAACTGTCAGTCCTTTCGACGGTTGATAGACGTATAGAACTGCCAAATCGAGATACTTCTGGGAATATTCGATACTGTACGACGGATGGCTCGCACCGGGGTTGCTTGCAAAGTATGTTATCAACCACGGAGTATTGTCATAATCCGGATCTTCCGGATCAAACTCCCCGTACTGGAACTCGCTCCAGGTTACGTTCATGGATGAGGTGACCTGGAGAAAGCGCCAGGGGCGATAGGAAAATCCGACTCCCGAGTGCACGAAAATCGGAAAGGCCTTGAACTTGTCGGAACGTGGGATGCCGCTAAACGCAATATCCATGCCGGCCAAGGCTTGCAGTCCAAGACCATAGCGGGTGACGTACTCGTACTTGAAGGCCTCCGCCTCGGAAATCAATTCTTCCTTTGCAATCGCTACTGATTGCGCACCGATGACCACTCCGGTTTCCACGTCGATGAGCCGGCCGTTGAGCAGGAAGCTCGGTCCCGACTCGGTGACGCTTCCGGCCATAAGGATCCTGGCGCTGGTCAGCTGTCCCACCTCCACGGTCCGGCTGGTGTCCGCCATGTCGGAGAGAGAGAACTCGATCTCCTCGAGTATCTGCTCCAGGTTCTCCCGCTCGGTCAGAATGAAGTATGTGGAATTGGTGATCTCGCTGCGGATCAGCTCATCCACCACGGCCCCGATCGCGTGCTGCTCGGCCAAAGGGCCGGAGTTTACGAAGGGCACAACCGCCAGGGGAACTTTGAAATACACCTCCTCCCGGTACTCCACGTGGTTCCGGGAAAGTCTGGTGAGCAGGTCGAGCACACTCTGTTGGATGTCGGCAAACAGAGGCGCTCCACCGATTGCGATCAACAGCAACAGAACGATCCAGCGTCGGGTCCACCGTTTCATAACCTTCTCCTTCCCGTCTCGGGTGGGATAAGAATAAACTGGGAAACTGTTATGTGCAACGGAATGGTCCGGGTCAGCTGGAGATGAGAGGAAGAGAACACCGGCTGGTCAGACTCAGGAGCGGGCCAGATATCGCTTCAGCACCTCGGATAGGGATCCGGTCGACAGTTCGTCCGTGAGCAGCGATTGCAGGTCCTCGATCGTATCGATATCCTGAAGCTCCATCCCCACATGGCAGGGTAATCCGAGAGAGCGGGCTTTGTTCAGAGTTTGCCGGAGGACGCGCTCCGTGCTCCACTCGATCCCGTGAAAAACAGCCGCATCGAAGCGTTCCCGCTGAAATCCGATCAGGTAGTAACCGCCGTCGGCCGCCGGGCCCAGGACCATCGGGAACCTGCGGAGCGCCGAGAAGTAGCTGTCCAGCAGATCAGCGTCGATCTGAGGAATGTCCGAGCCGATCAGAACGGCCCGCTCAGCACCTGCTTCAAAGACCTCTTGAAAGGCGCCGCTCATGCGCTGTCCCAGATCCTCTCCCCGCTGAACCTTGAGCAGTCCTCGAGACAGCAGGGACGAGATGGAGGGCGGGCGATCGGGCGGATAGTCCAGTGACTGGTCATCCCGGTCCGGCAGCGCATCGAAGTAGGGAACCACACGATCCCGCAGAGGTTCGAGCCCGGTCAGCAGATCGGCGACCATGGCGATGTAGATTTCCAAAGCACCCCGATCGCCGAGTCGGGCGGCCAGGCGGGTCTTTACATGGCCCGCCTGAAAGCTCTTGAGAAACACAATGACACGATCTGTTGGCCCGACCGGGGTCGCGGCCATCATCTACCGCGCCGCCGGTACATTTTTAACCGTCCCGTTATTTTCGGATTCGACCTTTGAACCGGTCTGTTTCGCTCTGCGAGCACGGATCTTCTTGATCACCAGGGGCACGGCGCTCAACGCTGCCAGCAGAAGCAGGGCAAAGATGATGTTCTTGGGTATCCCTCCCGCACCGATGTCGTTGATCGCGTAGCCGGCGTAGGCGTACACCGCCGAGCCGGGGATGATACCCAGACTGGTGGTCCAGATGAAGGTTCGGGGCTTGATCCTGGTCACACCGGCAAACAGGTTGATCATCCAGAATGGGAACACCGGAATCAGCCGCAGGGTGATCAGGTAGTTGCTTCCGTTTGCCTCGACCTCTCGGTTGAATTTGGACAACTTGTCTCCATACTTGTTCTGAATCATTTCCCCCAGGAAGAAGCGAGCGGCCAAAAACAGGATTGTCGCCCCGACGGTGGCGCCTATGTTGATGTAGATCGTGGCAAACACCACGCCGAAGAAGAAACCGCCGGCTATACTCAACCACATTGCCCCCGGAATGGACAGGGCCACCGCCAGGATATAAGCCGCGATGAACACCAGAACAGAAGCAAGATAGTTCCTCTCGACAAAACCCTGCAGAGCTTCTTTGTTTTCCTGCAGCATCTGGGGATTCAGATAATTCCCCACCGGGGTGAAGCGGATGAGTGAAAATATCCCAGCCACGATCACCACCAGGATTACCAGCCGCAGTATATATTTCTTCATTCCAAACTCCTCAATTGCCGTGTATGTAGCACAGACGCTCGATCATCATTTTATCTTACTCGTTTTGTCAGAATTGTGTCGGTAATAGCCGGCCAGAATCCACGGAGAAACCCCCAGCCGGTAAAGCGCAAACAGCGCGGTGTTTCTGACAAAGTTGACTAAATAGCCGCTTCTCTGCCATCGCCTGGCTGAAGTCAGTACCTTGGAATGAAGCAGTTTCAACCGAGCCCCCTCTCGCTTCAGCCGATCCGTCATGGCCACATCCTCCATGATCGGGATCTGCGCAAATCCCCCGACACGCAGAAAGGTGTCCCGGGTCATGAATATAGCCTGATCCCCGTAGGGGGTGAAGGACAGTCGCTTGCGACCGTTGACGTAGGCCAGCCAGGTATTGAACAAACCGCCGGCTCCGATAACCCCCAAGGCGAAGGCTCCGGCGTCGTAGTGCTTCAGAGTACGGATCACAAGGTCGAGCCCCTTCTCGGGCAGAACCGTATCCACGTGCAGAAACACGAGACACGGCGAGGAGGCGGCTTCGGCACCGGCATTCAACTGCGCTCCCCTACCCCTTTCGGAGACGATCTCGACCAGGCGGAAGGGAAACTCACGCCTGCCGATCGCCTGCAGGGTGGAACCCTGCCCGCCGTCGACCACCACGACCTCGCTGTCCGCGATCCCCCGAAGCCTGGAGAGGTTTTGCAGGCAG
>Ga0180432_10011348_pt1 | contig 10503 bp, 6 predicted proteins | sample SS_ome_10_FD_132414 | JGI IMG/M metagenome (GOLD analysis project Ga0180432, IMG submission 132414) | Hypersaline lake sediment archaeal communities from the Salton Sea, California, USA - SS_1_MS_2 metaG | ecosystem: Environmental > Aquatic > Non-marine Saline and Alkaline > Hypersaline >...
CCTCGTTACCGTCGGGTCAGGCGTGCATACCCGCGGATCCCTCCCTCGGTGAGAACTGAAAAATGTAGTCAGGTGGATTGGGAATCAGTAGTCCGTTTTCGGATGGCAATTGGTGTGATCGATGAGGTCGGGATAGAGCGGAAACGCCTGCCCGATTCCCCTCCTGGCCGGAGTGCGCTACCATGGTCGGCATAATCATCCCACCCGGCATAACCGGAGAAGATCATGCCTGCATACCCTCCTGTGACGAGAACGCTATCACGAGCCGTTTCCCTCCTTCTGGTACTGCTGACCGTAATGGCGTTCCTTGTACCGCCGGCCGAGGTCGCGGCACAGGGGGGCGATGATCTGCCGGCGGGGGTATTCGACGCCCTCACCTGGCGGCACATCGGTCCGGTCGGGAACCGCGTCAGCGCCGTGACCGGCGTTCCCGGGGATCCGAATGTCTATTACTTCGGAGCCGCTTCCGGAGGGGTCTTCAAATCGGTGGACGCAGGGATCCACTGGCAACCGGTCTTCGACGACCAGCCGGCCGCCTCGATTGGTGCCCTGGCCGTCGCACCTTCCGATCCGAACGTGGTCTGGGCCGGAACGGGGGAGACCTTCATCCGCAGCAATGTCTCGATCGGCAACGGTATCTATCGTTCCACCGACGGTGGAGAGCACTGGGAGCACCGGGGGCTGGACATGACCGGCCGGATCGGACGGATCATCGTTCATCCCGACGATCCCGACCGGGTCTGGGTCGCGGCCATGGGCAGCTGCTACGGTCCCCAGCAGGAACGAGGCGTCTTTCGCACGACCGACGCAGGGAAGACCTGGGAACGCGTGCTCTTCGTGGACGAGAACACCGGCGCCTCCGATATCATCATCGATCCCCACAATCCGCGGATCCTCTTCGCCGGCATGTGGCAGATGCAGATCTGGACCTGGGGTCGGGAGAGCGGCGGTCCGGGAAGCGGTCTCTGGGCATCGCGGGACGGCGGCGACACCTGGACCGAGCTCACCGGCCGCGGCCTGCCCGCCAAACCGTGGGGCAAGGTCGGCCTGACCGTTTCTCCCGACGATTCCGACCGGATCTACGCTCTCATCGAGACCAGCAGCAACGAGGATTTCGCGTCGTATGAACGCTTTCAGGGGGTGCTGTGGCGCTCTGATGACGGCGGCGAGCGGTGGCGGATGGTCAATCGGGACCATTCCCTCTCCCAGCGGCCCTGCTACTACAACCGGGCTCTGGTCGCGCCCGATGACCGCGATACTATCCATTTCATGTCGACCCGCCACCGGATCTCTTATGACGGCGGCCAGACCACCGAGTCGGGCAGTGCCGGGGGGGATAACCACGACATGTGGATCGATCCCCTGATCCCCGATCGGATGATCGTCGGCCACGACGGCGGGGTGAGCATCTCCACCACCCGGGGGGAACAGTGGTGGCGGCCCCGCCTGCCGATCGCCCAGATGTACCATGTCTACACCGACTCGAACGTACCCTACTACGTGATGGGGAATCGCCAGGACGGCGGTTCGAACCGCGGACCGAGCAACTCGCTGACCGGGGGGAGCATCCCGATCGGGGCCTGGCACTCGGTGGGCGGGTGCGAGTCGGGATTCACTGTGCCCGACCCGGTCGATCCGAACATCATCTGGTCGGGCTGCTACGAGGGCATCCTCGACCGCCACGATCTGCGCACCGGTCACAGCCGGACCGTCAGCGTCTGGCCCGACAATCCTGAGGGGTGGGCTGCGGCCGACCTCCGCTACCGTTTTCAGTGGACTTTCCCTGTCGCGATCTCTCCCCACGACCACGAGCGGGTTTATGCCGGCAGCCAGCACGTCCACCTGACCACCGATGGCGGTCAGAGCTGGCAGGTGATCAGTCCCGATCTGACGCTCAACGACGAAAGCCGGATGCAGAAGAGCGGCGGGCTCACCTTCGAGGATGTCAGCCCCACCTACGCCTGCGTGCTCTTCGCCCTGGCCGAGTCGCCGCTGGAGGAGGGGGTGATATGGGCCGGCTCCAACGACGGACTGGTCCACGTGACCCGCGATGGCGGGGGTACCTGGACAAATGTGACCGGCAACATCCCCGATCTGCCCTCCTGGGGAACGATCAGCAATATCGAGCCCTCCCGCCATGCCCCCGGGACGGCCTACCTCACCGTCGACCGGCACCAGCTCAACGACACCGCTCCCTATGTCTACCGGACCACCGATTACGGTCGCCGGTGGCGTTCGCTCGGCGACGGAATCCCCCGGAGCGTGTTCAGCTACACCCACTGCATCCGCGAGGATCCGGTCCGACCGGGGCTCCTCTACCTCGGGACCGGGAACGCCGTGTACGTCTCCTTCGACGACGGCGGTGAATGGCACGAACTGCAGAGCAATTTGCCGCACGCTCCGGTGCACTGGCTGACCATTCCGGAGCACTTCAACGACCTGGTGATCGCCACCTATGGTCGCGGTTTCTGGATCATGGACAACATCACCGCCCTCCAGCAGCTCGAACCGGAGGTTGTGAAAGAAGACGCCTGGCTTTTCGCGCCCCGCCCGGTTTATCGCTTCCTGATGCAGGCCGGCTCACAGAGCCAGCCCGAAGACTCCGGCGCCGGCGCCAATCCACGCTACGGCGCGTCGATCGATTTCTGGCTCAGAGAAGATCCCTCCGACCGGGTCGAGATGGTTGTGCTCGATGCCGCCGGAGAGACGGTGCGGGAACTGGCCGTGCCCGGCTCCGCCGGGGCCGGCCTCAACCGGGTCTGGTGGGACCTGCGGCTGGAGAGTTCGAACACCCCGAAACTGAGAATGCCTCCCCTCGGGTACGGACCGGTCGAATTCAACGAGGCGGGTTGGCGACCGCTCGGTGAGGGTGGCCGGGTCACCCCCCTGGCCGAGCCGGGTACCTACACGGTGACATTGACGATCGGAGACCGGGAATTCACCCGGCCGCTGGTCATCCTCAAGGATCCGAACTCCGCCGGGGACGAGGCCCGGATCGCCGAACAGGTGCGGGTGCTGAAGGATATCCGGGCCGACGTCAATGCGGTGGTTGAATTGATCGATGCCCTCGAATGGCTGCGCAAGCAGATCGATGTCTGCAATGCCCGTCTGGCGGATATCGGCGGTACAAAGGATATCATCGCCGCCGGCCGCGAACTCGACGGCAAGCTGCGGGAACTGGAGATGATGCTCTTCGACCTGCACCTCACGGGCGGGAACGCGCGGCAGGAAACGATCCGCTGGCCGCGGCGGCTCTATGCCAAACTGACGAGCCTGGCCGGCTACATCGGCGGGACCGACCAGCGGCCGACCGATCAGCAGCTTGAAGTCTACGCCCTCTACCGGCAGCAGCTGGCACAGTACCAGGCATGGTTCAACCGCCTGGCCGCCGATGAGGTGGGGGCCTACAACCGCCTGCTCGCTGCGAACGGGTATGAGGGAATCGTCATCGGCAGATAGAGGCACCGGTCGTCGGCTCCGGTGTCGCGCTCTTGATGAAGCCACCTCACATCCGGTATCGTTGCCTACCGCATCAGATGAGGCACGACACTGGAATCATGTAACCGAGCCGCCGGCTCACATGTCATCGTGACGGCTGAAAACACAAAGTCCTGTCCATGCATACCTTTCAATACCTTGTCACCGCCGTTGTCGTCATCGTCCTGATCTACGCCCTGGCCTTTCTGCTGCGACGCCGGGGGACGCTGCATGAAGACCATGCCCTCACCCTGGCCCGCCTCGTCACCGACCTGTGTCTGCCGGCCATGATCTTCGTGAACCTGGCGAGTCAGACAATCCGGTTGGACCAGGTGGTCCCGGCTCTCGTCATGCTCGCCCTCGAGCTCTTCTGCATTGCCCTGGCCTGGGCGATCAGCGCCCTGCTCAAGTTCGGCCGGGCCCAGCAGGGTGCCATCGTCTTCTGCTCGGCTTTCGGTTCCTCGACGTTCCTGGGCTATTCGATCATCACGCAGGTGTTTCCCCATTCGCCCGAGGCCTTGAGCGAAGCCGTTCTGATTTCGGAAATCGGCGTCGGGTATCCCATCTTCATCCTGGGACCGATCCTGGCCGCCTACTTCGGTTCGGCGGTATCGCAGGCCGAATCGCCGTGGAAAGCCTCTCTCGGCTTTTTCAGGTCCCCGGTCTTCTTTGCCTTGATTGCAGGCATTCTATGGGGAGTCCTGCGACTGCCCGGGGAAACCAGCGCCCTTCTGGCGCCGGTCTTCAGGCTGGGCAATATCCTGGCCGCTGCCGTGACACCGCTGGCCGTCCTGTCGGTCGCTCTCATGTTCACATGGCCCGACTGGCGCACGGCCCTGGCACCCCTGGCCATCGTGGTTCTCCTGAAGCTGATTCTCAAACCGGTGCTCGCCGGTTTTCTCGCCGCCGGCTTCGCTTTTCCCGAACTCTGGAAAGAAGTCCTGGTTCTCCTGGCTGCCATGCCACCGGCGGTGCTGGGAGCGGTCTTCCTGCGGCGCTACGGCGGGGACGCAAAACTGGCCTCCACCCTGCTGCTGGCCGCCAGCGTGGTCAGCTGCCTGACGATCATCGGGGTCTTCTGGCTGATGGGGTAGCGAGGATAATCAATGACGATCTCGCCATTCAGATCGCCGGCTACGACGTTATCGCTGCCCTCTGTCTGCCCCCGGGGTACAGACATCTGCGGCTTCGCTGACAGCAGGGGGGAACAACAGTCATGAGACCCGAGACTTTCACCATCACGACCTTCGGGCTGGACTGACTCCTGGTGGCATATTTTCAGTCAACTGCAAAATAGTCTTGACTATTTTTTAGTAATATTCATAATAGACGGCATGATACCCCGTCCGATGTACTCAATGCTGTGGAAAGAACTGGCAGACACCAAACCAATGGTGTTCATGGCCGGTCCGCGCCAGGTCGGAAAGACCACCCTGGCGCAGGCTATCGCTGACCGGTTCACAAACCGGGCCTATCTGAACTGGGATGTGCTCACCGACCGAAAGAGGCTGGTACACGAGCCCTACTTCTTCGAAACCATCGAACGACGTGATCGGTCCGCACCGCTCGTGGTTTTCGACGAGATCCACAAGTATCGCGGATGGAAGAATTACCTCAAGGGCGTCTATGACCGGTATCACGATGAGTTCCGTTTCCTCGTTACCGGAAGCGGCCGGCTCGATATGTACCGCAGGGGCGGTGACTCGCTCGCTGGTCGATACGCGCTCTTCCGTCTCTGGCCGTTCACTCTGGCGGAACTGGCCGGATACCGCCCGACGCTCGAAGCATTCCGGGCCGACCTTCTTGGTCTCGTCATGGATGAGGACGGTACCGCCGATGAGATCTGGAAGCGCCTCGCGCAATTCTCCGGTTTTCCCGAACCGTACGTCCAGGCTCGATCGACGGCCTACCGCCGATGGTCAACAACCTATCACAGCCAGTTAATCCGTGAGGATATCCGTGACCTGACCGGGATTCGATCGGTTGGCGAGGTCGAAACGCTCTTCGCTCTCCTGCCCGAACGAGTGGGTAGTATCCTCTCCATCGTTAATCTCGCCGACGACCTCAAGGTCTCCTACAACACCGTGAAGAACTGGCTGGAGGTTCTCGAGCGTTTCTATCTGACTTTCTCGATCGCACCCTGGACGCGCCGGGTAACCCGGGCCACCCAGAAGGCGAAGAAGACCTATCTGCTCGACTATGCGGTCATCGAGAACGAAGCGGCCCGATTCGAGAACATGGTCGCCCTGGAGTTGTACCGCGCCATCAATACGTGGAACGACCTGGGTTATGGGCCGTACGGTCTGCATTTCGTCCGGAACAAGGAGAAAGAGGAGGTCGACTTCCTGCTGACCGAGCGGCACCATCCCGTTCTTCTGGTGGAGGCGAAGAGAGGCGAGACGAAGGTCGCACCGGCCCTGAGGAAATTCCAGCATCAGCTCAAAGTGCCCGGTATCCAATTGATTGACGAAGGCGAGGGATTCAGGAAAGTGAAGAACGGGAACCTGACTGTCCTCGTGGCTCCCGCCCGGATGTGGCTCCCGCGTCTTCCCTGACACCAACAACCACCGAGGCCGGCCATATGCGATTCGCCGTTCAGCGCCGCACGACCGTGATCATGATCTTCGAGGGGTACTGCCGCGAGTGGTGCACGACGTTGTGGGCCATGACGGCTTCGCTCTCGTCGTAGTTGTTCCCCCCGGTGTTCAGGTTGCGGTCAAAGCGCGGGAAGTTACTGCTCGAGACCTCGATGCGCAGGCAGTGTCCGGGGGCGAAGAAGTTGCTGGTGACCAGCGGCTGCAGGATCACCTCGTACACCTCGCCGTCCTCCATCCAGACCGGCGGCCCGTCATAACCCTCTCGCCAGCGTAGGCGCTGGATCGACTCGTCCAGACTCCAGGCCGTGCCGTCGGGCGCCACATCGATCACCCGGACGGTGATATCGGTGTCGCGGGCATCGGAGGAAACGTAGAGGGTCGGGGTGATCGGTCCGCTCACCTCGAGGCCCTCCCGGAAGGGTTCGGAGGTATAGACCAGGATGTCGGGCCGCTCCTCCATCTCCCGCTGGTCGACCGAGCCGACCGGCCACGAACTGCCGCCGTGCGAGACGACCGGATCCGTCGGATCGTAGGTGAAGGCGTCGGGCCGGTCGCGGCGGGGGGGCGAGTCGGTCAGGCGGCCGTCGCCGTTCAGAGTGTTGGCGTTGCCCTCACTGGAGAGGTAGAAGGTCATCGGCTCGGCGCCCGCTGGCGGCCAGGTCTCGGCCGAGTGCCATTCGTTACTCCCCATGGTGAAGTAGTGGACCTTCGGGAAGTCCTCGAGCAACCCGCCGGTCTCGCCTTTGAGGAAGCGGTCGAAGAAGGCGAACATCAGTTCCTGGTAGTTGAAGCGCACGTCGCCCAGGTTGCGCTGACCCGCCACATACTCTTCGGGGCCGACCGGGGCGTCGTCGGCCCCGGTGTCGGTGCGTCGGAAACCGCAGTGGGTGGTCGGCGCCAGCACCAGCCACTGCTGGTCGGCAACCTCACCCTCGGCGGTGGTCCGCACGTGGTTGTACATCTGGAGGTTGGGGGCCACCGACACGTCGAACAGCGACACGAACCAGAGGCCGGGCACCTCGAGCGACATGTCGTCGTGCCAGAGCCCCCCCTGGTACCAGGCCGGGTCGTTCGGGGTGCGGGCGATCATGGCTCCGCCCGTGTCCACCGGCATTTCATCGGCGGCGATCCCGCGCGGCCCGTCCACCGACCGCATGATGTCCTGCACCGGTAGGTGCCAATAAGCCTGCGACCAGTCCACCGGGGGCATGTGCGGCGCGAGGTCGAAGAGCCGGGAGGCCGCGATCAACTCTTCCCGGGTGGCATCGGTCGGGAACATCGGCCGGATCTGGTTTTGTTCCGAATACAGCCAGCCGATGAAGAGCAGCTGTACCGCCCCGCCGCGGTACCAGTTGCCCTGCTCGTAATACGGTCGGATCCGACCCACGCCGGCGCCGAAGCCCTGCACGTTCATGGCGGCGAAACCGGAGTGGCCCAGCGAGGCCACCGCCGGCTGCCATTCGGCGGTCGAGGAGCAACCGGTGGTGCCGACCTTGCCGTTCGACCACGGCTGGCTCGTGATCCACTCCAGCGCGTCCCAGCCGTCGGTCAGCGGGGGACCGAGGATATCCCAGTTCCCCTCCGAGAAGAAGTGCCCGCGTTCTTGCATGTTGATGTGCACATAGCCGCGCCGGATCGACCTGATCTCCGAGGCCATGCTGCGCGGAACGCCGTTGGTGACGTCCCAGTAATTGAAGTTGTACGGTGTGCGGACCCAGATGGCGGGGTACTGCTTCGACGTGTCGCGCGGGCGGTAGATGTCGGCCGCGATACGGGTTCCGTCGCGCATCGGGATCATGACCTTGCGCTCGACGATGGCGATCGACTGCAGTTCGTTCTCCAGGGCCCAGCGCTGGGCTCGCTGTTCGGCGGACATACCGAAGCGCTGAGCGTGGATCGGGGCGGCGGTGATGACCAGTACCACGAAGACGGAGAGCGATCGGATCAGGCGGGAGAGGGACGTCGGCATGAGGTTCCTCCGGCTGGGGTCGGGTGACTCCCGAGTACGGCGGGTGAAGTCGATTATACCCGATCATCATGCCGGAGTCGGAGATGGGGTGCAAGCGTACCGGCGATGTTTTATATTTCGTTCTCCGAACGGAAATTGCAGGGCATTTGAGAGTCAGTGAAAAGGGGAGACAACCATGCCGGTACGTAAAGCCGATGCCGTCTGGAACGGCACTCTCAGAGAGGGCACTGGACGCGTCAGTCTCGAGAGCGGCGCCTTCGAGGGAAAGTACTCCTTCGGCAGTCGCTTTGAGTCCGAACCGGGAACCAATCCCGAGGAACTGGTGGGGGCGGCCCATGCGGGCTGTTTCTCGATGGCGCTCTCGGCCGCGCTCGGCGAGGCGGGGCACGATCCCCTGGAGGTCGCCACAACCGCCCGGGTTCACCTCGAGAAAACCGACGACGGTTTCGCGGTCACGCGCATCGAACTCGTTTCGCGCGCGAAGGTGCCGGGTATCGACCGGGACACCTTCATGACCTTTGCCGAGGACGCCAAGCAGGGCTGCCCGATCTCGAAGCTTCTGACCGGGGCCGAGATAAGCCTCCAGATCGAACTGGAAAACTGATTGTGAATTACATCCCGCCGGTCACGCCCGCCAGAATTCCCTCGGGCAGGTAGAGGGTGGCGCCGGGGCCGACCGGGATACCCAGCGCCATCCAGACGATCAGCAGGATCGTCCAGATGATCAGGAAGGCGATGGTATAGGGGAGCATCGTCGCGATCACGGTCCCGATACCGGCTTTCTCGTCATAGCGTTCCACAAACGCCACGATCAGGGCAAAGTAGCTCATCATCGGGGCGATGATGTTGGTCGTGGAATCCCCGATCCGGTAGGCCACCTGGGTGAACTCGGGGCTGATGTTGAGCAGTATCAGCATGGGAATGAAGACCGGTGCCATGATGGCCCACTTGGCCGACGCGCTTCCCATGAACAGGTTCACGAAGCCCGACATCACCACGAAAGTCACCATCAGCAGGATCGTCGGCAGGTTCAGGGCTGCCAGCACTTCGGCTCCCTTCACGGCGAAGATGAGCCCCAGGTTCGACATCCGGAAGAAAGCCACGAACTGGGAAGCGAAGAAGACCAGCACCATATACAGCGCCAGGGTCTCCATCGCTTTCGACATCCCCTTCATGACATCCTTGTCGTTCCGGTAGGTCCCGGCGCCGATGCCGTAGGCCACCCCGCAGAGACCGAAAATGATGAAGATCAGGGCCACGATCCCTTCCAGGAAGGGGGAGTGGAGCAGGCTCCCGGTCTCGGGATTGCGCAGGAACCCGCCGGCCGGAACAGTGCCGGCCAGGAGCACGAGCGTGATGGCGATCAGGGTGAAGAGCGCATAGCGGAGCCCCCGGAGCTCTTCCGGGGTCAGATCGCGCAGCTCTTCCGGTTTCTCATCGCCCGTATACTCCCCCAGGCGGGGGGCGACGATCCTCTCGGTCACCCAGGTGCCGGCGCCTGCGATCAGGAAGGTCGAGGCGGCCATGAAATACCAGTTGCAGGCGGCGTTGACCTGGTAACCGGGGATAAGGATCTGGGCCGCTTCCTGCGAAAGCCCGGCCAGCAGGGGGTCGATCGTGCCCAGGACCAGGTTGGCGCTGTAGCCCCCCGAGACCCCGGCGAATGCGGCCGCCAGACCCGCGATGGGGTGCCGGCCCACGGCCAGGAAGATGATCGCGCCCAGGGGGACCAGCAGCACGTACCCGATCTCGCTGGCGGCGTTGCTGAACACTCCGGCCAGCACGATCACGAAGGTGAGCAGGTGACGCGGGGCGGTGATGACCATCAGCCGCAGCCCCGACCCGATCAGGCCGCTTCCCTCCGATATCCCGATCCCGAGCATGGCCACCAGCACCGTCCCGAGCGGCGCGAAGCTGGTGAAGTTGACCACCATGTCCTGCAGGATGTGATGCAGGCCCTCGATCGAGACCAGGTTCACGGGCACGATCGTCTCGCCGGTGCCGGGGTGGACCGCCGACCAGTTCAGCAGCGCCCCCAGACCGGAGAAGAGGATGGCCGCCACCGCCATGAGACCGAAGATCGTGGCCGGGTGGGGCAGGGCGTTACCGACTTTCTCGATGATTTCCAGGGAACGGCGGATGAATCTGCCGCGCTCTCTACTCCTGGCCATGGCACCCCTTTCGGGTCGGGTCCGGCGAAAGATGTACCGTCTCTCCACCCCCCGACGCAAGTACGGTTATTCCGTGCTTCGAAGACTCCCGTATGAACATAAGGAGGCAGGGAGGCAAGTGACGGTCCATCCGACTGCGTGACGGCTCCAGACAGATGAGAACCGAGTAATCTGCGGTGACTACTCGTCCAGGGGCAGCCTGGCGAGCCAGGCGCGGATTGTCTCGCAGGCGTCCTCGATCGGAATCCTCGGGCCCCAGTACATCGGTGCAATCTTCGCGTAAGCCTGA
>Ga0180432_10011349_pt1 | contig 10502 bp, 7 predicted proteins | sample SS_ome_10_FD_132414 | JGI IMG/M metagenome (GOLD analysis project Ga0180432, IMG submission 132414) | Hypersaline lake sediment archaeal communities from the Salton Sea, California, USA - SS_1_MS_2 metaG | ecosystem: Environmental > Aquatic > Non-marine Saline and Alkaline > Hypersaline >...
CGGCGTCATCCCTCTCTGTGTCCCGCCTTCGGGCCGCCATCCGCCTTCGCGAGTGCGCCATAGCTCCCAGCCTTCGTAGCCGAAGCTACTTCGGCGGAGTAGGCACTACGCAGAGTAGCATCGGCGGGCCGAGGGCGACCCGCCCTACATTTTGAGCTTGTTTACCGCGACAGCGTTGTAGGGCGGGTCCCCCTGGGCCCGCCGTCGTGCTATTTGTGAGATGGCTTCTAACGTTACGTGGCGGCGGGGCCGGGTGGGCGGAGGTCCGGCTTGCCTTCGAGGGCGTTATTGAAGAGGCGCCACGTCGGGTAGGCGAAGTCAATGTCGTCGTGCTGGGCGAACTCGCGCAGGATCGCCTCCCACATCCGGTGCGCCGAGGCCCGGCGGTCTCTCGGCACGCACAGGTAGCGGACGGCCAAGGTCACCCCGTTGGCGGCCACTGAGGTCCACACGATCGGTGTCAGGTGCTCGAAGAAGATCAGGTACTTTTGGCTCGCGCGGCGGGCCTGCTGTGCGGCGTGCTCGCTCTTGACGGCCGAGAACTCGTCGGCGATGCGCGTCAGGATTTCCTTGGCCTTCTCCCAGTTGCTCTCGAACGTAAGCGTGATCGGCAGCTCGTTCCAGACGAAGTTGAACCCCTTCGTGTAGTTGCACGTCGCCTGCTTGAAAAGCCAGCCGTTCGGCACGTGCAGCAGGCGCCCCGTGCTCTGGTCGGCATCAACCCACTTGCCGATCTCGACAAGCGTGAACTGGAACAGGCTGATGTCGATGACGTCGCCGGCGTGCTCGCCGATTTGGATGCGGTCGCCGACGGCGAACGGCTTGCGCACAGTCAGGTAGAGCCATCCAGCCAGGTTCGTCAGCGGGTCCTGCAGCGCGATGGCGATGCCGGCCGAGACGAGACCGAGGTACGTGACGATGCCGGTCACGCCGCCGAGCCAAATGCGTATGAGCATAATGAGGACGATCAGGCCAAGCAGGTAGCTGATGGTCTTGGTCGCGACGTAGCGCTTCGCCACGTCCTGGATTCGGCGCATGGCCAGGCTGGCCAGCAGCCCGCGCACAACCAAGTAGCCGACAATGACGCCGATGGTGGCCAGCAGCGCGCGCACCGTACGCGGCCCGATGCCAAGCGAGGTTTCAAGGAACTTCTCGACCGCGGCCCAGTGGCCGGCCTTGCCGAGCCAGATAGCGCCGACGGCGGCAAGCCCAACCAGGCCCAACAGGAGCCGCAAGCGCCTCAGGATACCCAAGCGGCTCTCGGCCTCAGGGATTCGCCTCCGGGCAAGCCAGCGCAGCGCAAAATACAGGACCGCAAGCCCCACGAGCACGCCGAGCGTCCACGCGCCCCGGGCCACGTCCATCGCTGCAGGCGCCAACGCGGTACGTACGATTCTTTCCCACGGTTGAGGCATGCGGTTCGCCCCTATTGCCGGCGTCGTTTCTCCGGACGCTCAGCGTCTAGAACCTATCTCATAAATGTCCGAGCTAAGCTTTTCATGTCTGTCTGTCTGTCGCCCCTGCGGGGCTTCGGCGGGCCGAGGGCGACCCGCCCTACATTTTGAGCTTGTTTAGCGCGACAGCGTTGTAGGGCGGGTCCCCCTGGGCCCGCCGTCGTGCTATTTTTGAGATGGCTTCTAGTGTGCCTTAGCCGCGGCGATCATCCCGAGCGCCAGCCCGATCGCCGCGCGCACCTCCGGCGTGCCTTTCTTTTCAGCGCGCATCGCCTGCAGCGGCTCGACCGCGCGCGGATCACCGATCTCGCCGAGCAGCATGATCACGTCGAGCCGCTTCGGCCCCTCGGTGACCGCTAATTGCTCGATGAGCTTCGGCACGGCGTCCGATCCCATCGAGACCAACGCGTTCTCCGCGTTGCGGCGCACCTTCCAGTGCGGGTCCTCGAGCGCCTCGAGCAGCGGCTCGACCACCCGCGGGTCCTCGAGCCGCCCGAGCAGCCGCGCCACCGGCACCCGCACGAGCGGCGACGGGTCCTTGAGCCCGGTCAGCAGCATGCTCACGAAGACCGGGTCCTCGATCTCGACGTGGGCGAGCGCCTTGGCCGCCTCGGCGCGGACCTCGGCGTCGCCGTCGGAGACGAGCACGAGCGCCAGCGGCCCCGCCACGTTCTTGCTCCCGATCCGCCCGAGCGCCCGTACCGCGCCATAACGCACGATCGGGGCCGGGTCGCCAAGCACCGCGAGCAGCGGCTTCACGCCGCGCGGGCTGCGGATGCGCCCCAGGACGTACGCCGCGTAGTAGCGCGCACAGGTCGCGCCCTGCACTTTGAGCAGCGCTTCCTCGGCGGCGCGCGCGATGGTCTCGTCGGGGTCTCCGCTCAGCTCCTTGAGCGCCTCGATCGTTTTTGCGTTCTTGAGCTCCCCGAGGCTGCGGATGGCGCGCAGGCGCATCCGCTTATTGGTCTCCTCTTCGGCACACCGCAGCACGGGCCCGATCGCCACCTTCGGCAGCGCGAGCAGTTCGGCCACGTCGCGGATCGCCGGCTCGCCGTGCTCGACGAGCGCGTCCGCGGCCGCGCGCCGCACGCGGAAAAAGGAGTCCGAAAGGTACTCAATCAGCGGCAGCACGGCCGCCGGATCCTTGATCTTGCCGAGGACCGCCAGGGTGTTCGTCCGCATCTGGCGGCTTCGGCTGTGCCTGAGCCGGTTCAACAAAAACGGCGTGGCGCGCTTGCCGAAGCCCGTGAGCGCCTCGACCGCCGCCGCGACGACCCGGCTGTCACGATCCCCCAGGCGCTCGACGATCGGGTCAATCGAGCCCGGCTCACCGAGCTGGCCGAGGCAGCGAATCGCGTGCTCGCGCACGAGCGGCGACTCGTCGTCAACCACCTCGACGACGGCCGGCGCGACGCCGGCGGCGCCGATCCGCCCGAGCACGTCGCAGATACCCGCCTGGAGCGCCGGGCTCGGCAGCTCGAGCGCCCTGACGAGCGGGATCACCGAAACCGACTGCAGCCGGCAGAGCGTGGCGATGACGAACTCGCGGACCTCCGCGTTCTCGACGACGAGCAGCCGCAGGAGTCGCCGGACCGTCTCGGGCGTTTCCTCGCGGGCCATCTCGGTCACGAGCCGCTTGAGCGCCTCGGCGGCCTCGTTGCGCACGATCCACTCGTCGTCGGTGAGCGCGTCGGTCAGCGCCTCGACGACCGTCGGCTGCCCGAGCCGCCCGAGCGCCGCCACCGCGAACCAGCGTGTGACCGGGTTCTCCGAGCGGTACACACGTGGCTTGAGCAGCGCCTCGGCCGTCGCGGCGTCGCCGATGCGCGCGAGCCCCTTGACCGCGTACTGCTGCACCTCGTCGTCGGGGTCGTCGAGCGCGTGTACGAGCGCCTCGGTCGCGCGCGGGTCCTTGAACGCGGCGAGTTTCCTTGCGGCCTCGCGGCGCACTTCCCAATCCATGTCGGTCCCAAGCTCTTTGGCGAGCTGGGCGACGGACTCAGTCACAGCACCTTCCTCCTACGCCACCTCGATGATGCCCTTGCACGGGCCACCGGGCGACGAGAACGTCATCTCGTAGTTGCAGTCAATCCCGACGAGGATCTCGACGGCCGCCCGAAAGCAGCCGATGCGCGCGCAGGTGAGGTTCTGCAGCGGCACCGTCTGGCTTGCGAGGTCCCGGCAGCTCTCGCCGTACGGGCAGACGGCCACCTCGACCTCGACGCGGTAGGGGTCGAGCTCTTCGACCTTGAACTGGCTCGCGTCGTCGAACAGCCCCACCCTGACGCAGAGCTCAATGTAGCTCTGCACGGCCTCCTTGATCGTCGTCGCCTTGCGCGGCCTCAGGCCGTATTCCTCCTCGAGGATCCGCAGCAGCGTCTCGGTCGCGTGCTTGTAGGCGCGCTCGACGAACGCGCGAGGCCGGATGCCGTGAAAATCGCGCGCCGTCTCCTCGAGCGCGTCCAGCCATACCCGTGCCACAATCCAGCCCGTCGTGCCTTTATCCAGCGTCTTCATGGCTCGTTCACCGCCGTCGGAGTTGTGTCATTCGCCTCTGGTTTCAAAAGTCCCATCCGGTCGAGCAGCACCTCGAGCGCCCGCGGCGTGAGCGCAATCGCGTGGTCGCGCTGGAGTTGCCTGACGAGGTACTCGATCCCGGCCTCCCGGTTGTCCGACCACAGGATCGCGATCTCCGCCTTGTCGTGCTCGGTGAGCGCGGCGAGCTTTTTGTTGATCATCTCCTCCTCGATCCGCTCCGCCTTCACCTCGAACATGCGGCTGAGCACCTCGACGGTCTCGCGCGCGATCGCCAGCTCCTCGTTTGTCGGGATCACGAGCACCGCGACCGGTCCTGTGCTGATCGTCGTTTCGTCCGCCGCGTTGCGCGCCTCGTCGAGCGCGATCCCGAACGCCTCGAGCTCCAGGCACACCTTCGCCCGCACCAGGCTCGACTTCTCGCCGATGCCGCCGGTAAACACCACCGCGTCGAGCCCGCCGAGCACGACGGCGTAGGCGCCGATGTACTTGCGCACGCGATAGCAGAAGATCTCGAGCGCGAGCCGGTGCTGCTCGTTGCCTTCCTCGGCGCCGGCGATGATCTCGCGCATGTCGTTCGTCGTCTCGCTCACGCCGAGCAGGCCGCTGTACTTGTTCATGAGCGCGTCCACCTCGTCGGGCGAGAGCCCCTCGCGCTCCATGAGGTACGGCACGAGCGCGGGGTCAATGTCGCCGCAGCGCGTGCCCATCACCAACCCCTCGAGCGGCGTAAACCCCATCGAGGTGTCCACGCTCACGCCGCCCTTGACCGCGGTGACCGAGGCGCCGTTGCCGAGATGGCACGTGATGAGCCGGCAGTCTTTGAGCGGCTTGCCGAGCACCTCGGCGGCCTTGCCCGCGACGTACTGGTGCGAGGTGCCGTGGAAGCCGTAGCGCCGGATGCCGAGCTTGCGGTAGAGCGCCATCGGCAGCGCGTACGTGTAGGCGTACGGTGGAATGTTTTGGTGGAACGCCGTGTCGAACACGGCGACCTGGTCCTTGCCGGGCAGCAGCGCCGCGCACGCCTTGATGCCTCTGAGGTTATGCGGATTGTGCAGCGGCGCAAACTGGATGCACGTCTCGATCCCCTTGAGCACCTCGTCGGTGATGAGCACGCTCTCGGCGAACCGCTCGCCGCCGTGCACGACGCGGTGGCCGATCGCGCCGATCTCGTCGGTGGACTTGATCACGCCGTATCGGCCGTGGGTGAGCGTCTTGAGCGTGAGCTCGATCGCCGTCTCGTGGTCGAGCACCTCGAGCACTTCCTTGACCCCTCGGCCGCTCTGGGGCGTGTAGCGCAGGATCGCGCTCGACGTCCCGATTTTTTCAACGATCCCCTTGGCGATCGCCGCCTCGGTCTCCATGTCGAGGAGCTGGAACTTGACCGACGAGCTCCCGCAGTTCAGGACGAGAATTTTCATTGCCGCCTCATCTCTGTGTGCATGACCAGGAACTGGGATGCATGATCGCACTCCCCGGGTTCGGCGTCAATCCCGTTTGCCCACACCGCTCTTGCTCCAGCCGTTTTCACGGACTACAGTTCAGGGCGGTCAAGCGACGATTCCAGCGAGGAACAAACCATGCCGCCGACAACTCAAGCCATTGACCGGCTCATGAAGCAACTCCGGCTCGACACCCCCCTCATTGCCGTGTACGACGCCGCGCCGGGCGAGGCGTTCGAGCCACTCGTCGAAGCCAAGGGGAGCACCTGCTGCTTTGCCTACTACAAGCAGTGGCTCGACGGGCACACCGTTGTCATTCGCAAGGGCGCTGGCGGCTGTCCCGGCGGCCACCGCGCGTTCGGCATCGAGAAGGACTATCCCGACTACATGGCGCATTTTCTGACCGACGGCGTCGGCGCGCCGATGGGCGAGGGGCTCAAAGCAAGCCCGGATCTCGCGCAGGAGTTCCTCGACCGCGCAAAGCCGCCCGACATCTCCGGCGACACGGTGCTTATCGGCCCGCTCAAGCTCGACCAGTGGGACAGCGTCAAGACCGTTACCTTCCTTGTTGACCCGGACCGCCTCTCGGCCGTCATGACGCTCGCCGGTTTCTGGTCGTCGAGAAACGACCTCGTCGCCGCGCCGTTCTCATCCGGCTGCGGCCTGCTCTGGCGCTCGTTGGGCGAGTTCGACGAGGACCGCCCCGTCATCGGCTGCACCGACATGGCCATGCGTAAGTACCTCCCGCCCGAGATCCTTTGCCTGACCGTCACCCCGTCCCGTTTCGAGCAGATGCTCACTTTCCCCGACACCTCCTTCCTCTTCAAGTCCTGGTGGAACACCCTCATGGACAGCCGCCAGAAGAAATAGCAGTCGACCTATAAGGAGCCAGAGAGGTGAGAGCGAAGAAGGAAGTCACTCAAAGGAAGCGGTTGCAGGTGGTCCTGCTTCCTTGGCTGAAGATGGAGAAGAAATTGACCGTCGGGAAGGTAGTATTCTGGCCTTACTCTCTTTTCAAGAAGCGGGGCAGGGTCAACCAGGAGGTCTTCACATTCCTCGACAGATACGTCGCCTGTTATCGAGACGCAGATGACAACTTGCTTCGCGAGATGACGCTGTGCACTCTCGACAGGCCTTACCTTCGCCCAATCGATGAGGAGAAACTGAACGAAATCGACGAGGCAGTACGTGCTCTCTCCTTCGCGTCGATCTCGAACAATGCGGCGAGCAGAATCTACAACTTTTCTTTGGCTCAATCCGACGCCTTCCAGTGGTTCGTCCAGAACTTCGACCCCCGTGAAGACACGGTGGTAGTCCCAGAGCCTGGGTTTACAGGAATTTATAAGCTTGGTGAAGTCGGTTTCCGTGCACCCTTCCGGGGGAGACAGGTTCAACCTCGGCTTGACCAGGATGGCCTTGTATCCGGTCTTGGAGCGATGCTGATTCAGCGACCTAAGGCCGTAACAGATCGCGTGTTACGCTCGACGGAATGGTTCAGAATGGGCTTCAGTACAACTACCCGCCTCTCGGATGAAGCGAAGGTCGTCATGCTTGCTACCGCGCTCGAGGGATTGCTTCTGGCGGATAAGAGGGTGAGTGGGAAACAAGAGGCGATCGCGCTGCGGCTTGAGGAGGACATTGCGAAAGCGTCCACTTTTTCCTTTAAGACAAAGAAAGATAAGCTCTGCAACAAGAAGCGCACGTTGTCACTGTTAGCTTGGTGGGGAAGCGAGTTCTACAAATTGAGGAACGCGATTGTCCATGGTGACACCCGAGCCCACTCGTTGGTGAACTACACGACGGCGGGCGGCGACGAGGTGAGTCACCTGTGGACTGCTGCCGTGGTGATGCGGGATCTCGTAATCCGCAGTCTCTTCGAGCAACAGCTCTTTGGCAACGAGATCCGGGCAGCGGCCAAGCGCCTTGCCTCGCGTGCTCGTGAGAGCGAGCGCGAGGAGATCTTCCGCAACCACCTTTACTGGAGACTTGAACAGGCGTTCGGACTCCGGAACCCTTATGAGGAACTGGAGTGGCTCCAGCAGAGGAAGCCCCCGCTTGTGTCAGCAGGTGGCAAGCCATAGCCTGCGCCAGGCATACGGGAGGATGCAGGAACAACGCTGCGCTCGACGAATCCTGCCAATTATTCACGGGCGGCGGGCCGAGGGCGACCCGCCCTACATCAGGAGCAGGATCGCTCGCGGCAGCGTTGTAGGGCGGGTCGCCCTCGGCCCGCCGAAGCCCCAGAACGGCAACACGGTCCCTTGGCACAACCTTAAGTCGTTGCTTTACCCCTCACGCCTCCGCCCAAGATACTCGTCCCACCATACGCCGCCTGTATACGGCCAATCCTCGGCTCGCTCGACGAGGCCAGCCCGCACAGGATTGTTCGCAACGTACTCGCATTTCTCACCCAGCGACGCCTCGGAACGGATCCTGTGATCGAAAAACTCTTTTTGCCAAATCTTCCCCTCGATGCCGGTATCGCGGAGCTTGCGCATGCACCATGTTTTCCACCGGTTGACGAACTCGGAGAGGCCTGATGCGTTATCACATGCCGCGACGACCGCGTGCACATGGTCGGGCATGATGGTGTACAGGAGCACTTCGTAGCCGTGACGCGCGGCGTAGTCGGCAAGTGTCTCGACGGCAACATGCGCTCTATCGGGCTCGGCGCAGATTGGGCGCCTGTCGGCGGAGTTAATGGTGAGCAAGTAGACCTCCCCAACAGACAGACGGAACAGCTCACGAAGACGAGTCAGATGTTTGCGTTTTGGAAGAGTCATAACCCCATCGTACTGGGTGGCTACCGTGTGGGCAATGGCAACATCATGCGGAAAGGTACGGCGGGCCGAGGGCGACCCGCCCTACATTCAGAAGCCTTATCTGCCGCGGCAGCGTTGTAGGGTGGGTCCCCCTCGGCCCGCCGCGCACTGAGATCAAGCTCACACTCGCCTGGCTGGCCCGTCATAGAATCGAACTCCTTGTTGGCGGCGTCGTTTGCTGGCATAGTTTGTGGTAGATTCGAGGGAGCCGATGAGGCGCCTAGTGGAGACCCTCGAGAATGCGCCCGGCGTCCAGCGCCTCATCAAGGTGCTGGCGGCGGGCCGGAGTGTGTCCGCAAGCGGCCTCTGGAACACCCCCACCGCCCTTCTTATCTATCTCGCCTCCAAGCAAATAGGCTCGCCGATCCTCGTCGTGAGCCGAGGCGTTCGCGAGGCCGAAGCGCTCTACGACGACCTCGTCAACTTCGCCCCGGCCCGCACGATGCTCCTGCCCGCGTGGGAGACGCTGCCGCACGAAAAACTCCGCCCGCACCCGGAGATTGTCGGTGACCGCATCCGGGCGATGCTTGCACTGATCGAGCCGCCGGCCGATGCTACTCTGCGAAGCAGCGCTTCGCTGCGTAGCACGAGTGTTGGCCCGCCGATCCTGCTGGGCAGCGTCCAATCGGTGCTCCTCAAGGTGCTGCCGCCCGATTCCCTCAGAGAGTTGGTCGTGCGCCTTGCCGCGCACGAGGAGACGCCGATGGAGCCTCTTTTGCACCGCCTCGTTGAGCTCGGCTACGAGCGCTTCGACATGGTGCAGGAGAAGGGGCACTTCAGCGTGCGCGGCGGCATCCTCGACGTCTGGCCGATTCATGCCGAATTCCCCGTGCGTGCGGAGTTCTTCGGCGACGAGGTGGACTCGCTGCGCGAGTTCGACCCGTCGAGCCAGCGTTCGACGAAGCCGATCAGCTCGACGTGCATCCCGCTCGCGGACGAGTACGGCTTCTATGAAAAAAACGCGGCGAGCCTCGTGAGCCTCACCGACTACCTGCCGCCGAACTCGCTCATCGTCCTCGACGACCCGGCCGCGCTCGGCGCCGCTCACGACGAGATTCTCGGTGAGATGCCCGAACCGTCGCCGATGTTCATGGATCTCGAAGCGTTTCGCGACCTCGTTGAGGATCGGCTCCGCCTTGTGCTCCCCGAGCTGCCGATCGCGACCGCCGCCGAAGAGGATTTGGTCGTCGTCGAGTCGCCGTTCAAGCCGCTTGCGAGCATCAAGGGCACACGCATTGTTGCCGTCGAGGAGACGACGCAGCTCGAAGTCTTCGAGAGCATCCCCGCCTGGCTCGAGGGGGACGTCGAGCTTTTCCTCGTCTGCAACAACACGGGCGAGCTTGACCGGCTCAAGGCGCTGCTCGACGAGCGCGGCATCGCCCAGACGGACGCGATGCACTTCGTCATCGGTTCGCTCAACGCCGGCTTTTTCCTGCCCGACGTGAACGCGATCGTCGTGCCCGACAAGGACATTTTCCGCCGCTACAAGATTCGCCGCGGCCCGCGCCGCTTCAAGGGCACTGCGCCGATCCGCGACTTCACCGAGCTCGAACCCGGCGATTACGTCGTCCACGTGGACCACGGCATCGGCCGCTACTTCGGCGTCGTGACGCTTCCGGGGCAGCCGCCGACGAAGGAGTACCTCGGCATCGAGTACGCCGAGAAGGCGAAGCTCTACGTCCCCATCGCCCAGGCAAACCTCGTCACGAAATTCATCGGCGCCGACGGGCACGTGCCGCGCGTGGACGCGCTCGGCGGCGCGCGTTGGGTCAATGCGAAGCGCCGCACCCAGCGCGCGATCGAGGATTATGCCTCCGACCTCCTCGAGCTCTACGCCTCGCGCGCGAGCAAAGAGGGTCATGCCTTCCCGGCCGACACGGAGTGGCAGCGCGAGTTCGAGGATGCCTTCATCTACGAGGAGACCGACGACCAGGTCCGCGCCATCGGCGAGATCAAGGCCGACCTCGAACGCCCGCATCCGGCCGATCGGCTCGTCTGCGGCGACGTCGGCTACGGCAAGACCGAGGTCGCCATTCGCGCCGCGTTCAAGGTCGTGCTCGACGAGAAACAGGTCGCCGTCCTCGTGCCCACCACGGTGCTCGCCCAGCAGCACCTCCACACCTTCCGCGACCGCATGGCCGACTATCCCGTCCGGATCGAGATGCTCAGCCGCTTCCGCACGCGCGCCGAGCAGGTTCGCACGATCGAGGCGCTCAAGCGCGGCGAGGTGGACATTGTCATCGGCACGC